>Ga0247692_1000195_pt1 | contig 14404 bp, 13 predicted proteins | sample CNK33_metaG_FD_183041 | JGI IMG/M metagenome (GOLD analysis project Ga0247692, IMG submission 183041) | Soil microbial communities from Purdue University Martell Research Forest, Indiana, United States - CNK33 | ecosystem: Environmental > Terrestrial > Soil > Temperate forest > Bulk soil...
CTTGCTTCGATGATCAACCGCATGGCTAGCTCCCACCGTTGCGAGACTGGGAAGCCTACCTCAAGTGAAACCGGCGCCGCCACCGAACGGCCCCCTTGGGAGCCTCCCCAACTTCTGCACGCTCTCGTCTACGGTTCCACGGCACGCGCGCCACGCCGCTCTTGATGGTCGCATCTATGACGAACTCCTTTCGAAGAAGTGAGTATCAGTTTGCGTCAGCCGGCGATGGACGATACCCGTTAAGCGTTGTTCGACGCCTGCCCGCGTCCGCTGCCCTGTGAGTGCACGATGACGCGTGCCGTCTTTTAGCGCCTACGGCAACGCGCTTCGTCGTAAGGCCAATCACGTACCCTACGATAGCCGCGGCATCTGCAAGACATTTGCGTCGCCAATGCGGCAAGGCCTGTACGCTGCCAGTCATCTGCTGAGCGGTTTTTCTGGCGAAGCTCGGCGAGCAGGTTTGGGAACCTGACGGTTAGTTGCGCATGCGACGGATTGAAATGCCGCGCCCGAAGAGCCATGCTTCACGCCACGTCTGAACTGGCGAAGTCCGACTGACGTAACTAGGGGAAACGACACATGCGGCCGCGACGCATCGCGGCACGGCGTCCGTCCGTGCATGGGAAGGCACTGTTTGCGCTGCAGCCGATCGCCGCAGACGAGCGCCTTATCGAGTACAAGGGTGAAGTGACCAACTGGCGACGCGCCGCCGCCCGCCAGCGGTCAGACGACGGACACACGCTCGTGTCCGGTCTGTCCGACGGACGTGTGATCGATGGCAGCCGCGATGGCAACAGTGCCCGACTCCTGAACCATGCGTGCGGCCGATCTGCGAGGCCAGCGCGGTCGGTGATGATGTGCGTGGCTGACACGCAATTTCGTCAGGCTCTGTGTGTATCGCCACGCAGAGCCGGCCGTCTTGTGCTGATGCCCATACGCATCCATGCTGCGCAGCCTGACATTCAATGACGCGTGCTCGAACGCTGGGATTCAATGATCTCGGCGAGCACGGCTGCGACCGTTTTCGATGCTAGCGTCGTTCTCACGGTTTCGTGAATCGAATCGTAGACGTGGCTCAACGTCGAGCCGATACCCCGCCCGACAGGGCAAGCCTGGCTCGGTTGCGTCGGATGCAACCCGAACTGGCTGCCCTCTTCTAGCGCGTCGAACACATCGAGCAGCGAGATCTTTTCAGCGGGCCTGGCGAGGCGCCACCCCGCATTGATGCCGCGATAGCTTTGCACAAGACCAGCTTTAGACAGGACGCCGAGCGTCCGTCGGATCACAACGGGATTGGTCTTCACGCTCGCGGCGATCCGCTCGGAGGTGACGGGGTCATCAGGATGATCGCGTGCGACGAGCGCCATCCAGGCCAGAATGTGGGTTGCCACCGTAAGACGGCTATTGGCGCTCATATCACAACCTAATCCTCTATTCAAATATTACTATATTAGTTACATCTGAACCTGTCAAATTACCGTCGGACCGCACCCGTTTCCCGTTGCCCACAGCGGACAATGCTTCGCCATGCTCGATTCCGGATTCGATTCGAGCCTGAACTGCACCAAAGCACGGTTTCCGACCGAAAACCACCATTCGCGCCACCCGCACGCAAAGGGACATCGGTCTATTGCGAAATTTGAATCTAGTCTGTACGATTCGACTCGACTACGATGTAACAACATTAGTTACATCAAGATGGGTTGTAATGCGCGGATATGTGATGTCAATTGCTCGTCAACCGTACATTGCCGCCTCTCATTGAATATCCAGACGAGGCTCACGCAATGTCTACACTCTTCGATCCGATCCAGATCGGCGCACTGAAACTGCCGAATCGCATCATCATGGCACCGCTTACCCGCATGCGGGCCTTCGACGAACGCGCGCCCGGTCCACTCAACGCGCAGCATTACGCGCTGCGCGCGAGCGCTGGGCTGATCATCACGGAAGCCACGTCTGTGACGCAGCAGGGCGTTGGCTACCCGAACACGCCGGGCATCTGGAGCGAGAAGCAGGTCGAAGGATGGGAGAAAGTCACCTCGGCGGTTCACGCCAAAGGCGGCCTGATTGTGTCGCAACTGTGGCACGTCGGCCGCGTCTCCGACCCGGTCTACCATAACGGGCAAGCGCCCGTCGCTCCGAGCGCGATCGCCCCGGACGGCCACGTGACGCGAATTCGTCCGATGCGCGCCTACTCGGTGCCGCGCGCGTTGGAGACGGATGAGATTCCAGGCATCGTCGAAGATTTCAGGCGTGGCGCAGAGAATGCGAAACGTGCCGGTTTCGATGGCGTCGAGCTGCATGCGGCGAATGGCTATCTCTTTGATCAGTTCCTTCATGACGGCTCGAACGAACGGACGGATCGCTATGGCGGCTCGATTGAAAACCGCGCCCGCTTTCTTCTCGAGACCGTCGACGCGCTGCTCACTGTGTGGCCCGCCAATCGGGTCGGTGTGCATCTGAACCTGATGTCGAGCTCGTATTCGATGCACGACTCGAATCCGCGCGCGCTGTTCCGCTATGTCGCCGAGCAACTGAACGCACGCGACATCGCGTTCATCTTTGCGCGCGAGTCGCTGGATCGTGGCGATCAGCGCATCGGGCGCGAAGTGCGGCGCGTCTTCAATGGCGCGTATATTCTCAACGAAGGACTGACGAAGGAAAGCGGGGAGCAGGCTATTCAACGCGGAGAAGGCGACGCTGCGGCATTTGGACGTCCCTTTGTCGCCAATCCCGATCTGGTGGAACGATTCCGACGCGGCGCGGCGCTGAATGCGATCAACCCGGAAACGATCTATACGGACGACGAAGCGGGCTATAACGACTACCCGTTGCTTGGTGAAATCGCTGAAGCCGCGGGCGGATAGAAGTCCGCGGAACAAGCGGTACTTGCTGGAATGCGCAAAGACGCGGCCCGTCGGTGGGCAACTCGCGATGCGACGAGGTTTGTGTTTGTGCGTGCAACTGTTCGAACTCCAGCGGTGAACGATAGCGCAGGCTAGACGAGCGGCTGGAGCGCAGCCGCAACGTGATGCGATGCAGGCAGGCTTTAAAAAGTGTGCCGAATGCCAAGCACGGCGCCGATTGTTGTCCCCTGAGGGCCAAACGTTGCGCCATTGAGGGAGATACCTGTGTTCATTGCACCGTGGTTATTCACCGCACCGATCTGGGCGTAAAGGGCGGTTCGTTTGGACAGAAAATAGTCTGCGCCGAGCGCACCCATCACTGAGTGATTGTCCGTATGATTGCGGTCACTCGTGAACCAGACCCCGCCGTCCAACTCGAGCGTGGGCAGGATAAAGTAGCTAAGGCCGCCCCCGTAGACGTTGTTGTTGAACGAGCCCGCCACCTTGTAAATGACGAACGACGCTTTAACAGTTAGCGAACCGAAGGTGTATGCCCCTCCCAGCATTCGACCTTCGAATTGCAGCGTCGTAGGCATGGGCGTATTGGCGGTTCCCCCGCTATTGCCGTCGTAGATAGCCGCATTGATCATGAAGTCGCCAAGCTCGTATTTCAGACTTGCGGAATACTGTCGGCCAGCCTGGAAATGACCGGCCACGCCCCCGAGCGCGTACATGACGCTTGCCTGCAAGCCGGCGACAGTCGGGCTCGTATAAGACACAGCGTTTGAATTGTAGATACTGGTTCCGAGCACGTTATCGACCATGCTCACCAGACCGCTGCCGAACTGCGAAAAACGGCGTGGATCCGCCTGGTACAAGGCGAGGAGGAAAGGCGAGTATTGTAGGCCTGCCTTGACGGTTCCATAGTTTCCGTCGAGCGCAATCCACGCCTGGCAACCGAACATATTGCCGTTGCAATTGGCAAAGGCGCCATTCGCGACACTTATCCCGCTTTCGAGCTTGAACATCGCGCGCAAACCGCCGCCCAGATCCTCCGTACCGGTCAGGCCGAACTTGGACGGAACCGCGCCGCCGTCAATCAGCGAGAACTGCTTTCCAGCATTCCGCCCGGTTTTTGCGTCGGCCGTTTTGCTCGTATAGATCAATCCGGCATCCACGAGACCGTACAGCGTCAAGCTGCGTTGCGCCTGTGCCGCTTCGCAAAGCAGCATGGCGACAGCGCATGCAACAAGCCTCGGTAGATTGCATTTCCCGCTCTTCATTGCTCGTCTCCTGGATACCACGTCAACTACAGTGGCTTTAGAAATGTGTGAGTTACTGCTATGCACCGGCTGCGGTCTCTCTGGAGACAGGCAAACTGGTAAGAGCTCCAATTTGCCCCTCGGCTATCGCGCCTGCATCGAAGGAATTTTTGAGCCGTTGCCACAAGATCGTCTAACGTGACTTTGTTACGCCGGTAATGGGCTCCAATGCCCCAATCGCGGATATCTACCTGAGGTAGTCGAGCAGTGAAATGCTTGACCTCCTTATAAGCAGTCCCAATTCAGAAATGTCCACGTTCATAGTTCAGGTGTGCACTGACTGAATTGCCTGAATCAAACGATCCGGTAACCTTGCCACATTCGTATGGATGCCGAATTACAATCCTTCGAGGTCTATGGACTGATACTTCAGTGAGCCGTTGATGGGGTGCCCGCCAGCCATACGATCCCGGTCGAAGCTTCCCGCAAACGGCGGATTGGCAGGAATGGCTATTTTGGTGAACGGACCGGCTCTAAGAGCGTGATACTTCCCGACGACTGAGCATGGGCAGTCGCTTCCATTCCCATAAGAGAAGTGATTACAGTACCGTGCAAAATACTCTTCTTCATTTGAAAAAGGTCTCCGTTGCAAGACTGTTGGCGCGTTCCGTCAGGCGTTGTTGTTTTCGAGGACGCATCGCGCCCTCGGTCGAGGAACACACGGTCGTGAATCTTCTTGTTGGAAAGCAGGCACGACGGCGAGAACCGCCCTACGGTGCCCACACCGACATGCCGAGGGCAGCACGTTTCAGGCGTCGATGAACGAAACGAATTCGTCGAGTTCCAGCTTGTGAAGCACCATGTTGTTCTCGGGAATGCTGTTGTCTGCGTAACCCAGTGACATTCCGGCCACCACCATTTCTTCGTCGGGGATGCCGAGACCAGCCCGCAGGACAGCGGATTGCAGCGACCAGATCTGCTGAGGACAGGTGTCAAGCCCTTCGGCTCGTGCGGCCAGCATGATGTTTTGAAGGAAGCAGCCGTAGCACAGGAAGCTTGCCCATTCCAGGCGCCGGTCCATGGTGAAGATGAGTCCCACAGGTGCATCGAAGAACCGGAACTGACGCTCAACGTCCCGTCTGCGCCCGACTATGTCGCTCCGATGCACGCCCTGTGCATCGCCCAGCATGCCGCGGAATGTATTGAAGCGGGACGAAAAAGGCGCCGGGAGTTCTTTTGGAAAGAATGGATAATCCGGAACCAGTTTCTCCGGACCGGCGCGATAGGCATCAACGGCTGAATCGCAGATTTTCTTGCGTGCTTGTCCCGTCAGTACGTAACATCGCCAGGGCTGGGTGTTGCTTGAACTGGGCGCATATTTTGCGACCGACAGAATCTCTCTGACCGTTTCGATCGACACAGGCCGATCCAAAAAGCCACGTTTGCTTTGGCGCCCGCGAATCAGCTCTTCCGTGAACCTGGTCGTATCCATCTCGATGTCTCCAGTGTTGTCGTTGGGTTGCATATGGAGAGCAGATCATAGACATTTCGTTCGCGTTGAGAAGTTGGCAATACTTGCAAGCTACGTTCGAAATACGTGAACGATTCGCGCAGATGCGATGTTGCGGGACGTTTGACACGGAGCGCTAAGGGTATACATGAACGACTGCATCCACCAGATAGGCGGGCGCGATTTCGTCTTATCTGTCGTGTGCGCAGCGTCCATATTTATGGACGGTATGTTTCGGAAAGCACCGTTCACGTGCGACCGCAATTCGCCTATCTTCTCACTCGAGATCGAAGCATCGATCCGCATACAACATTGCAGGAGTGAGTGGATGAACCAGTTGAAATGCTTGCCGCAGGTCGGGATTGTCTGGGGGCACGATATCCTGAAGACCGTCGCCGCTTCCCTTGGAGACTACGGCATCAGCCGTCCGATCATCTTCACGGTGGAGTTCCTGGAGGCATTGAACCGCGAGTACATACAGACAGGCGCTAGGGATACAGTCGGTGTCTTCACCGATCTGCCGCCACATGTCCCCGACTTTGCGGTGCGAAATGGTCTGGGTGCCTGTATCGACCGTGGCGCAGACTCGATCATCGCATTGGGCGGCGGGTCGGTTCTCGATGCTGCGAAAGCGGTTTCCTACCTGCATCACCAGCAGACGGGCCGCCACCTTCCCATTGCGGCATTTCCAACAACCTTGTCCGGTTCCGAGTTCTCTCACTACTTCGGTGTGACGGAAACGGACGGACCACACAAGTTCAAGCGCAGCTATGCCGTGCGCGAATCGGCCCCCAGGCTCGTGGTCATCGACCCGCGCCTGGTCGCCGATACGCCGCGTGCGCTGTTGTTGAGTTCGGCCATCAAGGGCATCGATCATGCGGTAGAAGGCATGCGCATGGTCGAAACGGATCACCCGCACGCGATCCTGGCCGCGAGAGGCGTCGAGCGTATTCTCACCGTTCTGCAGAAATGGCCGCAGAAGCTCGATACACGCCAGGCAATCGAGCGCGGACTGGTCTGCGCTGACGATCTCCTGCAGCTTCAACTCGGCGCATGGCAGTGCTACTTCTCTCCCGCGTCGGTCACCTATGGCCTGAGTCATCGCATCGGGCACATTCTGGGCGGCACGTTCGGCCTGCCGCACAGCATGACCTCCTGCATCACGTTGGCGCCCGTCATCCATGCCTGCGCTGGCGCCTATGGCGACAAATTCGAGATCTTCTCCGCGGGCCGCGGCAACAAGACGGCCGCCGCTTACCTCGCTGACCGTATAGCGGGCGTCGTGGATTCACTGGAGCTACCGAGCCGGCTCAGCGCGCTCGAATTCGACAAGGCGAAGCTGCCTGAGGTGGTGGCATTACTCAAGGAGAACTACCCGTCGGAGGTCGCCGATCTCGGCGAGAACGCCGGCGAGAGGCTTGAAACCCTACTGGAGAGCATGTGGTAATGACCACGTCCCGTCCGTCATCCAGCGCGGTGCCCGTTCTCTCGGGGCTTCGTAAGGCGCTCGATGCGCTTGCCGCGAGACAGACCACGGCGACCGCGCTAACCGAACAGGCGCTCGAGGAAGCCGAAACCAGCAAGCGATCGTTCAATGCCTTCTCGGCAATCGATTGGGACCGTGCGTTGAAGGCTGCCGCTCAGAGCGATCGCCGCTACGGAGAAAACAGGCAGCGGCTGCTCGAAGGGCTTCCCATCGCAATCAAGGACCTGATCGATACCAAGGGCATCGAAACCCGTTATGGTTCGGCGGCTTATGTGGGTCATGTGCCTGCCGTCGATGCCGATGTCGTGAAAGCTCTGGTGGACCAAGGCGCGATCATCATCGGCAAGACGACGACTCACGAATTCGCGTGGGGTGTGACAACCGCCAGCGCGAAGTTCGGCGACACGTTGAATCCGCTGGACAGCACGCGCATTCCAGGCGGTTCCAGCGGCGGTGCTGCCGTTGCGATTGCATCTGGTGCCGTCAGGGCGGGTGTGGGCACCGATACGGGTGGCTCCGTCCGGATTCCTGCGGCGCTTTGCGGCGTCGTCGGGTTCAAGCCGACGCACGGAACGATCTCCACACGAGGCGTGTTTCCATTGGCGCCCACTTGCGACCACGTCGGCCTGCTTGGAGAACAGGTCGATGACGTCGGGATACTCGCAGACACTTTCGGCATCGACTTGCCCGAAAGCGATGCATGGATTTCCGCGCGCCTGGGCGTTGTCCGCGAGATTCCGCCCGTTCCGCTAAGTCCGGAAATCGCTGCGGCGTTCGATGGCGCGATCGAACGGCTCGAACAGGTCTTCGCGTGCGACGAAGTCGACACGTCCCGTTTGTTCGACACCGTTTATGAATCGTTCGCGAGCATCGTTCTGATCGAAGGCGGCATCGAGCACTTCCGGCGCAGCGACTGGGACCGCATCGCGCGGCACTACAGTCCGGAGACTGTCGAGCGCCTCCAACGCGCCGAAACGATGGATCTGCGCGCGTATACCTCGGCCCAGCAGAGCAGGCGCGAATTTGCGGCGCGTCTGCATAAGGCGATGTCGACGGTCGACTATCTGGTGCTGCCGACATGCCCGTGTACTGCGCCGCGGGTCGATGCCGGCTCGGTCACTATCGGCGATTGGTCCGGCACGGTCCGTGAAGCACTAATGACCTATACCGCGCCGTTCAATGTCACTGGGTTTCCGGCGATCTCGATTCCCTTGCCACGGAGTGACAGCGTGCTTCCCACGGCATTGCAAATCGTGGCGAAGCCCGGTGACGACGGTGCGCTCCTGCAGATCGCGCAGCAGATGGAGTTGATGCTGCACCAGCCACCCCAACAGAACCGATAGACGTCAATACACAAGGAGGAAGACAAGGTGAACGATAGCGTCAAGCTTGAGCACCAGGAGCCGGCAGGCATGTCGGCTGGACAGACACCCTATAGCGCGTGGTTGCAGACAGATGTACTCCACACGTTGCAACGTCCGGTAAGCGATCACCCTGGAGAACATGCGTGGATCGTATCGGCGCAGACGTCCGAGCTTTACTGGATGCTCATCATCAAAGAAATGCAGACCGCGCAAATGCATCTGCGCGCCAATGACCTGACGCAAGCCCAGCGCACGCTACGGCGCGTCGTCGCCCATCATGAGCCGCTCAACGCCACCTGGCGCTCGATCGCGTGGATGACTCCCACCGACCTGCTCGCCATCGTTTCGCGTGCGGCGGCGACGTACGGGAAGGACACGGCGCTTCAGGGCTGGACGTATCGGCAGATGGTCTATTTGCTTGGCATCAAGCAGGCAGAGCATCTGGAGCATTTCAGGCCGCAGCCCCAGCGCTGGGCGCAACTCAGTCAGGCGCTGGCCGAACCGAGCCTTTACGACGACGTGCTCGCCTATCTGAACCGTAACGGCTTTGCGGTGCCGGGCGAAGTGCTCGAGCGTGACTTCGCCGTGCCTTATCAACCCGGCAAGGTAGTCGAGAAGGTCTGGCGCGACATTTATGCTGACCCGGGCCAAAACCTGGAACTCCAGCAACTCGGCGAGACGCTTGCCGATATCGCGGAGGGATTCTCTACCTGGAAGTACCTTCACCTCATGGCGACGCGCCGGACTTTCGGCGCGAGGCCGGCCTACTTTGGAACCGAGGGTGTCGCCTGGCTGAAGCCGACCATGGATGAAATTCCGTTTCCGGAACTCTGGTCGGCGCGCGGCTTCATTGGCGATCCGCCCGCCGTGTGCCCGCACGCGAGGAAGTAAGACAGCGCAACGTGCATGGCCGGCTCGCGTTCGAGCGAGCCGCAGTGACCATTTGCGCTCTTTGACATATCGGTGAGGCAAGGGGACTACAGCGATGAGCAATAACGATTTGACGAAACTGGCGGCCGGCGCACGAGCTGCCATTGCGGACCGCGCGCGGATAACCATCGTGGGTGATGATGCGAACCCGCGTTTCGAACTCTTTCACGCAGCGAGTTCATTGTGCTCTCAAAAGGTGCGCGCGGTTCTCCTCGAGAAACAATTGGCGTATCGTTCGAACGACATGATGATCCTGAGTTCGATGGGCACGAATGGTCTCGTTCCCGCCGAGCACTACCATCCGCCGTATGTCCGCCTTCGACTGATCGCGGGCGCAGAGATCGGAGGAGAATTCGTTACGGGCTATAGCGGGCGAACATCGGTGGAAACGGAGGGCTTCGACCCTTGCACGGTGCCCCTGCTCGTCGATTACGAAGCCGGTCGGGTCATCGCGGATTCGCAGCGGATCTGCTGCTATCTCGATGCCGTCGCGCGCGGGCCGATTCAGCTTTTGCCAGACGATGCGAAGGCGCGTGCCGAGGTCCTTCATCAGGTGAACATCGTCGACAGGATTCCAAATGGAGCGCTGCTGTACGGCTTTCATCCCGATAGCGACTTGAGACCCGACGCGCTCAAAGCCGTCATGGGAACAGTCTATGACTACAAGGTCATGGCGCTCGAAGCGATGATCGCCGCCAATGCCGGGGACGGCGAGTTGATTGCCGCCTATCGCGCGAAAATCGCAAAGGAACGTGGCGGCAAGTCGGTATGTCGCGATGCCGCGTTTCAGCGTGACGCACGCGCGCACGTCGCCGGTCTGTTGAAAGATCTGGACGGTGCGCTGGGTCCTGGCTCGTTCCCCTATCTCCATGGAACGTCGTTCTCGCTCGGCGACGTGCTGTGGGGCGTCAATCTCGTCCGTCTTGCGTACCTGGGGCTTGCGTCGATGTGGGAAGAACTGCCCAACGTCTCGCGGTATTTCGACTCGCTCGTCAAGCGCCCATCTCTGCACAAGGAAGCGATACAGGCGACGCTCGGGTCACTGCCGTATTCGAGTTACATGGATAACATTGCACGCGGCAAGGCGGTGCTAGTGGCGTAGCGTGGGGTTTTACAAGTATTGCTGGCACCGGCGTTGGCCGGTGCCGGATGAATGAACCGAATGCGTCGAATGATCGGCATAGGGGACGGCCATGAGGCCGTACCCCTGCCACATGCATGGACGCCCCGCTTTGCAAGGCCCTCGTGACCGCTGGGCACCTGGATCGAGATTGCGGCCATACATCCGGACTGTTGGAGAGGCAGCAGCCACATCTCTGTCCCTGATGGAACCAGCAGATCGGGCTCTACTCGCCGCCTCGCGTTCAAAGCGCCCCCGGCAGGGCAGAGCATTCCGATCCCGGTCCAACCTGTCCAGAGAACGGATTATCTTGATTGGCGAGGTACCGAACGCCCGCACGCGCGCCGTGTATCATCGGCGTCCGCAGGTACGTGTCGCCGTGCCTGGGGATACCGGGCAGCGCCGGCTTCCTTCACGGCACGACCGCCGGATCTACGTCAACGCCCGTGGTCACAACAGCTTTGCGGTTGTTTGCCCGCTCGCCCTGATCGACAACGCCTTCTATCCGGTTCTTGTTCATCGGCTCGCGGTTTCGCTCCACGCTTCCTCCCCACGCTTCCTCCCCACGATCGGCCACCCTCACGCAGTTGCGCTTCGCTCGCTGTGATCAACTCGCGGCAGGACTTGCACCCGCAAGAATGCGCCCATGCTGGGCGCACAAACTAAAAAGGCGGAGCCGTGAGACTCCGCCTTTGCTTTTTCTCAAGCCTTCCTCAAGCCGCCACGGATTCCTGCGTGTAATGCAACGCCCTTGCGACCGTCGCCACTCTGCGGCCCTGGTATCGTGCAACTGCGAGGTGATCCTCGTCGGGCTTCACGGCGTCGAGGTCCGAAACGTGGGTCGCGCCGTAGGGTGTGCCCGCCTTGAACATCACGGCGTCGGCGTAGCCAAGCGGCACGATGATGAGGCCCAGATGCGCCATCGGCGTATAGATCGACAGCAGCGTGGCTTCATTGCCGCCGTGCCGCGACGATGTCGAACCGAATACCGAGCCGACCTTCCCGTTCAGCTTGCCCTGGAACCAGAGGCCACCCAGGCCGTCGATGTAAGCCTTCAGTTCCGTCGAGATCGATCCGAATCGCGTCGGCGTGCCGAACACGATCGCATCGGCCCACTCCGCATCGCCCTCCGTCGGTGCTTCATATTTTTCGTTCATCGCCGTGGCGCTTTCCAGCCAGCCCGGCGCCTGCTTCATGACTTCCGGACCGACAAGCTCGCGCGCGCGTCGCATGCGGATCTCTGCGCCTGCCTCGATGGCACCTTCGGCGACAGCGCGAGCGAGCGTCTCAGTCGAGTTGTTGCGTGAATAGAAAACGACGAGTACTTTGGGTTTCTGCATGACATGTCCTGACAAGGTGAACGCGGTTAGACGGAGATGGGCTCGAGCCGTCCGAGGAGCTCCTCCTTGCGATTCACCAGCCATGGTGGAAGCTGGAATTCCTCGCCGAAATGCCCGGGCGATTCGTCGATTGCGAAGCCGATATCGGTCGTAGTTGCCTCAAACATGACGCCACCCGGCATCTTGATGTACATCGACCGGAAGTAGTTTCGATTGACTGATTCCGAAGTATCGATGTGGCCCATTGCCATGAATTTTTCCTTGAGGATCATTTGCTGATCCACGTTATCCACCGCGAATGCCACATGATGAATCGTGCCTTCCCCATAGATCGACGATCCCTGGTGCCGGTCTGGTTCATGAAGGAACTCGACTACTGTGCCGGGGCCACCCGTATGCGTTTCAAAGCGGTAATACGGCCCGGATTGGCCCACCTGTCGGAAGCCGAGTGCATCGTTCATGAAGAGAATCGATTCGGCAACCTCGCGCAAGGATAGCGTGACGCTGTGCACGCCGCGAATCGCAAACGCTTCCGGAATGCCGCTGCCCACGCAGGCCGGCCGCGTATCGAGATCCGTCTCGACGAGGTCGAACTCGATGCCGCACGGATGGTAAAAGCGCTGGCGCCTTTCGTCGAAGCGCTCGGTTATCGCAGCGTCGTACGAGATCTTCATTGCGTCGAAACGGCTACGCCAGAATTCGAGCGAGCCTTTGGGCACCGAATAGTTGATGACCCGCACCTGACCCGATCCCGGGCGGGCCTTGACGCCTTTCTGCCTGAACGGAAACGAAGTCACCAGGGTACCCGGATCGCCATTCGCGTTACCGTAGTAGAGGTGATAGATCGGATCCTGGCCGTCGAGAAGAACGGTCTTCTTCACGAGGCTCTGTCCGAGCAGCTTAACGTAAAAATCCACATCCTCCTGAGCACCGCTCACGCCAGCAGTCAGGTGATGAAATCCCTTGATTATCGACATTGTCCACTCCACGTATTAGGCATTGAACTACCCGACGAAGACAGCGCACGGCTGCTCGTCTGCAACAGCTTAAGCGTTCCGAATCGATTGCGAACCTGGTCTGGCGTGTACACAGGGTTCGGAAAACTTGAACGATTGCGGTCTGTGTCATCAAGGTTTGTCCGAATGGCAGCGGTAATTTTTTATGGAGTAAGATCGGGCATCAAATCCGTCCTCACGACCGTTGCCATCGTCGGCAATACTCAACGCCCCCCCTCTGCAATGCTGGATCTGAAGGACGTCTATTATTTCGTTCAGGTAGTCGACCGTGGGGGTTTCACCTCGGCGGGCGAGCTGCTTCGTCTTCCCAAGTCGACGCTGAGCCATAGAGTCAAGGAACTGGAAACTTCGCTGGGCGTTCGACTCATCAACCGGACGTCGCGCCAGTTCGCCGTGACCGAGGTGGGCGAAGAGTTCTACGAGTACGCCAAAGCCTTGCTGCGAAGCGCGGAGGTCGCCGAAGAGGCCATGCGTCAGCGGCTTGCGGAGCCGAGCGGCGTGATCCGCGTCACGGTGGCGGCCGAGATTGCGCAGTTCGCGCTGCGCCATGTGCTGCCCACCTTTCTCTCGAATCATCCCAAGGTAAGAATCATCGAAACGGCGACTGACAGGCTTGTGGATATCGTCGGAGAAGGTTTCGATCTGGCGATAAGAGGCCACACGGGTCAGCTCCAGGACTCCAATCTGGTGCAGCATCCGCTCGCCAGGGCACCGTGGTATCTCTTCGCGGGTCCGGAGTATCTTGAACAGCTGTCCCCGCCGGAACACCCGGAAGAACTGGCGTCCCATTCCATCATCGCTTTGGCCACCAAGGGTCCGCAGCAGTGGCAGCTGCAGGGTCCGGATAATCGCACCGTCACCGTGCCGATCGAACCGAGATTTCAGAGCAACAGCATGATTTCGCTGAAGGAAGCCGCATGTGCGAACGTCGGGGTTGCGGCGCTACCACGTTATATCTGTCAAGCTGAACTGAAGGCCGGCGCACTGCGGCCGATACTGCGGGAATGGATGGCCGCGGACGCGCGCATAACTGCGCTGATTCCATATCGTACGGGTCTTCTCCCTGCGGTGCGGAGGCTGGTCGATTATCTTGCGGTCGTGTTGCCGAAGGTAACGGCTTCTGACGGAAGCTGAGTAAGGGGTATCATCAACTGTCGCCATGATGCGGGTTACACCCATCTCACCCCACGATCTTTCGGCTATTTCTTAGCACGAACGTACCTGAAGAAAACACCCCAACAGCATTTAAAGTGGACAACGGCAATTCACATGCATGGCCCGACGCTATTACCTGCTTTACTTCCCCAAAGACGTCGTCATTCTGCCTCGATGTGCTAGATGACTTCTTCCGGACATCGTGCGCGTATCTGTTTTCCGTATTTTCAGCCAACTAGTCTTATTGTGTCACATAATCAGTTGCGCGCTCTATTGTCGTACAGGAAGAGCGCCATCGTTCCATGAGCCTTTGTCCAAGCAGGATGCGCAACGTAGTAATGGAATCAGGAACGTGGCGTTGAGCGCGCTGGA
>Ga0247692_1000196_pt1 | contig 14365 bp, 13 predicted proteins | sample CNK33_metaG_FD_183041 | JGI IMG/M metagenome (GOLD analysis project Ga0247692, IMG submission 183041) | Soil microbial communities from Purdue University Martell Research Forest, Indiana, United States - CNK33 | ecosystem: Environmental > Terrestrial > Soil > Temperate forest > Bulk soil...
TTGGATCAAGAAGGTAAGCCATGTACCAGCAGACCTATAACCCGTTGGGCAATGCATTCCTTTCCACGATCGTTGCCGCGATCCCGATTCTGACGCTGCTCTACTTCATCGCGCTGCACCGGCACCGCGATGCACAGGGCAATGTGCATCTGGGCATCTCCGCGCCGTATGCGGCGTTTTTCGGCGTGATCGCCGCGTTCATCATCTCGTGTCTCGTCTTCAGGATGCCAGTAACGTCGGCCGTTTCCGCGTTTGCGCTCGGTTCGCTTTCCGGCTTTCTCGGCATCATCTGGATCGTGCTCGCCGCGATGTTCCTGTACACGATGAGCGTCGTGACGGGCAAGTTCGAGATCGTCAAGGAGTCGATCGTCCACATTTCCTTCGATCGGCGGCTGCAATGCGTGCTGATCGCTTTCTCGTTCGGCGCGATCATCGAAGGTACGTCGGGCTTCGGCACGCCCGTCGCGATCGCCGGCGCCGTGATGGTCGGGCTCGGCTTCAGGCCGTTCCAGTCCGCCGTGCTCAATCTACTGGCGAATACGGCGCCCGTCGCGTGGGGCGCGATCGGCACGCCGATCGTCACGCTCGCGGCCGTGAGCGAACTCGATCAGGTCACGCTGTCGGCAATGGCGGGCCATCAATTACCGTTCGTCTCGGTCCTCGTGCCCTTCTGGCTGGTCGCGACCTTCGTGAAGATGGAAGGCGGCACGTGGAAAGAAGTGTTCGAAGTCTGGCCCGCGATGCTGTGCGCAGGCGGCTCGTTCGCGCTCATGCAGTTCTTTGCGTCGGGCAGCCCCGCGCTGCATCTGATGACGGACGTCGTATCCGGCGTGTTCTCGGTGATCTGCACGGCCTTGTTCCTGCGCTTCGTGTGGCACCCGAAAACGCGCTTTCTGCTGCGCGATGAACGCGAAGCGCTCGCGCGCGCCGGCAAGAGCACGACACCCGTGGCGACCGACCGCAGCGAATGGAAGTACAAGTACTCGGCGGCGGAAACGGCCTACGCGTGGATGCCGTGGGTGATCCTGATCGCCTGTTGCGCGCTATGGGGCGTGCCGGAGTTCAAGAAGCTGCTCAACAACCTGTTCGCGGGCGTCACGTTTTCGACGACGCTGCTCGGCTCGCCGTTCAAGGGCACGCTGTCGCTGCCCGTCTGGGACATGCCCGCGCTGCACAACCTCGTGCAGCGGATGCCGCCCGTCGCGGCCGCCAACGCGAAAGCGGAAGCGGCGCGCTTCACGATCAACTGGCTGTCGGCGGCGGGAACGGGCGTTTTTGTCGCCGCCGTGCTGTCGGGCCTCGTGCTGAGGCTGAGCGCCACGCAATGGAAAGACGCCTTCATTCAGACCATGCGCCGGATGAAAATTCCCGTGCTGGTGATCGCCCAGGTGCTGGGCCTTGGATTCCTCACACGCTACTCCGGCACCGACGCCGTCCTCGGCCTCGCGTTCACAGGGGCGGGCGTGCTCTATCCGTTCTTCGCGGCGTTCCTCGGTTGGCTCGGCGTGTTCCTGACGGGCTCCGATACGGCGTCGAACGCGTTGTTCGGCAGCCTGCAACGCATCACCGCGCAGCAGCTCAATCTGAACCCGATACTGATCGTGGCGACGAACTCGACGGGCGGTGTGATGGGCAAGATGATCGACGCGCAGTCCATCATGGTCGCCTGCGCGGCCTGCTACGACGATCCGAAGGAGCGTTCGTTCGCGCTCGGACCGATTTTCCGCACGGTGTTCTTCCATTCCATTGCCGGCGCCGCGCTAATCGGCGTGATTGCGATGTTGCAGGCGTATGTATTCCCCGGGATGATTCCGATCCCGCCTGCTGGCAAATAACGCTGTCGTGGCCGTCTGGCCATCGCCAGACGGCCGCGGGCACTCCCCTGGTCCCGCCGACCCGTTGCCCGCAGGCAACGCGACCTTGCGCGTCGGTATAACCCCGCTTGCATATGCATTTTTGCACCGTTAACATAAAACGATATATACGGTTTTCTACACTGCGGAATTCGACGCGGTGTGGCGACAAGCGGTGATACCGCATCACACTACATAGAGCCTGTGTGGCAAGGGGGCGCATCATGTCCGACAAGCATCTCTCCAGTCAGTTCGACGCTGCGCTCAACATGCTATCGACCAACCTGCTGGAAATGGGCGGTGTAGTCGAACGGCAAATTACCCGCTGTCTGTCGTTGCTCGACGCCTATGACCCCGCGCTCGTCGAAGACATTCGCGACAGCGAGCGTGAGCTGAACGCGCTCGAAATCGAAATCGATGAAGAAATACACCGCGTGATCGCGCGCCGTCAGCCGGCTGCACGCGACCTGCGGCTATTGATGGCCATGTCGAAGTGCGTCACCAACCTCGAACGCATGGGCGACGAAGCGCGCAAGATCTCCAAACGCATGCGGCGCATCGACGAACATGGCGGAACTTCGTCCATCTCGCTGGCCGAGCTGAAGCAGTGCGGTGAACTGGCGTCGTCGATCCTGCATCGGGTGCTCGACGCGTTTGCGCGCATGGACGCCGTGGCCGCCGCGCAGATCGTGCGCGACGACAAGGCCATCGACGATGTATTCCGCGCATTCGTCGAGCGGCTCGTGGCACACATGAACGAGACGCCGCGCACCGTTTCGGTCGCGCTCGAATATCTGTTTATCGCGAAGGCGTTGGAGCGGATCGGCGATCACGCGAAGAACATTGCCGAATTCGTCGTGTTCGTCGTCAAGGGGCGTGATGTGCGTCACATTCCGCTGCGCGAGCTCGAACGCGAGGCATTGACGAACTGAGCACGCACTGAGCAAGCATTGACACGCCGCATTGACCCACATTAGCGGCGAATCAACGGGTCAGGCATCCGCATCGTTCACTGTTGCAGATGCCTGTTCACGATAACAAACGCAGCCGCACCAGAACGAGACAGGAAAGCATCGCAGCGCATATGAATAGCTCGAATGCTTTCTTGTCGTGCCGTACCGCGTCGACAAGAATGAGCGCTCAAAGACGACCACTGCGCTCATCCTCATGTCGAAAGCACCCAGCCTGCAGCTCGATTCCGCCACGCTTGCCGACGAATACGATCGCCTCGGCATCCGCCAGTTCAATCATGGTCTGCAACTGCTCGACGCGCTCGACCTGCGCGAAGGCGAACGCGTGCTCGACATTGGCTGCGGCACGGGCCGCCTGACGGAATCGGCCGCGCAGCGCGTCGGCGCGCGCGGAGAAGTGCTCGGCATCGATCCGTTGCCGCTGCGCGTCGAGCGCGCGCTGCAACGCGCGCAAGGCCGTTTCGCGGCGCGCGTCGGCCGTGCCGAGCAACTTGCGGGAATCGCCGACGCGCACTTCGACGTCGTCTATCTGAACAGCGTGATTCACTGGATACCGGACCAGCAAGCGGCGTTGCGCGAAGCGTGGCGCGTGCTGAAGCCCGGCGGCCGGATCGGCTTCACGACCATGTCCGCAGACGTGCCACACGATCTGCATCGCGTGCTGCACGCGCTGATCGCCGAAGACCCGGCCTCCCGACACGCGGAGATCGGCGCACCGAACAAGCTCACGCGCGAAAGCACGGCAACGCTGCTGGCTTCCGTGGGCTTCGAAACCACGCTCAACGAGATACGCGAGTTCGACGACGCATTCGACAACGTCGACGACGTGCTGTCGTTCAGCCGCGCGAGTTCCTTCGGCAATTTCCTGTCGTCGCTGCCCGATCCGCACATCGCGCGTCTGCGCGAGCGCCTCGCCGACGCGCTCGAATCGCATCGCGGTCCGCGTGGTCTGCAGTTGACGCGCCGCATGATCTTCACCACGGCTCGCAAACCGCTCGCGCACTAATCGCGCCTCGACGGTTCGCCACGTTCGGCGTCCACCCTTCATCTCTTCTTCCGTTTGCATTCGCTCATTCAATGGACAACCGATTCCGACGCACCTTCACGCTCGCGAAGTCCGTTCTGCTCGCGACCGCGCTCGCCTTCACCGTGCCGCAGGCACACGCCGATAAACCCGCCGTGATCCGCATCGGCGTCGCGCAACAAGGCGCGGGCGATCCGCCCACGTTCGGCGGTTCGCCCGCCGCGACGGTGCAGCAGTTGCAATTGCTCGAAAAGGAATTCGCCGCCGACGGCATCAAGGTCGAATGGCTGTTCTTCAAGGGCGCGGGGCCTGCCGTCAACGAGGCAATCGCCGACAAATCGCTCGACTTCGCTTTTCAGGGTGATCTGCCTTCCGTGCTAGGCCGCGCCAATGGGCTGAAGACCCGCATTCTGCTCGAATCGGGCGTGCGCGTTGGCGTGAAAATCGCCGTGCCGCCCGATTCGAACGTGCAGTCGGTGAAGGATCTGAAAGGCCGGCGCGTGTCGATCTTTCGCGGCACCAACCTGCAACTCGTCGCGGATAACGTGCTCGCGGCGAACCAGCTCGACGAACGCGACCTGCGCGTGATCAATCTCGACTCGGCGAGTTCGCTGGCGGCGTTGTCGTCGAAGGGCATCGACGCGTCGGTCAACGACTACCACCTCTACAAGCTGCGCGATCAGGGTCTCGCGAAGATCATCTACGAGTCGCAGACGGATGGGCCGCAATTCACGCGACAGTCGCATCTGCTCGTGCTCGACGACTTCGACCGGGCGCATCCCGACATCGTGCAGCGCGTGGTCAATCAGTTCGTCAAAGGCGCGCAATGGTCGTCGGACGAAGCGAACCGCGACGCGCTCTTCAAGCTGTGGGCGAAGAGCGGCGTCACCTACGCGTCGTGGCAGGCGGAGTTCGCCAACCAGCCTCTGAAGTCGCGCAATTCGCCGCTCGTCGATCCGTTCATCGTGGCGCGCTACAAGGCCGTGGCGAACGACGCGCTCAAGCTCAAGCTGATCCGCCAACCGGTCGAAATCGACGGCTGGTTCGAGACGCGCTATCTCGACAACGCACTGCGCACACAGTCGCTCGAGCACTACTGGACGCGTTACGACGCGCAAGGCAAACCGCTGGGTTGACGGAGTCCGCGATGAGCAAGGCAATCGACCAGTGGCCGGCCATTACGAAGCGCGCCACATTGGACCGGGAGCAGGCAAGCCCGGCGTCCGAGCAAGTGCAACGGCGCGTGCGCGCGATCGTGTGGCATCTCGCGCCGTGGCTGCTGCCTGCTGCGCTGTTCACGCTATGGAGTATCGGTTGCGCGCGCGGCTGGATCGCGCCGCAAATTCTTCCGCCGCCGCAACAGGTGTTCGACACGCTGTACGAACTCGCGATCAGCGGTGACCTGGCGCGCAACACACTGGTCAGCCTGCAACGCGTGCTGGTCGGCTTCGGCGTCGGCACGCTCGCGGGCTTCTTCATCGGCGCGGCATTGGGTTTGTCACGCACCGTCGAAGCCTACGTGCTGCCCGCCTTCAATGCGCTCGTGCAGATTCCCGTATTGGGCTGGCTGCCGTTTCTGCTGTTGCTGGTCGGCGTCGGCGAGCCGTTGAAGTACATCCTGATCGCACATGCCGCGCTCGTGCCCGTCACGTTGAGCACGATGCAAGGCGTGCGGAACACGCCCGCCGCGCTCGATGAAGTTGCGCGCGTGTTCGGCTATAGCCGCTTGCAGCGCGTCGTGTATGTCGTGCTGCCCGCCGCCGTGCCGACGCTCGCCACGGGCGTGCGGCTCGCGTTCACGAAGGCGTGGCTCGCGCTCGTCGTCGTGGAACTGGTCGCGTCGTCGGAAGGGCTTGGCTATCTGATCGTGTATGGACGGCAGCTTTTCCAACTCGACCTGGTGATGGCTTCCGTCGTGATCGTCGGCGCAATCGGCTTTGCGATCAACCGCGCGCTCGATGCTCTCGAAGCCCGTCTGCGGCGCGGGCAACCGTCGGCATTTCGCGAGTGAATCATTCGACCGAGGACACACGTCATGCCTTCCACACGTCCGTTATCGCTATCACGCCTTTTTTCGCCGCCCAAATCCAGCGGGCCACCGCCGTGCAGTTGCGACGCACCCGCCAGGCCCGCGCGTCAGTCCGCACTCAAACAGCGTCTTTCCGCGTTCAACTGGCGCGGCCTCGTACTTCCGCTCGCGGCGTTCGCGCTGTTGTGGCTCGTGTCGGCGTTGCATCTCGTCAAGAACGGCTTGCTCGTCAGCCCTGTCGATGTCGCGCGCACTGCGGTGCAGCAGATTCAAAGCGGCGCGTTGCTGCGCGCGCTGTCGGCTTCGCTTGCGCGTGAAGCGAGCGGCTTCGTGATCGGCACGGCGGGCGGCCTGCTGCTCGGCGCGGCGCTCGGCTTCTCGCGCATCGCCACACGCGTGATCGGTCCGACCTTCGACACCTTCAAGCAGATCTCGCTGTTCGCATGGATACCGCTGATCTCAGTGTGGTTCGGTCCCGGTGACATGGCGAAAGTCGTGTTCCTGTCGCTGGCCGCGCTGCTGCCCGTCGCCGCGCATACCTGCGACGGCATCCACGCCGTGTCGCCGCGCTACGTCGAAGTCGCGCGCGCGTTTCGCTATTCGCGCCTGCAAATGGCGCGCTTTGTGATTCTGCCCGCCGCGCTGCCGTCGATTTTCACGGGCATCTATCTCGCGCTGATCTACTCGTGGCTCGCGACGCTCGGCGCCGAATATCTGCTCGTCGCGGGCAGCGGGATCGGCAACACGCTGATCGACGGCAGCGAGCAGTTCAGGATGGATCTCATGCTGTTTGGAATCATCGTCGTGGGCATCACGGGCTGGGCGCTCAACGCCCTTGCACGCGGCGTCGAACGACGCGTGCTTGCGCGGCGCAGCGGTGCATCGCGCGAACGCGCCGCCGCATGACATCGACATTGAGGAACCCGCATATGACGACAACAACCGTCTCCGAAGGCATCCGCATTCGCAACGTCAGCAAACGCTACGCGCAGCAGGACGAAGCGAACGGCACCCTGCTCGTGCTCGACGACATCTCGCTCGATATCGCGCAGGGCGAATTCGTCAGCGTGCTCGGCGCCAGCGGTTGCGGCAAGTCGACGCTGCTGCGGCTCGTCGCAGGGCTCGACCGCGACTTTCGCGGCAATATCAGCGTGGATGGCGAACGCGTGCGCGACACATCGCTCGAACGCGGCATCGTGTTTCAGGATCACCGGCTGTTTCCGTGGCTCACGGCTTCGCAGAACATTCTCGCCGCGTTGCGAAACGCGCCCCTTTCGACACAGCAAAAGCGCGAAGCCGTCGCCGAGCATGTCGCGCTCGTCGGCCTCGAAGGGTTCGAGCATGCGTATCCGCATCAGTTGTCGGGCGGCATGGCGCAGCGTGTCGCGATTGCCAGAGGACTCGTGAACCGGCCACGCGTGCTGTTGCTCGACGAACCGTTCGGCGCGCTCGATGCGCTGACGCGCGGCCGTCTGCAAAATGAATTGCAGCGCATCTGGCAGCACGAGCGGATCACGATGATTCTCGTCACGCACGACGTCGACGAAGCGATCTATCTGGGCGACCGTGTCGTGACGATGGCGCCGCGCCCAGGCCGCGTGAAGCGCATCGCGCACGTCGGTCTGCCGCGCCCGCGCGAGCGCAGTGATGCGCGCTTCATACGGCTGCGCGAGCAGATCCTCGCCGATTTCACCGACCGGCCCGCGCCCGCCGATCACGGCACACCTGGCAGCGGCCTGCGTGCGAGCGTGCATGAGCCACGCATCACCGAATGGCGCCTTGCGTGGTGAAGCCCGATTTCTTTCGACGTCGATCAAGGAAACTACAGTGAGCGAAGCACGACAACACCAAAGACAGATCAGCCTCGGCGCATTCCTGATGGAAACGGGACATCACATCGCTGCATGGCGACACCCCGACACGCACGCGACAGGCGGCCTCGACTTCGCGCACTACGCGCAGCTCGCGCAGATCGCCGAGCGCGCGAAATTCGACGCGATCTTCTTCGCCGACAGCGTCAGCGTGCGCGACACGCATTTGCCGTCGCTGTCGCGCACGGCGCGCGCCGATCACTTCGAGCCGCTGACGCTGCTGTCTGCGCTGTCCGTCGTGACTTCGCATATCGGTCTCGTCGCCACGGTTTCCACGACGTTCAACGAACCGTACAACGTCGCGCGCAAGTTTGCGTCGCTCGATCATCTAAGCGGCGGCCGCTCCGGCTGGAATCTCGTCACGTCGAGCACGGAGACGGAGGCGCACAACTTCGGCTTCGACAAGCATCCCGATCACGCGTTGCGCTACGAGCGCGCGAAAGAATTCCACGACGTAGTGACGGGCCTGTGGGATAGCTGGGACGACGACGCGTTCCTTCGCGACAAGGCGAGCGGCGTCTACTTCGATCCCGACAAGGTGCATGTGCTCGATTATCGCGGCAAACATTTCAAGGTGCGCGGGCCGTTGAACGTCGCGCGCTCGCCGCAAGGGCGCCCCGTCGTGATTCAGGCGGGCGCATCCGATGCAGGCAAGGAACTCGCCGCGCAAACGGCCGAAGTGATCTTCGTCGCGCACCAGACGCTCGACGAAGCGAAGCATTTCTATCGCGACGTGAAAGGGCGGCTCGCGCGCTATGGACGCAAGCCCGAGCATCTGAAGATCATGCCTGGCATCTTTCCCGTGATCGGCAGGACGCAGCAGGAAGCGCAAGACAAGTTCGACGCGTTGCAGGACCTGATTCATCCGACTGTCGGATTGCAGTTGCTGTCGAACATGTCGGGCGGCGTCGATCTGTCGAAGTATGACGTCGACGGGCCTGTGCCTGAATTGCCGGAAACGAACGGCGGCAAAAGCCGGCAACGGCTTCTGCTCGATCTCGCGCGCCGCGACAATCTGACGATACGCCAGCTGTATCTGCGCATCGCGGGCGCGCGCGGGCATCAACAGGTGATCGGCACGCCGCAGAGCATCGCGGACCAGTTGCAGCAATGGTTCGAAGAGGAAGGCGCCGATGGCTTCAACATCATGTCGCCGTGGCTGCCTGGTGGTCTGAGCGAGTTCGCCGAACTGGTCGTGCCGGAGTTGCAGCGCCGCGGACTGTTTCGCACCGAATACGCTGGCCGCACGCTGCGCGATCATCTGGGGCTGCCGCGCCCGGAGAACCAGTTCTCGGCACAAGCTGCGCAACTTGCGCAGACGGCCTGACCGGTTGTTCTACGCGCGACGGGGCGAGATGGCTACAGACGCCCCGGTCGCGGATCAGCAACGAAGCCGTCGCGATTGGGCATGCGGACCGACGCCAGCGAATGCGCATCGAGACGCGCATCGTCGGGGACGATGCCGTTCTGGTTCAGAATCCACGCGCTCACCGCATAGACTTCATCGGCGCTGAGCGATTGCGGTGCGTTGTACGGCATCGCGCGGCGGATGTAGTCGAAGAGCGTCGTCGCATACGGCCAATAGCTGCCTACTGTACGCTTCGGATTCGCTGAAGCGAGCGTGCCGCGTCCACCAATCAGTTGATCGCCGATCAGCCCTTCTCCCTTCGCACCGTGGCACGCAGCGCATTTGACCGCGAAGATTTTGCCGCCCATCGCGACGTCGCCGCTGCCCGCAGGCAAACCGTGACCATCGGGCGCGACGTCGATATTCCATGCGGCGATGTCGGCATCGCTGACGGGCGTGCCGATCGCATCTGCTGACTTGCGCAGCTCCGCATTCAAGGCGGGCCGTTGCGCATCATGCGACGCCGTCAACGAAGTCGAGCACGCAGCCAGCGACGCGCAAAGCAAAGACACTCGAAAGATGGACCTAAGCATTTTTCACGCTTCCATCGGCGCCGATGCGCCACTGGTGAATGCCGTTGTAGTGATAGTTCGAGTTCAGCCCGCGCGCCTGCACGAGAGCCTCGCGCGTTGGCTGCACATAACCGGTCGAATCCGTGGCGCGCGACAGAATGGCGGCTGGCTCACCGTTCCAGACCCAGCCCGATTGAAAACGCGTCAGCGCGCGATCGCGCGGCGTGCCGTCGAGCGCAGCGTCCCGCCACGTCTTCCCGCCATCCGTCGATACTTCGACCCGGCGAATCGCGCCGCGCCCCGACCACGCGAGACCGACAATCGGGTAAAAGCCGCGCACTGTCAGCTTTTGACCCAACGAGGGCCGCGTAATCACCGACTTCGCGTCCATCTCGAACACGAACTGCCGCGCGCTTCCATCCGGCAGCAGCCCCGTGTATTTCGACGTTTCCTCGCGCGTCTCCAGCGGCGCATCGACGATCTTCAGACGCCGCAGCCATTTCACGTTCGTATTGCCTTCGAAGCCCGGCACGAGCAGCCGCAGCGGATAACCGTTCTCGGGCCGCAGACGCTCGCCGTTTTGTGCATAGACCACAAGGGCCCGGTCGAGAATCCGGTCGAGCGGCAAGCTGCGCGTCATCGCAGCGGCGTCGGCGCCTTCGGCGAGCAGCCATTTCGGCGCGCGTCCGTCCGTCGCGGCGGCAAGTCCGCCCGTCGCTTCGAGCAAGGTCGAAAGACGCACCCCCGTCCATTCGCAACACGACAGCAGTCCGTGCGTGATCTGCACAGGCAGGCCGCTCGGGCCTTTCCATTCACTCCCCGTGTTGCCCGAGCATTCCAGGAAATGAATCCGCGAGTCGGACGGCAGACGCAGCAGATCGTCCATCGTGAACAGCTTCGGCTCGCGCACCAGACCGTGAACGACGAGGCGATGCGCGTCGGGATCGATATCCGGCACGCCCGAATGATGACGCTCGTACACGAGCCCGTTCGGCGTGATGGTGCCGTGCAGGTCCGCGAGCGGCGTGAGCGACGAGGCCGCGCCCGGCATCGGCCATGCGCGCGCCGCGCGGCGCACCACGTTCGCTTCGCGCGGCGACGGCTGCCCATACGGATGATCGAGGATCGGCGCACCAGGCGTTTGCGTCCACGGATCGACGTTCAGCGGGCGCAACAGCGTCGCGGCCTTCACGCTGGGCGCGACCAGCGCGGACAGCGCCAGCCCGCCGAGCATCCGGCGACGCGGCAATGCGGGAGCGGTCTCGGGTTCAGGAATCGGCGGATTGGACATGAGGGAACCGGGTGATTCGCGAGTGTGCGTCGGGCGTATTGCGACGCCACCTGCCATCGAGCAGGCGCGTCGCGCAAAATTGCAGCGCGGAGCACAGCAGCAGATAAACCAGACCGACAAACAGGAATATCTGCACGGGATAGACCATCAGCCGGTTATTGACCTGGTTGGCGAGAAACGTGAACTCAGGCACGCCGACGATATACGCCAGCGACGTATCCTTGATCAGCGACACCCACTGGTTCACGAACGACGGCGTCATGATCCGCACGGCCTGCGGCAACAGCACATAGCGCAACGCCTGCCAGCGCGTCAGGCCCAGCGACAACGCCGCCTGCTCCTGCCCCGCGCGCACGGCGGCGATGCCCGCCTGCACCGAATGCGACAGATACGCGCCGCCGATCAGCGCCAGCGCGCATACGACCGTCGCGAGGCCTGGCACGTCGATGTGCAGCAGCATCGGCATCAGAAAGAACGTCCAGAAGATCAGCATCAGGACGGGAATCGCGCGAAAAAAGCCCACCACGGCGGTAAGCGCGAGATGCACCGCGCCGCGCGTCATCGACAGTGCAATGCCGCCCGCGAGTCCGACCAAAGCGGACAGCAGCGCCGACACAACCGACATCACCAGCGTCAACGCGGCCCCACCGAGCGGACCATTCGGAAACGTGCCGAGCAGCAGATAACGCAACGTCGGCAACCAGTCGAGTGCGCTCATACCGTGCCTCGCTGCCATGCGTGCGCGCTGCGGCGCTTCCAGAGAAGCAAGCCGACTTCGATCGCCGCGATGGTCGCGATATAGAGAACAGTCGCGGCGCCGAACGCCTGGAACGTCTTGAACGTTTCGGTATCGACTTGCCGCGACGTATACGACAGTTCCGCGAGACCGATCGCCATCGTCAGCGACGAGTTCTTCACGATGTTCATGTATTGCCCCGCAAGCGGCGGCGTCGCAATGCGGATTGCCTGCGGCAGGATCACATGGCGAAACGTGCCGAACGGCGCGAGTCCCAACGCAGCCGCCGCCTGATACTGCCCGTCCTTGACGCCGCGCATTCCCGCGCGAAACTCTTCACCGACGAACGTCGTCGCATAACACGTCAAGCCGATCCAGCCCGCGACGAACTCGAACGGTGGCCAGGCGAGCGTGAACGTCCACAAGGAAAGCGTATGCGGCGTGTTGAGCCATTCCATCCAGCTTTGCGGCAGCAATGTCGCCGCACCGAAGTACCAGAACAGCAGTTGCACGAGCAACGGCGAGTTGCGAAAGACGAGCACATACAGCACAGCAACGCGCGTAACGAAGCCGTTACGCGCGTTGCGCGCCATCGCGAGCGTGAAGCCCAACAGCGTCGCCGACACGATCACGCACGCCGACAACAGCAAGGTCATCAGAAAGCCGTGCGCGAGCCACCCGACGTACTTCGGTTCCAGCCAATTGCTCATACGTGGTTCAGCTTTTCTGCGGATCGCCGATCTTGAACAGACGCGGCAGCGGTGCGCGGCTGGTCGGGCCGAACCATTGATCGTAGATCTTGCCCGCCGTGCCGTTCGCTTCGAGTCCCTTGAGCGTGTCATCGACCACGTTCAACAGACGCGTCTCGCCCTTCGGCACGCCCACGCCTTCATAGTCGTTGGAAATCGTGAACGGCGAAATTTCGTAGTTCGCCTTGTCCGGCACGTTCGCCAGCAGCGCGACGAGCTTCGGGCCGTCCTGCGTGATCGCCTGCACGTTGCCCGTGCGCAGCGCGGCGAATGCGAACGGCGTGTCGTCGTATGCGACGATCGTCGCGCCCGGGAATTGCGCGCGAACCTGTTGCTCGTTCGTCGTGCCTTTATCGGCGCCGACGCGCAGGCTGTTCAGTTGTTGCGGCGTTTTCAGCACGCCTTTCTTCGCGATGAACTGCGTGCCCGATGCAAAATACGGCGTGCTGAAATCGACTTCTTTCTTGCGCTCGTCGGTGATCGTGAAGTTCGCGAACACCAGATCGACCTTGCCCGACTTCAGAAACGCAATGCGGTTAGCGGGATTGGTCGGCTGGATTTCAAGCTTCACGCCGAGTTTGTCCGCGACGGCGCGCGCGTAATCGACGTCGAGTCCAACGATCTGGTTGTTCTTCGGATCGACAAAGCCAAACGGCGGATTGCTGTCGAAGGTTGCGACGCGCAGCACGCCCGCCTTCTTGATGTCGTCGAGACGGTCGGCGTGCGCCGCACTGGAAGCGGCGAGCATCAACCCCATGATGACAGCGCCAGCGAATCGGATTTTCATGGTAAAGACCTTCTGATAGTTATGCGTGTAGCGGCGTGCAACGGCTCATCGCCGATATCGATGATGAGCCGCGACTTTAACAACGCCCATGCGCGCGACGAACCAATAAATCGTCACGAGCAAAGCGGTACACGTCATATGCGCCGCCCCCGGCGCAATTCACTATTCAGAAGATGCCGCCGCCTTCGCGGTCTTCACGTCGCCATCCCAGCCGCCACCCAATGCTTTCACGAGCATGACGGCGTTCTGTAGCGCGGTGCTGCTGTAATCGAGCGCGATCTTGCGGTCCTGTGCTTGTGTCAATTGCGTATCGAGTACATCGATGCGGCTCGACGTCCCCGCCGCGAAATTGCGCTGCTGGCTCGCCGCGAGTTCGCCGCTGCGCTGCGCGACGTCAGTCGATGCCGCCGCCTGGCGCGTCGCGATCTGCACCGCGCTCAAATATTCTTCGACGTCCTGGAACGCGCTCAACACCGTCTGCCGGTACGCGGCGACTTCCTGATCGTAGTTGGCGCGTGCAGCGCGCACCGATGCGCTCGTCGCGCCCGCGTCGAACACCGTCTGCGCAACGTCGAATCCAAGCGACCAGAAGCGCGTCGGCAGCGAGACGAGATGTGCGAGCGAAGTGCCGCTCCAACCGCCATCCGCGGAAAGGGTGATGGTCGGAAAATAGCCCGCCTTCGCGACACCGATCTTCGCGTTGTACTGCGCGACTGTACGCTCGGCCTGCACGACATCCGGTCGGCGCTGCAACAACGCGGACGGCAGCGAAACGGGCAGCCCAGGCAACTCGAACCGATAGTCCGCCTGCACCGGCAACGAGAACGCGGCAGGCGCTTCGCCGATCAGCACCGCAATCGCGTGCTCATACTGACGGCGCGTGAGTTGCGCGCTCGCGATGCTTTCGTCGATGGCTTGCAGCGTGTTGTGTGCGGTGCGCACATCGTCATATGACGAGACGCCGTGCTTGTACTTTGCTTCCGTCAGCGCGAGCAGTTCGGCGTCGATCCGTCGTTCTTCATCGAGGATCGCGAGATCGGCGTCGGCGGCTCGCACGGTGAAATAGTCGACGGCCAGCGTCGCGAGCACGCTCAGGCGTTCGCCTGCCAGTTGCGCATCCGATGCCTGCGCGCT
>Ga0247692_1000197_pt1 | contig 14358 bp, 10 predicted proteins | sample CNK33_metaG_FD_183041 | JGI IMG/M metagenome (GOLD analysis project Ga0247692, IMG submission 183041) | Soil microbial communities from Purdue University Martell Research Forest, Indiana, United States - CNK33 | ecosystem: Environmental > Terrestrial > Soil > Temperate forest > Bulk soil...
CACACGCACTTTTTCTTCCGCGCAATCACGGCAAGCTACGCCGCCAGCGCAAGCGCCATGATCGGTGAGCCGATTCGGAACAGCGGTTCTAGTGCGCAGCTCAACGAGCGGGCTCTACGTTTGTCACGTGTACGATCCGCACACTCGCGCTAAACTTGCGAACGCCGCTGCATCCTCACCGTCCAGATACAACACCATGTTCTCTTCATCGAAATAACGCCCATTCACGCACATCGCGCGGCGCTCGATGCCAAAGCCCGTAGATCCGCTCGTCGCATAGAGTTGCCGCGCGCGATGGTTTTCGGTATTGACGCGAAGATGAATCTGCCGCAGTTGCATATTCCGTGCATGCGTCAACGCGGCCCCGAGCAACTCGCGCGCGACGCCCACGTTCCGATACAGAGGATGAACGAACACGCCCCACAGCATGCCCTTGTGCCGCAACTGCGCGTAAGGCTCCTGCCTGAGCCCGGCGATTCCGATCAGCATGTGCTGATCAAATACGCCGAACACAATCTGTTGGGGCGTCTGCCGTATTTGCGCGACGATGGCGTCGAGCGGCCGTGTGCGCTCTTCTTCGAGAGTCGGCCAGATCGCTGATGGGGAATCGTCGATGGCCTTGAGCCGCAGTTCCGTAAACGCAGCGACGTCGGTTTCGTTCAAAGGCCGAAGTGTCAGAGCCTCGCAAAGCATTGCTTCATATTTCCAGAAAGTATCCGAATAGCGAGCTATACAGGAACTTTCAGGTTAACTAATGAAGCTATGACAATTTATGACAAGCGCGCGCAAAAAACGTTGTTGCTCGAATGGTCACTGCTCAGATTAAAGCGTGACCGCAATGACATAACGCAAACAAATCCGCCTACGCCGCCACCGCCCGCGCCGCATTCCTTCCGCGTAACCATTCGAGCGCAAGCAGCAGGCAGGTCGAAAACACGATAAGAATCGTCGCCAGCGCCGCAATGGTCGGACTGATGTTCTCGCGGATGCCCGTGAACATCTGACGCGGCAACGTCGTCTGATCGGCGCCTGCGAGAAACAGCGTGACGACCACTTCGTCGAACGATGTCGCGAACGCAAACAGTGCACCCGAAATCACGCCCGGCGCGATCACTGGCAGCGTGATATTGAAAAACGTCTTCACAGGGTTCGCGCCGAGCGACAGACTTGCCCGCACGAGGTTGTAGTTGAAGCCCTGCAGGGTAGCCGCCACCGTCGTCACAACGAACGGCACGCCCAGCGACGCATGCGCCATGATCAGACCGATATACGTATTGGCCAGTCCCAGCGGCGCAAAGAAGAGATACATGCCGACGCCGACCACGACGACGGGCACGATCATCGGCGAGATCAGAATCGCCATCAGCAGCGCCTTGCCCTTGAAGTTCGCCTTCGTCAGACCGATCGCCGCGAGCGTGCCGAGCACTGTTGCCAGCACAGTTGCCGACGGCGCGACGATAAAGCTGTTCTTCGCGGCCATCCGCCATTCGTCGGAGGCGATCAGGTTCTGATACCAGCGCAGCGACCAGCCCGGAATCGGATAGACGAGAAACGTGCTCGACGAAAACGACAGCGGCACGATCGCAAGCACGGGCAGGATCAGATACAGCAGCGTCAGCACGGCGAGCCCGCGCAGCGTGAAATACCACACGCGCTCGACTATCGACGTATGCGGCGCGAACATCGGTTTGGCAAATTTCATCGCGTCGCTCCTCAACCAAGGCTCACGTTCGAACGCGTGAAGCGTCCGTAAATCACATACAGCACGAGCGTCGCTGCGAGCAGCAGCCCGCCGAGCGCGCACGCCATGCCCCAGTTGATCGTCACGTTGGTGAAGTACGCGACGTAGTAGCTGACCATCTGGTCGTTCGGTCCGCCGAGCAGCGCCGGCGTGATGTAGTAGCCGATCGCGAGAATGAACACGAGCAGCGCACCCGCGCCGATGCCCGGATAAGTTTGCGGCACATAAACGCGCCAGAACGCCGCGAACGGATGCGAGCCGAGCGAAATGGCCGCGCGCTGATAGGTCGGCGGAATCGACTTCATCACGCTGTACAGCGGCAGGATCATGAACGGCAGCAGAATATGCGTCATCGAGATATAGACGCCGACGCGATTGAACAGCAACGCCAGCGGATCGTGTATCAGACCCGAGCCGATCAGCGCCTTGTTGACGAGACCTTCGCTCTGCAGAATCACGATCCACGCGGCGACGCGCACGAGGATCGACGTCCAGAACGGAATCAGCACGAGGATCATCACGAGATTCGCGCGCCGTTCGTTGAGCGTCGAAATCCAGTACGCGAGCGGATAGCCGAGCAGCAGCGCGAACACCGTCACGGCGAAACCGATCACGAACGTGCGGCTGAACACGGCGAGATAGATCTGCTGCTCGGGGTCGGTCGGAATGATGTGGCCGAATGCGTCCTGCTTGTGATCGAGCGAAGCCAGCAGATAAAACGGTGAAACCGTGCTGCCGTTTTTGGCAATCGCTTGCCAGTATTTCGCATCGCCCCAACGTTCGTCGAGTTCGATGATCTTCGCCTTGACCTGCGCGGGCGGCAACGCGTGGCCCGCGTCGTCGTTCAGCGGCATCGCGCGCGCCGTCTTCGCGACGAGCGAGCGATACCCTGGAATCTCCGTATTCAGGCGCCGTGCGAGCGCGCCCATTGCTTCGCCGTCGGCTATTGCGGTGAGATCGGTGGCGAGCGCGGCGTACGCGGCGTCAGTCGGCGCGGACTTGCGATCCCATTCGCGCAGCGCCGTCACCGTGTGTGGCAGCGCCGTCGCGATCTCCGGGTTCTGCACCGCGCGCGTCAACAGCGCGCCGATCGGCACGACGAAGATCAGCAGCAGAAAAATCGCGAGCGGCGCGATCAGCAGCAGCGCCATCGCGCGCTTCTTCGCTTCGGCGGCCTTCAGCTCGCGCTTGAGTTTATTGGTCGACTCGGGGGCCGGGTCGGCGGCGATCGTGATCGTCGTCACAGGTTTCTCCTGCGTCAATGCAACTTGCTACAGCGATGCGGCTTCCCTGTGCGGATGCCGCATCGCATTCACCTCAGACTTACTTCGACGCCCACGACGAGAAGCGTTGTTCCAGCTCGTCGCCGTGATCGGTCCAGAACGTCAGGTTCTGCAGCACCGCGTTCTTGCCGTTGGCGGGCGAATTCGGCAGATTGGCGAGTGTCTTCGCATCGAGCGACTTGATTGCCGATTCATTCACCGGGCCGTACGCGATGTGCTTCGCGTATTCCTGCTGCGGCTTCGACGAGATCGTGTACGCGATGTACTTCTCGGCCAGCGCCTTGTTCGGCGTGCCCTTCGGCATTGCCCAGTAGTCGAGGTCGTAGATGCTGCCGTTCCACACTACCTTCAGGTTCTTGCCTTCCTTCTGCGCGGCATCGATACGGCCGTTATAGGCCGTCGACATCACCACGTCGCCCGCGACGAGGAATTGCGGCGGCTGTGCGCCCGCTTCCCACCACTGGATATTCGGCTTCAGCTCGTCGAGCTTCTTGAACGCGCGGTCCTGGCCTTCCTTCGTGCCGAGCACCTTGTAGACGTCCTTCGGCGCGACGCCGTCGGCCATCAGCGCGAATTCCAGGTTGTAGCGCGCGCCCTTGCGCATGCCGCGCTTGCCCGGGAATTTCTTCGTGTCCCAGAAGTCGGCCCAGCTGGCGGGCGCCGTCTTCAGCTTGTCGGCGTTGTACGCCATTGCCGTCGACCACACGAAAATGCCGACGCCGCACGTTTGCGGCGCTTCGGGAATCAGATCCGACTTCTTGCCGAGCTTCGACCAGTCGAGCTTTTCGTACAGGCCTTCGTCGCAGCCGCGGCCGAGGTCGCCCGATTCGACTTCGACGACGTCCCAGTTCACATGCTTCGCTTCGACCATCGCCTTCACTTTGGCCTGCTCGCCGTTGTATTCGACAGCCGTCACTTTCGAGCCGCTTTGCGCCTCGAACGGCTGGTTGAATGCGGCCTTCTGCGCGTCGCCATTCGCGCCGCCGAAGTTCACGACCGTCAGTTCCGCCGCGTTCGCCTGAGCAACGGCGCCGAGCGCGATGAGGACAGCGCCGACAGCCACGGCACAGCGCGATTGCACGATCTTCTTCATGATGGTTCCTCTTTGGTGTGATGAACTGCTTACGACGTGGACGTTGTTGTGTTTCTACTCACGCGAACACGCGCAGATGCTCCGGCGCGAATTCGAGCGCGACGGGCGCGCCCGGCGCGAAACCGTCGAGTGCTTCCGTGCCGAGCGGCACCTTCACGAAGCACTCGTCCTGTTGCGGCAAACCACAGCGCATGCGCACGTGATCGCCGAAATAAATGAGCCCGCGCGCTTCGCCCGCCACCGCATTCGCGCCGGGCCGCGCCAAGCCTGCCGCGCCTGCTGCAAGCTTCATGCGCTCCGGCCGGATGCACGCGACGCCTTGCGCGCCCGCTTGCGCGCCACCGATATTCCGCCCGACCAGGCGCGTTCCGTCGATCAGGTGAAACTCGCAGTAGTCGCCGTCGACATTCGCGATCGTGCCGCGCAGCCGGTTGCTATCGCCGATGAAGTTCGCGACGAACTCGTTGCACGGCGCCTCATAAAGGCTGTTGACGGTATCGAGCTGCTGAACGATGCCCTTGTCGAACACGGCAACGCGGTCGGACATGGTCAGCGCTTCGCCCTGATCGTGCGTCACGTAGACGAAGGTGACGCCGAGCTTTTCGTGCAGCGATTTGAGTTCGTATTGCATGTGCTCGCGCAACTGCTTGTCGAGCGCGCCGAGCGGTTCGTCCATCAGCACGAGCTTGGGTTCGAACACGAGCGCGCGCGCCAGCGCGATACGCTGCTGCTGGCCGCCCGACAATTGCGCCGGATAGCGCTTCGCAAAGCCTTCCATGCGCACCATCTTCAGCGCGTTGTTGACCTTGTGCGCGCGTTCGTCGGCGGGGAGCTTGCGCACTGTCAGCGGATACGCGACGTTCTGCTCGACAGTGAGATGCGGAAACAGCGCGTAGTTCTGAAACACCATGCCGATATTGCGCTTGTGCGGCGGCACGTTGTTCAGCAATTGTCCGTCGAGCCAGATCTCGCCGCCCGTCGGAAATTCGAAGCCTGCGAGCATCATCAGGCACGTCGTCTTGCCGGAACCGGAGGGTCCGAGCAGCGTGAGGAATTCGCCTTGATAGATGTCGAGATCGAGTTGCTTGACGACGAGCGTTTCGCCGTCATACGTCTTGCGCACACCCCGAAAGCTGACGATTACGTCTTCGGTTTTCATCGCGTCCGTCTCCTGTCGGTCCAGGTTAGCGCTTTAGCGCTTACCTGGACCCCATGCCGTACCGATCAGAGTTAGCGCTTTAGCGCTTACTCTGATCCTACGGCGAGTCGACCGGAGTTGGCGCTTTAGCGCCAACTCCAATCCCCCAGCTTTGCTGCTTCATCTACGGGTTTCTACGCAGATTTGGTTCCACCCGTTTTGAAGAATCGCATCGATTGCGTGATCCACTATAGCCCGTTACGGTTCTACAATAGGGAACCATTTCATAATTCCGGATAGAACCACTTGGATACGGTGATCCTGTCGGACTGGCTCGCCGCGCGGCTCGACCGGACGGCTGGCGAACCCGTCTATCGACAAGTGCTCGGACTGATGCAGCAGGCCATTCTGACGGGCCAGTTGCTGCCCGGCGCCAAGCTGCCCAGCTCGCGTATGCTCGCGTCGGACCTCGGCATCGCGCGCAATACGGTGCTGCATGTCTACGATCAGCTCACGGCGGAAGGCTATGTGTTATCGACCACGGGCAGCGGCACCTATGTCGCCGACACGCGTCCGGACACGGCCGCCGTCAACGCGCGCAAGGCGCCACCCGCCGCGAGTGGCTCTATCAGCGCTGCGAGCATTGCGCCAGGCGCGAACGCCGCGCATTCCGCTGCGCCCGCACGCGGCGGCCTGTCCACGCGCGGCGCGCGTCTGATTCGCCAGGCGGGCGTATCGGCCAGGCAGTGGGGCGCGTTCATGCCCGGTGTGCCAGATGTCGCCGAGTTTCCGGCGCGCACATGGAGCCGACTGCAAGCCAAACTCTGGAAGGAAGCGAACCCCGATCTGCTGACGTATGCGCCGGGCGGCGGCTATCGTCCGCTGCGGCGCGCGTTGTCGGACTATCTGCGCGTCGCGCGCTCGGTGAAGTGCACGCCCGACCAGATCATCATCACAACGGGCATTCATCAGTCGATCGATCTCGCCGTGCGGCTGCTCACGGACGTCGGCGACCGCGCGTGGGTCGAGGAACCTTGCTATTGGGGCGCGCGCAGCGTGCTGCAGTCGTCGGGGCTGACGCTCGCGCCCGTGCCCGTCGATGAAGAAGGCCTGAATCCGCGCGAATCCGACTTGCAGGTGCCGCCGCGCATCGCCCTCGTTACGCCGTCGCATCAGTATCCGCTCGGCATGGTGATGAGTCTCGCGCGCCGCCGCACGCTGCTCGAATATGCGCGCCAGCACGGCGTGTGGATCATCGAGGACGACTACGACAGCGAATTCCGTTACGGCAGCCGGCCGCTCGCGTCGCTGCAAGGACTCGACGACGCGGGCCAGGTGATCTATGTCGGCAGCCTTGGGAAGATGCTGTTTCCGGGTTTGCGGATCGGCTACATGATCGCGCCGGAACATCTCGTCGATACGTTTCGCACGGGCGTGGCCGAGTTGTATCGCGAAGGACAACTGATGCAGCAAGCCGTGCTGACCGAGTTCATCATGGACGGCTATCTGACGTCGCACGTGCGGCGCATGCGCACGTTGTACGGTGAGCGCCGCCAGATTCTGATCGACGCGATCACCGCGCGCTTCGGCGACGCGCTGCCCGTGATGGGCGACGAAGCGGGCCTCCATCTGGTGCTCGGCCTGCCCGATCATTCGAACGACCGCGAGGTGACGGCCGCTTCGTACGACGCGGGCGTGATCGTGCGGCCGCTCGCGGCCTACTACAACAGCGAAACGCCGGCGCGGCGCGGCCTGCTGCTCGGCTACGCGTGCGTGCCAAACGATCGCATCGGGCCCGCGTTCGATACGCTCGCGAACGTGATCGAACGGACCGCGTTGAAGACGACGGCCGCGCCTACGCGGGCGGCTTAGGACGGCACCCTCGCGCGTCGCGTCGAACGGGTTGCTAGCCGTTCGTCGTCAGATGCATCGGGCGATGCGCGATGCGCTCCGCTTCCGGCTTCTCCACCCGCTCGATCGACACCTTCGTCACGCCCGCGCGATGCATGCCGAGCGCCGATGCGGCGAGATATGACAGATCGATCACGCGGCCCCGCGCGTAGGGTCCACGGTCGTTGATGCGCACCACCACCGACTTCGAACTCGCCAGCGACGTCACGCGTACATACGATCCAAGCGGCAGCGTCCGATGCGCGGCCGTCATCGCGTACATGTTGTAGTGCTCGCCGTTCGCCGTGCGATGACCGTGAAAGCCACGGCCGTACCACGACGCGAGCCCCAGTTGCCTGAAGCGCGACGTGTGCCCTTTCGCGCTCGCGGCATGCGCCAGATGCGCGGCATGCGCGGCGCGATCGGCGCGGTTTTTTGGATCGACGGGCGCGCCATGCTGCGCGTTTTTCGCCTTGGGACGCAGCTTCGGATCAACCGGCTTATGCTTCCCGGCAGCCGCCGATGCCGACGCAGGCAGCGCGCTCGCCAGCAGGAAGAACGAAACAGACGCGCCGAGGCGTCGCAGCAGCGGGTTCTTTTTCAAGCGATGGCTCGTCTTCGAAATGGCATCGTGCGATGCGCTTCGGCGGCCGTCGCGCAGAACCCGGACCGGGCCGCAGGACGGAGCACGACGCGCATCGCGGGGCGACCGGGTCAGCCCGAACGTTTCGGCAGGTAGTTTTGGGGATCGACTGCCTTGGTGCCGTCGCGCAGTTCGAAGATGAGATACGGATGGGGATCGTTGGCAGCGCCCATTTCGGCGATCGGCTGGCCTTGCTTGACCGCGTCGCCCTCCTTGACGAGCAGCTTCGCGTTGTTGCCGTAGGCGCTCACGAAACGTTTGTCGTGCTTGACGATGACGAGCAGCCCGTACGCCTTGATCTCGGACCCTGCGTAGATCACGCGACCGGTACTCGCTGCCCGGATCGTCTCGCCGGCTTTGCCGCTGATATGAATAGCCTTCGACTGCCCTTCTCCGGCATTCGACGTCACCGGCCCCGAGGCGGGCCAGATGAAGCGCACCTGCTGCGATGGCGCAGCAGGCGGCGCGACATTGCCGGTTGCAGCCCTGGATTCCGGCACGCGCGTTTGCACGGGCCCGGACACCGCCGCAGGGTCAGGCGACACGCGGAGCACCTGGCCGACGCTCACCGGGTAATCGTCCGGAAGACGGTTCCAGCGGGCAACCTGCCCGGGATCACGGCCGAACGCAGCCGCGACGCCCGCCAGCGTATCGCCCGGATTCACACGATAGAAGCCCGCCGCAACAGGCGCAGGCGCCTCGAGCGCGGGCGGGCGCGCCTCGGGCGAACTGGTAAAGAGGTCGCCCCAGGGCGCGCTTGCACAACCGGCGAGCGTCAATGCGGCACTCGCGATCAATAGCCGCTGCGTCAGCTGGCGGCACGGTTCGAAGATGTTCATCAGAAGACGACCGAAAGGATGGCATCGGATGCGCCAGCGGGCTGCATGTCGCAGCCCGCTGGCACAAGGGTTGGCATCCTAAACGAACGTCGTCGCGATGCGTTGACCCCACGCGCGATCGCTCAGTCATCCTTGACGATTGTTGACGCGCTTGCACGCAAAAGCGGCAAACACGTGAAGAATCGTCGGCGCGTTACTTCAGGCCGAAATCCACCCGCGTCGTCGCGCCCTTGTCGTCGATACCCGAAGCATCGAGCTTCGGCGCCACGATGAAAACGCGGCTGTTGTCGATCTTGCCTTCGAAGTACTGCTGCACCGCCTGCGCGCGGCGCTGCGCGAGATCGCGCAGGCTCGCGTCCGTGATGGGCGCATGCTCGGCGAGCGCGGTCTTCATCTCGTCGTCGGGCAACGTCTTCGTCAGGCCGACGATGTTGCGCGGCTTCTTGAAGTCCGAATCCTTGTAGGCCTTGGTCAGATACTTCTCGTATTCCTTGTCGTCGACCTTGATCGTCATCGGATCGACGCTTTCGCCGTTGCCCACGACGTCCTTGAGCTTCTGCTGACGCACGAGCCGATCGACATAGGCCGTGCGCAGCGCCGGCTGATCGACGGCGGGATCGACTCGGCCGATGATGTCGAGGCGGATCGACGGCTTGTCGGAGAGCGCCTTCACGATCATGTCGAGCTTCTTCTGCGACGCGTCGGACAGCGCGTAGGAGCCCGGATCGAACTCGACGTAGCCGAGTTCCTCGCCGCTGCCGCCGCCAAAGGCATGCGCGAGCAACGAGAACGGCGCCGTCACGGCCTTCTGCAGCAGATTCAGAACCGCGCGCCAGATCAAGCCGCCGACGCTGAACTCCGGATTCGACAGCGAACCCGACACGGGAATGTCCACGTCGATTTCGCCGCGCGAATTCTTCAGCAGCGAAATGGCGAGCTTCACAGGCAGCTTCGTCGCCGTGTCGTTTTCGACGTGATCGCCGAACGTGAGCTGATCGATGAAGATGTGGTTGTTCGCCGTCAGTTGGTCGTCGGCCAACTGATAGTGCAGATCAACGTTCAGCTTGCCCTTCGTGATCGGATAGCCCGCGTACTTTGCCGAGTACGGCGTCAGGTTGGTCAACTCGATGCCGTGCGCCGTTGCCGTCAGATCGAGCGCCGGCTTGGCGATCAGCGGATTGACCGAGCCGCGGATCGTGATCGGGCCGTTGGCGGCGAGCTTGGCGGAGACGTCGACGGGCGCCGACTGTTTCGAGTCCGTGCCGAACGCGCCGACCGTGCCCTGTATCGCGATCAGGTTGGCCGTGTAGTTCGGCTTGATGAAGTTGTCGGTGTAGGTGACGCGGCCGTTCTGCAGCACGAGCTGGCCGAAGTGCAGGCGCACCGGGCTCTGCGGCGGCGTGGCCGCCGTCACCGACGTGTTCGCGCCGGACGCGGCGGAAGCCGGCACGGCAGCCTGTGCTTCGGAAGCGGCCGGCGTGCCGAGCGGAATTGGCTCTTTGCCCTTGGCGCTCTGGTCGCGCGTGAGCGACTGCGGCGCGCCCGTCTCGTGCGCGACCACGTCCTTCAGATTCAGCTTGCCTTGCGCGTCGAGCAGTACGCGGCCATAGAAGTTCGCGAACGTGACCTTCGCGGCATCGACGTCCGTGCCGCGCTCGTCGTAATTCGCCTTGATGCCCGTCAGCGCCAGCGAGCGCCAGCCGGCAAACGGGTCCGAGGTCGCCTTGTCGATCATCCGCACATCGACGATCGCCGCGTCGCCGCGATACGTCGCGCGCAGACCCTTCGACTTGTCGCCCTGCGCGAGCGTCACATCGCCGCTTGCATTGAGCAGCGCGCTCGCGATCGTCGCGTTCAGCTTGCTGCCGAAGTACGGCTCGAGCGCTGCGGCGTCCAGCCGGTTGGCGTCGATCTTCATCGCGACTTTGAGCGGCGTCGCCGTCACGTCGCCCTTCACGCCGAGCGTGCCCTTGCCGTTGACGGTTGCCTGTAGCTCGACGGGCAGCGCGCGGCTCAGGTCGTCGCTGATCTTCTGCACTTTCAGTTGCAGCGGCTTCACGGCGAGTTTGACGGGCCGCGCGGTCGTGTTGTCGGTGAAGGTCGCCGCGCCATCCTTCAGGTTCAGCTCGCCGATGCTGTAATGCCACGCCGGCCCTTCTTGCGTCGCCTTCTTCGCCGCGTGGATCACGGTGCGCTCGTGGACCTGCTCCTGCGGCGGGCCAGCTAGCGCGGCCAGATCGATCGTGCCGTCTTTCAGGCGCTGCGCGTCGACGGACAGGCCTGTCACGTCGACCGAATCGAGTTCCGCCTTGCGCGCGGTCAGATCCACGCGCTTGATGCCCGCCTTGCCGTCCGCGATCGAAATGACTGGCTGCTTTGCGTTCCCTGTCGCGAGCTTCAGCGATTGCAGATCGATCTGGCTTTCGCCGATCTGCAGATCGACGGGTTCTTTCGACCAGTTGGCAGTCAGGTTCGATTGAACGCTCAACGTTCCGTCGAGCACCTTCGCCGCCGTCACCGTGTCGAGATACGGCTGCATTACGGGCAGTTGCGCCGATTTCAGGTCGATCTTCGCGTCGGCCGTCTTCGCGGCGAGCGACAGGTTGCCCGAAACGGCGAGCGCGCTCTGCGGCTGGTTCTTGACGTTGGTCTTGACGGTGTAGCGCGCGGGCGTCTTGCCGAGCGTCGAGAAGTCCGCCAGCGCCACCGCGAGATTGTTCAGCCCCGCCGGTACGGGCCGCGACGCCGCCGCGTCCTGGACTTCGACGGTGCCGTTCGACAGCTCGAATTGCTTGATCTGCAGATCGAGCGGCGGCGCGGCCTTCGCTGCTGCCTCGGCGCCGCTCGCGCCGGATGCCGCCGCCGCAGGCGCACTTGCCGCCGCAGCAGGTGCGGGCGCGGGAGCGAACGTACGCTGCACGCTCAGCACACCGCTCTTGTCGCGCGCGAGATGCACGGTCGGCGCGTCGAGGCGGATGTCGTCGAAACGATAAGCGTTCTTCAGCGGCTCCAGCGTCTGCGCGGCCACATGCAGCGAGCGTGCGGCGAAGAACGGCGCTTTATGCTCGTCGAGTACATCGATGTCGGCGAGATCCGTCGTGCCCGTGATGCGCAGCGTGGGCGCGTCGCCCGTCATCACGAAGCTCACTTTCAGGTCGCTCGACAGCTTGCCCGCCTGCACCGTGACGGGCAGCTTCGTGGGCGAGTACGACAGCAGCTTCGGCACGTCGAGCCCTTCGAAGCGCAGCGACACTTCCGATTCCCGCGACGCCGCGAACGGCTTCGTGCGTCCGTCGATGGCGAGCGGACTGCCGTCGATGCGCGCGCGCAGCAGCGGCTCGACGAAGATATCGGTTTTCGACGGCAAGGTGGCGATGAACGGAATGCCGAGGCGCCATTCATCGACGACATGCGTGACGCCGAGCAGCCGGTCGTCGAACGTGATCTTGCCGTTTTCAATGCGGATATTGGAGATCGAGAACTGCGCCGGCTTGCTGTCGGGCTTGGACGGTTGCTTCGAGAACTTCTCGATCAGGTCGCTGAAGTTGAAGCGCTGCGCGTCGTAGCGGACGATCGTGAAACGCGGCGAATCGAGATGCACTTCATCGACGATGGGCGCGAGACGGAAAATCGAGTTCCACGACGTCCGCACGATCAGCCGTTCGATATCGACGAAATCACCCTTGCCGCCACGGTCGCCGATATGCACGCGGTCCGCTTCGAAATTGAGCGTGTACGGATTGAGCGAGATACGGCCGATGCTGGCCGGCCGGTCCAGTTGCTCGCTCAACTGCTGTTCGGCGACATGCCGGATCAGCGGCGGCGCGGCGAAAAAGCCGAGCAGTCCGAACAGGACCAGCGCGACGAATACGACGAGAACGATGCGTCTTGCTCGCCGGCCTTGCGCGACTTCGCGGACGGTCTGAAAGGATGAAGCGAGTGATGCTTTGGTCGGGCTTGCCATGCTTGGTCGCGGGTAGGGCGGCGCAGAACACGCCGCGATGACGAATATCCAGCTTGGCCGAAGTATACGTCGTGTACTTCGGCCAAACCATCAAATGTCATGAGAATGACGACCGTTGCGGGCAAATAAACGTTAGAAAGTGTAAGTGGCCCGATTTCAGTTGCGAGGACGTGTCCAGCCGTGATGCGGCGGACACGTCCTTTGCTTATTGACGCACGACAGCGGGCGGCTGCCAGGTACCGTCGCTGGCTTCGGGCTTCGGCGCGTAGAGACGCAGCACGAGCTGGAAATCGCCGCGCGGCGCGGGCAGCCAGTTCGACGCCTTGCGCGGTTTCGCCGACGACACCGTCACGTCGATCGAGCCGTCGCGGTTGCGCCGCACGCCCGCCTTGTCGCCGACGGACGCGCGTGCCGGTGTGGTGTCACCGAGCGCGCCGTCCTTCGTGTACGCGGCGATCGACCAGAAGCCGCGCACGGGCGGCACCTGGTTCGGCTCGAAGTGCATCACGTAGCGGTTCGCGCCGTTCAACGCGTGGCCGTCGCTGTCGAGCGAGACGTTGCCGCGCACTTCGTCGTCCTTCGTGCCGATGCCCGGCTGCACGTACGACGCATATGCGCGCAGTGCGTAGTCGGGGCCATAGTTGCCGACGCCGTCGCCGAACCAGCTCCAGCCGTTGGCCGTCAGCATGTTGGTGGGCGGCGTCGCGACGCGCGTGTGGCCGTCCGCGAGACCGCCGGCGATCGCGTCGCTGGCCGACTTGGGCAATTCGACGGCTTCGTCCGGCTTCACGCCGAGGTCGGCGAGAAACTTGAGCGCGTGCGGATCGGCGGGCGACGGCGGGTTGTCGGGCAGCAGCCGCGCGAGGCGGTCGAAGAAGCCATTCGCGTCGAGCGCGGCGACCTGCTCGGCGGGCGTACCGGAGACGCTTGCGTCGGCGGGCATGGTGCGCGGCGCAACAGAGGCGGCCGATGCATCGCCCGTATAGACGGACAGCGGCACCACGCGAATGCCGCGCTGCAGCTTACGCACGGCCGTCAGATCGCGTCCGCCGTTCGACTGGATACGCACGTCGAGCCAGATATTGCGCGTGGGTGCGTCGATACGCTTGACGCCCTTGGGCAGATCGCCCTTCCAGTCGGGCTTCGCGAACGCCACCGTCTGCGCCTTGATGCCCGACACGCGCGAGCCGCCCTGCTGTTCGGCCGACCACAGCACGTTGGTCCACATGTCGAGCGCGCGCGCATCCACATAGCGGCCCGCCGAAGTTGGCAGCGACACGATCACCGGTTCATCGCCGACGTCGAGCCACGCGGTCGAATCGAGCGTGTCGATGCCGGGCGTCGGCGGATTGTGCGCGCCGACGGGCGGCAGCGCCGACGCATGACGCAGCGTATTGACGGGCGCCTGGCCTGGGCCCGTGCCCACGGCGGCGTCGCGCGACGCGCCCATCAGCACTAACGGATAGGCAAATACATAGGAGTCGGCGACCTCGTCCTTGATCCAGCCAGTGGGCTTGGGCGCCACGACAGGAGTCGACGCGCACCCGGTGAGAAATGCGATGCCCGCGAGCGCCGCGCAGGCGAGTTGAAACGGAAACTTTTCTCGGCGATTTTTTATCATTCGATGAACCGCGGTCCTGGGTGTCACGTGCCTGAGCCAGGACGAGCCCGGTCCGCCGAGCCCCCGCCCGCGCCGGACTTGCCGAAATGTCCTGACATTCCTTTTCTGACAACGCGTTTTAACTTATCCGCGTCGTGGGGGCAAGT
>Ga0247692_1000198_pt1 | contig 14352 bp, 10 predicted proteins | sample CNK33_metaG_FD_183041 | JGI IMG/M metagenome (GOLD analysis project Ga0247692, IMG submission 183041) | Soil microbial communities from Purdue University Martell Research Forest, Indiana, United States - CNK33 | ecosystem: Environmental > Terrestrial > Soil > Temperate forest > Bulk soil...
TCTGTCGGCGGCGGCACGCGAAATGGACCTGCCGCTGTCCGTCGTCAGCAAGCGGCTCGCGCAACTGGAGAAAAGCGTCGGCGTGCGGCTGATCCAGCGCACCACGCGCCGTCAGACGCTCACGGAAGAAGGCGCGCTGTTTCATGCACGCGTCGTGCGCATACTCGATGAGATCGAGCAGGCGGAAGAACTGCTGTCGCAACGCCGCCAGGAAGTGAGCGGCCTGCTGCGCGTCACGGCGCCCGGCCAGCTCGGCCGGCAGAAGATCGCGCCGCTGATCGCTGATTTTCAACGGCTTCATCCTCAGCTCACCGTCCAGCTCGAATTGACGGATGCCGTCGTCGATCTCGTCGAAAGCGGCTTCGATCTCGCGATCCGCTTCGGCAGTCTCGCGGATTCATCGCTGATCGCGCGCTCGCTCGCGCCGAACTTTCGCGTGCTGTGCGCGTCGCCTGCGTATCTGCAGGCGCACGGCACGCCGAAGCATCCCAACGATCTGACCACGCACCGCTGCATCCTGATAGGTGACCAGCGGCGCGCTGAATGGCGCTTCGAAGGCGACGAAAGCATCGCCGTGCGCGTCGATGCCGCGATCGTCACGAACGACGGCGAAGCCGCGCATCTGTTCGCGCTCGCCGATGCCGGCATCGCCGTGAAGTCGATCTGGGACGTGGGCGACGACATCCTCGCCGGCAAGCTGCGCCGCGTGCTGCCGCAACATTCGATGTCCGCCGCGCCGCTGCACGCGATCTATCCGCACAGCCAGCATCTCGCGCCGCGCGTGCGCGCTTTCGTCGACTATCTGCGCGAGCGGCTCGCCCAGGCCTGGCGGTGGGAGACGCTGTAGGCCACGTGTACTCACGCCGCGCGGCTGCGGCTTGATGATTTCTTCATGATCTGTCGATAGCGCCATCCTCGTGCGGCACGCACCATGTAAGCAGCGAATCCCGCCACGCGCGCCGCTTCGCCGAGGACGGCGCGAATCCTCCGGCTTCGCCTTCCGGCCAGTCAGCGCTGACCGTATCCGCATCGTTTCGAAGGAGTCAGATCATGAACACGCTTCGCATCGCGGCGACCTGCGCGGTCGCTCTGTCAGTGGGATATGTTGGGCACGCATGGGCACAGGATCAGCCCGCAGCCGTGCCTGTCGCGCAATCGGCGCAGGACGTCGGTGGCATGCCCGACGCGTCGATAGGCCAGTCCGGACGCGCGATGGGTACGACACGCTCGGACGTCTATCAGGATCTGCTGCGGTCCGAGCAGTCGGGTGAGCAGCATCGGCTGAACGCCAGCCTCTATCACGGCAAATGAACGCCATGCATGCGATGCGCCGCGGCCTTCGCGGCGCATCGCGCCTTAAATCGGCGCGCTTCAATAACCGATCCGCTTCTCGACACTCCTGAATTTTCCCTGCGACCGATAGTGGTTGAACCATGGATTCGTGCGCAGCTCGCACAGTCGCGGCGAGCGTTCAGCCAGCGACACCTCGAGCCAGCTGAACATCTCCTCGGCCTGTCCCAGGCGGGCGTAGAGTTCCGCGAACAGGAACGGCGACGTATAACGCGTCTGACGCCGCGCCTGCAGGTCCTGCAGATACCACTGCAACACCCGGTCATAACCCCCCGCGTCCCACGCCGCGCGCACGCTTTCCGCGCGCGTGAATTCGTTGCAGCGCGTGAGCGCATCGACGGTTGCCTCGACGGCGCGCTCGTAGTCGCCGCGCACTTCGAACGCGATGGCCAGCAACTGATACACGAGCGGCGAACGGTTGCCGTGACCCGCGCTCAGATAATCGCGCGTGACTTCCTCGTAACGCCCCGACTGTACGAGACCGAAAATGCGCGAGCCTTCGAACCCGAGCGGATCGGCCCGTTCCGCGCGTTCGAACTGCGCGCGCCCCTCGGCTTCGCGGCCGAGCACGAGCAGGAGCCGCGCATATAAACGACTCGTTTCCGCGTGCTCGGGGTTCAGGCGCAGCGCCTCCAGAAACTCTTCTTCCGCGCGACGCCAGTCCCAGTCGAAGAAGTAATGCACGCCGGCCAGCGCCTGATGTGCCTCGGGCAGGCTGCTGTCGAGTTCGAGCGCGCGCAGCGCGGTTTCGCGCGCCCTTGGATAGCCCTGCAGCGAAGGATAGAACCCGTGCGCCGCCGTGCCGCCGAACACGTTCGACAGCCCGACATAGCCGAGCGCGTAGGTCGGATCTCGCTCGACGGCCTCTTCGAAATAGCCACGCGCGCGGATGAAGTCCTCGTCGCTCAACGCGTGATGCGCGGCGAAGCCCGCGTCGAAATGCACGCGGCGCGTCCAGAAGTAACGGCCGCGCAGATACGCGTCGTGCGCACGCGGATCGACGGGCAGACGGCGCGCGAGCCGCAATTGAAACTGCTCGCCGAGCGCCGGCGACACTTCGCGCGCGAGCGCCGCGCCCACTTCCATCTGGATGTCGAGCGCACCCTTTGCGACGGGCTCGTACGCGTGGCGCCACACCTGTACCTGATCGAAGCAGCGAATCAGTTGCACGAGAATGCGCAGTCGTTCTCCATCGCGCGCGAGCGAGCCTTCCAGCACGTAATCGACGGAGAGCTCGAAGGCGATCTCCGCGATGCTCTTCTTCGCGCTCCCGTAGTGCGCCGCCGTCGTGCGCGCGACGACGAGAATGCGGTCCGCGTCCAGCATGCCGATGTTCGCCGAAGTCTCGTCGGCGAGCGCGTCGCAGAAGCTGTCGAGCGCTGGATCGCCCGTCTGGTTGCCGAACGGCAGCACGAGCAGGCGCGCCGCCGCCGACGGCGCGGGCGCAGCCTCCACGGCCGCCGCCGTCCGGATGCCTTCCAGCCGGTAGCCCTTGCCTTTGACCGTCAGCAGATAGCGCGGCGCATCCGGGTTCTCGCCAAGCGCGATGCGGATCTTGCGGATCGCGGTATTGATGCTGTTATCGGTTTGCCGGTACGCATTGCCGCCCCACAACGCACGCACGATATCAGCGCGCGTCACCAACTGCCCATTGCGCGACGCCATCAGGATCAGCAGTTCCATCGGCAGGCGTTCGAGCCGGATCTGCTCGCCGCCGCGGCGCAATGCGTAGCGCCCGATATCGAGTTCGACGTCGGCGATCCATACGGGCTCTGTGGGTTCCATCTCCGCTCCTGTCACCGCGTGACCAGGCGTGCGACGTTACTCGTGATGAACCATCGGCGTACGCAGCCTGCCGCGCTTCATGCCGAAGGTCGATGCGAATGCGACCAGCGCGCCCGCCAGCATCGCGAGCGCGGGCGCGAGTGTCCAATGCAGATCCGCGACCAGAAAGCTCACGGTCAGCGGCGTCAGACCCATCGTCACGGCGAGGCCAAAGTTCATCGCGGCCGCGACGCCGCTAAAGCGCACGTCGACAGGAAAGAGTTCGGCGATCGCGCAACCATAGGTGCCATTGATCAACGATGCAATCGCCCCCGCGACAAAAAACAGCAGCACGAGATTGGCGTGCTCGCGTGAGGCGGCGATAAAAAACACGGGCGCGAACAAGGCCGTCATGACGGCACCCACGCGGAACACGCGGCGGCGCGAGAAACGGTCGCCCGCTGCCGCCGTCAACGGAATGCATGCGGCGATCGCGATCACATAGATCGTCTGCGCCCACGCCACGTCGCTTGCGTCATGGCCGAGCGCCTGCAGCCAGCTCGGCATGTACGCGATGAACAGTCCGCCCGTGACGCCCGTCATCACGCCCGCGCCGATTCCCGTGACGATGGCCGCAAGGTGATGAAGGAACAACACGGCAAGCGGTTCGCGGTGCCGCCGCGCAATCGCGCGCGCGTACTCCGCCGATTCATCGAGCGTGCGGCGCAGCGCGAAGATGCCGAGACCGCAGATTCCGCCCAGCAAAAACGCGATCCGCCATCCGAACGCATCGATCTGCGCCACATCGAGCAACAGATGCACCGCGAGATTCACGCTCGAAGCGAGCAACAAGGACAGATTGACGGCGACGAACACGAAGCCGCACATTAGCCCCGGATGCGCGGAGCCCGTCTCGATCGTGTAGACCAGCGCGCCCGGCAACTCGCCGCCGAGGCACAAACCCTGCACGAGACGCAACGAAAGCAGCGCAATGGGCGCGGCGATGCCGAGCGCGGCGTATGAAGGAAGCATTCCAATGGCGAGCGTCGCGAGCGCGGCAACGAGCGCGGACGACATGAAGACGATGCGCCGCCCGTACTTGTCACCGAGCCGGCCGAGAAACAGGCCGCCGAGCGGGCGCGACAGATGGCCGATAGCGAGCACGGCAAACGACAGCGTGGCAGGCGCGAGCCCGATGCCGGGCGGAAAGAACACGCGCCCGATGTGCTGCGCGAAGAAGCCATAGATGACGAAATCGAAAACCTCGAGCGCGCCGCCCGTGCTGGCGACGAAGATCGTCCAGCGTTGGCGTGCGGCCCGTGACGCCGACGGCAGCGAAAGCGTATCGTCGAGCACGACAACTCCAGATATCGCCAGGGCATATCGGCCACGCCCGCTTCGCGCGAATCGACGGGAAGGCATTTCGCGGTCGACACCCGGCCAGAGTGCGTTTCCGACAGCGCATGCTGTGTTACGGAACATTCTGGGCGACAAAGCCGCGCTCGCAAAGCCTTCTTATGCATTTTGCAACAGCGATGCGACCGCACAGGCGTTTTTGGGTTGCGCGTGGGCGGGCGCCCGCTGCGCTACAACGCGGCTTCCCTGGTTGTCAGGAAAGGCGCAATGCGGCCAAGCCCTGCTTGCGCTTTGCGCGAAACCGTCTAGCCTCCCTTTCAAAACGCCGATCTGGCACAGGTTTCGCAAGCTTTTTGGGATAATGATTCGCGAGGGAATCATGTAATTTCCAATTAGCGTCGGCGTGGACCGTCCGGATGATCGACATCCGACGCGCCGCCTCACACCATCCAACACCGGAAGAGTCATCGACAATGGCCACAGCGACGTCCCGCACCAGCGACACTACCCTGCTCGATCCGAAGCACGCGGCCCGCTTTACGCTCGGCAACCGGATCATGCTGAGCTTCGGCGCGCTGTTCGTGCTGATGCTGGTGATGGCCGCGATCTCCTGGAGCCGCCTGCGCGTGATGGACGACGAAGCGCTCAGCATGGGCCACGACTCGGTGCCCGGCCTCTACCTCGCGACGACCTTGCGCGCGGCGGCCAACGAGGGCTATTCGACGCTCGAACGCGCGCTCTTCGTCGACAGCAGCGATGCCGCGACGAAGCAGGATCTCGAACGGATGCCGGCTTTGCTGCAAAAGTTCGATCAGGTGTCGGCCGAGTACCAGGCAACGCTCTTTCGTGACGTGGACCGCGAGCACTTCCGGGCTTTCCGCGCTGCCTGGGATCAATACCTGCCGCAACTGAACGACGCCATGCGCACCGCGCCGACCTCGAAGGCGGATGCACAAGCCACCTTCGTCAAGCTCGCGCCCGCCTGGGAAAGCGTGATCCGCACGGCAAACGAACTGGTCAACGAAAACCGTACCCAGGCGGACGATTCCGCGAAATCGATCCGCGATTCGGTAACGGGCACGGAGATCACCCTCGCGACGGCGCTCGGCGTCACGCTGCTCGTCGCGCTCTACACCGGCTTCTCGCTGTATCGCGCGATCACGGTGCCGATGGCGAGCCTCGTCGACGTGCACAACGTGATGCGCACGGGCAACCTGACGCAGCGTTTGAAGCTTGGCCGCCGCGACGAATTCGGCACGCTGGAGGACGGCTTCAACCGGATGGCCGAGGAACTGAACAGCCTCGTTGCGCAGGCGCAAAAGTCGTCGCTGCAGGTGACGACGTCGGTGGCCGAGATTGCGGCGACGTCGAAGGAACAACAGGCGACGGCGACGGAAACCGCTGCGACCACAACGGAGATCGGCGCGACCTCGCGCGAAATTTTTGCGACTTCGCGCGATCTGCTGCGCACGATGAACGAAGTGTCGGCCGTCGCGGATCAGTCGGCGACGCTCGCGGGCGCGAGCCAGAACGGGCTTACGCGCATGGAAGACACGATGCGCAGCGTGATGGAAGCAGCCGGTTCCGTGAACGCGAAGCTCGCGATCCTCAACGAGAAGGCCGTCAACATCAATCAGGTGGTCGCGACGATCACCAAGGTCGCCGATCAGACCAACCTGCTGTCGCTGAATGCGGCCATCGAAGCCGAGAAGGCGGGCGAGTACGGCCGTGGCTTCGCCGTCGTTGCGACGGAAATCCGCCGTCTCGCTGACCAGACGGCCGTCGCCACTTTCGATATCGAACAGACCGTGAAGGAGATCCAGTCGGCTGTGTCGGCCGGTGTGATGGGCATGGACAAATTCTCCGAAGAAGTACGGCGCGGCATGCGCGACGTGCAGCAGGTCAGCGAGCAGCTGTCGCAGATCATTCACGAAGTGCAGACGCTCGCGCCGCGCTTCCAGCTCGTCAACGAAGGCATGCAGACGCAGGCGACGAGCGCCGAGCAGATCACCCAGGCGCTGTCGCAGTTGTCGGAGGCGGCACAGCAGACGGCGGAATCGCTGCGCCAGTCGTCGCAGGCGATCGACGATCTCACGCTCGTCGCGAACCAGCTGCGTACGGGTGTGTCGCGCTTCAAGATCGAAGCGTGAGCCCGCTCGCGCTGACAGGCCCAACACGGCCGATACGGTGACGGCGATGCTCTTTCTTCTGTTCGAACTCGACCGCGACCGCTATGCGCTCGATGCCGCCGACATCGTCGAAGTGCAGACGCTGACGGCCACCAAGGCGATTCCCGGCGCGCCCGCGTGGGTCGCGGGCGTGATCGAGCGGCACGGCGAACCCGTGCCCGTGATCGATCTCGCGCAACTCGCGCTGGGGCGTCCGTCGCAGTACTGGCGCTCGACCCGGCTCGTGTTCGTCCATTATCACGACACGCGTGACCGCGACGACGCGGACACGCCGCCGCGGCTGCTCGGCCTGATCGTCGAACGCGCGACGCAAACGCGCCGGATCGAGCGCGAGCACTTCGCCGACAGCGGCATCGCGACGCCGCACGCGCGCTGGCTCGGCCCCGTCGCGAGCGACGAGTCCGGCATGATCCAATGGATCGACGTGCAGCAGATGCTCGACGACGACGTGAAAGGGCTGCTCTTCCCGCAACCCCAACCTCATACGCGATGAACGCCGCGAACGCTTTCGTGCCGCGCTTCGAAGCCTGGCTCCTGCGGGAGACGGGGATCGACGCGTCGTCGCTGGGCATCAACGCGGTGGAGCGCGCGGTGCTCGAACGCGTGCGCGTGACGCGCCTTGGCCTCGCGGCGCACGACACGAGCGTCGCCGTCGATCCCGCCGAGATCGAAGCGTACTGGCAGCAACTGAACGTGTCGTGCGACGAACGGCAGGGGCTGATCGAGGCGCTCGTCGTGCCCGAAACATGGTTCTATCGCGATCGCGAGGCGTATGTCGCGCTCGCGCGGCTCGCGAACGAACGGCTCGTGCGCGACCCGATGCACGTGCTGCGCGTATTGAGCCTGCCGTGCTCGACGGGCGAGGAACCCTACACGGTCGCGATGACGCTGCTCGACGACGGCATCGGCGAGAACCGCTTCACCGTCGATGCCTTCGATATCAGCGCGCGCGTGATCGAGCATGCGCGCGCGGGCCTTTATGGGCGCAATTCGTTTCGCGGCCATCCGCTCGCGTTTCGTGACCGGCATTTCACGGCCGTGGGCGACAGCTGGCAACTGAGCGAACGCGTGCGTGAGACGGTGCGCTTCTCGCACGCGAACCTGTTCGACTTGCAAGCCGGCGCGCAGGCACCGTACGACTTCATTTTCTGCCGCAACGTGCTGATCTATTTCGACCGCGAAGCGCAGGACCGCGCGATCCGCGTGCTCGACGCGAATCTCGCCAACGGCGGCACGATCTTCGTCGGCCCCGCTGAAACGGGCCTGATGATGCGCCATGCGATGACATCCGCCCGCATTCCGCTCGCGTTTGCGTTCCGGCGCAGCACGCCCGAGGAAACGAATGCAGCGCGCGCGGTCAAACCGCTTGCTTTGAGCGCGGCAAACGTGACGACGACGCAAGCCGCGCATACGCCCGCGCTCACGGCGGCAACTCGCGACACCGCGAAACCGCCGTTTGCGAACCGCGCCCTCACGCCGCCGCGAACGCAACCCGCTGTGCGAGCGACGCCGCCCGCGCCGACGCCGCAACCCGCTGCGGAACCATCGCTCGCTGCCGCACGCCGTCACGCCGATGCCGGCGAGTTCGACGAAGCCGGGCGCCTCGCGCATCAGCATGCGATCGTACATGGGCCGAATGTCGACGCGTTCTATCTGCTCGGCCTAATCGCCGATGCGCGCGGGCGCAGCGCCGACGCCGCCGACTTCTATCGCAAGGCGCTCTATCTGGACCCCGCGCATTACGAAGCGCTCACGCATCTGGCCGCGCTGCTCGACATCGACGGCGATCGTGCAGGCGCACAGAATCTGATGCAGCGCGCGCAACGGTCAGCGGCGCGCGCGGCTCAATCGACACAATCGGCTCAGGCGCCAACGGACGATGCGCAACGTTCACGAGGATTCCATGCTGCACGACGCTCCTGATCTTTCAAGCGCGTCCGTGCGCGTCGACGACTGCTGGAACCGCATCGGCACGCGCGGCGACAACACGTGCCCGCGCCTCGTCGAGTATTTTCGCTGCCTGAACTGCCCGGTCTTCGCACAAGGCGCGGCGCAATTGTTCGACCGGCCTTTGAGCGACACGGACCTCGTTGCGCGTACGGAGTCGAGCGCACCAAAAGCCGAAACGCGTGAAGCGTCCGCGCAAACGCAGTCCGCCCTCGCCTTTCGCGTCGCGGGCGAGTGGCTCGCGCTGCCGACCCGCGTGCTGCGCGAGATCGACGATATCCGCGCGATCCATTCGCTGCCGCATCAGCGCTCGCGCGCCGTGCTCGGCGTCGTCAACGTGCGCGGCGCGCTGACCGTCGCGGTCTCGCTCGGCGAGCTGCTGAACATGGACCGCGCCGCCGACATGAAGCAGGCCGCGCGCAACGGCTATGCGCGGATGCTGGTCGCCGCGCACGACAGCGAGCCCGCCGCACCGCCCGTTGCCTTGCCCGTCGACGAGGTGGAAGGTGTGATCCGTTATGCGGACGCCGAGCTGCTGCCCGTGCCCGCGACGCTCGCGCATGCCACCGCGTCGCACGCGCGCGGTGTGCTCGCGTGGCGCGGCGGAACTGTCGGCCTGATCGATCCGGCGCGGCTATTCGACTCGATTGCCCGGAGCCTGCGATGACGGATGACGATCAGTCGCTGCTAGAACTGTTCCGGGAAGAAGCCACCGTGCAGACGCGCGTGCTGTCCGATGGGCTGCTCGCGCTCGAACATCGCCCGGCCGACGCCGCCGCGCTCGAAGCCTGCATGCGCGCCGCGCATTCGCTCAAGGGCGCGGCGCGCATCATCGGCTTGCAGGATGGCGTCGATATCGCGCATGTGATGGAAGAGTGCTTCGTCGGCGCGCAACGCGGCGAACTGCAACTGACGCCCGCGCATATCGACGTGCTGTTGCGCGGCGTCGATCTGCTGATGCGCGTGGGCGATGCGAAGCCGGACGCGCCCGTTACGCGCGCCGATATCGACGGCTTCGTGAAGCGGATGTTGTCGCCCGAAAGCGCCGCGCGTGAGACGGCAGACGGCGACGGAGCGAACATCGAGCCGGATGTCGACGTGTATGCGCAACTCCAGGCGCAACTGCAGGCCGAGGCGCTCGCGCAACGGCAGGAAGCGCCTGCAACCGACACAGCTGCCCCGTCCGACGCCCCCGCGCAACAAGACACTCATGCCTCGGCTCGTACCCCGGACCGCATGCTGCGCGTGCGAGCCGCGAATCTCGACCGCGTGTTGAGCCTGTCGGGCGAAGTGCTGGTGGAGTCGCGCTGGCTCAAGCCGTTCGCGACGTCGATGCTGCGCATCAAGCGCACGCAGCGCGAAACCTCGCGCGCGCTCGACGCCCTCTACGACACACTCGCCGAACATCTCGACGACGCCGCGCTATCGGCGCTCGCCGACGTGCGCACCGCGCTCAACAGCATGCAGCACACGCTCGGCGCGCGTCTCGACGAACTCGATCACTACGACCGCAGCAGCGCCAACCTCGCGCAACTGCTGTACGACGAAGCGCTGCAATGCCGGATGCGCCCGTTCGGCGACGCGACGCATGCGTATCCGCGCGTCGTGCGCGATCTGGCGCGCTCGCTTGGCAAGCGCGTGAAGTTCGAGATCGTCGGCACGTCGACGCAGGTGGACCGCGACATTCTCGACATGCTCGACGCGCCGCTCGGCCATCTGCTGCGCAACGCGCTCGATCACGGCATCGAGATGCCCGACGTGCGTCTCGCGTGCGGCAAGCCCGCCGAAGCGCACGTCACGCTCGAAGCGCGTCACAGCGCGGGCAAGCTGCTGATCAGCGTCAGCGACGACGGCGCGGGCATCGATCTCGACAACGTGCGCGCGTCGGTGATCCGCCGCAAGCTCGCGGATGAAGACACGGCCGCGCGCCTGTCCGAACAGGAACTGCTCGACTTCCTGTTGCTGCCGGGCTTCTCGATGCGCGACCAGGTCACCGATGTATCGGGCCGCGGCGTCGGCCTCGACGCCGTCCATGAAATGGTCAAGGCCGTGCGCGGCACCGTGCGCATCTTCAACGAGCCGGGCCGCGGCTCGCGCTTCGTGATGCAGTTGCCGTTGACGCTCTCGGTGGTGCGCAGCCTGCTCGTCGATGTGGGCGGCGAGGCGTACGCGTTCCCGCTCGCGCATGTGCGCCGCACGCTCGAACTCGCGCGCGCCGATATCGACATGCTCGAAGGCCAGCAGCACTTCGCGTTCGACGGCAAGCCCGTCGGGCTCGTCACCGCGCATCAGTTGCTCGGCGCGCAGGCGGGCGTGACGCGCGAGTCGGTGTCCGTCGTCGTGATCGGCGACGAACGGGTGACGTATGGGATCGCCGTCGACCGCTTTCTCGGCGAACGGATGCTCGTCGTGCAACCGCTCGACCCACGCCTCGGCAAGATCCGCGACATCGCGGCGGCTGCACTGATGGAGAACGGCGACGCCGTGCTGATCGTCGATGTCGACGACCTGCTACGCTCGGTCGACAAGCTCGTGCGCGGCGGACAGCTCGACCGGATCGGCCGCGCGCACGACGTCGCCGCGCGGCAGCGCAAGCATGTGCTCGTCGTCGAAGATTCGTTGACGGTGCGCGAACTGGAACGCAAGCTGCTCGAAAAACGCGGCTACGCGGTGACGGTCGCCGTCGACGGGATGGACGGCTGGAACGCGCTGCGCAGTGGGACGTTCGATCTCGTCGTCACTGATATCGACATGCCGCGCATGGACGGCATCGAGCTCGTCACGCTGATCAAGCGCGACCCGCTGTTCAAGCCCGTGCCCGTGATGATCGTGTCGTACAAGGACCGCGACGAGGACCGCCGGCGCGGGCTCGAAGCCGGCGCGGACTACTATCTCGCGAAGGGCAGCTTCCACGACGAAGCCCTGCTCGATGCCGTACGCGACCTGATCGGAGAGGCTTCAGCATGAATATCGGCATCGCCAACGACCTGCCGCTCGCCGTCGAAGCGCTGCGCCGCGTGATCGCGCTGCGCCCCGAGCATCGCGTGCTGTGGGTCGCCGCCAATGGCGAGGAAGCCGTCGACTTTTGCGCCGCGCAGACGCCGGACGTCGTGCTGATGGACCTGATCATGCCGAAGATCGACGGCGTGGAAGCGACGCGCCGCATCATGGCGCGCACGCCCTGCCCGATCCTGATCGTGACGAGCAGCGTCGGCGCGAATACGTGGCGCGTCTACGAGGCGATGGGCGCAGGCGCGCTCGACGCCGTCGATACGCCGACGCTCGGCGGGCGCGGCATCGGCGAGTCCGCGCTGCTGATGCTGCAGAAGATCGATCAGATCGGCCAGCTGATGGACAAGCCCTGGGCACCGCGGCAAATGGCCATCGCGCCGCTCACGCGCGATGCGCAGCGGCTGGTGGCGATCGGTGCCTCGGCGGGCGGGCCGGCCGCGCTCGCGACGGTGCTGGGCAGCTTGCCCGCGGACTTCGCCGCGCCCATCGTGATCGTGCAGCACGTCGACCAGGTGTTCGCCGACGGCATGGCGCAATGGCTCGACGGGCAGACGTCCGTCGCGGTGCGCACCGCGCGCGAGGGCGAGTTGCCGGCTGCGGGTGTTGCGCTGCTAGCGGCGACCAACGATCACATGCTGCTGACACAGAACGGCGCGCTGCACTACACTCGCGAACCGGCCGAGATGCCCTACCGTCCTTCCGTCGACGTGTTCTTTCATAGTGTGGTCGAGCATTGGCCCGGCGAAGCACTCGGCGTACTGTTGACGGGCATGGGCCGCGACGGCGCAATCGGGCTGAAGGCGATGCGCGCGAAAGGCTACGACACGATCGCGCAGGACGAAGCGACGAGCGCCGTCTACGGCATGCCGAAGGCGGCCGCGACGCTTGGCGCGGCGCGCCGGATTCTGCCGCTGGGCGACATCGCCGGTCAGCTGGCGGCGTTCGCGCGACGTTGATTGAGCGCAAGGCAGCAGAGGCAAAGACTGGAGCAACGGGGCATTCGATGCAAGAGCGGTACGCAGTGAAACACCGAGACAACGCATGACCAGCAATTCCGACAGGGGTACGCACATGGACTTCGATCAAATCGGGGCACGGGACCAGGGGGGTTCCACATCGACGTCGGCCGACCGCGCGAATGCCGCGCTCGAAGCCGCGCGCGCCGCGCTGGAAACGGCCGCGCTGTCCGACGTGCCGATCATGGTGTTGCTGGTCGACGACCAGGCGATCGTCGCGGAAGCGGTGCGGCGCGCGCTCGCGAACGAAGATGGCATCGACCTGCACTATTGCGCGAGCGCCGACGAAGCGATCCATGCGGCCACCCACACGCGCCCCACGGTGATCCTGCAGGACCTCGTGATGCCCGGCATCGACGGACTCACGCTCGTCAAGGCGTACCGCACGAACACGAAGCTGCGCGACGTGCCGATCATCGTGCTGTCGACCAAGGAAGAGCCGACCATCAAGAGTGCCGCCTTTGCGGCGGGCGCGAACGACTACCTCGTCAAGCTGCCCGACCGGATGGAACTGGTCGCGCGCATCCGCTATCACTCGCGCTCGTATGTGAACCTGCTGCAACGCGACGAGGCCTACCGCGCGCTGCGCGAATCGCAGCAGCAACTGCTGGAAGCGAATCTCGAACTGCGCAAGCTGACGCAATCGGATGGACTGACGGGTCTGTCGAACCGCCGTTATCTGGACGAATATCTGAACGCCGAATGGCGGCGCGGCATGCGCGCGCAAACGGAAGTGTCGATCCTGATGATCGACGTCGACAACTTCAAGCCGTACAACGACACGTACGGCCATGTCGCGGGCGACGAAGTGCTCAAGCAGATCGCGTCGACGGTGGAAGGCTGCCTCGGGCGGCCCGGCGATCTCGCGGCGCGGTTCGGCGGCGAGGAGTTCGCGGTCGTGCTGCCGGGCACGTCGGCGGGCGGCACGCGCCTGCTCGCCGAGAAGATCCGGCTCGAAGTCGAAGCGCTGCGCATCCCGCATGCGGGCTCGTCGTCGGGGCAGTACGTGACGATCAGCGTCGGCTGCGCGACGCAGGTGCCCGCGCACGACGCGCCGATGACGACGCTGATCGAAGCCGCCGACCTTGCGCTGTATCGCGCGAAACGCGATGGGAAGAACCGCGTGGCGGCGATGGAAAGCGGTCGGAGCGAAACACGCTCGACGGCGGAGTGAGCGAGCGCTGTTTAGCGCTCGATTGATGCGACCGCGCTAACCCGGCTTGCCGTCCGCGCGCGGCCGCATCAACGGTAGGGCGTACGCGCCCACATAGATCGCGAACGCGGCGATCCAGCACGCACCCGCGCTCCATATCCATATCTGATAGTGGCCCGGCGCAACGAGCGGCCCGACGATCCGCAATACCGAGCCCAGCGTGACGAGCGCATAGCTCGCGATATCGCGCGTATCGGCGACGAGTGGCCGGCCCGTGTGACCGCGCGCCGTGCGCGTAATCATCGAGATGATCGCCCCGCCGATCACACCCGCCGTGAACGCGTGCATGGCGACGGAGTGCGTCACTAATCCGAGCGCGCTCAGGCCGAGCAGCGCGAAGCCGACGGGCATCCATGCATAGGCGACGTGCAGGATCAGCAGAATCGCCGGGCCGCGCACCTTGTACGAACGCCAGCCGATCAGCCGCGCGCAATGGATCGCGCACGCCGCGAAGGCGAGCGTCGCGACGATGACTGACGGCGCAGCGGCTGCGTCGGCGAACAGC
>Ga0247692_1000199_pt1 | contig 14352 bp, 13 predicted proteins | sample CNK33_metaG_FD_183041 | JGI IMG/M metagenome (GOLD analysis project Ga0247692, IMG submission 183041) | Soil microbial communities from Purdue University Martell Research Forest, Indiana, United States - CNK33 | ecosystem: Environmental > Terrestrial > Soil > Temperate forest > Bulk soil...
CACCTCGCCGTCCGAGTGGCCGCGCAGCCATGCACTCCATCGGGGCCACCGTCACGAAATGCCGCGCCCGGATTGCGCCAGGAAACCGTATAAACCGTGTAGCCAGCGTCGACGAGATAGCGGATCAACGAATCGTGCGGCTGAAGGTCGAGGATGTAGTACTTCATGATCCATGACGACACGATCAGTATGGGCGCTCTTGCAACCGTAGCTGTCGCCGGAGCGTACTGCAGCAGCTCGCACAACGCGTTATGCCAGACGATCTTGCCAGGCGTAATGGCAACGTCCCTGCCCGGGCGCCATGTCGCGGAGCGGGCTGGTGCCGGTTGCCCGGACGCGTATCCCTCGACGAGTTCGCGCAAATCCGCGAGCCAATGCAGCGCGCCCTGGACAAAGTTCGTACCGCCGCTCGACCGCGCGGCGTGCTGCACAACGGGATTGGTGGCGACGAAATTGCTGGGCGAGCACGCATCCAGCCATTGACGCGCCAGGAAACGCACGAGCTGCTCGTGGTGTCGTTCGACACCGGAAGACGCCCGTGGTCGCGGATTCCCACCATTGCTGGACCCGCAGAAAGCCATCGCGATACGCGTGAAACGGCCACGCGGCCCACGCCTCACCAGCGAAGCGTGGATCCTCGCGCACGTCTTCCATCTCCGGGTGAGCGACGCTTGCACGCAGTGCGTTCCGAAGCGCGTCGGCCGACGCCAGTGCAGCCTGTGTTCCCAGTTGCACCAACTTGCCCGGCGCGACCGTCATGTGCAACATCCAGTCCATGAAGGCGAGCGCCACAGATGTTGGAGAAAGACCACCTGTGAAGGCTGCGACGGCGGCGTGCGCCGCACGGTCGAGTTCATTGCGCGATTGCTCGGGCCATGAACTTCGATCACCATCCGAACCGCCAGCGACGTGCTCCGGCCCGAAGTGCCTGCGATGCGGCGGCGAAGGCATGAACGGTTGCGTGGCATGTCTGAGCCACTGTTGAGTCTCGTCGTCTGCAATGAGAGGAAGCGTCGCCATCATCGTCCGGTTGCGTTTGCCAAATGACCGCCTCTACCTTACGCGGTGCCGGGCTCAATCGCTTGACTTGCATCAACGGTCGACGGACACCCAATCGTAGACTCGTTGCAGCGGCCCATGCGACTGCAACGGCCGACCCCGTCCATCCATCTTGCGATATCGATCGGAGTGTCGTCATGTCCCTTCCAGACTTGCAGACAGGCGGCGTGCTTGCCGGGTCTGTTACCGGGCAACGCTTGCTATCCGTGATCGCCGAACTGGCAAAGGAACTGCAGGGGACGACATTCGACCGCGACAAGGTGACGCTGACGGCCCATTTCGAAAGCGACCTTGGGTTCGACAGCCTCGCGCGCGCCGAACTTCTTTCGCGCATCGAACATGCATTCGGGGTGCAATTGACTGTCGACACGTTCGCGCGAGCCGATTGCGCGAACGATGTGCTGGAAGCACTGCAAACGATCGAACATAGCGATGCAGCGGCAGAAAAGATTTCCATCGCACTCGAGCACGTCGCGCAAGCAGGCGCTCGCACGGCCCCTGAGCCGGTTGCTGCATCGACGCTATGTGAAGCTCTACGATGGCACGCGGCACGAGCCCCCGAACGCACGCATCTCATACTGGAAGACGATACGCTCGGCGAAATCCGTATCAGCTACGGAGAACTGCACCGCGAAGCGATGGAAATCGCGGGGGGATTGCGCTCGATAGGCATCGAACGAGGCGATACGGTCGCGTTGATGTTGCCGACTTCGCGCGACTACTTTGTCTGCTTTCTCGCGATCCTGCTGTGTCGGGCCATCCCGGTTCCGCTCTACCCTCCCGCCCGACTGCAGGGGTTGGAGGAACATGTCGCGCGCAACGCGGCAATTCTCGCCAACGCGCAAGTCAAGGCGCTCATTTCATTCGACAAGGCGGCCGCCGTTGCCAGATTGCTGGCGCTGCGCGTGCCGCAGCTTCGCCGCGTATTGACGCCGCAGCAGATCGTCCGCACGCCGCTCGATCCCATCATTGCGCCGCTTCCCACCGACGTGGCATTGCTGCAGTACACATCCGGCAGTACGGGCGACCCGAAAGGCGTCACGCTGACCCACGCAAATCTGCTGGCTAACATTCGCGCAATGGGGGAACGCATCGGCGTAACCCCGCGCGATGTGATGATAAGCTGGTTGCCGCTCTACCACGATATGGGATTGATCGGTGCATGGCTTGCGCCGCTCTACTTCGGCCTGCCTGTCGTGATCGCATCGCCGCTTGCATTTCTTGCTCGGCCCGCGAGCTGGCTGCGTCTGATCGACCGCCATCGCGGCACGATTACGGCAGCGCCCAATTTTGCTTACGACCGCTGTGTACGGCAGCTGCGAGACGGTGAACTGGACGGCATCGATCTTTCGTCGTTACGCTACGCGTTTTGCGGTGCGGAGCCCGTTAATCAGAATACGATGCGCGCCTTCGCCACACGCTTTGAGCGCTATGGCCTGGCTCCCGGCGCGATCGCGCCCGTCTATGGTCTCGCGGAAAACACGCTCGCAGTGGCGTTTCCACCCGCCGGACGTGGCCTGCGTACCGATCGGATAGTCCGGTCCATGTTCGACAAGCAGCAGATAGCGACGGTTGCCTTGAACGGGGATGACGCCGTGGAAATAGTCGGCTGCGGCTTCCCGCTCGACGGCACGAGCGTGCGTGTTGTCGACAGTGAGGGCACGAGCTGGGCGAGCGCCGGATTGGACGCATTGAGTTTCGCGGCGCATCGGCTACGGCGGGCTACTGGCACAACCCGTCACTGACTGCGCGACTGATCAGGGACGGCTGGCTCGACACCGGTGATCTCGGCTACATGGCGCATGGCGAGCTGTTCGTCACGGGCCGCCTCAAGGACATGATCATCCGGGGCGGACAGCATTTCTTTCCCTACGAACTCGAAGAAGCGATAGGCAAACTGGCTGGCGTGGTCCAGGGCGGTGTCGCCGTGTGCGGAGGCTCGAGCGCAACGGGGGCGACCGAGCGCCTCGTGATTTTCGCGGAAACCCGATTGCCGGACGGGCCGCAGCGCCATGTGCTGGAGGCGCGGATCAACGCGAAGACCATTGCATTGTTCGGCTCGCCCGCGGAGCAGATCGCGCTCGTGCCACCCAACAGCATTCTGCGCACGCCGGGCGGGAAGATCCGGCATGCCGCAACGCTGCAAGCATTCACGTCGAACGGCGGCGTACTTGCCGGACGCTCTGCCTGGCGACAGCTACTCGCGTTGACCGTGGATAGCGCCAGGCCCTTGGGACAACGTGTGTTCAAGCGTGGAGTCCGAGTCGGCCGCGGTGTCGCTTGTGGTATCGCCGTTGTCGCATTGGGTTCATGGCTGATTGCCGCGTCGGTTTCAGACCGCGACCCTGCAAGCAACTGGCGCAGAGCTACACGCGCCTCACGGCTGTTCCTGAAGCTGGCGGGCATCGATGTCGAGTTTGCGGGCGAAACACAGGCGCTCGATTTGCCGGGTGCTGTTCTTGTATGCAATCACACCAGTTACCTTGACGTCGTCGTCCTCGCGTCCGTCATGCCAGCGCCGATACGCTTCGTCGCGAAGCATGAACTCGAAAGGCAATGGCTCGTCGGACGTCTGGTTCGCAGGCTTGGCACCTGTTTCGTCGAACGGGATAATTTCTCGTCGAGCGTCGTTGATGAGGAACTCGTGCACCTTGCCGTGCAGGGCGAACGTCTTCTGTACTTCCCCGAAGGCAGCTTTACGCGCGCAGCCGGCTTGCGCGCTTTCCATCTCGGAGCCTTCCGCGCGGCGTGTCTGGCAGCCCGTGCCGTCGTGCCCATTGCGCTGGACGGCACTCGCGTACTCCTTCCCGATGGCAACTGGATCCCGGCTCGCGGCCGCGTCACGGTAACGGCTTGCGCACCGCTTGCACCTGATGCGAGTGATCTGGCTGCGATGGCGCGTCTACGCGACAAGACGCGCGCAAGCATTCTCGCGCACTGCAGCGAAGGCGACGCGGCAGATCTGGGTTTCGTCAGCACCACGAACACCTCGTCCGCGCGATCCGCTCAAAAGAGCGCATAGACCGCCCAGCCTTCACATCTTGATGGTTCGCGCCATCTTGAGCTCAATCCACGTCATCCCTTCGCGCAGGGCGTCGAGCAGGGCATCGCGTTCGTTGTTGAACTTTTGTCCCTGGCGAAAGGTGTGTTCGAAGTCACCTTCCGGCGACGAATGCCTGACGTGGATGCTTGAACGGTATCCGCCTTCTTCAGAGGGCTCCGTCTGCACGTTAACAGACCATGCACCTTCCTGCACGTTTCCCGACAGAGTCATCTCATGCTCCCATTTTTGTTCGCAGCCGCACTCCGCGCGGAAGTCGCGACTGCGACAGGCGTCAGGTCATTCGACGACGATATCGTCGACCACGGCTCGCACACCGGGTGCACTCCACGCGGCCCCTCTCGCGACGGAGCGTTCCGCATAAGAACCAACGTTGCCCGTCAACGTCACCGTGCCATCCTTGACGTCGATGCTGATGTGTCTGACTTCCCGCTCCGCGTGCCGCTGCATGGCCTGCGCGATCTTTGCGGCGATGTCTTCCGACGCGACGTTGCCGCGGACCTCGATCCGGTTGGCCACGCCACGCACGCCGCGCATGTGGCTGATTGCGCGCGCGACCACGTGACTCTGATACGCCCAGTCCACCACGCCCGTCAAGGTCACCCAACCTTTCTCGACCTGAACCTTGACCGAATCGTCGGGCAGGCCAACGGTCCAGTGCACAATATCGTGCACCGCAATGCCAATGTCTTCATCGGTGCGCTCGTCCTTCTGAGGCAGCCGAACCTGCATCTCCACAACGACGGCCCGCACGCCGGCCACGCGATGCGCCGCCTTTTCCGCTGCGAGTTTTTCCGCATAGCTCGGCGGATGTCCGGACAGCGTGACGACGCGATCCGTCACCTCGACCCCGATGTCCGTCGCAGTAACGGCTGGATCCCACTCGAGTTCCTCCTCGACTTCGTTCTTCAACTGCCGGTCTGATTTCATCGCGCAACTCCTGGAAATGAATCGTGGCTCGAGCCACAAGAACCAAGCTTCGACCCGCAATCGGGTGAGCGGACTGATTCAGATCAATCGCGCGCATTTTCGCCGCCTTAACCTGATCCTGGTGTTACCTGTACATCTGTCCTTCGCAAAGCCGCCAGACCATGATCCCCTTTTTGATTGCACTCAACGTTTTGGGATTCGCGATCGAGGCGATGAGCCCCATTTCGCTGATCGACCGTTTCGCGCTGTGGCCACTCCAACCAGAGAGCAGCGACGCGCCCACTTTCCATCTCTGGCAACTTCTGACTTACAGCGCGTTGCATGCCAATCTCACGCATCTCTCGTTCAACATGCTCGGGCTGTTCATGTTCGGCACAGAGGTGGAACGTGTGCTCGGCGCTCGCAAGATATTGATGCTCTATGCCGCCGGCGTGGCGGGTGGCGGATTCGCACAGGTGATCATCGGCCTGAAGCTCGCAGGCGACGCGTATCCTGCAATCGGAGCGTCCGCTGGCGTATTCGGTGTCCTCGTCGCGTACGCCCTGATCTTTCCGCGGCGGCGGGTGGTACTTCTGTTTCCGCCCATTCCAATGCCCGCGTGGCTTTTTGCTACCGGGTATGCCCTGCTTGAACTGTTACTGGGTGTGTCGCGCGAAGCTCCGGGCGTTGCCCATTTTGCGCACCTGGGCGGCATGGTCGGCGCCTTTGCGCTGATCGTCTTCTGGTCTCGCAAGCCGCATCGCGACCCGCTTGACTGAAGTCAAGTCCGAAACATCGGCTCGCCACTATCCTGGAAACGGTGCACACTGCCGGCCGCGCGCGTGCATCGGTCCATCCATGGAGGAGTCGACCATGACCAACACGCAACTGCTGACCTACGAACCCGCTCCCGGTCGTGCACCGGCCCGTGCGCGGGGTGAAGCCCCCGCTTTCATCGAACTGCCAAAGCCCGACATGTCTTCCGGCGCGCCGTTGATGAAAGCACTCGCGCTGCGCTCGAGCACCCGCGAGTTCTCCGACGCGCCGCTTGCGCCCGCCACGCTTGGCGCGCTGCTATGGGCCGCCGACGGCATCAACCGCCCTCGCGAAGGCGGCCGCACCGCGCCCTCGGCGCACGCATTCAATGAAATTGACCTCTATGCGGTACTGCCCAATGGCGTCTATCGCTACGATGCGCCGACGCACCGGCTCGTGCTCAAGCATGCAAGCGATGCACGCAATCTGACGGGCTATCAGGACTTCGTTGGCGAAGCGCCGCTGGATCTGGTGTACGTCGTCAAGACGTCACGCCTGCTCGAGATGCCGCCGCAGCAGCGCGACATCTTCTCCGCTGTGGCCGCGGGCGCGATGGCGCAAAACGTAGCGTTGTATTGCGCGTCCGAAGGCCTGGGCTGCGTCGTGCGCGGCTGGATCAACCACCGTTTGCTGAGCGACGCGCTGAAGTTGAACGAAGACGAGTTACCCATTCTCGCGCAAACAGTCGGTGCGGTGGGTACGACGCTGACTTCGCTTGCGGATTGACAGATAGACATCGCGCGACGCCCGGATGACGCAGGGCGCCGCGCGTTCGAGCACTGTCTTCCCACAGACGACTGCACAAACAAAAAAAGGTGGGCCTGTAACTCAAGCCCACCTTGCTTCCCATCAGCCGTACCATTTCGTGCTTCGATGCACTTTTGGCACCTTATCTTTTCCGCTTATGCAACGGGTCGAATGACGCGCCGTCGCACGGCGCGCCGCCACGCCCGATCAACTGATCGTCAGACGCTTCTGGTCGGTCGGCGCACGCTTAGGAAGGCTCAGCGACAGCACACCGTCCTTGTACTCTGCCTTTGCGTTGGCTTCATCGACTTCGCCCGCCAGCGAGAACGAGCGGCTGAACGCTCCGGAATAGCGCTCGCGCCGTATCACGCGCTCGCCATCCTTCTCTTCCTTGTTGCGCTCGACCTTCGCATTAATCGAGACGATTCGTCCGTCGATCTGCACGTCGATATCCTTCTTGTCGACGCCCGGAAGTTCTGCCTTCACCGTATAGGCGCCGTCGCTCTCCGTCACATCGATCTTCATGGATGCAAGCTCGGTGTCCTGGGTCGTCGCCATCGAACGCATGGGACGGAAGAAACCCTGAAACAGATCCGCAACGACGGGATCCATCGAGAACGGGTCAAAACGCGTCAGATTGCTCATTGCACCTCTCCTTCAAGTAAGCAGGCCAAGCACATGGCCACGATTGTCCGACCGCAAAAGCCGGCTCACAGCATGCCTGCGGCGCTGCAGCCGCAGACGCACAATTTCATCTGCGATCGCTACGCGCCGATCGACAGGTGATCGATGACGTTGCGCACACCGGGCGCCGACCACGCCGCGTTGCATGCAATCGATCTTTCCGGGAATGACCCCACCTTTCCACGCAGCGTCACCGTGCCCTCGCTGACGCGGACGTCGATATGCCCTGCTTCATCTTCGGCGTGACGCTGCAGCGCGGCGTTGATCTTGCCCGCAATGTCGCCCGCAGATACATTGCCGCGCACGTCGATCTGGTTGATGACCGTCACGACACCGCGAAGACGTACCACGGCGTCCTCGGCAACCTTCAACTGGTAGCCCCAGTCGACGTCGCCCGAAAGCGTGACGCAGCCCTTTTCGACCGTAACCTTCACCGCCTTTTCCGACAATCCTGCGGTCCAGTCCAGAACTGAGCGGACAACTGCGGCAATCTCCTCGTCGCTACGCGTGTCGTCACTCGGCAAGCGTACGTCGAGCTCAACGACCACGCCTTTGACACCTTCGACGCGTTGCGCCGCGCAGCGCGCCGCCAGCTTTTCCGCGAAGCTACCCAGATGTCCCGCGAGGGTGACGATACGGTCGCGTACTTCGACACCGATACCTGCCGCGTTGATCGATGGATCCCACTCCAGTGCCTGCTCGACGTCCTTCTTCAACTGCATGTCGCTTTTCATAGGGTCTTTCTCCTGTACACAGGGCATGAACGTTTCTATGCCCTTCATGTCTTCGCGCGTTGCCGCATCTCGAAGCGATGTCTTTAGCGTACTCACGCGGGAAGCTCCGCCGTTGATTCAAGTCAATCGCGCCGTGTGCGCGAGCGAGACGTGCCGTCCGCGGCTTGCGGGCATCGCGCGAGGGGCATTGCGTCGGCATTATGATTTCTCCGGGACAACGAGAAGCGGCATGTCCGTGAACAGCGCAACAGCCGCTGCGACGCTGCCATAGCGCCATCGCGCTTGCGGGCCGGCACCGTGTGTGCCGAGCACCAGCAAATCGGCACACCATGCGTGCGCGGCTTGCAAGATCGCGTGCGCCAGGTTGTCGCCCGGATGGGCTGCCGTAAGCACGACCGTCCCTAACCCGGACGACTCGGGCGCCGCGGCCGTTTCCGGTTCACACGACACGAACGCGCGACGGAGTTCGCCCGCGCCCGCGACGCGTTCTGCCTCTTCGACGGCGCACAATGCGCTCGCGCTGTCATCACTTGCGACGAACAGCCGGCGTGGCGGGACGTGGAACCGGCGCGAGCCGTCTGCGGGCAGAAGCAGCACGCCGCATCCGGCAGCCTGCGCGAGATGCGCGGGTGCCGGGTCGTCCGTGAGGACGATATCCGCGCCCCAACGTCGTGCCAGTCTCGCGATCGAATCACAGATGTTTGCGTCTGCGTGTGCAGGTGGCACAAGCGATTGCGTCGCGTTCAGGCCGCGCGCGGCCAGCGCGCACCGTACGGCGTCGGCCCACGCGATGTCCCGCCCGCACGCGTAGTCCATGCAACGCGCGCCGCGCGTTTTTTCGTCCGCCTCCGGCACTATCACGACATGCACGACGGCATCCCGTGCCGCCCAGGCGCCCGCATACTGGATGGCGATGATCGGCTATGCATGGTGGCGAATTGCGACGAGCAGCCTGCGATAGCAGCCGTGCGCCAGCAAATTGCCTCGTGCGACGCTCATGCAATGCCCAACCGGTCGATGACCTTGCGCACACCCTTCACCTGCGACGCGGCGAGGCACGCTGCGCGCTTCTCGTCGAGCGAGCCGACGGTTCCCGACAACGTCACGACACCGTCGCTGGTGTCGACAGAAATGTTTTCCAGTTCCCGCTTTAACCGGCTGTCCAAGGTCAGAGCAATCTGGGTGACAACGTCGGCGGCGGGCGGGTCGCAGATGGCGAGCCGGTTGCTGACGCCGACAACGCCGTTTATCTTGCTGACCAGCGATCCCACTTCGCTCCTCTGCGCTTCCGTGTCCAACGACCCGGTAAGCGTCACGCAGCCGTGCTCGGTTTCAACCCGGACACGTCCGGCCGGCAGATCCGGCACGCGCGACAGTGCGTCAACAATCCGCGTCGCAAGCGATTCATCCGAGCCGACATAGGCGCTCACGGGCGGAAGCAACAATTCCATGACGAGCGCGCTGTACCCGGAGACGGTCTGCATTACGTTTTCTACCACCTGCTTCTGCAGCAGACTGGGTACTGTGCCCGTGAGCGTAACGACGCCGTGGTGGACATGCACGCTGATCTGTCCGGCATCGATGCCCGGCTCCCGGCGCAAGGCCTGCCCGATTTCCTGCCACAAGGCTTCGTCCGATTTCATGATGTTCCCCAGGTCTGCTCTCTCGCGACATGTCCAGCTTCGTCGATAGCGCCGCACAAGATTTGATGTCGATCAATCTCCCGCAATTCACATGGATCTCGCGCATCGGCGCCGCCCCCGTCCGGGCCCCGTTGATACAGATCAAGCCGGTGGCCGCAGGCTGCGACTTAAATATGCAGACAGTCCATTACGGTTGCGCAATGAGGCGCGACCTCGCCAACCTTCGCGGAGGTCCGTCGTGTCGCACAAGACGCTCGTATTTCACCAGGATGCACGGCAACTGCTGCTCAATGGAGTCAACGCACTCGCCGAAGCAGTCAAGGTCACGGGCGGCGGCGTCGCCCTTCTGCGCGCGCGCCGGGTTCTCGAACACCACGGCGAGACCCAACCGCAAAAGTTCAGAGCGAGAATCGTGTACGACGCGCTTGCCGCGCCGCTGCGCCAGATCGCGCAAAACGCCGGTGCGGATGCTGAGGCCGTCGTGCACGCCGTCGCCGGGGCTGCCGATGCGTTTGGCTACGATGCCGCCAACGGCGACTATGGCGACATGATCGAGCGCGGCATCGTCGATCCCGTCAAGGTGGCGCGTACGGCGCTGCAAAACGCTATTTCCGTGGCGTCGCTGCTGCTCACCACCGACTGCATGATCGTGCGTCCGTCGAAAGAACGCACCGACGGCTTCCGTCACAGCGACTGGCGGCGAGAGTTCGCATGAGCGCCCACTTTCCCACACGCCTGCACGCGGCGCCCCGAGCAATGCATCACGCCGCGGCTTTGCTGATTGCAATCGTGTCGATGATCGTCACACTGGTGGCTGCGCCCTCGGCATTCGCAGCGCAAGGCTCCCATGAAACGGTCTCGGCCGTCGCGATTCTTGTCTACCATCGGTTCTCCGATACGGCCGACGACTCGATGACCGTGCGCGTCACCACCTTCGAAGCACAGCTTCGCTTCCTGAAGCAGCACGGCTACGAGATCGTGCCGCTGCGCGCGATCGTAACGTGGCTGCGCGACCCGAACGCGACGCTGCCGCCCAAAGCCGTCGCGCTGACCGTCGATGATGGCCACGAGTCGGTCTATCAAAGACTAATGCCGATCGCGCAACGCGAGAAGCTACCCATCACCCTCTTCATCTATCCGTCCGCGATTTCGAACGCGTCGTACGCATTGACCTGGGAGCAATTGCGTACATTGCGGGCGACGGGACTGTTCGACGTGCAATCCCACACCTGGTGGCATCCGAACTTTCATGTCGAGCGGCGGCGCCAGTCGCCCGCCGAATTCGAGGTTTTCGCAAGCACGCAGTTGCAACATTCGCGCGAAATGATCGAGTCCAGACTCGGCGGACATGTCGACATGCTCGCCTAGCCCTTCGGCCTGTATGACGACGATCTCGTGCGCATCGCGGGCAAGCTCGGCTATGTCGCCGCCTTCACGCTGAATGCGCAACGCGTGAAACCGTCTTCGCCGCTGCTGGCGCTGCCTCGCTTCCTGATGGTTGATGACGTGACGCCGCGCATACTTGGCCGTCTGCTCGGTGAGCCAGAGACGCCATCCGTCCCGACAGCGGAGGTTCGTCGATGAAAAAACCTCGCGTCCTTCTGTACTGCGCCGCAGTACTCGTCTGCATCGGCATCTCGCCATCGCGCGCGGCGTTCGAGGGGCAAGGGGTCATCGTCGATGAAGCGACGCATCGGCCGATACCGCACGCGACGGTGACGCTCGACGGCAAACCTCAATATGCCGACGCCAACGGAAGCTTCGCGAGTGCCGGCACGGTCCGCATCGTCGCAGCGCGTGCACCGGGCTACCGGTCGGCATCCGTCAGTCCGAAGCCCGACCAGCCGCTCGTCGTTTCGCTGACGCCGTTCCGTGCCCGGGGCGTTTATCTGTCCATATACGGCGTGGCGACGCTAAGCTTGCGCAACGCGGCCGTTGCCCTCAAGGAAACGAAGGGAATCAATGCGTTGGTGATCGATGGAAAAGGCGACCGGGGCCTGACTTCCTATGTAAGCGAGGCGCGCGAGTCGATCGGCGCGGCCGCGAACGCGCCCTCGCCCGCGCCCGTCGTCCGCGACATGGCCGGGCTGCTACAGAATCTGCATCGCGAAGGCCTGTACCTGATCGCGCGAATCGTCGTTTTCAAGGATGACCCACTCGCCACCGCACATCTCGAATGGGCCGTTCGAGATGCACAAGGGAACGTCTGGCAGGATCGCGAAAAGCTGCAGTGGGTCGATCCGTTCCGACATGAAGTCTGGAAGCACAACCTCGATGTTGCGGAAGAAGCGGCCCGCATCGGCTTCGACGAAATCCAGTTCGACTATGTGCGCTTCCCGGACGCACCGGGGCTGATTTTCAGCGAGCCGAACACGCGAGCGAACCGCACTGCCGCGATCGCTGGTTTTCTCCAGGCCGCTCGCGCCCGTCTCGCCCCCTACAACGTCTTTGTTGCCGCCGACATTTTCGGCTACGTATGCTGGAACCTCGATGACACCGCGATTGGCCAGCAACTCGAAACGCTCGGCGCGCCGCTAGACTATATCTCGCCGATGCTCTATCCGTCCGGCTTCACCTGGGGGCTGCCCGGGTGCACGAAGCCGACCGCCGATCCGGGACAGATCGTGCGGCGCTCGCTCGCTGAAGCACAGCGCCGCACCGGGCGTGGCTGCAGGCATTTCGCGACTACGCATTCGATCACCGTGACTTCGATGCGGATGAGATTCGTGCGCAGATCGATGCTGCTGACGCCGAGCATACGGATGGGTGGATGCTATGGAATCCTCGCAATCGTTACGATCCCGCGCAATTGCCGCACTGAGGCCGTTGGGGGCGTTCGCGTTCATTGCCTGGTCGGCGGCCTCGCATGCGCGAACCGATACCCCGCTGTTCGATGGGGCGGCACGCGCCGTGCTTTTGCAGATCGTCTCCAATGAGATCGCAAACGACCGCGTTCCCGGGGCCGTTATCCTCGCGGGCACGGCCGACGGGGAATCAGCGCAGCTGGTTGTGGGCAAGCGCATGCTGCGTCCCCGCGTGGAACCGATGACGGCTGACACCGTTTTCGATCTCGCGTCACTGACCAAAGTCGTCGCGACGACGACTGCGATCATGCAACTCGTCGAGCGAGGCAAGCTGGACCTTGCCGCGCCTGTTGCCCGTTACTGGCCCGCATTCGGCGCGCAAGGCAAGGCGCAGATCACAGTGCAACAACTGCTGACCCATACGTCTGGCTTGCCCGCCGAACCACCCGGCCTCGGAGAAGCAGCGCAGCATCGCATGAAGCCGGCGGTGCTCCTGCGCAACATCGCCAGTATCGAACCCGTCGCCATGCCTAACGAGCGGCCCCTCTATAGCGACGTCAACTTCGTCGTGCTCGGCGTGCTTGTCGCGCGCGTGTCGGGTATGCCCTTCGACGCGTATTGCCGCAGGTTCATATTCGCCCCCTTGGGCATGAAGAACACCGGCTTCACACCCGATCCTGCACATTCCACGCGCGCTGCGCCAACGACCGCCGATTCTCGCGGCATGCGCCAGGGCCGCGTCCACGATCCCCTCGCGAGTGCGCTCGAAGGCGTGGCGGGCAATGCAGGACTTTTTTCCACGGCTGCCGACCTGGCCCGCTTCGCACGCATGCTCCTGAACGGGGGCGTTGCGGACAGCGGCGGCGGGACACCTGCCGCGTTCCGCCACGCGCGCATTCTCCGTCCTGAAAGCATCGATCAGCTGGCGGCGCCGCACGCTGCCGTCGCAATGCCGCCGTGGCGGGGCCTGGGCTGGGAACTCGACGCGCCGCTGGCCACCAATCGTTACCGTCTGCCGCCCATCGCCACCATCGGCCACACGGGGTTCACGGGAACGGGCATATGGATCGATTTCGTGACGCGGCGCTTTCTGATCGTGTTGACGAACCGCGTTCACGAAGCGAATGGCGGCGACGCTGTAGCGTTGCGTGCGCAGACGCTCGCGTTGCAGTCAAGCGGTGTTGGGCCGGTGACGCCGCAGCAGATCGCACACGCATTGCCGCATGCGCGCGACGCACTCGAACAGGTTGCGCGCCCGCCTGCTGCAACAGGTCCGGTGCGCACGGGCATCGACGTGCTTGCCGCACAACAGTTCGGCATCCTTGCTGGCATGCGAATCGGCTTGATCACAAATCGAACCGGCTTCGACGCGCACGGCCAGCGGACAGTCGATGTGCTGCTGCACGCGCCGCGTGTCACGCTGGTCAGACTTTTTTCACCCGAACACGGACTCGACATCGACGCAGACGAGCCCGTGCGCGACAGCATCGATCCGTCGAGTGGCCTCGTCGTGCATAGCCTGTATGGGCAAAAGAAACGCTTTCCGCCCGGTGCGCTCGACGGGCTCGACGCGCTCGTGTTCGACCTGCAGGACGCCGGGGTGCGCTTCTTCACGTACGAAACGACGCTGGGCTACGCGCTCGAAGCGGCCGCCGCCGCGCATATTCCGCTCATCGTGCTCGACCGGCCCAATCCGCTTGGTGCCGACCGCTTCGGCGGGCCGTCACTGGACGCTGGCCGTGAAAGCTTCACGGGCTATTTCCCGCTGCCGCTGCAACACGGCATGACGATCGGCGAACTCGCCATTTTGTTCAACGAAGCGCGCCATATCGGCGCGGACCTGCGTGTCGTGCCGATGGAAGGCTACCTGCGATCGATGCGTTTCGCGGATACGG
>Ga0247692_1000200_pt1 | contig 14344 bp, 17 predicted proteins | sample CNK33_metaG_FD_183041 | JGI IMG/M metagenome (GOLD analysis project Ga0247692, IMG submission 183041) | Soil microbial communities from Purdue University Martell Research Forest, Indiana, United States - CNK33 | ecosystem: Environmental > Terrestrial > Soil > Temperate forest > Bulk soil...
TTTGTGCAACCGGTGTTCGTACAGCACGAGAAGGTGAGCTCGTCAGTCAGTGTACTGCCGCGCAAGTGGACTCCCCGCGAAAGGGTCGTCGCGCCAGTCGATCGTCTTTCGCTGGCTATCCTGCATCGGTGACGACGATGCCACCTCAAAATGTTCGAGTCTTTGTCCTGCGCTAATCGCCTGCCTCAGCCACTGGGGCATTTCCCCGTCGCCTGTCCAGGTATCCCCCGTCGCATTTTGATACCGGGCTGGCTTCTGCGTTACCTGATCGCCCGCTATTGCTGAAGCCAGGTCGTCCGGCTCAATGCCATATTCTTCCATCCGGTGGCGGAGATAAGCGATCATGCTGTCCCGCTTACGTTCATCCATTCGTTTTCATCCGTGAGTACCGTCTGACTGTTCTTCCACATGATCTGCGGACAACCTGTCTGAAGCGGATTTGATCTGCTCAATCGCGCTGAGTCGGGAGCGGCAGTAGCCGCTTTCCAGAAGATTAAAGCAGCAGTTATCTCGTCAGGCCGCGTATTTGAGGTCGCGGTTTTGGCGCCGGGGGCTGAGGAAGCCGGGTGCGAGCGGTCCGGCTATAGCCGCTTTCGTAGCGCAGCGATCGTCGTCGCTCAACCCTTGGTCCTGCCTTAACCAAAGCCGACGAAGTACCCGGATTACCCGGTTGAAAGACGGCACCTTGCAGACTCCCTGATTGAGAGCAAGGGTGGAGTAGCCGCGATAACCGTGCACTATCGCAGCAACAACCCCGTCCCGGAGTTTGCATTTGACGGGCCAATTGTTGTCGCCCGCCCATCGGACAGAGTTGCCGCTCGAATGGCTGTCCACTCCAAAAACCAGCCCGATGCGCAATGCGAGCATTTCAGCCATTGCCGACATTCAGGTGCCGCCGTTTGTGAGGCAGCTTCAGGTCACGTTTCTGCCATTGGGACTTCCGCAACCGCGAATGTCGCGTTCGCTGCCAGCGAACGCGCGACGGGTACGATACTGCTGTATAACGAGATGGGCTGAACGCTGTGGAGTGGCATCGGCAACTCCCTTCAGCTCACTGGAATCGAGGACGGGATGTGCAACACGACCGTCGTGCCCGAGACGCCGTGCGGGCTGGCCGACACAAAGTGAGGCGTGATGGCGAATGCATGCGTGCGGGTGGCGGATGCGTGCGTTGCGTTGGGTCGCGGCGCGGTTGTTTACGATAGCTCGCTGCTGCAGCGTTGTATGCGCGATTTGCATGCGGGCATTGCAGCATGCGGCGGTGCATTCAAGGGCGCTACGTGACAGCGGGCAAATTGCTGTTGCGCGGCAAGCCGTCGCAGTCGCAACGACAAACAAGCGCTGCCGGGCGCCAGCGCTGACGAGAGCTTGAATAATACTCAATGACCGGCGACCTGGCCGCCATCGACATGCAGAATTTCGCCTGTTACGAACGGCGCCGAATCCAGGTACAGGATCGCTTCGACGATGTCGCTCATTTCGCCCATGCGGCCCATCGGATGCAACGCGCCGAATTTCGCGTACAAGTCCGGGGGGAACATCGGCGTTTTGATCATCCCCGGTGAGACCGCGTTCACGCGGATGCCGCGCTTCGCATATTCGATCGCAAGCGCGCGCGTGACCGCCGCGAGTCCGCCTTTCGTCAGAGACGCCATAGCCGCCGGCAAGGCTTCCATCGCGTGGTCGACGAGGCTCGCCGTGACTGCACCTGAACCGGCCACCGACGTACGGCTTTCCGAACGACAGCCGCGGAACAGGATCCTTGCGTTTTTCACGAGGGCAGCGGAACGCAAAACTGCAACGCACCCGTCCGCAGATACAGGCGACCGCTTTGGATCGACCGATTGATTGCACTCTAAAGACGCGACGCCAGGAGTCTGATGCCTGCAATCCCGAATACTACGGCCAGACATCCTTCCAGGGAACGGCGGGTCCGCATATACATCCGGCGAGCGGAATTCGTCGAAAACATCAGCGCATAACTCCCGAACACCAGACATCCGATCGCCGCGCAGCCCGCAACTAAGGCACCATGGGTAGCCCCTTTGCTGTTTGACGAAAGCGCGACAATCGACACCCACACGAGGATGGCTTTAGGATTGGTGAGATGGAGGATCACGCCGCGGGAGTAGATGCTCGTCAATGTCGATGTTCGTTCCGCGTTCAATACGGGCGCAGCTGCAGTCGCAAGCGCGTTGCGTCCGGATTTGAAGGCTAGCCACAAGAGATAAAGACCACCAAAAATCTTCACTGCAATAATGAACTGGGAATAGGCAATCAACGTAGCCGACACACCTAGCGTTGCCACTGTCGCCCAGAACATCGACCCCGAGACCACACCGAGTGCGAACATCAACGCCGCCTTTCGACCGTGACCAGCCGCTATGGACATGATTGCAAGATTGCTCGGCCCGGGACTCGCGGTCCCGACGAAGTACGCTGTGTAGGCAAACAGCAGGTTTGCCGAGAAGTAGACGTTTGCCGTCATGTTCAAGCTCCAGCAACACAAGGTCGCATGATCATCGGGCTTTAGTCAAACGGGCGGAAGTGGCAATGTTGCCATCTTTCGAGGAATATCGGACATATGTTCCAGTGTTCGTCGAAAATGGCCGAACCAAACGACAGATCAATCCGAACGAACAAAGTCGCGTGGCCCCCACTTGCACGACTATATTGACGAGCGCTCCGACGCATGCGCGTCGGAGCGCTTCGCGTTTCAGGTGCGTAAAGACCTTAACCCCGTGCGCACTTCATTGGCGAGGATCGTCGGTTCTTCCCATGCCGCAAAGTGCCCACCCGTTTCAGGCCGGTTGAAGTAAATCAGGTTGTGATACGCCTTTTCGGTCCAGGACTTCGGCGCCTGGTAGTTTTCTCCCGGAAAAGCGCTCACAGCGGCAGGCACGTTGACGTCGGCCGCGAGGAAGAAATTCGCATGGGACTCCCAGTAGAAACGCGCCGCCGAGATGCCGGTGTTGGTCAGCCAGTAAAGCGTGAAGTCGTCGAGTATGTCGTCTCGCGTCAGCGCGCCCGCGGAATGACCGTTCACAGGATGACCGAGCACGGCTGCGCTCAATGCCGCCGCGGGCTGGCCGTAGCCGTCGCCGTGATCGAGCAGCCAGGAAGCCAGCGCGACAGGTGAGTCGGCAAGTCCGTACAGCGTCTGCGGCCGCGTGCCCATTTCGAACGCGTAACCGCGCTTTTTCTTGAAGTTGGCGCTCAGTTGATCGTACGCGTGCTTCTCGTCGTCGGATAAGCCGGCCGGCATCGGGTCGCCCGCAGCCAGCGCCTTCAGGATTTCAGCCGGAACAGCAGCAGGGAAGTTCACATGAATGCCGATCAGTTCGGGCGGTGCCTGTTTGGCCATGATGTTCGTGACAATGCCGCCGAGGTCACGGCCTTGCGAAGCAAAGCGCTCATAACCCAGGCGTTTCATCAACGTGACCCACGCGCGCGCAGTGCGTTCCGGTCCCCAGCCCTTCGTCGTCGGTCTTGCGGAAAAGTCATAGCCGGGCAGGGAAGGAATCACGAGATGGAATGCGTCGGAAGCCGGTGCGCCATGTGCGGTCGGATTGACGAGCGGGTCGATGATCTTGAATTGCTCGATGACCGAGCCAGGCCAGCCGTGTGTCACGATTAACGGCATCGCGTTGTCGTGCTTCGATCGAACGTGGATGAAATGGATATCGAGTCCGTCGATTTCCGTGATGAACTGCGGATACGAATTCAGCCGCGCTTCGCACTTGCGCCAGTCGTAGCCGGTGGCCCAGTATTGCGCGAGCCCCTGAATGGTGGCGAGCTGGATGCCCTGCGATTCGTCGGGCACCGTCTCGCGATCCGGCCAGCGCGTGGCCTTGATGCGCCGCCGCATGTCGACGAGCTGCGAGTCCGGGACGTGAACGCGGAACGGCCGGATCGCCGTCTTGTCGCCGTTCGCGGGTTCGGTAATCTTGCCGACTGCCGGGCTCGTTTCTCCGAAGGCGAGCCGGCTCAGCGAGCCTGCCGCGAGCGCCGCAGCGGCCATCCCGACAAAGTGCCGGCGCGAGGCGGATTGGGGTGTGTCTTTTGACATGGAACGGGTTTCCTGCACTGATCAGCGTGTTGCATTGCGCGTGAAGTCGGCGACATGCAGCTTCACGAATTCGTACATGCTCATGGGCTTGCGGCCCGTGAGTTCGAACAGGTCGTTCGTCATGCGGTCATAGCGTCCCTGCACATGCAGGTCGGCCATCACGGCCAGATGATTGACGACGTGCGCGGGAATCCCGAGTTCGCGCAGTTTGTCGGACCACGGCGCGATGGGCACATTCCGGTAACGGATGGGACGCCCGAGCGCTTCCGAAAACACGCGCGCGGCCTGTTCGAGATCGGTCGATTCGAGACCCGTCAGGTTATAGATTTTGCCGATATGCGGCGCCGGGTCCTTGAGAATCACCGACACCGCATTCGCGACATCGACGGCTGAAATGGGCGAGGTCTTGCTGTTGCCAAGCGGCAACGCGAGTTCGTCGTTGTCGCGCACGCCGGCTGCGCCGAGCGTCAGGAAGAAGCTCTCGAGAAACGCCGTCGGCCGAACCGTGACGACGGGCAGCCCCGACCACTGCAAGACCTGCTCGGCAAGCCAATGCAGTTTGTGCTGAGGGCTGTCGGTGGTTTCCGTGATACTCATTTCCGTGACCGTCATTTGCGACATGTTCACGATGGCCTCGACGCCATGATGACGCGCCACCGCAGCAACATTGACGGTCACCTCAAGGTACGCCGCGGAGACGGACATGCCGAAATAGACGCGTGAACAGCCTTCGATCGCGCGGTGCATCGAGGCGAGGTCGGTCAGATCGCCGACCATGACTTCAGCGAAGGCGGCGCAATTCGTTAGCGCGTTCGTCTTCTTTGCGGACCAGTGCCCGCACTTTATAGCCCTTCGCGAGCAATGACATTGTCACGTTGCGGCCAATTCCACCAATTGCGCCTCCGGCACCCGTCACGAGAATGGGGCGGTCATGGGCAGGTCTCGTTGTCATCTCAGATACCTTCTAAACAGAGTTTGTTATGCATGCATATACACACTTAATTGCGAGGGTGCCTGCATGCATGCGTTGATCAATCGTGCGTGGCTTGCAGAAAGTCGAGCATCGTCTTCGCGACAAGCTCGGGTTGCTCTTCCTGGACAAAGTGGCCACTGTTCTGCACTTCGACTGTGGTCAGATCGGTTGCCTTTTGTCCGATGACTTTCTTCATCCACCCGTAGGCGGGGCCGCCCATCGCGAGAACGGGCATATCGAGCTTGCCGTAGTTCCTGCAATCGACGACGTCTTGCGGCAGCGCCTGATACCAGCCGTCGCTTGCGCGAATGGCATCGATGCTGTCGTACGCGTGCTCATAGACCGCGCGGTCGCGTGCATCGATCGCGCTTTCGTCTTTCAAAAAGTAGGTGAAGATCCAGTCCTGCTCAAGCCCGACGCGGCCGGCAAGCAGCTTCTCGGGGAGTCCATGAATCTGGTTGAATGCGAACCACCAGAGGTACGGACGCGCGTTACCGAGCTTGTCGCCGACATTGCCTTGCGGCGGCAGCAGGGGAAACGACAGCAAGCTGTCATCGGGGTGAGGCAGTTCGAGCATCACGAGCCTGTCGGTGGCCTGCGGATAATTCGCGCCATACGCGAACGCGACGGCCGAGCCGATGTCGTGGCCGGCAATGCTGGCCTTGTCGTAACCCAGTAACTGCACGAGTTCGTGAATATCGGCGGCCATGGTTTTCTTGTCGTAGCCGTCGGCGGGCTTCGACGAAGTGCCCATGCCGCGCAGATCGACGGCAATCACCGTGTAGTGGCCGGCGAGTGCCGGCATGATCTTGTGGAAGGCCCACCACGTTTCGGGCCAGCCGGGCAGCAACACCAGAGGCTGGCCCTTGCCGCCGACTACATAATGCAGCCGTACGCCGTTCACGGTTGCATAGCCATTTCTGAATCCGGGCAGCGACTTCACCAGCATAGCGTCCGAGATGTCGGTCTTTGCGGTCGCGGGTTTGCGCGCATGCGTTGCGACGGGTGCGTCCGTTGCGGACGTCTGCGCGTAGCCGGGCGAGGCGGCCGCCATCAGCGCCGCAACGACGATGCTCGCGCAGCCGGTCCTGATCATTGCTTTCAAAGCCAATCCTCCTTCGATAGAGGGGCAATTTGAAGTTCGCAGGTCACGCAGTCTGGGTGCGCAGATCGTTGGAACCCTGGTCGTTGACGATCATCGGGCGCGAAGCGCGATCGTGAACATGCGCGGTCGGCGTACGGTCGATCGTCAGACTCAGCAATTCGGGGCGGTTGTAGTGCCCGGCCGAGTCCATCAGCATCTTGCGGCGGTCGATTTGCGCGAAGTCGAGATCGACGATCACTTCGCCTTCACCCGAGCGAAGCGGGTCGGCCATCAGCATGCCGTCGGGCGCGACGATCGTGGTGAAGCAGCCGCCCGAGATCGGACCGATTCCACAACCGGTATCTTTCATGATTTGCGCTTGCTGGTCCGCGTCCAGCCACGCCGTTGCATTGACGACGAACGCGCCGGATTCGAGCGCATGCTGGCGGATATTGATTTCCATGCGCTGGGCAAAGCCCTCGCCAAAGGCGGAACCCGGGTACATCGCCGAATGGATCTGCTCGCCGTCGACGATCATCGCGTAGCGGGCGAGCGGGTTGTTGTGTTCGAAGCATGCGAGCTGGCCGATACGGCCGACTGCGCTGTCGACTGCACGCAAGCCCGAGCCATCTCCCTGGCCCCAGATCATGCGTTCGAAATGCGTCGGCGTGATCTTGCGGCGGCGCTGGATCAGCGTACCGTCGGCATCGAAGAGCAATTGTGTGTTGTATAACGTGCCGCCATCGCGCTCATTGACGCCAATGGACACGACCATGCCGGCCTTTCGCGCGGCTTCGCCGATCGCGTCGGTAGCAGCGGACGGCACAGTCACAGCCTGTTCGAGAAGGCGCAGATGTTCGGTGCCCGACAACAGCTCGATGCCCGTCTGGACGGCCGCAAAGTAAGGGTAATAAGGCACGACCGTTTCGGGGAAGGTGGCGAACTGCACGCCTTTCTGGCCGAGTTCGTGGATCTTCTGCACGACCTTGGCGACGGTTGCTTCACGGCTATAGAGCACCGGGTTGAACTGGACGGCGGCGGCTTTGACGACTTTCATGACAAACTCCTTGACGAGGGGGTATCAGGCGTTGGTCAATCTTGCATATGCAACATCGACCGAAAACTTCAGACCATGCGTAGCGGCAATCTGCGCGCGATATTCTTGAGCTCATGAGCACCGTCTTCGCCGAGGAGGCGCGTCGCGTGGCTCTGTGCAGCCGACCACGCGCTCGCGGCGCTTTTGAGTAGCGCCTTGCCTTCATGCGTGAGCGAGAGCGGGCGGCTGCGACCATCGCTTGCGGGTACGCCTTCGGCCACCCAGCCGTGCGCGATCAGCGGCTGCAGATTCCTTGTCAGCGTCGAGCGCTCGTGATGATTCCGTCGGCCCAGATCTGAGCGGCTAATAGGCCCGAGCTCAGCGATCAGTACGAGCAATGAGAACTGCGGCGCCACGATGTCAAACGGTCGCAACGCATCGTCATAGAGGGAGGTCAGGACGCGGGAGATCTGCCGGGCGCGCGTCACCAGACAATTGCGCGCGATCTGGCTGCTCAGCGGCACATCCGCGGTGCAGTCCAGTTCAACGGTTCCGTTCGACTCGTGTTGCATATGCACTATCTCGGTAAGCCCACTTTTTGCGGTGCGGCGTTCTGCTCGCGATGGGCGTATTTGAGCGGATGAACGTATCCCGCTCGTGTCCGATAGTTGGCAGTGTGTAAGCGTGCGTATCCTTATTTATTTGTCGATACGTTGGGATACAAAGGGAGGTGCGGGGCAAGAGGGGGAAATGACGAGGGCGGTGGCTTGATGTCGCGAAGTCTCAGCCGCCGTTGCCGCCTGGCTCGGGTTCTATATTCTCCGCCGCGGCACGCGAAAACCGTATTTGATATTCACTCGGCGACAACCCGGTCTTGCGCTTGAACAGTTGTCGAAATGTGCTGATGTCGCCATAACCGACCCGCTGACTCACCGCCTCGAGCCCAATTGGCCGCGTTTCCAGCAGGCGTTTCGCGACCTCGATGCGCAGATTCTGCAGATACGTCAACGGTGCGAGCCCGACGGCTTCCTTGAAACGGCGATTGAGCGTGCGTTCGCTGACAGCAAGCGACGCCGCCAGATCGCTCAACCGGAATCCTTGCTGCAAGGTAGTCTCCATCTCCTGCTGGGCGCGCGCGACGAGTGTGTCGGTGTGCCCGTGTTCGTCAAGAAGCGTTGCAAAGGAAGCCTGCGAAGTCCGGTTCATGTCGATCAACAGCGCCTTCGCGGTCATCGTGGCGAGTTCTTCGCCGGCGAAAGTTTCGACGAGCCGCACCGCGAGATTCAGATACGACGTCACGGAACCGCCGGAGATGATGCCGTCTTGCGCGATCAGCAGCTCCTGTGCGCGAACTTCGACACGTGGATAGCGGCGCGCGAAGTCCGCGGCTCTCGCCCAATGCGTCGTTGCGGCGCGGCCATCCAGCAGGCCCGCCTCGGCGAGCAGGTAGTTGGCCGTGCAATAAGCCGCTAGCACGGCACCTGCCTTTCGTTGACGTCGCAATGCGGAAGACAGCGCATTCAATTGCTCGCGGCGCCCGATGAACTCGTCGATGTTCGAAAAAAATGGTGCCGTCAGCAGAACGGCGTCTGCCCGTTTGCGCGGATCGATCTTGCCGTCCACGTGAATGGTCTGACCCGACGCAGCCATGACGGGTTGCCCGTCGAGCGATTCCACGCGCCATGCAAACACGGGCGCGGATGTCGTGTGCGGTGCAGCCTTGCGCGCATGGAACTGATTGGCCGCGCTGAAGACGTCAACAGGACCCGCGACGCCGGACGCGAGGATTCCGTCATAAACCCAGATACGGACGATGGCCATTGCGTGTCTGAAATTCCCTGAATAATGGCGATACTGCCACTTCCGGGCGCACGAGTAAACCCCGATCATGACCACATCCGATGACCTGAAAGCAGGAGCAGCACCATGCCAATGATCGATGCACTGTGGCCCGCAGATGCCTTGACGCCCGAGGCTGAAGCGCGCCTCGTCAAGGAACTGACTGACATTCTCATCAAGGCGGAAGGGTACGATCCCGCCAATCCGATTGCACAGCGTGTCACTGTGTTTCATCTTCATCGGCCTGCTGCGATCTACATCGGCGGCGAACGTACGAACACAATACGGTACCGGATCATTCCGTCTGCACCTGAAGGTCAATACACCGACGAATCGCGTCGCTCGCTCGTCAGAAACGTCACGGAAGCGGTGGCGCGCGCGGAGAACCGGCCCTTCGATGACGTCGCGCCGCGCGTCTGGGTCTTTCCGACCGAAATTCCGGATGGCGCCTGGGGGACGCGCGGCGCGATCTGGACGCTGCCCGATATTCATGCGCTGCTGGCGGGGGAGGCTGAGCGCGGCTTGGGCGTTGAACGCCTCGCGCGACGCCGCCTCGAAAAGGCGCGCATCACGCTCGAAGCAGCGCTCGATGCCGCTAGTGCAGGCACGACGAGCAAACCGTAACGGGAGTGCCCGGGATGAAATTCAACGACACAGCCCCCGTGATGGCGCCCGCAGGCGGTCCGCCGCTCTGGCTGGTGAGACTCGCCGAAAACGCGACGCTCGAAGCCACCGTCCTGAAGCGTCCAATCGAAGGACGCACCGATATTCTCTCCGTGATAAAACACGCGGTCTCGCTTTACGAGTTCCAGCATCGCAGCTACAAGGGCGAGATCGGCAACGGTTTGTACATGGAATCCTATCGCTCGCAGATCCAGGGCGTGCCGATCGAAACGGTGGTCGTCGCGCATATGAACGAGCAGGGCGAGACGGATTCCGTGGTCATTAATCATCGCCCGCTCAACGCAGCGCTGCTGTTTTCGAAACTCATGGGGGAGCGCGTCGATGAGCGCTTCCGCAATTGTTATCTGAGGGGATCAGAAGCGGCAGCGCTGGATGCGGCATCCGTCTGACTGCGGTGTTGGAGTCCGCATGATGAAACGCCTTCTTCTTAATTTGTAACCGCAATCATTCGTCGGTACAGGGAATTCTGGCGCAAACTGGAGGGATCCAGCCTGCACCACGCCGGCGATCCAGGCTGGCGCTCACGCCTTGCCGAGCGCGAGGAGATTTCGCGAGGCCTCGTCGAGGGCGATGCGATTCAGTCAATCGCCCGGCGACTGTTGCGATCACCGTCCACGATCTGTCGCGAGATCAGGCGTAATAGCGGGCAGGCCGGCTATCGGGCCAGCCAGGCTGACCAGCTCGCATGGGATCGGTCGCTGCGCCCCAAGGTCTGCAAACTGGTCGAGCATCGGATGCTGGCTCGTATCGTGGCCAACAGGCTCCGGTTGCAGTGGTCGCCCCAGCAGATTGCTGGATGGCTCAAACGCGCCTGGCCGGGCAACGAGGACTACCACGTGTCGCACGAGACCATCTACCGCAGTCTTTTCATTCAGGCACGGGGTGCATTGAAGAAGGAGTTGCTGGAGCATTTTCGGCGCACCCGGCCCATGCGTCGCTCGCGCCATCACACTCAGAAAACGGACGACCACGGCAGGATCCGCGACGCGGTATCAATCAGTGAACGCCCCGCCACTGTGTAAGACCGTGCGGTGCCGGGGCACTGGGAGGGGGATCTCCTGTGTGGTAGCGGCGGTAGCCAGATTGCAACGCTGGTAGAGCGTCAGACACGTTGTGTGATGCTGATGAAGATCGCGAGCAAGGACAGCGAGTCGGTTGTCAATGCGCTCATCAAACACGCTGGGAAACTGCCGCAGGAACTGTATAAATCACTGACCTGGGATCGGGGAACAGAGATGGCCGACCATAAGCGGTTCATCATCGCCACCGACATTGCCGTGTATTTCTGCGATCCGAAACACCCCTGGCAACGCGGCTCGAATGAAAGTACCAACGGCCTGTTGAGACAGTACTTCCCGAAAGGCATCGACCTGTCGGTTTACTCACAGGCCAGACTCAACGCCGTGGCACGAAGGCTGAACGAGCGCCCAAGGTAGACGCTGGATCACGAAACACCGGCTGAACGATTCCATCGAACTATTGCATCCACCGTTTGAATCCGCCATTCGATAGCGGACGGTTCTCGTGCGAAAGACGGGAGTCCGCAACGGGTCGCATTGCGCCGATCGTTGTTGGCAGGCCGGAGCGGTGGTGGCCGTGATAAAGCGATTTCGTCTTGTTCATCGCTTCATTCTACCGTTGCCTGCCCACCAACCTGAGACCGCCGCTTGCGGAGACCAGCAGCGCGAAGCTCGCCACATCACTGTCAGGGAGGCTGTACTTGCCGAAATCCCGGCAGCTATACCCTCGGCCCGATCCACAAGCGCAGCTGCCGCACGGGACTCGACATAAATTGAATTAGCAATTGTACATAGGAATCCAAATGGACATGGCATGCGTATGGAGTTCTTCATCGCTTCTATGTACTTCGTCATCCATACTAACATGATGCCGGTTTTCACCAGCATCGTTCCACCGAACGGTCAATCCGATGCCACGCCGCCATTGTCGATGTAGTGGCCGAGGCTGTGTAAAAACATCCTGGTTACCTACGTCTTGGTCGCCTAGACTGGATCAACCCGTTGGTATGCGAGGTAAAGATGGGGCGATTCGTCGAAGGTGTAGACCGCAATCAGGCAACCCTGCTGCCGGAGTGCCTCGAAGACTTCATCGCCGAAGACAATCCGGTCAGGATTGTCGACGCATTCGTAGACGAGCTCGATCTGGAATCGCTGGGATTCGAAGGAGCCATGCCGGCAAGCACGGGGCGCCCGTCTTACCACCCCGCAGTGATGCTCAAGATCTATATCTATGGGTATCTCAATCGAGTGCAATCGAGCCGTCGTCTTGAACGGGAGTGCCAGCGCAACGTCGAACTGATGTGGCTGACCGGCCGGCTCATGCCGGATTTCAAGACGATTGCCGAGTTCAGGCGAAGCAATGGGGAAGGCATTCGCAACGTATGTCGACGCTTCGTGGTGATATGCCGAGACCTGAAGCTGTTCACGCAAGCCGCAGTGGCCATCGACAGCAGCAAGTTCAAGGCGGTCAATAGCCGCGACGAGAACTTCACGCCCAATAAGATTGAGAGACGCCAGGAGCAGATCGAACAAAGCATTCAACGCTACCTGGATGCACTGGAGACAGCCGATCGCACGCACCCAGCCGAGGTAGAAGCGAAGACCGAGCGTTTGCGGGAAAAGATCGAGACGCTGCGCGAACAGATGCGCGATCTGGATCGTGCAGCAGAGCTCCTGAACAAGTTACCGGAGAAGCAGGTCTCGCTAACCGATCCCGATTCACGCTCGATGATCTCGCAAGCGAAAGGCACAGGTGTCGTTGGCTACAACGTTCAGGTAGCTGTCGATACCAAACATCATCTTGTCGTCACCCACGAGGTCACGAATGTCAGCAGTGACCGGGCACAGTTGAGCACGATGGCCAAGGCTGCGCGCGACGTCATGGGCAAGAAGAAGATCAAGGCACTTGCAGACCGTGGATACTTCAGCGCGCCAGAAATCAAGGCTTGCGCAGACGCGGGCATTGCGGCACTGGTACCGAAATCGCAGACCTCAGGTGCGAAGGCTGACGGGAGGTTCCATCGGGCTGACTTCATCTATATTGCCAAGGACGACCAGTACTTGTGTCCGGCCGGTCAACGGGCAATATACAGATACACCTCGCTTGAGGGCACCAATCTGCTGAAAACGCATACCTACTGGAGCAGTGCATGCCCGCGATGCCCGATCAAAAGCCAGTGCACGCCGGCTGATTACAGGCGCATCCTCCGGTGGGAACACGAAGCGGTACTTGAGAAGATGCAACTCAGACTGGATCGCCAGCTTGACGCAATGACGATACGACGCCGAACGGTTGAGCACGTGTTCGGCACCCTCAAACACTGGATGGGTTCGACCCACTTCCAGACGCGCGGGCTTGCCCGCGTTGCAGCCGAAATGAGCTTGCACGTGCTGGCATATAACCTCAAACACGTCATCAGAATTCTGGGAATCGCTGGCGCGATGCGGGCCATGAAGCTGCGGGGCGCGTAATCTAACGGCGCTCGAATCACTCGCGGGTAGGCAACGCAATCGCCCCAGACGCACGCAATCTGGCGTGCGGCAAATGCGCGACATCAGTTCCTTTGCAAGCCGGCCGGCCCAGGCGTTTTTACACAGCCTCGGCCAGGAGTTGTCATTGCTCGCACCGGATTGCAGGCGCGCCTTATGTTCGGCAGGTACTGGACAAAACGGTAGGCGGTGGGCCGTCGTCCACCACAAAAGGCATCCAAGAAGGTGGGGTGGTAGGCGGCGGAGACCGCTCACGACGCAGACCGGCCATTCATCGCGCATCGACGTCGAAGGACAGCGTCATGCGTCGATCAATGGGTGAATTCGGCCAAGCTGCCTTTCGCGAACTCCGTCGCTCGGTCATTCGAGCGGCCGCTTTGATCTGGATAACGGACCGTCGCCGTTGACCAGATCAAAGCGACTGCGCTCGTGGGCGCCCTCGGCCACGCCAAGGTGCAGCAACCAGTTCGGCCGTAGGGTGTGCATGACAGCAGCGATGCTGATGCTCGGACACCGCTTCACACCAAGGTTGATATCGTCGTTCGCAATGCTCTCGAATGAGATCTAATGTGCCGCTTTGAGCTTGAGTCCAGGCCGGACGGTTATTTCACGTTCTTCGCTGCAACCCTTACGCTGGTCGGAGACTTGCTCGACTCCCTTACTGATCACTTCCTCTACGAAGGCCAGGCGGGCTCGGAAGTAATCTGCACGAATTTGCGCATCGATTACATGTTGCTCGGCCTGAAACAGGTCCATGCGCAAATCTTTCAACTCGCGTTCGGCCTGCTTCTCTGGAGTCGGAGCGTGATGTGCAATCAGGTTTGCAAGCAGTCGCAACATGATTCGGTCCCCTGTGTTTGGTTGTTCTTCGCTGACGTCTACGCGCATTGCGTGTTTGCCATTTACTGATCGTTCGCACGCAGTGTCTGTGCGGCTTGCCACACGAGATACGAATACTATGCAGCGCTTCGGGAATTGACGTGCTGAAAGATACGGTCCTCCGGACCGGACTGTCGTTGGCCGCGCACTGGATGTCTCGCATGGCGAGAGCCCCCGGCGTCAGAATAGTTGTCACGTTGTTTGATTCTTAGACATGGTCCGGGGGCGGTAGAATCGGGATGAATGAAAGCCTACCCAGAAGAACGAAGAG
>Ga0247692_1000201_pt1 | contig 14341 bp, 13 predicted proteins | sample CNK33_metaG_FD_183041 | JGI IMG/M metagenome (GOLD analysis project Ga0247692, IMG submission 183041) | Soil microbial communities from Purdue University Martell Research Forest, Indiana, United States - CNK33 | ecosystem: Environmental > Terrestrial > Soil > Temperate forest > Bulk soil...
TCGCCTGGCAGACAGGGAAACCCGGGATCTTACTTGCTTAGCGTGCGCATCGCCGTTTCGAGGCCGGCGAGCGTGAGCGGATACATCCGGTGGCCGAGCACTTCACGTATAACCGAAACCGACTGCCGGTATTCCCACAAGCCTTCCGGTTCCGGGTTCAGCCACGCGTGATGCGGGAAATGGTCGGCGAGCCGCCGCAGCCACACGGCGCCCGCTTCGGCGTTGTTGTATTCGACCGAACCGCCCGCCTGGAGGACTTCGTACGGGCTCATCGTCGCGTCGCCGACGAAGATCAGCTTGTAGTCGGGCGTGAACTTGTGCAGCACGTCCCACGTCGCCATCCGCTCGACATGACGGCGGCGGTTGTTCTTCCACAGGAAATCATAGACGCAGTTGTGGAAGTAGTAGAACTCGAGGTGCTTGAACTCGGCTTTGGCGGCCGAGAACAGCTCTTCCGTACGCTTGATGTGATCGTCCATCGATCCGCCGACGTCGAGCAGCATTAGCACCTTCACGTTGTTGTGCCGCTCGGGGACCATCTTGAGGTCGAGCCAGCCGGCGTTCGCGGCCGTGCTGCGGATCGTGTCGGGCAGATCGAGTTCTTCGGCGGCGCCTTCGCGCGCGAAGCGGCGCAGGCGGCGCAGCGCGACCTTGATGTTGCGCGTGCCGATTTCGACCTGATCGTCATAGTCGCGGTACGCGCGCTGGTCCCACACCTTGGTGGCCGTCCGGCTGCCCGACGACTCGCCGCCGATCCGAATGCCTTCCGGGTTGTAGCCTCCATTGCCGAACGGCGACGTGCCGCCCGTGCCGATCCATTTGTTGCCGCCTTCGTGACGGCCTTTCTGCTCGTCGAGTAGTTCCTTCAGGCGCTCCATCAGCTTGTCGAGGCCGCCCATCTTTTCGATCTGCGCTTTCTCTTCCGGGCTGAGATCGCGTTGCAGCTTCTTTTTCAGCCAGTCGAGCGGCACGTCCAGCGCGAGATCGGCCTTCTGCGCAACGCCGTTGAAATACGCGCCGAACGCCTGATCGAACTTGTCGAAATACTGCTCGTCCTTCACGAGCGTCATGCGCGCGAGGTAGTAGAACTCGTCCAGCGACGGCTGGATCACGCTTTCCTTCAACGCTTCGAGCAGCGTCAGGTATTCCTTCACGGAAACGGGCAGCTTCGCGGCGCGCAGCGTGTAGAAAAAGTCGATCAGCATGCCCTTGTCTCCGTCCGTATTCGCCTGGCGTGATGGCGCAATCAGCGGTTGTTGCGGTTCATGAACACGAGCCGCTCGAACAGGCTCACATCCTGTTCGTTCTTCAGCAGCGCGCCATGCAGCGGCGGCACGATCTGCTTCTGATCTTTCGAGCGCAGCGCTTCGGGCGGAATGTCTTCGGCGAGCAGCAGCTTGAGCCAGTCGAGCAGTTCGGAGGTGGACGGCTTCTTCTTCAGGCCCGACACGTTGCGCAGTTCGAAGAAGCTTTCCATCGCGGCGCGCAGCAATTCCTGCTTGATGCCCGGATAGTGGACTTCGACGATCTGCTGCATCGTCGACGGATCGGGGAACTTGATGTAGTGGAAGAAGCAGCGGCGCAGAAACGCGTCAGGCAGTTCCTTCTCGTTGTTCGACGTGATGATGACGAGCGGCCGGTGCTTCGCCTTCACCAGCTCGCGCGTCTCGTACACGTAGAACTCCATGCGGTCGAGTTCGCGCAGCAGGTCGTTCGGGAACTCGATGTCGGCCTTGTCGATCTCGTCGATCAGCAGCACCGATTGTTCATCCGACTCGAACGCCTGCCACAGCACGCCCTTGACGATGTAGTTGCGAATGTCTTTCACGCGCTCGTCGCCGAGCTGCGAATCGCGCAGGCGCGATACGGCGTCGTATTCGTACAGACCCTGCTGTGCCTTCGTGGTGGACTTGATGTGCCACTGCAACAGCGGCATGTCGAGGGCCGCTGCGACTTCCTCTGCGAGCATCGTCTTGCCCGTGCCCGGCTCGCCTTTGATCAGCAGCGGCCGCTTGAGCGTCATCGCGGCATTGACCGCGAGCTTGAGGTCGTCGGTGGCGACGTATTGCGATGAGCCTTCGAAACGCATGACAGGACGCTCGTTCGGGAAAAATTCCAGTATAAGTCAGAAGGCCTGTTGTGCTCCGCGGGGCGCGCGTAAGGTGTCAGCCGCGTCGGACGGTATGCGCGACGCGTGCAAGAGACGGATTTCCGCATGCGGCAATCCGCCGCGCCCGGATGGAAGCCGGTTATGACTGTCCCATTTCGGCATTTCGCGCGACGCCTTGTGGCGCGGCGCTCTGCCGGGGCAGGGGTCGGGTCCTGTCCGGTGGACGCCCGGCGCGGCGTCGCGGTACAATTGGGCCGATTTTTTTGGCCTGCGTGGCAACCCAGACAAGTAAAACGGCGCAGGCCGTAGCCTTTTTGGGCGCCCGTTCCCCCTCAAGCCAGGTTAAAAGAGCTATGAACAAATTCGTTGGCAAACATGTCGTGGTCGCTGCCATGTCGGTGGCCGCGGGTTTTGCGGCAACTTTGGCGGCAACTGCGCAGGCAGCGGATATCGTGGGCGACGCCAAGGCGGGACAGGGCAAGGTCGCGATGTGTATCGGCTGTCACGGTATTCCCGACTATCGTACGGCTTACCCCGAGGTGTACCGGGTGCCGATGCTGGGCGGCCAGAACCGGACCTACCTCGAAAACGCGCTGCACGCATACAAGAAGGGCGACCGCCATTTCGACACGATGCACGCGATCGCTGTGACGCTGACCGACCAGGACATCGCCGACATCGCCGCGTATTACTCGGTGCAGACGGCCTCTTCGAAGAATAATCCCGACAAATGAGTGGCGGCGCGCGCCAGCGCGTCATCGGCTCATTCAGTTCGCGGCGCAACCAGTTTGCATGGGACGGCGGTAGGCGCTAAAGCGCAGACGTCCGTCGACACAGGAGAATCCATGAAGAAGCATCCCCACGCACTTCATACGGTGGTCAAGGCTGCATGCGCGACGCTCGCGCTGGCCGGTTTTGTCGTCGCATCGAACGCGCACGCGGCGGATGCCGCCAACGGCAAGGCGCTCTCGGACAGCCATAACTGTGCGGCCTGCCACGGCCCGAATCTGAACAAGCCCGTGACGCCCGAATATCCGAAGCTCGCCGGTCAGCACGCGGATTACGTCTACTGGGCGCTGCGCCAGTATCAGATGGGCACGGGCAACCCGCATCTCGGCCGCAACAACGCGATCATGCAGGCCCAGGTGCAGAGCCTGTCGCCAAGCGACATGAAGGACATCGCCGCGTACATCGAATCGCTGGATGGCGACCTCGTGCAGAAGAAGTAAGCTGCTGCACGTTCGCTGACGGATCACGACAAACACCCCGCCTTGGCGGGGTGTTTGTTTTTGTGCGACGGGTTTCGGCTGGCGCGAAGGTTCGCGCCGTCAGTCAGTCGCGCGACGCGCGGCGCTCGATGCGCTGCAGATAGGCGTCCGTATCGGGCGGCGTGTTGGTGCGCTGCGCTTCCCAGATCGTTTCGCCGAGGCACTCCATGATCGCGTGCTGCGCGTCGTGCGTGGAGCCGAGGCGCGCGGCGAGCCGGTCGTGCGCGGCGCGAATGCCGGGCGGCTGATCGATCGACAGCTGCTCGCTGATCGCGAGATGCATCGACAGATGCAGGAACGGGTTGGTCTGCCCACGTTCGGGCGAATAGTCTTGCGCCGAGGCGGCCTCGGCGTCCTTGAGTTCGGCGTGATACTCGGGATGCTCGATGATCCAGTCGGCGGCGATCGCTTCGAGCGGCGTCAGGATTTCACCCGCGCGCTGCTTGCGCCAGGTGTCGGTGAAAAAACGGCGGACTTCGTCGCGGCTGGGATTGAACATCGATGGACTTCGGACGGTGAAAGCGAGTGGGGCGGGCTGTTTGCGCTGTGCGTCGGCTCGGACGCAGCTAAGAGCCGTTCATTTTACGCCGCGACCGCAGCGCGCGCAGACGGATGGCGCAAGCGCCGCGGCGTCACAGATCAGGCGGCGGCGTCTTCGGCTTGAACTCGCACAGCGGCTCGATCACGCAATGCCAGCATTCCGGTCGGCGCGCCTTGCACACATAGCGCCCGTGCAGGATCAGCCAGTGATGCGCATCCTGCAGGAACTCGGCGGGCGTGAATTTTTCCAGCGCCAGTTCGACGGCGCGCACGTCCTTGCCAGGTGCGAGGCCCGTTCGGTTGGCAACCCGAAAGATGTGCGTATCGACGGCGATGGTCGGCTGGCCGAACGCCGTGTTCAGCACGACGTTCGCCGTCTTGCGGCCGACGCCCGGCAGACTTTCGAGTGCTTCCCGCTCGGCGGGCACTTCGCCGCCGTACTGGTCGAGCAGGATGCGGCACGTCGCGATCACGTTCTTCGCTTTCGTGCGATACAGGCCGATCGTCTTGATGTAGTCGGCGACGCCTTCCTCGCCGAGGTCGAACACCTTCTGCGGCGTGTTCGCGACGGGAAACATCCGGCGCATCGCCTTGTTCACGGAGACGTCCGTTGCTTGCGCGGACAACATCACGGCGATCAGCAACTCGAACGGTGTCGAGTATTCCAGTTCGGTCGTCGGATGCGGGTTCAGGCTCTGGAGCGTCTCGTAGATCGCACGTCGTTTGGTCGCGTTCATGCGGCTCGGTCAGGACTTTTTGGGTTGATCGACGTCTTGCTTGGGTGCCGATTCGGAATTGTCGTTAGCAATGCCCAGCCGGCGACGGCGTGCCTCGGCTTCGTCGATCTGCGCTCGCGTTTCTGCGCTGATATCGGTCGTGTTCCTGGGACCGAGACCTTGCGCGGCGTTTTCCGCTTTCTTCGCGCGCGCGCGTTCGAGCGCGGCCTGGATGATCGCGCGTTTCTTCGCTTCGGCGTCGGCGACGGGCGCGGCGGCGGCTTCGACTATCGTTTCTGTTGGGGCGGGGCCAACAACGGGCGCCGCCGGGGCCGGCGAACTCGCCGACACCGCCGCCGCGCGTTTGGCTGCCGCGCGCGCCTCTGCCGCTTCGCGCTCCGCAGCGAGGCGCGCGCGGCGACCGTCGTGACGCGTGCGCGCGGCGTCGGCCTGTGGCTGGCTCCACGCATCCCAGCCTGTCTCGTCTCCCGTGACGGGGATCATCTCGATGCAGTCGACGGGGCAGGGCGGCACGCACAGGTCACAGCCCGTGCACAGTTCGGCGACCATCGTGTGCATCTGCTTCGGTGCGCCGACGATTGCATCGACGGGGCAGGCCTGCATGCACAGCGTGCAGCCGATGCACAGGCTCTCGTCGATGAACGCGACGGGCCGCGCCCGCTCGACGCCATGGTCCAGATTCAGGGGAATCACGGGCTTGCCGAGCAGCTTCGCGAGCCGCGCGACGCCTTCCGCGCCGCCGGGCGGGCACTGGTTGTAGCTGGCCTCGCCCTGCGCGATGGCTAAGGCGTAAGCGCGGCAGTCGGGATAGCCGCACTTCGTGCATTGTGTCTGGGGCAGCAGATCTTCGATGAGATCCGCGAATGTTTTGGATTCTGTCACGGTCAAGACGTGGGGGACATGCTGTTGCCGTTCACTGGCGCGGCGAATGCGTGTGATCGAATGGATGCGGTTTCAACCGCACCGTTTGGTGTGCGCCATCGGGTATGCACCGAGACGCATTCGCAGACATCGCGCAAACCGCGTGAGGCGCCGGGCCGCCAGGGCAACCGTCAACGCGGCGCAGGAAGGGCCTTCGGCTATCGGTCAAATGCGTATTATCGCCGATTTCCCCAGTTGTTATTACCGAGGCATGTGCCATAATCGAAGCGCTTTTTTGTAAGACCGCAGGACGGTGATCCCACCAACCAGCCCCGCGCAGCGCCGCCGTTGCAAGGCCAGGCAATTGGACGGCGAGCGATCCGGATAACGCGGCTCACGAAGCACATGCCACCATGAATCAGCCGAAAATCAAAAGAGATCCTGAAGGCACCCGTCGCCGCATTCTGCTCGCGGCGGCCGAAGAGTTCGCGAATGGTGGGTTGTTCGGCGCACGCGTCGACCAGATCGCCCGCCGCGCGGAGACCAATGAACGCATGCTCTACTACTACTTCGGTAGCAAGGAGCAGCTTTTCACGGCAGTCCTCGAACACGCGTTCAGCGCGCTCACGGAAGCCGAGCGCACGCTCGATCTCGCAGGCGTCGCTCCTGTCGAGGCCGTCACGCGGCTCGCGCATTTCGTGTGGGATTACTATCGCGATCACCCCGAATTGCTGAGACTCGTGAACAACGAGAATCTGCACGAGGCGCGCTATATGCAGAAGTCGACGCGCATTCGCGAAATGATCTCGCCGATCGTTGCCACGTTGGGCTCGATACTCGAGCGTGGCCAGCGCGCCGGCCTGTTTCGCACGAACGTCGATCCGCTGCGCTTCTATGTGACGCTGTCGGGGATGGGCTACTACATCGTGTCGAACCGCTTCACGCTCGAAGCCACACTGGGTCGCGACTTCAGCGCAGCCGCCGAGCGCAGCGAAGTGATCCAGATGAACACTGAGATCCTGCTCGCGTATCTGATGCGTCGCTAAGCCTGAACGCCTGACGGACAAACGGCCTCGCAAGAGGCCGTTTTCGTATCCGCTGGCATCCGCTGCAATCCGTTGGATGCAGGCGCAACATTTCGCTGCGCCTGCGGCACGCGGCTTGCGCCGATGTGCGCTTACGCTTCGACGCGCTCTTCCGTCTTGCGTGTGGTCGCCTTCGGCGTGTGCTCGAGGATGAAGTCGCGCAACTGCGGATAGATGATGGTGCGCCAGCGACGGCCCGAGAAGATGCCGTAGTGCCCGCACTTTTCCGCCGTGAAGTGGCGGCGATCCTTTTCCGGGATGCCCGTGCACAGCTCATGCGCGGCGCGCGTCTGGCCGCTGCCGGAGATGTCGTCGAGTTCGCCTTCGATCGTGAAGAGGGCGGTCTTCGTGATGTCCTGCGGGCGCACCAGTTCGCCGTTCACTTCCCACGTGCCTTCCGCGAGGCTGAACTCCTGGAACACGACGCGGATGGTCTGCAGATAGTATTCCGCAGCCATGTCGAGCACCGCGTTGTATTCGTCATAGAAACGGCGGTGCGCTTCCGCATCTTCTTCGTCACCGCGCAGAAGGCTCTGATAGAAGTCCCAGTGCGAAGCCGCGTGACGTTCCGGATTCATCGCGACAAAGCCCGTGTGCTGCAGAAAACCCGGATACACCTTGCGGCCGAAGCCCGGATAGTTCGGCGGCACGTTGTAAATGACGTTGTTCTCGAACCATTCGGTCGAATGCTGCGTCGCCAGCGAATTGACGGCCGTGGGGCTTTTACGCGCGTCGATCGGGCCGCCCATCATCGTCATCGTGCGCGGCGTGTCTTCGCCGCGGCTCGCCATCAGCGAAATGGCCGCGAGCACGGGAACGGTAGGCTGGCACACCGAGATCACGTGCAGATTCTTCGCGCCGATGTGGCGGATGAATTCCTGGATGTACGCGATGTAATCGTCGAGATCGAACGCACCGTCTTCGATCGGCACCATGCGCGCGTCGATCCAGTCCGTGATGTACACCTTGTGATCCTGCAGCAACGTCTTGACGGTGTCGCGCAGGAGCGTGGAATGGTGACCCGACAGCGGTGCGCACACCAGCACGACGGGTTCTTCCTTCAGCTGCGTGACGGCGTCGCTGTCGTCGGAATAGCGCTTGAAGCGCATCAGCCGGCAAAACGGCTTCTCGACGATCGTCTGCTCGACGATGGGAATGTTGTGGCCGTCCTTGACGATCTGGTGCAGGTTGAACTCGGGCTTCTCGTAGTCCTTGCCAAGGCGGTACAGCAGCTCGTAGCCAGCGGACAGGCGTGTGGCGCCCGGCACATAGGCGAGCGGACTAGCCGGATTCGCAAACGATTTCGAGGCAGCCTGAGCCCAGGCGGTGAGCGGGCTCAAAAGGGCCCGCTGGAATTCGTGGATTTGATAGAGCATGGGTGCTCCAGCTATAACGGTTCGCGCAGGGCAGCGTGTCTAAACGCGCAGCGACGAGGCGGGCCGGTTCTGGTTACGTGTGGAATTGTTGGTGGTGACGATTATCGGCCGTCTGGTTCGGGTGATGATATAGAAGGCATACGATTTGTGCAATGCAACAACAGTGCGGTAGCACACTCACGGATGTCATATCCACGTCATCGACAATTTGTCAGCTTTCTTTAGACGACGGGCGACGACTGGATATCAGCATCAGGCGTGCCAGAGGGCGGCTGATCGCCTTGTCCGCTTTCGCCGTCATGCGGCGGCTGACCGGTCGCGTGTGCCATCTCCTGCTCGTGTTTCATCAGATTCAGCCCCGTGTGAACGAGGGCCACATGGGAAAACCCCTGTGGGAAATTCCCGACAAGCCGCCCGCCAACGGGGTCGTATTCCTCAGCGAGCAGCCCGACGTCGTTCGCGAGCGACAGCAGCCGCTCGTACATCTCGCGCGCGCCGTCGATGCGCCCCTGCAGCGCGAGGTTGTCGACCATCCAGAAGCTGCAGGCGAGAAACGTCCCTTCGCCGGGCGGCAGGCCGTCGTCGAATTCGGTGGTGCGGTAGCGCATCACGAAGCCGTCATGCATCAGGTCTTTCTCGATCGCGTTGACGGTGCCGGTGATGCGCGGGTCCGAAGGCGGCAAAAAGCCGAGCAGCGGCATCAGCAGCACGCTCGCGTCGAGTTCGTCGCCGCCGTAGGTCTGCGTGAACGCATTGAGTTGCGCATTCCAGCTTTTCGCGCAGACGTCCGAGTGAATCTGCGCGCGCACCTCGTACCAGTGCTCGAGCGGCGCGGGCAGATCGAATTTTTCGGCCGATTTGATCGCGCGATCGAACGCGACCCAGGCCATCACCTTCGAGAACGTGAAGTGCTGACGGCCGCCGCGCGTTTCCCAGATGCCTTCGTCGCGTTCCTGCCAGATCGTTTCGAGGTGCCGCAACATCGCGCACTGCACGTTCCACGCGGTTTCGTCCGCCTGCAAACCGCCGACACGCGCCAGATGCAGCGCGTTCATCACTTCGCCGTACACGTCGAGCTGCAATTGCCCGACCGCATTGTTGCCGATGCGCACGGGCTTCGAGTTCTCATAACCCGGCAGCCAGTCGATTTCGAACTCGGGCAGCCGCCGCTCGCCCGCGAGTCCATACATGATCTGCAACTGATCGGGCGAGCCGGCCATCACGCGGCCCAGCCACGAACGCCACGCGCGCGCCTCTTCGTAGTAGCCGCCTCGCATCATCGCGAGCAGCGTGATCGTTGCGTCGCGCAACCACACGTAGCGGTAGTCCCAGTTGCGCGTGCCACCGATCTTCTCAGGCAGCGACGTGGTCGGCGCAGCGACGATGCCGCCTGTTGGCTCGTAGGCGAGCGCCTTCAGCGTCAGCAGCGAGCGGCGGATGGCGGTCGCGTACTTACCCTCGACGGTGCCGCGCGACGACCACTCGAGCCAGTAGTTCTCAGTGCGGGCAAGGGCCGAGTGCGGATCGCGCGCGGGCGGGATGTTCAGATGCGACTGGGTGTAAGTCAGTGAAAACGGCACCCGTTCACCTTCCGACACGGTGAACTCGGCGACCGTTTTCATGTTCTCGCCGCGCAGGTCGACGGGCGTGCGCAGCGCGACGGTGTCCGGGCCGGCGATCGCCTTGATGCCGCTCTCGCGCGCGAGGCGGCTGACCCATGGAATCGAGAAGCCATAGTCGAAGCGCAGCACGAGTTCCATGCGCATCTTCACGGTGCCGCGCTTGCCGACGACGATCCGGACCATCTCCGACCAGCCGTTGCCGGGCGGCATGAAGTCGATCAGCGTGACGGCGCCGTCGGGCGTCTCGAAGTCGGTTTCGAGGATCAACGTTTCGCCGCGATAACGGCGGCGCGTCGCGCGCGTAAAGCCGCTTCTGAAGTCCAGCTCGCCGTCGTCGCGGGCGACTGACGCGCCGCGCGCTTCCGTTTGCGCTGCCTCAGCTGTGTCTTCGCGCCTCGCCGAGCGCGAGGTGCCCGGCTTGTCTGCCTGGCGCGGCACTGGCCTGGCGCAGGGTTTCGCGCGCTCGTCCTTGCGTGCTTCGTCTTGCGAACGCGGTTGGTCGTCAGACTTCGGGGCGGCATCGACGGCGTCGTCGGCTTCATCGTCCGCCGCGGGCGCAATCAGCCAGCGGCCGTTGTCCTTGGTGCCGAGCAGCGCGGCGAAGCACGCGCCCGAGTCGAAACGTGGCCAGCACAGCCAGTCGACGGAACCATCGCGCGAAACCAGCGCGGCCGTGTGGCCGTCGCCGATGAGTGCATAGTCTTCGATAGATGCAGACATGGTAAAGCCGTCGGTCGGCGTGTAATAAGTACGTTCCCGCATGCGCGAAACGGTGCGCGAGCGTCGTAGTTACCGGACTCGCGCGATGCATTCTGGTGCAGATGCGCCCGAGCATCCAGGGATATTGCCAATCCAATTTTTTGATGCTTACAATCGGATTTAAACGTGAGTTCTGACGAATCGCAGCCCACCGGTGTCCGGTGTTGCAGTATGCAGCCACGGCGCCGTTTTCGAGGATAAGCCATGCTGAACCCGTCGAAATCTGACTGCATCACGATTCTTTCCGCCGCGAGCCAATTGCCTGACGACTCGCTTCTTCCACTCGACTTCCGCACGCTCGGCATCTCGCGCAACGGGATGGAAACCGCTGCAGCATTTCTGATCGAACGCGCCTGCTTCAAGCGCTATAGCGAAGCCGACGGTCATTATGCCGTCGGTGGCCTGTCCTTGCAGGGGCGCTGGCGTCTCGATCAACTGTCGAACGGCTGACGCGACGCGCGTTATCCAGAACGACTACGCTTCAAAACAAACACGCGCAATGCGCTCGCGGACCGCGACAAGCGGCCCGCGCGGTGCTGCGCGTCGTTTCGTTACGCCCGTCTGAAGTGCCGTCCCACGGCGCGTCTAACACCTGTGCGACCTATGCGGACCCCCAGCGGCCCGCCCGCCTGGGCGCGTCCGTGCGCGCGCGTCAAAAGTGCGCCGTGCCCCCCACGCCGAACAGCCCGATCAGCCCAATGATGATCAGATAAAGCGCGACGATGAAGTTGAGCAGGCGCGGCACGATCAGAATGAGAATGCCGGCGATCAGCGCGACGAGCGGGCCGAGCGTGAGATGGATGTTCATGGCGACTCCTTTTGTTCGAATTGACGACGGTGAGAGACAACCTGTCGGATAGCCTGCGTTCGCGGATCTGACTGTGCGAGCGCCGGCAACGCTCTTATACTTGCCCCAAATACGACATCGACGATCGGCGGCGGCGGCCGGGCCACGAGGGCGCGTAGCGCGCAGGCCGTAATCGTCATGCATCCGTTACGACAACGGCAGGCTCCGATCGAGCCGCGCGGCAGACCAGCGACACATACGAACCGAATAACCGTCTCGCCAGGAGGTCGTCATGCAGCGTCGTACACGAGCCTTAGCGTGTGCCGTGCCACAGTCTTTCAATTTGCGCGTGAATCCGCGCCTGTCCGCCCGTTCGATCATAAGAGGTTTGACACTGATGGTATCGATTGCCGCCACGCAGTCTTTCGCTCAAGGCACGACCGCCGCACCCGCCGATGGCGTCTACGATCTGATCGTCGGCACTTACACCGGCCCGAAGAGCGAAGGCATCTATGTCTATCGCTTCGACACGAAGTCGGGCGACGCGACGCAGGTGTCGTCCGCGAAGACCGACAATCCGTCGTACGTGATCGCGTCGCGCGACGGCCGCTACGTCTATTCCGTCAACGAGCAGCCCGGCGACAACGGCCCCGCAGAGCAGCGCGGCGGAATAAGCGCGTTCGGCTTCGATGCAAAAAGCAGGCAATTAACGTTCCTGAACCGCGTGTCGTCGGACGGCAACGATCCGTGCTATCTGAGCATCTCGCCGGACGGCAAATATCTGACGACGGCCAACTACTCGGTCGCGGCGAACCCGGGCGGCAGCTTCGCGGTGTTTCCGTTGCAGGCGGATGGCCAGGTCGGCGCGTCGGTGCTGACGGTGCATCATGAAGGCGGCGGTCCCGTGAAGGGACGCCAGGACAACGCGCACGTGCATTCGACCGTGTTCTCGCCCGATGGCAAGTATCTGTTCGCACAGGATCTCGGCACCGACAAGCTTTATGCATACCGCTACACGCCTGACGGCAGCCGCGGCCTGCTCGGCCCGACCGACAAACGCAATACCGACGTGAAGGCCGGCTCGGGCCCGCGCCACCTGGTGTTCAGCGCCGACGGCAAGTACGCGTATTTGACGAGCGAGTTGACGGCGACCGTCACCGCATTCCACTACGACGACGGCAAGCTCACGCAGCTCCAGGTTGTGCCGATGTCGAAGCCCGGCGTCAAGGGGCAGGTGGGTGCCGCCGCGATCCATCTGTCGCCGGACGGACGCTTTCTGTACGCCAGCAATCGCGGCGATGCGAACGAGATCGTCATCTACGCCGTCGATCCCGGCAACGGCCATATCCGGGAAGTCGGCCGTCAGTCGAGTCTTGGAAAAGCGCCGCGAGAATTCTCAATCGATCCGACGGGGCAATGGCTGATCGTTGGCAATCAGAACAGCGATACGGCGTACGTGTTCCGTCGCGATCCGCAAAGCGGGCTGCTGGAAGCGAACCCGAAGCGCATCGATATCGGATCGCCCGTCGACTTCAAATGGGTGTCGCCGTCGTGACGACTGCGGTGTGAAAGAGGCGGGTGTCGCCGCTGCGTTCGACTATTTCTTTTGTTCTCGCAGCGGCGCTCATTCAATTCCGAAGGCGGCTTACTCCGCCGGCCCTGGCGCGAGCACTTCGCGGCTCCCATTGATGCCCATCGCCGACACGAGGCCCGCTGTCTCCATCTGCTCGACGAGCCGCGCCGCGCGGTTATAACCGATGCGCAACTGCCGCTGCACGGCTGAAATCGACGCGCGTCGCGTACGCACGACGAACGCGACGGCTTCGTCGTAAAGCGGGTCGGCTTCCGCATCCGGCGTTTCGCCGAACAGATCCTGCGTGCCGCCGCCATCCGTCGCGGGGCCGTCGAGAATCCCTTCGATGTATTCCGGTTCGCCGAACTGCTTCAGATGTTCGACGATCCGATGCACTTCCTCGTCAGCGACGAATGCGCCGTGCACGCGCTGCGGGTAGCCGGTGCCGGGCGGCAGGAACAGCATGTCGCCCTGGCCTAGCAGCGACTCGGCGCCCATCTGGTCGAGAATCGTGCGCGAGTCGATCTTCGACGACACTTGGAACGCGACGCGCGTCGGGATGTTCGCCTTGATGAGACCCGTGATCACGTCGACGGACGGGCGCTGCGTCGCGAGAATCAGGTGGATGCCCGCTGCCCGCGCCTTTTGCGCGAGACGCGCGATCAGCTCTTCGATCTTCTTGCCCGCGACCATCATCAGGTCGGCCAACTCATCGATCACGACGACGATCAGCGGCAGCGGCGACAGCGGCTCGGGCGCGTCCGGCGTCAGCGAGAACGGATTGCCGATCTTCTTCTCTTTCGCGGCGGCGTCGCGGATCTTCTGGTTGAAGCCTTGCAGATTGCGCACGCCGACGGCCGACATCAGCCGGTAGCGCTTCTCCATCTCGCCGACGCACCAGTTGAGCGCGTTTGCGGCGAGCTTCATGTCCGTCACGACAGGCGCGAGCAGATGCGGAATGCCTTCGTACACGGAAAGCTCCAGCATCTTCGGATCAATCATGATCATTCGCACTTCTTCGGGCGTCGCCTTGTACAGCAGCGAGACGATCATCGCGTTGATCGCCACCGACTTGCCCGAGCCCGTCGTGCCCGCGACCAGCATGTGCGGCGCCTTGGCGAGATCGGTCACGACCGGGTGGCCGGTGATGTCTTTGCCCATCGCCAGCGTCAGATTCGACGCGGACTTCTGATAGACGTTGGCTTCCAGAATCTCAGAGAGACGGATTGTTTGACGCTTGGCATTCGGCAGTTCGAGACCCATGCAGGTCTTGCCAGGAATCGTCTCGACGACGCGAATCGAAGTAAGACCGAGACCCCGCGACAGATCCTTCATCAGCCCGACGATCTGGCTACCGCGCACGCCGAGCGCCGGCTCGACTTCGAAGCGCGTGATGACAGGGCCAGCCGATGCGCCGACCACCGTCACAGGCACCTTGAATTCCTGCAGACGCTGTTCGATCAGCGCGCCCGTTTCGGCGAGCTTTTCTTCGCTGACGGGCTCGGCGTCGGACGAAGCGGGTGCGAGCAGATCGAGCGTCGGCAGCTCGATGTGCGAGGCCGCAGGCGCGTAAAACTCGAAAGCGGGACCGCTATGGCCGCGCACGGCAGGGCGGGGCGGGGC
>Ga0247692_1000202_pt1 | contig 14298 bp, 13 predicted proteins | sample CNK33_metaG_FD_183041 | JGI IMG/M metagenome (GOLD analysis project Ga0247692, IMG submission 183041) | Soil microbial communities from Purdue University Martell Research Forest, Indiana, United States - CNK33 | ecosystem: Environmental > Terrestrial > Soil > Temperate forest > Bulk soil...
CGAATGACGGCTCGCCACTTCCGGCTTGCACGGCTCGACACGCTTCGCGCCGATCTGCCGCGCCAGGTTCTTGGTCGACACGGTGCGGTCGCCGTGCATCAGCACGATCAGCGGCTTCGCGCTTTCGTCTTCCATCACCAGCGTCTTGACGACCTGATGCTCGTCGACACCCAACTGCCGCGCCGATTCGCCCGTGCCGCCGTGGTCGACGTAGTCGTACGGATGCTCGCCGAACTCCACCTTGTGGCGACGCAGGAACTGCGTGGCGGGGGTCTCGGAAACGTGTCTGGATTTGCTCATCGGCGCATTGTAATGGCCGCGCGACACGACGACCATTGGCCGAACGGCCAATTGTGCGTGCTCCGAGGCTATGGCACGATCGTTCGGAACGCTTCGGGCGTAGTGGCATGCCGCAGCCGCTCGCGTCGAGACAGTCGACAAAGGAGAAATCGTTGAATCCAGCCCAGCACCCGCCTGACAGTGCACCCGCTATCGACGTCGCGGCGCTTCTCGCCGCGCTCCCCGAACGCATCGCCGATATCCCGAAACGCATCGCCGAGCGCGATCCGCAGCATGCCGCGTTGATCGAAGACGACCGGCAGCTGACGCGCGCGCAACTCGTCGATGCCGTCGATGCCGTCGCCGCCTTGCTCTCCGAACAAGGCGTGCGCGCCGGCGACCGCGTAATGATCGTCGCCGAGAACAGCGTCGTGCAGATCGTGCTGCTGTTCGCGGCCGCGAAACTCGATGCATGGGCGCTGGTGTCGAACGCGCGGCTTTCGGCGGCGGAACTCGATACGATCCGTACGCACGCGCAGCCGCGCCTGGTCGCGTACGCCGTCGATGCATCGCCCGATGCGCGGCAGCACGCCGAGCGCCACGGCGCGCTGCCGGCCCGCCAGATCGCGGTGGACATCGGCGGGTGGTCGTACGCGCTCGACGATAAAACGCAAGTGGAACCCGTCGAAATCGCCAGCGACCGCCAATGCGCCGCGCTGATCTACACGACGGGGACGACGGGCTCACCCAAAGGCGTGATGTTGTCGCACCGCAATCTGCTGTTCATCGCGGCGATGTCGAGCACGCTGCGGCGCGTCAATGCCGACGACGTCGTCTATGCGGTGCTGCCGATCTCTCACGTGTACGGCCTGGCGTCGGTGTGCCTCGGCAGCCTGTATGCGGGCGCGACGCTGAGGCTCGCGCCGCGCTTCGCGCCGGAAGCGGTGCACCGCGCGCTCGCGGAAGAACGGGTGTCGATCTTCCAGGGCGTACCCGCGATGCATGCGAAGCTGCTCGAATATCTGCAGGCACAAGGCTTGCCGTGGTCCGCGCCGCGCCTGCGCTTCGCCTACTCCGGCGGCTCGCCGCTCGACGCCGCATTGAAGTCGCGCGTCGAAAGCGTCTATGGCGTCGCGCTGCACAACGGCTATGGGATGACGGAAAGCAGTCCGACCGTCTCCCAAACGATGATCGATGCGCCGCGCACCGACTGCTCTGTCGGCCAGGCAATTCCTGGCATCGAAGTGCGGTTCGTCGGACTGGACGGCGTCGATGTCGCGCAGGGCGAAGTCGGCGAACTGTGGGTGCGCGGGCCGAACGTGATGCTTGGCTACTATCGCAATCCGCAGCAGACACAGGCGGCCGTCACCGTCGACGGGTGGCTTAAGACCGGCGATCTCGCACGCCAGGACGCGGACGGCGCGCTGCATATCGCCGGGCGTAGCAAGGAGCTGATCATCCGCTCGGGCTTCAACGTGTACCCAGCCGAAGTCGAGCACGTGCTGAATGCGCATCCCGATGTCGTGCAGTCGGCGGTGATTGGGCGGGCCGTCGAAGGTAACGAGGAAGTGGTCGCGTTCGTCGAACTGACAGGCGGTGCCAAGGCCACGCCCGCCGATCTCGCCGTATGGTGCGAAGCGCGCCTCGCGCCCTACAAGCGGCCCGCCGAAATCAAGGTGCTCGCCGCGTTGCCGGTGGCATCGACGGGCAAGATTCTTAAGCATCGCTTGCGCGATCTGGCCTGAGCCGCGCACAAACGAGCCTGAAACTCAGCCGCGCGGGTGATGCGCCGCGTGCAGCGTTCTAAGCCGCTCGCGCGCGACGTGCGTGTAGATCTGCGTCGTCGAGATATCGGTGTGGCCGAGCAGCAGTTGCACGACGCGCAGGTCCGCGCCGTGGTTCAGCAGATGCGTCGCGAACGCATGGCGCAACGTATGCGGCGACAGCGGCGCGTGCACGTGCGCCGTCATCGCGTGGCGTTTGATGATGTTCCAGAACTGCTGGCGCGTCATGCCTTCGGCGCGCGCGGTGACGAACAGCGCGTCGGCGGCACGCTGGCCCAGCAGCGCAGGGCGCGACTCGCGCAGATACCGCTCGATCCAGCCATGCGCCTCTTCGCCGAACGGAATCATCCGCTCTTTCGAGCCCTTGCCCATCACGCGCACGACGCCTTCGTTCAGCCCCACTTCCACCGTCTTCAGCGTGACCAGCTCGCTGACGCGCAAGCCGCTTGCGTACATCAACTCCAGCATCGTGCGGTCGCGCAGGCCCAACGGTGTCGTCACGTCGGGCGCGCCGAGCAGCGCTTCGACCTGCGCTTCAGTGAGCGTCGACGGAAAACGCGGCGGCTGCTTGGCTGAGCGGATGCGCAAAGTCGGGTCCGCCGATGCCCGATGCTCGCGCACGGCCCACGCGTAATAACGTCGAAATACGGAGAGACGCCGGTTCGCCGAGGTCGATTTGTCGGCTGAGCGCACGGCGCTGTATGCCGTCAGATCGGCTTCGCTCGCCGTGTCGAGCGATGAGTCGCGCGCGCTCGCGAGCCATTCGGAGAACAGCCGCAGGTCGCGCCGGTACGCGTCGAGCGTGTTACGCGCGAGGCCATGTTCGAGCCACAGCGCGTCGCAGAAGGCGTCGATCGACGCGCCGCTCGTCAGCAGCAAAGGCGACGCGGGCTGCGCGTCTTCGGTCAGCACATCAGTCATGCGTAGGGTACGCCCTCGTGTTTGAGTAGCCAGCGTTTGACGTTGCGATAGTAGCCGTCGCCGCCCGTATGCGCAAAGCCGCCGATGCCGCCCGCGCCGACCACGCGGTGACACGGAATCACGATCGGAAAGAAGTTCGATCCACACGCCTGGCCGACCGCGCGCGGCACGCTGCCGATCTGCTTCGCCAGTTGCCCGTAGGTCATCACGACGCCGGGCGGAATCTCGCAGATCGCTTTCCATACGCGCCGCTGGAACGGCGTGCCGACGTCGGCAAGCGGCAGATCGAAGCTGGCGGACGCATGTTGCAGGTACTGTTCGATCTGCTCGACGGCCTGCTTCGCGAGCGCCGAATCCGGCTCGACGTTGGGCACCGAGTCGGGCAGATAGACGATCTCGCGCACGGCCTCGCCTTCCAGACGCACGCCGATCTTGCCGAACGGCGCATCGATCACTGCGTTGAACATGATGTGTTCACTCCTCTCATTCGAACGGCGCGCTCACGCCGCTTCCAGCGCCCACTCGACATGCTCGCGTACGAGCGGCGCGGGATCGTCGGCACGCTGGCGCAGCGCGTCGACGATGGCCGCGCGGGTATCGGCGGAAAGCGTATCGCGCGCGGCGCGCAGCGCGTTGCCCATGCCGACGGCGAGATTGCGCAACCAGCACTCGTAGCCGATCCGGCGGATCGCGCTGCCCTGCATGCGCGTGTCGAAGTCGCTGGCGCTCCAGCCGAACAACTCGACCAGCGACGCGCGATCCAGCCCGTGACGCACATCGAAATCGGCGACGGGTGCCGCCTGCGCAAACTTGTTCCACGGACACACGAGCTGGCAATCGTCGCATCCATACACACGATTGCCGATCAGCGGCCGCAAGTCCTGGGGAATACTGCCCTTCAGTTCGATCGTCAGATAGGAGATGCAGCGCCGCGCATCGACCTGATAAGGCGCGACGATCGCCCCCGTCGGACATGCGCCGATGCAGCGCGTGCAGCTGCCGCAATGCGCGCCGGGCGTTTCGGGCGCGCTTTCGGGCGATGTTTCGGCATCTGTCGGCAGAGGCACGTCGACGAAGATTTCGCCGAGGAAGAACAGCGACCCCGCATCCCGTTGCAGCAGCAGCGTGTGCTTGCCGCGCCAGCCCGTGCCTGCCTTTTGCGCAAGCTCGACTTCGAGCACGGGCGCCGAATCGGTGAACACGCGGTAGCCATACGGCCCGATCTCCGCCTCGATCCGCTCGGCCAGTTGCTGCAAGCGGTTGCGCATGACCTTGTGATAGTCGCGGCCGCGCGCGTAGATCGATACGACGGCCGCTGCTGGGTCTTCGAGACGGGCGCGTTCGTCGAGACGCCAATCATGTTGAACGTCGGCGACTGCACTTTCATCGCCCTTTCGCGCCTCTGAAGAAGCCGGCAAATAAGCCATGCGAACCGAGATCACGCGTCGCGTGCCGGCCACAAGCTCGGCTGGCCGCGCACGTTTCATCCCATGTTTGGCCATATAATCCATCTCGCCGTGGCAACCCGCGTCGAGCCAGGCTGCAAGGCCCGCTTCAGCGTGCGACAGATCGATATCGCTGATGCCGACCGCGCCGAAACCCAATTCGCGTCCCCAGTCCTTGATACGCGAAGCAAGCGCAGCCAGTTGCGCATCATCATGGCGACGCGTGGCAGGTGCTTCATCATTCGTCGTTTCGATCGGCGAATGGGGATCGCGATGTGGGTCCGACATGGAATGCTGCTGGCCTTGGTTCATTACGTCATTTTACGAGAATGCCCGATCACACCGGTCCCGCGAATCGACCTTCCGCCGCTGTCCTGCTCGAGCGCCAGTTTGCGCTCGCGGACGAAGCCGCGACGATGGCATTCGGCGAGCGCTTCGCGCATGCGATCGACGGCGTGCGCAGCGAAGCCGACGCGACGGTCCATGACGGATTCAACGGTCTCCAGGTGCAGCTGCACGGCGACCTGGGCGCCGGCAAAACGACGCTCGTGCGCGCCACGTTGCGCGCGCTCGGACACGCGGGCCGCGTACGCAGCCCGACCTATACGCTCGTCGAACCTTATGCGGTCGAACGGCCGGATGGGGAACTCGAGCTGTATCACTTCGATCTCTACCGTTTCACCGATCCGGCCGAATGGGCCGACGCAGGCTTTCGCGAATACTTCGACAGCGGCGCTATCTGCCTCGTCGAATGGCCGGAACGCGCGGGCAGTCTGCTGGGCGTGCCGGATCTCGTCTTCTCGCTCGACGTCGACGGCGATGGCCGCATGCTGATCGCCCGAGCGTATAGCGAACCAGGAAAGGCATGTCTCGAAAGATGTTGATCAAACCGTTCCGCTCGATCGAATCGGCGGCCACGGCGACGCACAACTGGCGCCGCCGGCAGATTCTTCGCGCGGGCGCTTCCACGCTCGTCCTCGGGCTTGTCGCGCCGCGTCTGGCGTGGGCGCAGTCGGTGCTCGGCGTGCGCGTGTGGCCCGCGCGCGACTACACGCGCGTGACCATCGAGTCGGACCAGCCGCTGCAGAACACGCAGCAGTTGCTGCAAGGGCCTGACCGGCTGGTGGTCGATCTGAACGGTCTCGATCTCGATCAGGCGTTGCGAGACCTTGTCTCGAAGATTGCGCCGAACGATCCGCAGATTCAATCCGTGCGAGTCGGGCAGTATCAGCCGCATGTCGTGCGGATGGTGTTCGACCTCAAGGGCTCGGTGAAGCCGCAGGTGTTCACGCTGCCGCCCGTGGGCACGTACAAATATCGTCTGGTGTTCGACCTGTATCCCGCCGTCGCGCCCGATCCACTGATGGAACTGCTCGCGCAGTCGGAGCGCAAGCAACAGCAACTGGATGAAAACGCCGCGCCGCCCGCTGCGCCACCCGCCGCGACGCTGAGCGGCCCGTCTGCGCCGCCTGCCGACAACACCGACGCGTTCTTCGAGAAGTACGCACAGAACAACGCGCCTTCGTCGCCCTCGCCGCGTCCGCCCGTACATACGGCACCGGCGCCTACGCCGCACGTTCCGTCGAAGCCCACGCCGACGCCTGCGCCGCCCGTCATCGCGCGCAATAACGACAACGATGCGGATAGCGACGGCGACAATGGCGACGACGCCTACAAGTTCACCGCCCCGAAGAAGGGCAGCAACACGGTGCGCCTGTTGACGGTCGCGATCGATCCGGGTCACGGCGGAGAGGACCCGGGCGCGATCGGCGGCAGCGGCACGTATGAGAAGCACGTCGCGCTCGATATCGCGAAGAAGCTACGCGCGAAGATCGACGCGCAACCGAACATGCGCGCGATGATGACGCGCGACGCCGACTTTTTCGTGCCGCTGAACGTGCGGGTGCAGAAGGCGCGGCGCGTCGGCGCAGACCTGTTTGTGTCGATTCACGCGGATGCGTTTACTACGCCGGAAGCGAGCGGCTCGTCGGTGTTCGCGCTGTCGGAGCATGGGGCGTCGAGCGCGGCCGCGCGCTGGATGGCGAACAAGGAGAACTCGTCGGATCAGATTGGCGGTATCAACATCAAGTCCGCCGATGCGAGCGTGAACCGCGCGTTGTTCGATATGTCGACGACGGCGCAGATTCGCGATTCGATGCGGTATGGCACTTTCGTGCTGAAGGAGATTGGCGGGATCAACAGGTTGCATAAGGGGTCTGTCGAGCAGGCTGGTTTTGCTGTGCTGAAGGCGCCTGATATTCCGTCGATTCTTGTTGAGACTGCTTTTATCAGTAACCCGGATGAGGAGCGTCGTTTGAATGATGATGCTTATCGGGAGAAGATGGCTAGCGCGATCATGACCGGGATTAAGCGGTATTTTGCGGCTAATCCGCCGCTGGCTAAGAATCGGATGACTTGATCTGGTTTTTTTGTCTGCGACGCTGGGTGGTTTGCTGGTTTTGTCGCTGGCATCCGCGTATTGCTTTCGTGCTTCAAGCGTCGCCCCTGTCGGTTTGCCTTTTCGCTGGCATCCGCGTTATGCCTTCGCGCTTCAAGCGTTGCCCTGTGGGTTTGCCTTTTCACTGGCATCCGCGTTATGCCTTCGTGCTTCAAGCGTCGCCCCTGTGCGGGGCGGCACCTACTTTTCTTTGCCGCCGCAAAGAAAAGTAGGGGCGAAAGAAAGCGGCTCACACCGCTAATTCTTGTGTTTGCCTGAGGGCCCCCAAAGGTTCTTACGCTTCACACGGCGACCACGTGACCCACGTTCGTTGCCAGCGCTCTTGCGGTGCGCCTCACCCGCTTCACACCCTCGCACTACAGCACGCCGTGCCAGTTATGCCACCGCCGCCCAGGTGGCAAACTGTGTGTCGGCCCAAGTGCTCCACACGCCTCACTTCGGACCGATAGCGCACGCGTTCCACCATGTAAGAGCGCCAAGCTATACGACGCGACAACCTACACACAGTTTGCCACCTGGGCGGCGCAAACCATTCGCTGCCGCTAGCCCTTGTGCGGGTGTTTGAAGTGGGTGAGGCGATCATTCGAAGCGTTGGCAACGAACGCGAACAGAAAATGCTGCCGTGTGAAGCGTAGGACCAGTTGGGGCCCTCAGGCAAGAACAAGAATTGGCGGTGTGAGCCGCTTTCTTTTGCCTACTTTTCTTTGCGGCGGCAAAGAAAAGTAGGTGCCGCCCCGCACAGGGGCAACGCTTGAAGCGCGAAGGCAAATCGCGGATGCCAGCGCAAAAGCGAACACCACCGCCTCGCGAATACCAGCACAAACCTCAAAACCCAACCAGCGTCGCAGACACAAACAACCATCACCGCGCGAGAGCCAACCTCTGCACGACCCACCCGCCAAACACATTAACAGCAAGCCCCACCATCACCAGCACTGCGCCGCCAATCTGCGCACCCGACAACGACTCGCCAAGAAACAGCGAAGCCGACGCCAGCCCAACAATCGGCACGAGCAACGAAAACGGCGCAACCTGCCCCGCCGGATATCTCGACAGCAGCCGGCTCCAAAGCCCATACCCAACCAGCGTAGCAACAAACGCGAGATAAACGATCGCGAACACCGACGAAGCGCCGATGCCCGTCAGTGCAGCCCCAATCCGCTGCGGCCCTTCGAGCAGATATGACAGCACGAAGAACGGCACAGGCGGAATCAGACTACCCCACACAACGAGGCCCACCAGATCGACCTTACCGACTTTCTTGGTGACGATATTGCCGAGCGCCCACATCACAGCCGCGCACAGCGTGAGAATGAACCCGGCAAGCGTCATCGCGGCTCCGCCCTGCATACCGATCACAGCAAGCCCGATAGCCGCGACAACCAGCCCGAGCACGTTCTGCACGCGAAAGCTCTCGTGCAAAAACAAAGCGGCAAATAGCAGCGTAAAAAACGCCTGCGCCTGCAGCACGAGCGACGCAAGCCCCGCCGGCATGCCGACATACATCGCCGAAAACAGAAACGCGAACTGCCCGAGCGAGATCGTCGCGCCATAGGCGATGAGCCAGCGCCACGGGATCTGCGGCCGTTTGATAAAGAACACAGCGGGAAAAGCAGCAAGCATGAAGCGCAGCGCGCCGAGCAGCATCGGCGGAACACCATGCAGCCCAACCTTGATCACGACAAAGTTCACACCCCACGCAACGACGACGACCAGCGCCAGCAGCAGGTCTTTTGGTGACATCTGCATTCCTGTGTTTGCCTGTATCAGAGCATGAGAGTGTAGCCGAGCTATCCGGCAACGGTGCTCAGCCGTTCAGCCAGTTCTCGACCTTGAGGCCCGGATAGGCGGCGAAATCGCGCTCGTTGTTCGTAACGAGCGTGACACCAACTGAAACGGCGTGCGCGGCAATCAGTTTGTCGAGGTGATCTTTCTTGCGCTCGCGCGTCGCCTCGCGAATCGGGCCGTAAGCGCTTGCCGCCTTGACGTCGAATGGCAAGACGGGAATGTCTTCAATCAGCGCTGCAAGATTGCGCCGCTCGCGCGCGCGATTCGCGCACACGGCGACGCCATACTCGAGTTCCGCATAGGTGATGGCCGACATGACGACATCGCCGACAAAGCACTGCTCGAACCGCCGCGCGACTTCTTCCGGCTGGTTCTTCATCAAATAAATGCACATGTTCGTGTCGAGCATGTAGCGCGGCATTACAGGCCCTCCCGATCCGCCTGCTCCTGATCGCCGCGCCCTTCCGACATGAATTCGTCGCCGAACTTCGCGAACTTGCGCAACACACCTGTCAACGGTCGACGTGCCGGCCGGATTCGCAATTCGTCGCCGACCCGCTCGATCTCCACCTCCATATCGACGCTCTCATAAGCAAGCTCCGCAGGAATCCGCACTGCTTGCGAATTGCCGTTACGGAAAATTCTGGTCATCGGCATCATTCCTCCAGGCATCATGTGTGTACGATGTATGTACTATAGCGCAATTTTCAAATCACCGTACATACATATGTGTGCACACCACGTCGCCACGCACCTGAAACACGTCTGCCGCCGCCCGGCAGTAAAATGATCCACCCTGTCCCCACCAACCGAGCCCGTCATGTCATCATCGATCAAAGCGGTTCTGAAGCCCCACGTCCGCGACATCGGCAATCTGGCCGTGCGGCGCGTGCTGCCCGCGATGGCCGCGCGTCTCGTCGGCCCGTTCATCTTCTTCGACCACATGGGCCCCGCCACGCTGCCCGCCGGCACGGGGCTCGACGTACGCCCGCACCCGCATATCGGCCTCGCGACCGTCACGTATCTGTTCGAAGGCGCGATCATGCATCGCGACAGCCTCGGCTCCGAACAGAAGATCGTTCCCGGCGACGTCAACTGGATGACGGCAGGCCGCGGCATCGTTCACTCCGAGCGCACGCCGGAACCCGACCGCACGAATGGCTCGACGGTGCACGGCATCCAGACCTGGGTCGCGCTGCCGCTCGCCGACGAAGACGTCGAGCCGTCGTTCGAACATCACGCGGGCGCCACGCTGCCGGAAATCGAGCGCAACGGCGTCGCGCTGCGCATCATCGCGGGCACGTCGTTCGGCGAGACGTCGCCGGCGCGCACGTTCTCCGGCACGCTGTATGCCGCCGCGCACTTCTCGCCGGGCGGCGTGCTCGCGCTCGAACCGGAGCACGACGAGCGCGGCGTCTATCTCGTCGACGGCGACCTGTCGCTCGACGGCGAGCCGCTAGAAGTCGCGTCGATGGCCGTGCTTACGCCCGGCGAAACCGTGACGCTCGCGAGCGCGCAAGGCGCGACGGTGATGCTGCTCGGCGGCGAGAAACTTGACGGTGAGCGCTTCATCGAATGGAATTTCGTCGCGAGTTCGCGTGAGAAGATCGAGCGCGCGAAGCTCGCATGGACCAACCAGGAAATGGGCAAGGTGCCCGGCGAGACCGAATGGATCCCGCTGCCCGAGCGCAAGCCGCGCTAGACTGGCAGACATCCGCGGGGAGCGGCGCAGCGGCGCGAAAGGGCCGATGAAGCCCTGTATTGAAACGACTCAGGCCGCCCCCAACTATTTGGCCTACCGATCCAAGGAAGAGACAGCAATGGACACCACCCTCGCCACTTTCGAAAAGGACGTCATCAGCGCGTCGATGCTCGCGCCCGTACTCGTCGACTTCTGGGCGCCGTGGTGCGGACCGTGCAAGACGCTCGGCCCGATGCTCGAAAAGCTCGAAGCCGAGTACGAAGGCAAATGGCGGCTCGTGAAGGTGAACGTCGACGAAAACCAGGAACTGGCCGCGCATTTCCAGGTGCGCAGCATTCCGCACGTCGTCGCGTTCGCGGACGGACGGCCCGTCGATCAGTTCATCGGCGTGCTGCCGGAAGGCCAGTTGCGCCAGTTCCTCGACCGTCTCGTGCCGGACGGCGCGGAAGCATCGCGCGCGGAAGCGGCGATCGCGATCGCCGAAGGCCGCCGCGAGGATGCGTACGACGCGCTCAAGGCCGCGCTCGCCTATGACCCGGGTTTCGACGAAGCACGGCTGGATCTGATGGAGCTGCTGCTCGAAGACAACCGCGCCGAAGAAGCGCAGAAGGAAAACGATCTGCTGTCGCCTAAAACGACGCAGGGTATCGACGCGCGCTACAACGCGATCAAGACGCGGCTCGATGCCGTCGACGCCGCCTCCGACCTGCCGCCCACTGATGCGCTCGAAGCCGCAGTCGCCAGCAATCCCGACGACCTCGAAGCGCGCTTCGATCTGGCAAGCGCGCTCATTGCCCGGCGCAAGTACGATCCGGCGCTCGAGCATCTGCTTGCCATCGTCACGCGCGACCGCACGTTTCGCGAAGACATCGGCCGCAAGACGATGTTGTCTGTGTTCGATCTCGCCGCGCATCAGCCGGAACTGGTCGCGAAATGGCGCCGCAAGCTGAGTGCGTCGTTGAACTGATCGTTCTCGCTCGACCATGAAAAAACGCGGCCATGTGCCGCGTTTTTTCATTCAGGCGAAGAAACGTAAGCCGCCGCGCTTCAGGCCACGTTCTTCGCCAGCGCGCGCAGCACATGCGCCACGGCCGCAAAGCCGAAGCTCGCCGTCACGCACACGCTCGATCCAAAGCCCGCGCAATTCAGGCCCACAGGGCCATGATGACCGGGCGACGTCGTGACGTGCTCGGCTTCTTCGTCGATATCGCAGACAGCGGCTTCCGGATAGATCAGCGGCTCATCCGAATACACCGCGCTCACCTTGAACTTCGCTTTCGGCCCACGCGGAAAGCCATGCTCCTTACGCAACTGGCCGCGCACCTTCGACAGCAGCGGGTCCTGAATGGTCTGCGCGAGATCGTCGATGCGGATACGTGTGGGATCGAGCTGGCCGCCCGCGCCGCCGACCGTGATCAACGGCTGCTTGTGCTCGACGCACCATGCGATCAGCGCCGTCTTCGTGCGCACGCTGTCGATCGCATCGACCACGTAGTCGAAGCCGCCGCCCAGCACCGTATCGAAGTTGCCCGGCTCGATGAAATCTTCGATCACGCGCACATCGCACTGCGGATCGATCAGCCGGATGCGCTCGGCCATCGCATCGACCTTGGGCTTGCCGTAGTTGCCGTCGAGCGCGTGAATCTGCCGGTTCGTGTTGCTCTCGGCGACGTTGTCGAGATCGATCAGCGTGATCCGGCCGATCGCCGTGCGCGCGAGCGCTTCCGCCGCCCACGAGCCGACGCCGCCAATGCCGATCACGGCCACGTGCGCGCGCTCGAACGCGGCAAGCGCCGGCGCGCCGTACAGGCGGGCGACGCCGCCGAAACGCCGGGCGCGGTCGGCGGTTTCATGCGAGCTGGAGTCGGTAGTAATATCAGAATGCTCGGTGACGAGAGGCGTGGACATGATGGGTAGCTTCGCTGATTCGGACTACGGCATTGCGATATCCTGCGGATATCTGCATGCTTTCAAGCCGGTATTTTGCCTGATCGCGCCGGCGCACGCCCGCGGATTGCGGCGTCAGCAGCTTCAACGCGCGGCCCACACGACACGCCTCAACGCAGAAAACTTTGTCCTTCGCTATACTTGTTCCACACTGTAGCGCTTGCATAAAAAAATGAGCACTCTTGCCGACCTCCGCAAAAACTATTCGCTCGGTTCTCTGGACATTGCCGACGCCGACCCGAACCCGTTCCGTCAGTTCGACGTATGGTTCAAACAGGCCATCGACGCGCAACTCCCCGAACCGAACACGATGACGCTTGCGACGGTCGACCCGCGCGGCCGGCCTTCGGCGCGCATTGTGTTGATCAAAGGTGTCGACGAGCGCGGGTTCGTGTTCTTCACGAACTACGAGAGCCGCAAGGGCCTCGAACTCGCGCAGAACCCACACGCAAGCCTCCTTTTCTACTGGATCGAACTCGAGCGCCAGGTGCGCGTCGAGGGCGCCGTCGTCAAGACGAGCGCCGCTGAAAGCGACACATACTTCGCATCGCGTCCCGTCGGCTCGCGCATCGGCGCATGGGCGTCGGAGCAGAGCAAGGTGATTGAAAGCCGTGCCGCTTTGGAAGCGCGGGAACGCGAATTCATTGCACAATACGGGGACAATCCGCCCCGGCCCCCGCACTGGGGCGGCTATCGCCTGATTCCCGACGCGATTGAATTCTGGCAAGGACGGCCTTCACGTCTGCACGACCGGCTGCTCTACACGCGTAGCGGCAACGCCGACTGGACGATCGCCCGTCTGTCGCCCTGACACATCGATAAACTGGCGCGCGGCCCGTCCTGCTTCACATTGCATGACGCGTTGCGCCGCCGGCAGAATCGCGTGCGCGCGGCTCGATATAAAACAGCGCGGCCAAGGCCGGCTCGCGCGCTGCGCACTGTGGTTCGACAGGCTTTGCTTTGATTCATTGGACACGGAGAAATCACATGTTCTGGGAGAAGAAGCTGGCGCAGTGGGTAGATGAAGTAAAAACGAAGGCCAATATCCCGGCGCGCCTCGTGCTGTGGGATGGCCAGCAACATGACTTCGGCACGTTTGCCGCGCCGCAGGTCACACTGAAAGTGAACAGCGCGTCCGCGCTGCCGCTATTGCTCGAACCGAGCCTGGACAATCTGGGCGAGGCGTACGTGAAGGGCAAGATTGACATCGAAGGCAAGCTGTCGGACATCATCAACATTAGCTATTCGCTGGCGCGAAGCACGGTGACGAATGCGAGCAAGCTCGCGCGCGTGCGACGCTATTTCAATCACACGAAAACGTCGGACAAGAAGGCGATCCAGTATCACTACGACGTCTCGAACGAGTTCTACAAGCTGTGGCTCGACGAGAACATGGTGTACTCGTGCGCGTATTTCGAGAACGGCGACGAAGACCTCGCCACCGCGCAGATCAAGAAGATCGATCACATCCTGACGAAGATCCAGGTGCAGCGGGGCCAGCGTCTGCTCGATATCGGCTGCGGCTGGGGCGCGCTCGTGCTGCGCGCGGTGCAGAAGTTCGGCGCGAAGTGCGTGGGCGTGACGCTGTCGCAGAACCAGTTCGATCTCGCGACGCAGCGCGTCAAAGCGGCCGGGCTCGAAGGCCAGATCGAAATCCGGCTGCAGGATTACCGCGACGTCCAGGGGCAGTTCGACCGCATCACGAGCGTCGGCATGTTTGAGCACGTCGGCCGCAAGAATCTGCCCGGCTACTTCCAGAAGATCCACGACCTGCTCACCGATGACGGCATCGCGATGAATCACGGCATCACGTCGACGGATTACGACAGCGGCGAAACGGCGCTCGGCGGCGGCGAGTTCATCGACAGATACGTATTCCCCGATGGCGAGTTGCCGCACATCAGTCTCGCGCTCGAAACGATGCAGCGCGGCGGGCTTGAAGCTTTCGATATCGAAAGCCTGCGCCGCCACTAC
>Ga0247692_1000203_pt1 | contig 14261 bp, 13 predicted proteins | sample CNK33_metaG_FD_183041 | JGI IMG/M metagenome (GOLD analysis project Ga0247692, IMG submission 183041) | Soil microbial communities from Purdue University Martell Research Forest, Indiana, United States - CNK33 | ecosystem: Environmental > Terrestrial > Soil > Temperate forest > Bulk soil...
GAGCGCAAGTCGAGCAGCACCTTGCCCAGGGTTGTTAACTTCCGTTCGACCGTGTTAACTTCGTGAACGTCGAAGCAAGCAGCGGATACGGGAATGATATTCGGGGGTGTCTTTTCTGAGTTGCGCGACGTACGGCGCGCGCAAGGCAAGCGCTATGCGCTGGAGCCGCTGCTGTGTGCGATCGTGATGTCGATGTTGGCAGGCGCCACCTCGCTCAGGACGATTGAGGTGTTCATTGCCGAGCGCCTGGAGCAGTTGAACGGACTGTTCGGTACGAACTGGCGCAAGGCCCCAAGCTGGGTGGGCATCCGCAAATTCCTGCTGCAGCTCGACGAGAACGAGCTGGAGTGCGCGGTGCGTCATTTCGCTCAGCAACGGGCTGCAGCGCCGCCAGGACGACAGTTCATTGCGCTGGACGGCAAGGCGTTGCGCGGCAGCGCCTCACGTCTGGATGAGATGGCTGCCCGGCACATCGTTTCGGCCTTCGATCAGCATGGCCTCATTGTGCTGGGCCATGTGGAGGTCACGGAAAAATCGAATGAAATTCCAGCCGCGCAGGCGCTGATCGAATCGCTCGGACTGCAGGGACGTGTCTTCACGATGGACGCGTTGCACTGCCAAAAAAAACGCTAGCGCTTGCGCTGGAAAAGGAAGCCGACGTGCTGGTGCAGGTCAAGGCCAACCAGCCGACGCTGCTGGCCGCATGTGAAGATCTTGCCGGCTACCGCGCTGCGGTTCAATGCGACGTGCAGCACGACAAGGGGCACGGTCGCATCGAGACGCGCACTGTGCGCACCTATGAGGTGCCCGCCAACTGGCTGGAAGATGACTGGCAGGCACTGGTCAAACAGGTCGTGAGTGTCTCGCGTACGGTCGAACGCAGGAAACGGACCGGCGGGTGGGAGCGCACCAGTGAGACGGCATGGTGGGTCAGCACAGCCGTCATGAGTGCCGCAACCTGCCAGATGGCCATCCGTGGCCACTGGTCAGTGGAAAACCAGAATCATTACGTGCGCGACGTGGTCTTGCGGGAAGATCACTGCACGATGCGACACAAGCCTGGAATATTGGCCCGCCTGCGCTCCATGACCTTGAACTGCCTGCGCTCGACGTCGCGCCGAAGCATTACTATCGAACTGCGGCGTAACGCCTTGAACTTTGAACATCTACGACACTGCGCCTGCGGACCCGGCAGAAATTAACAGCCCTGGGTCGGCCCCATAGGTGGCGGGCGCCAGGTTCAAAGTCATGTGCGTTTCGAGGTGGGTTCCGCGAAAGCGCCATTCTGACATGAGCAAACGGCAGAAACGTTACGTGACAGCCGTTTGACGTTTATTTGTCGAAGCTTTGACAGCTTTTTGACAGGTTCTCGCAATGCTTGGCCTGCAAGCATCGCGATGAACCTGTCCGTAAAGCGCGGCCCCTTAAGCGCTGAAGCCGCCATCGATCATCAGGTTCGCGCCCGTCACGAAGCCTGCTTCCGGGCTGGCGACATACGCGACCATGCCGGCAATTTCGTCGGCCGCCGCGTGACGCGGGATCGCCATCAACCCATGCAGCGACGCCGCGAATTCACTTGCCTCCGGGTTCATGTCGGTATTGACGGGACCGGGCTGCACGTTGTTGACCGTGATGCCCTTCGGACCCAGATCGCGCGAGAGACCTTGCACGAATCCTTGCAGTGCCGACTTGCTCATTGCGTAGACGGCGCCGCCCGCGAACGGCATCCGATCGGCGTTCGTGCTGCCGATGTTGATGATCCGGCCACCGTTGCCCATATGCGCGAGCACGGCCTTCGACGCCACGAACACAGCGCGCACGTTGACCTGCACGGTCGCGTCGAAGTCTTCGAGCGTGAAGACGTCGAGCGTGCCCAGGCGCAGCACGCCGGCGTTGTTCACGAGAATGTCGATCTTGCCGAGCTGGCGCGCCGTCTCGTTGATCGCGTTGGTCAGCGCCGCCGCGTCGGCGACGTCCGCCTTGACGGCGACGGCACGGCCGCCTGCTTTCTCGACGCTCGCGACCAGTTCGTTCGCGCCCGCAGCCGAGCTGTGATACGTGAAAGCGACCGTCGCGCCTTCGCTGGCGAGCCGGCGCACAACCGCCGCACCGATGCCGCGCGCGCCGCCCGTGACGAAAGCTACCTTGCCTTGCAGATTCGAGTTCATGTTGTGCTCCAGTGGGTTTGTTGATCAGGTGAGGCCAGTATGGCGAGCGGATTACATTGCCGGTAGTATCGAATCACGACTAACAGTTTCAACCACAGGTATAAGCTTCAGGAAACTGCCAGGAGCACGACGAATACCGTATGGAAGCGCTGAACCTCATCGAATCGTTCATACAGTCCGCCGAAACGGGCAGCTTTTCGGCGGCGGCGCGGCGCCTCGGCCTCACGCCTGCCGCCGTCAGCAAGAACGTCGCGCGGCTCGAAACGCACCTGGGCGTGCGTCTTTTTCACCGCAGCACGCGCAAGCTCACCATGACACCGGGCGGCGAGCAGCTCTGGGCCGACGCGGGCAGCCCTTTCGCCAGCTTGCAGGACGCGTTTGCGCGCGCCGCGCAGCATGGCGGCAAACCGTCGGGCGTGCTGAAGGTCAGCATGGCCGTCGCGTTCGGGCGCGAGTATCTGGTGCCGTTGCTCGGCGACTTTCTCGAACGCTATCCCGACATCGTGCCCGACTGGCACTTCGACAACCGCGCCGTCGACCTGATCGCGGGCGGCTTCGACGCGGCGATCGGCGGCGGGATCGAGCTGACGCAAGGCGTGGTCGCCCGCGATCTGGCGCGGCCCTGCGTGATCGTCGCGGCGTCGCCTGCTTATATGGCGGGCCGGCCGCTGCCCGCGCATCCGTCCGATCTCGCGGAACTGGACGGCATCGCGCGGCGTTCCAGCAGCACGGGCCGCCTGCGCGCGTGGACGATGCGCAATCAGGTCGGCGAAGAAGCGCTCGCCGAATGCAAGACCCGGATGATCTTCGACGATCCCGAAGCGATGGCGCACGCGGCGATGGCCGGTCTCGGCGTCGCGTTCCTGCCGACGCCGCACGCCGCGCCATGGCTCGAAAACGGCCAGTTGATGCGGCTCTTGCCCGGCTGGTATGCGGAAGTCAGCCCGATCACGATTTACTACCCGAACCGCAAACTGCTGCCCGCCAAGACGCGCGTGTTCATCGACTTCGTCGTCGAAGCGTTCCGTGAGCGGCGGCTCGCGGCACGCTTCGACGCGCGCTGAGATTCATCTCCGCACAATCCATGACAGGGTTTCCCTGTACGCAAGCCCACGCCACATTGGTCGATATATCAGATGGAGACATGCGTGCCGCATTGCAGCGCGGTGCGTCCACATTTCAATATATCGCCCACGTAGCGAGGCGTCCGGATGCTGAAGCTGAGTTTTACCCAGAAGCTGTGGTTGCCGCTCGTCATTAGCCTGATCGCGTTACTGCTGGTGTCGGTGTCGGCGGCGTATCTGTCGCGCGAAACCCGCATTGAGGAACGCAAGAACGACCTCGTGAATGTCGCCCATGTCGGGCTGTCGCTGGTCGAGGAGTACGCGAAGCTCGCGCAAAGCGGCAAGCTGAGCGAAGCGGACGCGCGCACGGAAGCGCTTGCCCGGTTACGCGAGATCCGCTACGGCGAGGACGGCTACTTCCTCGTGATCGATTCGACGCCGCGCATGATCATGCATCCGATCAAGCCCGCGACGAACGGCAAGGATCTCGCCGGCACCGCCGACGCGGACGGCCGCCATCACTATGTGGCTTTCGCCAAGGTCGCGCAGTCGCACGATGGCGGCTTCGTCGATTACGTGTTTCCGCATTCGCGCCCGGCGTCGGCAACGGGGCCGGCATCGGGGCCCGCTGAAGCCGTCGACAAGATCGGCTACGTGGTGCGCTACGCGCCGTGGGACTGGATCATCGCAACGGGCGCGTATGTCGACGATATCGACGCTGCGTTCATGCGCTCGCTGTATCTGATCGGTGGCGTGTTCGCGGGCATTGCGTTGCTGCTGGCCACGCTCGTCGCGCTGACCAATCGCAGCATCCAGCGCACGATCGGCGGCGACCCTGGCTACGCGGCGGATGTTGCGAACGCGATTGCCGTCGGCGATCTCACTGTGTCGATCGACACACGCGCCAACGACGAAAGCAGCCTGCTGCGCGAAATGCGCCGCATGCGCGACACGCTGACGGACACGATCCGCGCCATCAAGCACGCCGCCGATCACGTCGCGACGGGCGCGGGAGAAATCGCGAGCGGCAACGCGGACCTGTCGTCGCGCACCGAGAATCAGGCCGCTTCGTTGCAGGAGACGGCGGCGAGCATGGAACAGATGACGTCGATGGTGCGGCAGACGGCCGAGAACGCGCGCACCGCCAGCGAACTCGCCGAAAGCGCCGCACAGATCGCGAACCAGGGCAGCGTGATGGTCGGCGAGGCGGTCACGACGATGCGCGATATCTCGACGGAATCGCAGAAGATGGTCGAGGTGATCGAAGTAATCGAGAGCATCGCGTTCCAGACCAATATCCTCGCGTTGAATGCCGCTGTCGAAGCGGCACGCGCGGGCGAACAGGGACGCGGCTTCGCCGTCGTCGCGGGCGAAGTGCGCACGCTCGCGCATCGCAGCGCGGGCGCCGCCAAGGAAGTGCGGCAACTGATCAGCCGCGCCGTCGACAGAGTCGGCAACGGCGCGGGCCTCGTCGAACGCACGGGCACGACGATCCAGCAGGCACGCGACGCGATTGCGAGCGTCACGGGCGTGATGCAGGAAATCGCCGCAGCCGCCGCCGAACAGAGCGCGGGTATCGATCAGGTGAATCTCGCCGTCACGCAGATGGACAGCCTCACGCAGGAAAACGCGGCGCTCGTCGAACAGGCTGCCGCCGCTGCGCATTCGCTGACCGAGCAGGCCGGGCGGCTGAAGACTTCGGTTGACGCCTTCCAGGTTGCCGACGCCGTGGTCTGATGTTTCGTCGCGTGGATCTGGTTGGACCACTTTAGAGCCGCTAACTGCGGCTCAGCTCTGCCGTTCGCGGATGCTGCGCACGAAGTCGATATGCGTGTGCATTGCCGTGCGCGCTTCTTCCGGACGCCGCGAACAGATTGCATCGCTCACCGCGCGATGCTGAATCAGCAGTTGCCCCGACTCCGCCGGACCTTGCAGGCGCACGTCCGTGCCGCTGATCGTGATGTGCTCGCGCAGCATGCCGAGCACGCTCGTATGCAGATGCAGGAACATCGTGTTGTGCGACGCGAGCGCGATGGCGTCGTGAAGCTGCGCGTCTGCGGCGGCTTCGCTGTCATGGTCGTCGCAAGCGTGCGAGCGCTCCAGCTCGCGCATCAATGACCGGATGCGCTTGATATCCGCCTGCGTCGCGCGCATCGCCGCGAAGTAGGCTGTCGCGCCTTCCAGCACGCGGCGAAATTCGAGGATGTCGTCGCGTAATACAGGGTGATCCGCAACCAGTTGCCCCCACGGCGACGCGATGCCCGCGCGCAATTGATCCGTCGCGAACACGCCCGCGCCGCGCCGGCTCTGCAACAGCCCGCGCGCCGCCAGCCGCTGGATTGCCTCGCGCACCGTGTTGCGCGACACGTCGTACTGTTCGGCCAGCGCGCGCTCGGCGGGCAGACGCGAACCGGGCGGCCAGGTGCCGTCGAGCAGCGACGTTTCCATCTGGCGCATCACGCCCTCTACCCTGCCCCGCTCTCTCGTTCCTGTTGCCATACGCTTCCTCTGCTGCGTCGATCGTGCTTCAGTGGTCCAACCAATTTGTATTGTCGCGCACATTTGGGAATCATGCGTCAACGATTCAAGCGATCCGCGCGAGCCGCATCCAATGCGAAAAGCGCACAAAGCGGACGACCAAGCGGACGCATTCTGGAGCGAGATATGAAGGAAAGGCACTATCCGGCGGCCCCACGCGATGTCTATCTGTTCGCGACTTGCCTCGTCGATCTGTTCGTCCCCGAAGCCGGGCTCGACGCGGTGAAGCTGCTCGAACGCGAAGGGCTGGTCGTGCACTTTCCTCAGGAGCAAAGCTGTTGCGGCCAGCCCGCATATAGCAGCGGCAATCCCGAACAGGCGCGTGACGTTGCGCGCGCCCAGCTCGATATCTTCTCGAAGCCCTGGCCTGTGATCGTGCCGTCCGGTTCGTGCGCGGGCATGATGCGCCACCACTGGCCGAAGATGTTCGCCGACGATCCCGTGATGGCGCAAAAGGCGCAAGCGCTCAGCGACCGCGTATTCGAACTGAGCGAATTCCTGCTGCGCGTGCTGCACATCGAATTGCCCGCCACCACCGACGAGCCCAATGAACGCGTCGTGCTTCACACGTCATGCGCGGCGCGGCGCGAAATGGGCACGCGCGTACATGGCGTCGAACTCGTCGATGCATTACCGGGCGTCACGCGCATCGAGCACGAGCGCGAATCGGAATGCTGCGGTTTTGGCGGCACGTTTTCGCTGAAGCATCCCGACATCTCCGGTGCGATGGTGCGAGACAAGGTCGCATCCGCTTGCGCGACAGGCTGCGAGCGCATCGTTTCCGCCGACTGCGGTTGCCTGCTGAACATCGGACATGCGGCACGTCATCAAGGCGCGCCCGTCGAAGTCGAACATATCGCGAGTTTTCTGTGGCGGCGCACGCAACGCGCCGACGCGAAAAACAAGGGAAGCAAAGCATGAACGCGCGCGAACGCATGCTCGGACGTTTGCGCGCCGCTGCGCCCGCTCAGGTTTCAGGCGACGACCTGAAACGCCTCGACCAACAGATCGACCTGCATTACGACAGCCGCCGTGTGGCGCTGCGGACGCAGGCCTTGGTCGAATCGATGCAAGCGGCGCTCGCCACCGCGCATGCCGAAGTGTTTCGCGCGACGGAGCGCACGTGGCCCGCGTTGATCGCGCAACGTCTGCTCGATGCGAACGTGAAGCGCCTGCTGCTCGATACATCGCGCGCGGAAGGCACGGCCTTGCAGCAGGTGTTGCCCTCTTCCGTAGCGACACGCAACTACGATCAGACGATCGAAAACTGGAAAGCCGAACTGTTCGACACCGTCGACGCCGGCTTCACAGTCGCGCGCTCAGGTCTCGCCTCGACGGGCACGCTGATCGTCGCGCCCGACGCCGGTTCGCCGCGCACGATGTCGCTCGTGCCGCCGCTGCATATCGCGCTCGTCTACGCGCATTCGCTGCACGCGGACCTGCACGCCGCGATGCGCGCGGAGCGGTGGCAGGCGGGCATGCCGACCAATCTCGTGATGATCTCCGGCCCGTCGAAGACTTCCGATATCCAGCAGACGCTCGCCTATGGCGCGCATGGCCCGCGCGAACTGTGGGTCGTGATCGTCGAACATCAGACCGACGCAGCCGTCGCTACGGATGGAGACGCAGCATGAACGCCACCCCGATACACTTCGTGCCGTCGCAGGACTTCAAGGCGCGCGCCCGCGCCGCGCTCGACGACCCGAAACTGCGCAGCAGCTTTCGCGGCGCGATGGACTTTCTGCAAACCAGGCGCCGCACGCAGTTTCCCGACGACGACGAGTTGCAGCATCTGCGCGATCTCGGCGAAGCGGTGCGGCGTCATGCGCTGTCGCGCCTGCCCGATCTGCTCGTGCAGCTCGAAGCCAATCTCACGGCGCGCGGCGTCCACGTGCATTGGGCCGAAACAGCCGCTGACGCGAACGAGATCATCCACGGCATTGTGCAATCGCATGACGCGAAGCGCGTGATCAAGGGCAAGTCGATGGCGAGCGAGGAAATCGAGCTCAACCATTACCTCGAAGCGCGTGGCATCGACTGCATCGAATCGGATATGGGCGAATACATCGTGCAGCTCGCGCACGAAAAGCCGTCGCATATCGTGATGCCCGCGATCCACAAGACGAAGGCTGATATCGCTGAACTGTTCGAGCAGAACATTCCCGACACGCGCTATACCGAAGACGTCGACGAGTTGATCCAGACGGGACGTCGCGCGTTGCGCCGCGCCTTCGTCGATGCCGACATCGGCCTGTCCGGCGTCAACTTCGCGGCGGCCGATACGGGCACGCTCTGGCTCGTCGAGAACGAAGGCAACGGACGCCTGTCGACTACCGTGCCCGACGTGCATATCGCGATCATGGGCATGGAAAAAGTGGTCGAGAAGCTGTCGCATATCGTGCCGCTGTCTAGCCTCTTGACGCGCTCCGCCACGGGCCAGGCGATCACGACGTACTTCAATCTGATCACCGGGCCGCGACGTGAAGGCGAGCGCGACGGTCCGCGTGAGATGCATGTGGTGCTGCTCGACAACGGCCGCACGCAGGCCTATGCGGACGAGCAACTGCGCGCGACGTTGCAATGCATCCGCTGCGGCGCGTGCATGAACCATTGCCCCGTGTACACGCGCATCGGTGGACACGCGTACGGCACGACGTATCCGGGCCCGATCGGCAAGATCATTTCGCCGCATCTGCTCGGCCTCGAAGAGACAGCCGACCTGCCGACGGCATCGAGCCTGTGCGGCGCATGCGGCGAAGTGTGCCCTGTGCGTATTCCGATTCCCGAACTGCTGGTGCGCCTGCGCACGGAAGCGAATCGCAATCCGGACGAAGTGGTCGCGCATCCGCTGCGCGGACAGGGCGCGAAGTTCAGCCGCGAGGAACAGTTCGTGTGGCGCTTCTGGAGCGGCGCGTTCGCGCATCCGCGCGCGTACAAGGTGCTGCGCTGGGCGGCGACGCGGCTGCGCGCATTCGCCCCGAAGAACCAGATGGGCTGGACCCGTCACCGCGAGCCGCTGAAGCCCGCAGCGCGCAGTCTGCATGATCTGATGCGCGAGCGCGGACAGCCCGAGTAACGCGCTTTCAATCCGTAAATCACACGCGTGCATCGCCTCAATGGCGATGCAGCGGATGCGGCTGCGCGCCGCCGACAAGAATTCATTGATCGCATACTCGGAGGAGACCGACATGCACCCTTGGTATCAGACCTACCTGCCCCTCGGCAGCCTCTGGCTATCCGCGCTCGCGGCCAGCATCCCAATCATCTTTTTCTTCGTCGCGCTGGCGGGATTGCGCCTGAAGGGTCACGTCGCGGCGGCGGGTACGCTGGCGTTGTCGCTGGCCGTTGCGATCTTCGCGTACGGCATGCCGGCGCAGCAGGCGTTCGCGGCGGCGGGCTTCGGCTTCGCATACGGCTTGTGGCCGATCGCGTGGATCATCGTCACGGCCGTGTTCCTTTACAAGCTCGTCGTCAAGACGGGACAGTTCGACGTCATCCGCGCATCGGTCCTCGCGCTGACCGATGACCAGCGTCTGCAATTGCTGCTGATCGGCTTTTCGTTCGGCGCGTTTCTCGAAGGCGCGGCAGGCTTCGGCGCGCCTGTTGCGATCACGGCGGCGCTGCTCGTCGGGCTGGGTTTCGATCCGCTGAAGGCGGCGGGTCTGTGCCTGATCGCGAACACCGCGCCTGTTGCGTTCGGCGCGATGGGTATTCCGATCATCGTCGCGGGCCAGGTGACGGGCATCGATCCGTTTCTGATCGGCGCGACGGCGGGCCGTCAGTTGCCGCTGCTTTCGCTTGCCGTGCCGTTCTGGCTCGTGTTCATGATGGACGGCAAGCGTGGGCTCAAGGAAACGTGGCCGGCCGCACTGGTCGCGGGCGGCAGCTTCGCCGTCACGCAATACTTCACGTCGAATCACATCGGGCCTGAACTGCCGGACATCACGTCGGCGCTCGTCAGTCTCGTTGCGCTCGCGTCGTTCCTGAAGGTCTGGCAACCGCGCCGCGCTCGCGATACGGCACGCGGTGCTGTTAGCGGCGGCGCAGCGGCCTTGTCGGGATTCGGTGGTGGCTTCGGCGGCGGTTCGAATGGCGCTGCGGGCGTCAGCCGTCGCGCTTCGCCTTACACGCTTGCGCAGACCATCCGCGCGTGGGCGCCGTTCGGCATTCTGACTGCCGTCGTCACCGTCTGGAGCCTGCAACCGTTCAAGGCGCTGTTCGCTGCAAAGGGCGCGCTCGCCTGGAGCATCCTCAAGTTCAAGGTGCCCGCGCTCGATCAACTCGTGATGAAGACGGCGCCCATCGTCGCGACGCCGAAAGCCTACGAAGCCGTGCTCAAGATCGATCTGCTCTCGGCAGTCGGCACTGCAATCCTCGCGACGGCGCTGATCTCGATGGTGTTGCTGCGCGTGAAACCGCGCGACGCGCTCGCGACCTTCGCCGAAACGCTAAAGGAACTGCGCCGCCCGGTGCTGTCGATCGGTCTCGTGCTGTCGTTCGCGTTCGTTGCGAACTACTCGGGGATGTCGTCGACGCTCGCGTTGCTGCTCGCAGGAACGGGCGCCGCGTTCCCGTTCTTTTCGCCCGTGCTCGGCTGGCTCGGCGTGTTCCTGACGGGCTCGGATACGTCGTCGAATGCCCTCTTCTGCTCGCTTCAGCATGCGACCGCGCATCAGATCGGCGTGTCGGACACCTTGCTCGTGGCCGCGAACACGACGGGCGGCGTGACAGGCAAGATGATCTCGCCGCAGTCGATTGCCGTCGCCTGCGCGGCGACGGGGCTCGTCGGACGCGAGTCGGAGTTGTTCCGCTTCACGGTGCGGCATAGTTTGCTGTTCGCGATGATCGTTGGTCTGATCACGCTGTTGCAGGCTTATGTGCTGCCGGGCATGTTGCCGGGTTGATATTCTGCTCGCACCGCAACTGATGAACGCCCGCTCTCTACAGCGGGCGTTCTGCTTATGGCTCGCCGATAAACCACGCCCTCAAGGTCGCAGCACCCGGTTTGAGTTCGATCGACTTTGGATGTACGAGGTAGTACGCGGTCTTCAAAGGAAGACTCTGACCGAATGGATCGATCAGCGACTTCGCCGCAGTCTCCGCTTCCGTCAATACCGCGCTCGTCAGCACGACGCCCTGTCCCCGCGCGGCGGCCTCGATCGCCATCAGCGACTGGTCGAAATGAATGCCCGCCATGCCGTCGATCTGCCGCGCCGACAGCTTGCTGAATTTCTTCAGCCACGTCGTCCAGTGCGGATGCAGCGTGTTGTGCAACAGCGTTGCGCGTTGCAGATCGTCGGGGGCTTTCAGCTTCAGCCGCCTCGCATACGATGGGCTGCAATAGACGCGCGCTTCATCGGCGTGCAGCAGTTGCACGTGCAGATCGGGCGCGTTGCCATCGAAATAGCGCACGGCCAGATCGATCGACTGCAATTCGAAATCGACCATCGCGGTCGTCGTATTCAACTCCAGCGCGATGTCCGGATGCGCGATCAAAAACTCCGTCATGCGCGGCGCGAACCATTTGGCCGCGAAGCTGGGAGGCATCGACACACGCACGCCCTTGCTCTGGTTCTCGCGCACGCGGCGGCTTGCATGCATGATCTGCGCGAGCGCCGGCTGAATCTGGGCGTAGTAGGCGCGCGCTTCGTCTGTCGGGATGATCTGCCGCACCTGACGCGCAAACAGCGCGACGCCGAGCCACGCCTCAAGCTTCTGGATCTGCTGGCCAACTGCGCCGGGTGTCACGTTCAGTTCATCGGAAGCTGCAGAAAAACTGTTCATACGCATTGCGGATTCGAATGCGACCAGTGCTTTTAGAGGTGGCATTGTGGACATAGGATAGTTTTTCTGCAGTATCGACGAGAACAAATCGTTTGTACCGCATCCGTGCGCGCAGCACAATCGGCGCATCGTCCTTCCATCCGATGGTGTTTGCCATGAATCCCGCTTATCTCGCGTTCGCGCTGCTCGGCCTGATCTGGGGCAGCAACTTTCTTTTCATGAAGTGGGCCAGCCTATGGATCACGCCCGCGCAGATCGTGTTTTTGCGCGTACTGTTCGGGTTTTTGCCGTTGCTCGTCTACGCGTTCGCGACGAAAGCACTCGCGTGGAAACAGCTGCGCCATGCGCATCACTTCGTCGTGATGTCGCTGCTCGCGACAAGCGTTTACTACTATGCGTTTGCCAAAGGCGCGTCGCTGTTGCTGTCGAGCGTGGCGGGCATGTTGAGCGGCGCAATTCCCCTTTTCTCGTTCGTCTGCGCGTGGGCGTTGTTGCGCGCCGAACGACCGAGCCCGCGCATGATGGTCGGCGTGGTGTGCGGTTTCGTTGGCGTATTGATGATCGCGCGGCCGTGGAATGGCGCCGTCGCGAGCGTCGATCTGAGCGGCGTCGCGTATATGGCGGCGGGCTCGCTGAGCGTGGGCTGCTCATTCGTCTACGCACGGCGCTTTCTGTCGAAGCTCGACATGTCGCCCGTCGCGCTGTCCACGTGGCAGATCGGCTTTGCGCTGTTGACGATTGCCTGCGTGACGCCGTTCGACGGCATCACCCGCATCGCGCACGACGCGCGCGCCACTGTCGGCCTCGTGCTCGGGCTCGGACTGCTCGGCACGGGCGTCGCGTATATCCTGTACTACTTCATCGTGCAGCGGCTCGGCGCGATCGCGGCTTCGAGCGTCACGTATATTCCGCCCGTCATTGCGCTGGGAATCGGCGTGCTGGTCGCGCACGAACCGATTCATCCGCTCGATCTGCTCGCGATGGCCTGCATTCTCGGCGGCGTGTTCCTGCTGCAAAGCGGGCGTAGTCCGCAAAAGTCGACGACCGTGGCGCGACGTCCGGCGTAACGCTCAGGTCTCGCTCCACATGCGCAGCAGGTTGTGGTAACAGCCCACCAGCGTGCGGCGCGCCGCTTCATCGCCGTTCGATGCATTCAGGCGTTGTATCGCGCCGTCGAGATCGAACAGCATCGCGCGTTGCGTGTCGTCGCGCACGAGGCTTTGCGCCCAGAAGAAACTCGACACGCGCGCACCGCGCGTCACGGGCCGCACCTGATGCAGGCTCGTGCCCGGATACACAATGGCGTGTCCGGCAGGCAGCTTCACTTCCTGCACGCCGAAGGTATCTTCGACCAGCAGTTCGCCGCCGTCGTATTCGTCCGGCGGCGTGAGAAACAGCGTGATCGAAATATCGGTGCGTACGCGCACGCCACTGCCCGGCACGAGCCGGATCGCGCCGTCGACATGACTGCCGAAGTGCATCCCGCCTTCGTAGCGGTTGAAGAGCGGCGGATACACCTTGTTCGGCAGCGCGGCGCTGATGAAGAGCGGGTGACGCTCCAGCGACGCGACAATCCGGTCGCCCATTTCCAGAGCGATCTGCGAGCCTTCCGCGATCTGCTGGTTGCGCTTGACGGGCGCGCCCTGGTAGCCGGCCGTCGCGCGGCCATCCACCCATGCGTCGCTGGCTTCGAGCGCCGCGCGCATCGCGGCGGCTTCGGCGGGACTCAGTACGTCCGGGATCGAGACAATCATCGTTCAACGTTCCTGCATAAGCGGCAGCGCCGCGCGCCTCCGCATGAATCGCTTCATGCGGGCGAGCGCGCGGCGTGCCGTGGGCTATCGCTTCGTGCGATCAGAAGAAGCGATAGTTTAGCGTCGCGAGGAACGTACGGCCGTAACCCGGCACCGCGCGTCCACCGTCGGACGGAATGAGCGCGTCGTAGTAGTTCTTGTCGGTCAGGTTCAACACGTTGATCTGGACGTCGTAACGCTTCGCGTGATACGCGGCCATCGCATCCCAGCGCGTGTAGCCGCCAACTTGCACGAGGTTATTGTTCGCCGCATAGCGCGACGACATGTACGTCGGACCGCCACCGATTTCCCAATGTGGCGTGAACGCATACGTGGTCCACAGCGTCAGCGTATTGCGCGGCGTGTTCGCGGGCGTTTTGCCTTGTGTGCCGTCGAACGCCTGCAGGATCACACCGTCCATGTACGTGTAGCCGCCGAACACCTGCCACTTGTCCGTAATGTGGCCGGCCAGGCCGAGCTGATAGCCGCGCACGCGGATATCGCCGTCGAGCGTATAGCTGCCGTCGGGGTTCGCGGTACGCGCATTCGTCTTCTCGATGTTGAAAAGCGATTGCGTGACCGACAGACCGCCGCCAAGCAGATCCAGCTTCGCGCCGACTTCATACGACTTGTTGTGCTCGGGCGGCAGGTTCTGCTGGCCGTTGGTCAGCGTCAGCGCTTCGAGCGACGGATCGAACGACGTGCCGTACGACACGTAGTACGACTGCCAGTCGGCCGGCTGATAAATGATGCCGCCGCGCACGCTGGTGAAGAAATTGGTCTGCGTCGCGTAGCCCGGCAGGTTGATCGAATTCTTGATCGACGCTTCGTAGCGGTCCCAGCGCACGCCGCCCACCACTTTCCAGTGCTCGCCGAGCGAGATCGTGTCGTTCAAATACAGGCCCACGCCGTTC
>Ga0247692_1000204_pt1 | contig 14241 bp, 13 predicted proteins | sample CNK33_metaG_FD_183041 | JGI IMG/M metagenome (GOLD analysis project Ga0247692, IMG submission 183041) | Soil microbial communities from Purdue University Martell Research Forest, Indiana, United States - CNK33 | ecosystem: Environmental > Terrestrial > Soil > Temperate forest > Bulk soil...
ACAGCAAGAGCGCTGGCAACTAACGTGAGTCACGTGATTGCCGCGTGAAGCGTAATACCCTTTGGGGGCCCTCAGGCAGGAAGAAGAATTGGCGGTGTTAGCCGCTTTCTTTTGCCTACTTTTCTTTGCGGCGGCAAAGAAAAGTAGGTGCCGCCCCGCACAGGGGCGACGCCTGAAGCACGAAGGCAATACGCGGATGCCAGCGCAAGAGCAATAAAAACAAACGGCAACGCGCGAAGCACGAAGGCAAATCGCGGATGCCAGCGCAGACGCATAAACCCCAAACCCCCATCACTCGCACCGCGATTTCACTTCGCCCCAGCGGGGCCCTGCGTCTTCCGATCCCAAATTTTCAGACACCCCCCAAGAAACTCCGCAAACCCATCAGCAGACGGCGACAACGACCGATCCACGGGACGATAAACACACACTTCCCGAATCGTCTCCGGCTCAACAACGCGCCGCATCACAAGCCCAAACGTCTGCGCAAGCGGCTTCACATAAAGCGGCGCAAGCGTAACCGCAAGCCCCTGCGCAACGAGCCCAAACGCCGTAGTCACATTATCAACAACCTCAACAGGCGCAATCCGTGCATCCGATGGCTGATCGGCCAACATCTGCGCGACACTCGCTTCGTGATCGCGGCCCGTCGCGATGATCGGCGTGCCGCGAAGATCCTGCCACCGCAAGCGCCTCTTCCGCGCCAGCGGATGCTGCTCAGCGCACCACAACACCCACGGGCTTTGAAAGATCGCTTCGCGCTGCACGCGGTCGCCCGTCGCGCGATCGGGACCGACCGCAAGATCGACGTCGCCGCTCGCGACACGCTCCACCAGTTGCTCGACATCCGTATCAACGACCCGCACCACGACCTTCGGCTTCTCGGTCGCGTAGCCCGCTATGGCAAACGGAATCGCCGTGCTCGCCAGCACCAAAGGCGCGCCAACCCGCACGATGCCCGCCGCGCGGTTGCGGATGTCGCTCGCGGTCTGCTCGGCAGCACGCAAATGCCGCAGCACCGATTCCGCCGAAGAGAGAAAATCGCGGCCGGCCGTCGAAAGGCTCACGCGCCGCGTCGTGCGATCGAACAGACGAAAGCCAAGCTCGCGCTCCAGCTCCGCCAGCAACTGGCTCACGGCCGACGAGGTCAGCCCCAGCCGTTGCGCCGCAGCGGCAATGCCGTTCTGATCGACAATCGCGAGAAACGCCTCGAACTGGCGTATGGTGATGCGTGTGAGGGCCATCCGCCGATTCTAAAGCGTAACTTACGAATCGTGCAGAATCGATTGATTGTGACAACACGCGCTTTTCGACACACTGTTTCCCATGCGTCGGTGCATGCCTTCGCAACCTCTCGCAGAGTCAAGCAACATCCAGCACACATAGACAGAGACACAACCATGTTCGAACACATCCCCGCGTATCCTGGCGATCCCATCCTGAGCCTCAACGAAGACTTCCAGCGCGATCCGCGCACCAACAAGGTCAATCTGAGCATCGGCATCTACTTCGACGAAAATGGCACGCTGCCCGTGATGTCGTCGGTGCGCGAAGCCGAAGCGGCCATCGTCGCCCAGGGCACGCCGCGCTCGTATCTGCCGATGTCGGGACTGCCGCAATACCGCGACGCCGCCCAGACACTCGTGTTCGGCGCAGACAGCGAAGCGCGCGCCGCGGGCCGCATCGCGACGGTCCAGACGGTGGGCGGCTCGGGCGCGCTGAAGGTCGGCGCGGATTTCCTGAAGCGTCACTTTGCGGGCTCGCAAGTGTGGCTGAGCGATCCGAGCTGGGAAAACCATCGCGTCGTGTTCGAAGCGGCGGGCCACACGGTCAACACCTATCCGTACTACGACGACGCAACGGGCGGCCTGCGCTTCGACGCGATGCGCGACACGATCGACGCGCTGCCGGAACGCAGCATCGTGCTGCTGCACGCGTGCTGTCACAACCCGACGGGCGTCGATCTGACGGCTGACCAATGGCGCGAGCTGGTGCCCGTGCTGCAACGTCGCAAGCTGATCGCGTTCGTCGACATGGCGTATCAGGGCTTCGGCGATGGCCTCGAAGAAGATGCCGCCTGCGTGCGCATGCTCGCGGACGCCGACGTGCCGATGATCGTCGCGAACTCGTTCTCGAAGAACTTCTCGCTGTACGGCGAGCGTTGCGGCGCGCTGAGCGTCCTCTGCAAGGACGCGGCCGAAGCGCAGCGCGTGCTCGGCCAGCTGACCTTCACGATCCGCGCGAACTACAGCAATCCGCCGATGCACGGCGCGCGGCTCGTCGCTGGCGTGCTCGGCGACGCGAAGCTGCGCGCGTCGTGGGACGACGAGCTGCGCGTGATGCGCGAGCGTATTCATGAAATGCGTCATGCGATTCACGAAGGGCTTGCCGGTCGCGTCGATGAAGTGATGCGCGCGCGTTACACCGCGCAGGTCGGCATGTTCACCTACACGGGACTGTCCGCCGAACAGGTCGAGACGCTGCGCCTGGAACACGGCATCTATCTGCTGCGCTCGGGGCGCATGTGCGTCGCAGGCTTGAACCGCAACAACGTCGCGTACGTGGCGTCGGCGATTGCGGCCGTCGCCGGGTCGGGCGCACGCCAGTAAGGAGGCACGAGATGGAGATCATGGAGCGAGACGAGCGGACCACCGGCACTGGCACGGCAGCGATGCATCCCGACGAATGGCAGGCGCGCGTTCAATTGGCCGCCTGTTATCGCGTCTTCGATATGTTGGGTTGGACCGAACTGATCTACAACCACATCACGGTGCGTCTGCCCGAAAGCGTGACGGGCGGAGCGAAGCAGTTCCTGATCAATCCATTCGGCCTGCATTACAGTGAAGTAACCGCGCGCAATCTGGTGAAGATCGATGCGCAAGGGCGCATTCTCGACGGCTCGACGTATCCGGTGAATCCCGCGGGCTTCACCGTGCACTCGGCGCTGCACGAAGGCATACCCGATGCGCATTGCGTGATGCATACGCATACCACGGCGGGCGTCGCGGTCGCGTGCTCGGAAGGCGGCTTGCAGCAGACCAACTTCTATAGCGCGCAGTTGCATGAACGCATTGCGTATCACGACTTTGAAGGCATCACGATTCACGCTGAGGAAGGGCCGCGTCTCGTCGAACATATCGGCGACCGGCAGGCGGTGATTCTCCGCAATCACGGGCTGCTGTCGTGGGGCACGACCTTGCCGCAAGCGTTCGCGATTCTGTGGACGCTGAACCGGGCCTGCGAGATTCAGGTCGCGACGTTCGCGATGGGCCGCGCGCGGCCCGTGCCCGAAGCAGTCGCCGAGCAGTGCTCGCGCGATGCGCTGCAGTTCGATGTACGCTACGGCGCGGGGCAGGACGTGTTCGACGCGCTGGTGCGCAAGGTCGATAGAATCGACGCCAGCTATAAGGATTGAGGAAGAACAACGATGAAGGTATGCATTTACGGCGCCGGCGCGATCGGCGGTTGGATGGGCGTGAAGCTCGCGCAGGCGGGCTGCGAGGTGAGCGTGGTTGCGCGCGGCGCGACGCTCGACGCCTTGCGCGAACATGGGCTGCGCCTTAAAGAGAACGGCGAGACGCATGCGGTCCGCGTGCAGGCGAGCGAAAAACCGGAAGCGCTCGGCGTGCAGGATCTCGTCATCGTCGCGGTCAAAGCGCCTGGCATGGCCGCCGTCGCGCAGCACATCGCGCCGCTGCTCGGCGCGAACACGCTCGTGCTGACGGCAATGAACGGCGTGCCGTGGTGGTTCTGCGCCGGCTTGCATGGCGAGTTCGCGGGCGCGCGTCTCGCTTCCGTCGATCCCGACGGCTCGATTGCCGCCGCGATTCCTGCTGAGCGCACGCTCGGATGCGTCGTGCATGCGAGTTGCCGCGTCGATGCGCCGGGCGTCGTCGCGCATCATCAGGGGCGTGGCTTGATCGTCGGCGAAGCGACGGGGCATGCGAGCGAGCGCATAGCGTCGCTCGTCGAACTGCTGCGCAAGGCCGGCTTCGATGCGAGCGCGACGGATCAGATCCAGCGCGACGTCTGGTACAAGCTGTGGGGCAACATGACGATGAACCCCGTCAGTGCGATCACGGGCGCGACCACCGACAAGATTCTGAGCGACCCGCTCGCGCGCGATTTCGTCACGCGCGTGATGCTCGAAGCGAAAGCCATCGGCGCGCGCTTCGGCATCCCCATCGAGCAGGCGCCCGAAGATCGCCACGCCGTGACGCTGAAGCTGGGCGCGATGCGCACGTCGATGCTGCAGGACGTCGAAGCGGGCAAGGCCGTCGAACTCGACGCGCTGGTGGGCGCGGTGTGCGAGTTGGGCAAGCTGACGGGTGTCGACACGCCGTATGCGCATGCGCTGTTTGGGCTGGCTCGTCTGCACGCTCGCGTGCGTGGGCTGTATCCTCTCGATTGACGCTGCACCTTCAATAACTTTAAGCCCCACGCATCAAAGCATGAAATTCACCGATCTGTCGTCCCCGGCCTACTTCGACAATCCTTATCCGTTCTATGAAGGCATCCGCAGCGCGGGCGCCTTCGTGCCGCTCGCGCCCAGCATCATGCTGACGGGCCATCACGCCGTCATCGACGCGCTGCTGCCCGACCGTCGCATGGGCAAGACGTATATGCCCAGCGTGGTCGCGCGCTACGGTGAGAGTGCGCGCGAGCAGCCGGTGTTTCAGGCGCTCGAACGCACCTTCCTGATGATGAACCCGCCCACGCACACGCGCCTGCGCGCGTTGCTGATGAAGGCATTCAATGCGCGGCAGATCGAAACGCTGCGCATCATCGCGGAAGAAACCACGGACAGTCTGATCGACGCGATGCAAGGCAAGCCCGAAGTGGATCTCGTCAGCGAGTTCGCGATGCCGCTGCCGTTGCAGATCATCTGCCGGCTGCTCGATGTGCCCGTCGAGGATGGCGTGCGCTTCGGCGACGCGGCCAGCCTGCTGGTGTCAGCGTTCGATCTCGCGCCGATGTCCGCCGACGCGCTCGCGCGCGCGAATCAGGCGGCGCTCGAACTCGAACAGTATTTCCGGGCAGTGGTCGCGCAACGGCGCGCTACGCCGGGCCACGACATCGTGTCGTCGCTGATTCAGGCGGAGGAGGGCGGCGAGCGGTTGTCGGAAGACGAGATCATCTCAAACGTGATTTTGCTGTTCGTCGCGGGGCACGAGACCACGTCGAACATGCTCGGCAACGCGTTGATCGCGCTGCATCGGCATCCGGCGCAACTGGAGAGGCTGCGCGGCGACCCGTCGCTGGTGTCGAAGGCCGTGGCCGAATGCGCGCGCTATGACACGGCCGTGCAGATGGTGGTACGTACCGCGTTCGACGATATCGACGTCGACGGACAGACGCTGCCGCGCGGCTCGATCGTCTTCATGCTGCTCGGTTCGGCCAATCGCGACCCGGAGCGTTTCGACGCGCCGGATACGCTCGATATCGGCCGCGAGCCGTCAGGCCATCTGCTGACGTTCGGCGCGGGCATTCACTACTGCCTCGGCGCGCGCCTCGCGATGATGGAACTCGAAATCGCGCTGCACAAGCTGCTGACACGTCTGCCGCAACTGCGCCTCACGAATCTCGATGCGTTGCAATGGCGCAGGCGGAACAACCTGCGCGGCGTCGAGTCGCTGATCGCCGCGCTGTGACCGGCTAGTCAGGAAGGCGCGACGTCCGTAAGACGCTCACGCCATCTCGCGATGCCAGTGCTCCAGTTGCTCGATGGTCGCGGCCGCGCCGCCGCACACGATCACGAGCACGCTTTCGAAACGCTGTAGCGCTTCCGTCTGCCGATAGACGAGGGCGAGGCTCGCGCCGCAAGCGGGCTCGACGAGCACGCGGTGATCGTCGACGAAACGGCGCGACGCATCCACGGCTTCCTTGTCCGACACCACCACGCATTCGACAGGATGCGTCTGCGTCAGCATGAACGCCTGCTCGCAGACCTGCTTCGCGCCCAGCGACGTCGCGACGCTCGTAATACCCGGCAACTCGATCCGCTTCCCAGCGCGCACCGATTGCGCGAGCGACGACGCGCCTTCCGTTTCGACTGCGATCAGCGGCACATGGCCAAGACCGTTGCGCCGCAAGCCTTCAATAGCGCCCGCCATCAGCCCGCCGCCGCCCACCGACAGCACGACGGCATCGAACTTCGCACCCGCGCGCACGACCTCGTCGATCATCGACGCATGGCCGTGCCACAACAGCGGATCGTCGAACGGATGGATGAACGCATCGTCGGAACCGACCTGTTCGAGCGCGAACGCGTTCGCTTCCTGCCAGGTCGCGCCGTGCACGATCACGTCCGCGCCTTGCAGGCGGATCAGTTCCTTCGCGCGCTCGCCCGTGCTTTGCGGCACGACGACCGTGACGGGAATGGACAGCGCGCGGCCCGCATACGCGACCGCGATGCCCGCATTGCCGCCCGACGACGACACGAAGCGGCGCTTGCCGCGTTTCGCATGTTCTTCACACGCATAGCCGATGCCGCGGATCTTGAACGAGCCGGGCGGCTGTAGCGCGTCCATCTTGAGCAGCACGCGGCGGCCCAGATGCTGGCTGAGCGGTTGGGATTCGAGAAGCGGGGTGTCGATGTGCAGTGTCATGGCGGTGTTGCCCGAAGCGGCTTCGCTGAAGCGTTGAATCGCAGATGATAGCAAGCCGCAGCCGTCTGGGCTTTCTGCATCTGCGCATGAAAAAGGGCGGTTCGAAAAATCGAACCGCCCTCGGCCTCGCAGATAGAGCGATGGATTATTTGCCCGCGATCAGGCTCGGATCGCTGGCAAACCGCTCGCTGCCGCGCGCGGGTCCATCGTCGAGCAGGCCCTTGGTCAACTCCAGCGCCTGGCGCTCGAATAGCCGACGGTACACTCCGCCGTCGATCCGGATCAGTTGCTCGTGGCTGCCTTCCTCGACCACGCGGCCCTTGTCCAGCACGAGCAGGCGGTCCAGCGCGCGTACCGTCGACAGCCGGTGCGCGACGACGAGCGTCGTGCGTCCGACCATCAGCCGCTCCATCGCCTGCTGGATCAGCACCTCGCTTTCACTGTCGAGGCTCGACGTGGCTTCGTCGAAGATCAGGATCGGCGCGTCGGCGAGGAACGCGCGCGCGATCGCGACCCGCTGACGCTCGCCGCCCGACAGCTTCACGCCGCGCTCGCCGACCAGCGTGTCGTAGCCATGCGGCAGCGCGTCGATGAAGTCGTGCGCGCTGGCCAGCTTCGCGGCCTGCACGATGTCATCGAACGATGCGCCGGGCCGCGCGTACGCGATGTTCTCCGCCAGCGAGCGGTGGAACAGCACGGGCTCCTGCTGCACGATCGCGATGTGCTGGCGCAGCGACGCCTGCTGCACGTCGGCGATGTTCTGCCCGTCGATCGTGATGCGGCCTTCGTCGATGTCGTACAGGCGCTGGATCAGCTTGATGAACGTCGTCTTGCCCGAGCCTGAATGTCCGACGAGACCGATCCGCTCGCCCGGCGCGATGCGCAGCGAGAAGTCGTTGTAGAGCGCCGTGCGCTGCGCGCCATAGCGGAACGTCACGTGTTCGAAACGGATTTCGCCTTGGCTAACATCGATGGCGGGCGCCCCGCGTTTGTCTTCGATGCCGAGCGGCTCGCGTTCGAGCGCGACGAGTTCCTCCATATCGTTGACCGAGCGTTGCAGGTTGCGCACGTGCATCCCGACATCGCGCAGATAGCCTTGCAGCACGAAGAACGTCGTCAGCGCATACGTGATGTCGCCGACGCTCGCTTCGTCGCGCAGCCACAGCAGCAGCGCCGCGCCGAGAATGGCCGCCTGCATCAGCGCCAGCATGCCGCCCTGTACGCCGCCATTGGTCGTGCCGCGCTGCCACGTGCGGCGCGTGCGCTGCCGCCATTTGGCGATCACGCGATCGAGCCGGCTTTCCTCGCGTTCTTCCGCGCCGAACGCCTTGACCACGGCGTTACAGCTGACGGCGTCGGCGAGCGAGCCGCCCATGCGCGTGTCCCACAGATTGCCGAGACGCGCGGCGGGCGCGACGTAACCGAGCGACAGCGCGACCGTCACGGCGACATACGTGAGCGAGCCGACGCCGACCACGAGGCCCATCACGGGCCAGTGAAAGCCCAGCAGCACCGTCGATCCGGCGAGCATCAGCAGGGAAGGCAACAGCGCGATCAGCAGCGTGTCGTTGAGCAGGTCGAGCGCCCAGATGCCGCGCGTGATCTTGCGCACCGTGGAGCCGGCGAAGCTGTTCGCATGCCAGTCGGTCGAAAAGCGCTGCACGCGATGAAACGCGTTCGCGCAGATCTCACTCATCATCTTGAGCGTCATCACGATGATGCTGCGATAGACCAGTTGCCGCAGCAACGTGCCGCCAATGCCAAGCGCAATCAGGGTGAAGAACGCGACCAGCGCCGGATGCGACGCGACGTCCTTGCCGAGCGTGCTGCCCGACGCGAGCGCGTCCACCAGACGGCCCGCGAACAGCGGCGTCAGCACGTCCGCGAGCGCGGCCGACAGCGCGAACAGCGCAATGCCGACGACGCGCACAGGCTGCTTGCGCCAGTGATGGAAAGTGAAGCCGAGAACGCTTCTAAACGCTTGCGCGCCAAAGTCGAGTTTTTTGCTAGCCATGTATGTCAGCGTGCGGCGCGAGGCGGCGCAGCGCTATCCAGTCAGGAGATTCGGAAGTCGACGACCGATGCCCGCCAACGCGCGGCGGCGACAAAGAAAACCGGTAGTCTGATAAAGGCGCGGGCGCTTGCGAGCCAGCGCGGACGGCAACCTAGCTAGGGGAGCAGAGGAAGCGTCGCGACATCCCGCGAGAGACTGCGATGTACATTGCGTGCATTGAATGCCTCCCTTGGGTGATTGAGTGGACGAAGAACGACTACGTTGAGGCTTGAATTCTAGCAGGAAAGCTTGCGCAAGGTGATCGCAATGCGCGCTGACCTGGCGCAAAGTGTTGGTTTTATGCGTGGCTCATCGGATGATCGCGACCTGCCTTTGCAACCCGCTTTGCAGCTCGTCCCACGCGCGCCGGATACAATGCGGCAGCGCCGAATAACACCAACACCGCGTCCGTGCCCGACTGAAGCACGGACTCAACCTGATCGACCTCAACTCATGTCCAGTTCCACTCGGGCCTTTTTGCTGGGTCCGTTGCTCAAAGGGGTTTCCCGTTCCTTCTATCTGACGTTGCGCATTCTGCCCGCCGGCATGCGCGATCCCATCGGCCTCGCGTATCTGCTCGCGCGCGCCGCCGACACGATCGCCGATACCGCGCTGATTCCGCCCGAGCAGCGGCTTGCGTTGCTGCTCGCGTTGCGTGAACAGGTCAACGGCGCGACCGACGACGGCGAGCTTGCGCAGCGTCTTGCGAACGAAGTGGCGGGCCAGCAGACGCAATCGGATGAAAAGGTCTTGCTCGAATCGATCGCGCCCGCGCTCGACGTGCTCCAGCAACTCGACGCGGCCGACCGCGCCGCGGTACGCGAGATCGTCACGACGCTGACGACGGGCATGGAATTCGACCTGCGCACCTTCCCCGACGAGCGCTCGGGCCGCATCGTCGCGCTGCGCGAATGGGACGAACTGGATCGCTATACGTATCTGGTCGCGGGCTGCGTCGGCGAGTTCTGGACCAAGATGACCTACGCGCATCTGCCCGGCACGCTGAAAACCGACGAGCCCACGATGCTCGCGCGCGGCGTGCGCTTCGGCAAGGCGCTGCAAATGACCAACGTGCTGCGCGATTGCGGCAAGGATTTGCGCATTGGCCGCTGCTATCTGCCGTCCGCGATGCTCGATCGCTTCGGCCTGACGCCACAGATGCTGCTGGAGCCGCAAGCATCGCAGCGCGCGCAACCATTGATGCACGAACTGGTGCGCAAGTCGCTCGATCACTTCCGCGCCGCGCTCGACTACACGCTCGCCATTCCGCGCTTCTCGCTGCGCTTGCGCCTCGCGTGCGTGTGGCCGATCGTGATCGGACTCGAAACGTTGCTGCTGCTCGTCGGTAACGCGCACTGGCTGGAGCCCGCGAAAGTGTCGAAGATCCAGCGCAAGCAGGTGTACGGCATTCTCGCGCGCTCGCTGCCTGTGTCGGTGTCGGATGCGGGGCTGCGTAGCTGGATCGAAGGGCTGATCCGGGCGATCGAATCGCGCATCGGCGTTCGATAAAACTCGCTCCCGTTCAATCCCGGTTTGTTCATACAGCGATCGAGCGCCTATGATGAACCTCGCACAACCCGAAACGAAGGACGGCCCCGGCCGCAACGTACCATGACGGCAATCGCCAGCTGGCACGCGCATGTGTATTTCGATCAGGCGTCGCGCGACGCTGCATGGACGCTGCGCGAAACCATCGAAGCGCAGTTTCACGGCAGATTCGAAATGGGGCGTTTTCACGAGCGCCCCGTCGGTCCGCATCCGATGTGGTCGTATCAGCTTGCTTTCGGCCCCGAACTGCTCGCGGAGCTGTTCGCGTGGCTCGCGCTCAATCACGGCGCGCTCGACGTCTTCATCCATCCGAACACGGGCGACGCGCTGCGCGATCACCGCGATTGTGCGGCGTGGATCGGGCGCTCGTATCAGTTGAATCTCGCCGCGTTAGGCGGTTAGCGCGCATTCGGCGCGGCGCATCGTTGCGCGCGCAGCGCGCATGGAGGTCGGGTCATGACGGTCACCAATGCGGTGTCGGGCACCAACGTCCATGAAGTCGCGGACAGCATTTACCGGATCAACACGCCTGTGTTCTTCGAAGGCGGGCCGGGCGGTTTCTCCTTCAACCAGTATCTGATCGTCGACGACGCGCCGCTGCTGTTCCATACCGGCCCGCGCAAGATGTTTGCGCTCGTGCGCGAAGCGGTGGCGTCCGTGTTGCCGCCCGAACGGCTGCGGCATATCGCGTTCTCGCATGTCGAAGCGGACGAGTGCGGCTCGCTCAATGAGTGGCTCTCCACCGCGCCCGAAGCGCAACCGCTGTGCAGTGGCGTCGCCAAACTGGTGTCCATCGACGATCTCGCCGACCGGCCCGCGCGCGGCCTCGAAGACGACGAAACCGTCGATCTCGGACGCCACCGGCTGCGCTGGCTCGCGACGCCGCATCTGCCGCATGCGTGGGAATGCGGGATGCTTTTCGACGAGACGACCCAGACGCTGCTGTGCGGCGATCTGTTCACGCAAGGCGGCGCCGTCTGCCCGCCGTGACGGGCGCGGACATTCTCGGTCCGAGCGAGGCGTTCCGGCGCAGCATGGATTACTACTCGCACACGAAACACGGCGACGCGATGCTGGAACGGCTCGCCGCACTCGAGCCGCACACGCTTGCGTGCATGCACGGCAGCGCGTGGCAAGGCGACGGCGCGGCGCTGCTTCGCGCGCTGGCGGTGTCGCTGCGCGAGTGAGTGCGCGGGCCGCGTTGATCCGGCGAATCGACGGCGCGAATCACGGCGATAAGCGACGCGCCCAGCAACCCACGCCGCAGCGCAGCAAAAAGTTTTTTCGCGCGTAGTGTCGATTCCCGTCGCCGCCGCTCGTCGTCACAGTAAGCGGGCATATCGTCCGCTATCTGCCTGCAAGGACGACGACGATGACCTTGAAGCTCTACGCCCATCCGTTTTCTTCGTACTGCCAGAAGGCGCTTACCGCGCTCTACGAGAACGGCACGCCATTCGACTACCGCCGGCTCGACGAACCCGGCGCGATGGACGAACTCGCTGCGCGCTGGCCCATCCGGCGCTTTCCGCTGCTCGTCGACGAGGGACGCACGATCGCCGAGGCGACCGTCATCATCGAGCATCTCGGCTTGCATCATCCCGGCCCGGTTCAGCTGCTTCCCGACGATCCGCGCGTGGCGCTCGACGTACGCTTCATGGATCGTTTCTTCGACAACTACATCGCGACGCCGCAGCAGAAGATCGTGTTCGACAGCCTGCGCGACGAGAGCGAACGCGATGCGCGCGGTGTCGCCGATGCGCGCGCGCAGCTCGAGGTCGCGTATGCGTGGCTCGACAACACGATGAGAGACCGCGAGTGGGCGGCAGGCGAGCGCTTCAGTCTCGCGGATTGCGGCGCCGCGCCGTTTCTCTTCTACGCCGAGTGGACGCACCGGATCGATCCGAAGTTCGAATACGTGATTGCGTATCGCAAGCGTCTGTTGAAGCGGCCTTCGTTCGCGCGCGCCGTCGAGGAAGCACGGCCGTATCGCCATCTGTTTCCATTCGGCATGCCGGAACACGACTGATTTCATGGTTCGTCAATTGAATGGGAGGTCGCGATGTCTTCTGCATCTTCTCTCGTGCCCGCCGCCGAACTGGCGAAGCGCAACGGCCGGCACTATCCGAACGAGAGTGTCGAATACCGCCGCGCCCGCGACGCGCTGCTCGCGGAGGAAATCGAACTGCGTCGTCATATCGAGCGCGTCGCGGAGCAGCGCCGCGCGCTGCCGCCGGGCGGCGACGTGACGGGCGATTACCGCTTCATCGGCGAAGCGGGGCCCCTCGATCTCGCCGGGCTGTTCGGCGACAAGGACACGCTCGTGATCTACAGCTACATGTTCGGTCCGCAGTGCGAGCGGCCGTGTCCGATGTGCACGTCGCTACTGAGCGCGTGGGACGGCGAGGCACGGGACATCGCGCAACGCATCGCGCTGGCCGTGGTCGCGCGTTCGCCGATCGAGCGGCTCGTGGCGTTCAAAAAGGAGCGCGGCTGGCGCGATCTGAAGCTGTATTCGGACGTGAACGGCGAGTACAGCCGCGACTTCGGCGCGATCTCCGACGACGGCGGCGACGACGCGGCGTTTCAGGTCTTCACACGCCGCGATGGCACGATCCGGCATTTTTATGCGGCTGAGATGGGCTTCCCGACTGTCGATCCCGGCCAGGACCCGCGCGGCGCGCCGGATCTGATGCCGATGTGGACGATCTTCGACATGACGCCCGAAGGGCGCGATCCGCATTGGTATCCAAAGCTCGATTACGCGCGGTGACGCGAACGCGCGGCGGGTCGTTGGGGACGCCGCCCCGTGCGTAAGAAGGCAGGCATGATGGCGAACGCAATCGCGCCGCGAGCACGCGGCGCTCGTACCGTTCGCAGGTGTGCGTAGGTAGCAGGTATCAGTCGGCGAGGCGCTTGTCGGCGAGTGCGCGTTCGCAGTCGCCGAGCACGGTGACGACGAGGCGCGCCTGAGCGTCCAGTTCGTCAGTGTCGAGAATCTCTTCGACGGCGTCGCGCGCCCAGTCGGCTTCGACAAACGATGCATGCCGCTGCGCGATATCGAGCGCGATGGCCGACAGCCTCGCGATGCTTAACCAGTCGGCTGTGCGCCCGTGCCGGTCGAGCCACTTGTGCGCGGCGTCGACGTGAAAGGACGGTGTGGGCCAGGTCTCGTTCAGATACCAGGCACCCAGGCTTCCGCACGTGAGCCAGCACAGCAGCTCCACGCGGTCGCGTTGGCTTAGAAGATGGCGTACATCACTCATGGCGACGCTCGCGAAGGTAACGGATATGACGTGAGTTCCGCGTAGCAAAGCTCGAACCCGTGTGTGTACGACAATAACACGACGTTGTGCCTTGCACGACAGGGTTTAACCGAATTAGGGGTGTCTCGCGTGATGTTGAATGTGTGCTGACCGACAATCGGGTGTTCTTGCTGCGCTGCATTGCACAGGCACAGTGCAGCGCGGCTCGCGTTTTAGCGCGAACACGTCGAGTATGAATCGGCCGATGCGTCGAGGCGGATCATCTGGCCGTGATGGAGCACCGTGAATGCGTCGTTGGGCAGGCCGGCTTCATGGGTCGCTTCGGCGAGTTTTTTCGGCGGTTCGTCGAGCGCCTCGTCGGTCAGTTCGAACGTGCCCCAGTGAATGCCGATCGCTTTTTTCGCGCGCACGTCCTCGAAGATCTGCACGGCCTGCTGCGGGTCCACGTGCTGCGGTCCCATCAACCAGCGCGGCTCATACGCGCCAACGGGAATCAACGCGAGATCGACGCAACCGAATGCGGCGCCGATCCGCTTGAAGTCGTTTGAGTAGCCGGTGTCGCCCGCGAAGTACACCGAGACCGGGTGCGCGGCGCCCGCTGGCGTCTTCACGACCCAGCCGCCCCACAGCGTCTCGTTGCGACCGGTCAGGCTGCGCGCGGACCAGTGCGTCGCGGGCACGAACCAGAGGTCGAGACCGGCAACGCTGATTTCGTCGCCCCAGTCCAGTTCCTCTGCATTCGTGATGCCTTTTTTCGCGAGCCAGTCCT
>Ga0247692_1000205_pt1 | contig 14215 bp, 10 predicted proteins | sample CNK33_metaG_FD_183041 | JGI IMG/M metagenome (GOLD analysis project Ga0247692, IMG submission 183041) | Soil microbial communities from Purdue University Martell Research Forest, Indiana, United States - CNK33 | ecosystem: Environmental > Terrestrial > Soil > Temperate forest > Bulk soil...
CGGCGCCGAGGGAGCCTCGTCGAAGATCGCCCGCGTGCTCCCGGAGCGCCTTGCCCGCCGAGTCGAGCGCCTGCGCGACGAGCTGCGGCTGATGGGCGAGCCCGAGCCGACGCCGGCCTCCGGCGAGACGCTGCTGCTCGTGACCGAGGCGGTGCGGAGGCGTCGCTCGCTCCGGATCGGCTACACCCGAGGCGACGGCAGGCGGAGCACGCGCGAGATCGAGCCGCTCGGGCTCGTCGCGCGCCGCGGGCGCTGGTACGTGCCCGCCCGCACGGCGGACGGGGGCGAGCTCCGCACCTTCCGGGCCGACCGCATCGACCATGCGAGCATCGGCGAGCCCGTCGAGCCGCCGGAGCCCGGCTTCGACCCCGTCGCACATGTCGTCCAGATGCTCGCGCGCGTTCCGTGGGGCTGGGAGATCGAAGTGCGTCTCGACGCGCCGGTGCACGAGCTCGCGGCGAGAGTTCCGCCGACGCTCGGGGAGCTGTCGCCCGACGGGGCAGGAACGCGGCTCGAGCTTCGCGCCGACTCGCTCGACTGGGCCGCCGGGTTCCTGGCCGGCCTGGGAGCCGACTTCGAGGTCGTTCGGCCCGACGAGCTGCGGGAGCCGCTCGCGCGACTCGCCGGTCGGCTCACGTACGCGGCTCAGGCGTGAACTGCGGCGATCGCCGGCTCGGCGGCCTGCTCGAGGCGCGGCGCGAGTGCGAGGCCGATCTCGTCCAGGGAGCTGCCGAGCGCGCCCGCGACGTAGCGGCGCAGCGCGCGCGGTGAGTGCAGGACGACGAAGCCGGTGAGGGCGCTGTTCTCGCGGCGCAGCGGCAGCGCGACGTAGGCGCCGTCGCCGCCGAGCTCGTGGGCCGCGGTTGCGATCAGCTCCTCGCGAGCTTCGGCCTCGCGCACGAGCCAGCTCATCAGCACGAGCTCGTTCGGGCCTTCGCCGCGCGCGTGCTCGATCTCGCCGCCGAGCCCGTCCTCGCGCCAGCGCACGAGCGCGATCCAGTCGCCGCGTGTCGCCTCGGCGAGGACGTCCGCGAGCTCTCCGAAGACTCGGTCGCGCTCGCCCGCCGCCAGCGCCGCCGCGAGCGCGCGGGCCAGGGAGTTGCTGCGGATTCGCACCCACGCCTGCAGCACGAGCCCGATCGCGGTCGCGGCGACGCCGGCCACGACGAGCCAGGCCTGGTCGAGTCCGACGCCGGCGAGACCACCGATCACACCCGCGAGCGCGATCAGCTCCGGCCGCTCCTTGAGGTCACGGGCGCCGCGGATCTCGGGGACGCGGTACGGCGTGGCGGAGCCGCTGATCTCCTCGCGCTCCTCCGGCGTCAGGTTCGCGAAAGGATCCTGGCCGCGCTGGAAGGCGACGAACGCCTTCGCGACCGCAGGGTGGAACTGCGTGCCGATGTTGCGCTCGATCTCAGCTAGCGCCTCTTCGGCGCTCAGGCCCGGGCGGTAGGCGCGGTCGCTCGTCATCGCGTCGAAGCTGTCGGCGACGACCAGGAAGTGCGCCGCCAGCGGCTGGTCGCCCGGCGGCACGCCGTAGTAGCCCCGCCCGTCGTAGCGCTCGCGGTGGTACTCGACTGCGCGCGCCTCGGCGGCGGAGACTTCGAAGCGGCGCAGCAGTCGCGCGGACAGCCGCGGGGCGCGCCAGACGGCGTCCCATTCGTTCGGCCGCAGCTTGCCGGGCTTGCTGAGCACGGCCGAGTCGACCGCGACCTTCCCCAGGTCGTGCAGGCGGGCGGCCCAGCGCAGGCGGTCGATGTCGGAGTAGGGGAGGCCGAGGGCGCGCGCGAGGGTGTCGACGTAGCCGGCGACGCGGATCGAGTGGCGGTAGGTCGAGGGGTCGCGCTCGTCGACGATGTTCGCGAATGTCTCGAGCGCGTGGAGCGTCTCCTGGCGTGAGCGCCGCACCCGCGCGTGGGCCTGGTCGACCGCCAGCGCGACGGGAATGACGGCGAGCACGTTCCACGGGTGGTTGAGCGCGAAGAGCGCCACGATCGCGCCGAGCCCGACCTCCGCCGCGGCGGCGGCGAAGTCCGGCTGGAGCACCTCGAGCCCGCCGACGATCTGGAGCAGTCCGCGCGAGACGAGCAGGTAGACGAGCGCAAGGGCCGTGAGCGGCACGACGTCGTCCGGGAGCGCGAGGTGGCCCGTGTGGCCGCCGCCGAGCGCGAACGCGTAGCCGCCCGCCACCGCGGCGAGCGCGTAGGCGGAGGCCTGGAAGGCTGCGTGGCGCCAGCTGCCGCGCATCAGCCGTGCCAGGAGGGCCGCGGACCCGGCGACGAGCGCGCCGCGCCAGGGGCCAAGCACGATCACGGCCGCGAGGTCGACGCCCGAGGCGACGCGGAAGACGCCCGGCCCGAGCGGCTCGCGGACGCGAGCGCTCTCCGGCTCCTCGAGCAGCTCGGCGGCAAGGGCGGCGGCGGCGAGCAGCGCGAGCGCCGTCAACGGCTCGCCGGCAGCCGCGAGCCCACCGGCCACGATGACGCCGAGACCGGCCGCGACGGTCAGGTACGCGAGGACGGAAAACCGCACGATGCCTCTATCGGGTTCAACGCGGGGCTCCGTTAACCCTTGACTGCCCTACACTGCGGCGATGCCGGGAAGCACACGGATCATCCCGCTCGGGGGCCTCGGAGAGGTCGGCAAGAACATGACGGTCTTCGAGGCCGACGGCGACGCCGTGGTCGTCGACGCGGGGCTTGCGTTCCCGCGCGACGAGCACCTCGGCGTCGACCTGATCCTGCCCGACTTCTCGTACCTCGTCGACCTCGAGAAGCCGGTCCGCGCCGTGCTGCTGACGCACGGGCACGAGGACCACGTCGGCGCGCTGCCGTATCTGCTGCGCGAGGTGCGCGTCCAGGAGGTGTGGGCGACGCGGCTGACGCTCGGGCTGATCAAGTCGAAGCTCGACGAGCACGGCCTACTGCGCTCGGTCGAGCTGCGCGAGGCGGACCCGGAGGGGCCGCCCGTCGAGCTCGGGGCCTTCCGAGCGGAGTTCGTCCGTGTCGCGCATTCGATCCCCGACTCGGTCGCGATCGTGCTCGACTCGCCCGGCGGCCGGATTCTGCACACCGGCGACTACAAGCTCGACCACACGCCAGTCGACGGCCTCCGCACCGACGTCGGGCGCCTGGCCGAGATCGGGAACCGCGGCGTCGACCTCTTTCTCGGCGACTCGACCAACGCCGAGCGTCCGGGCGTGACGGGCTCGGAGCGGCTCGTCGGCGAGGCGTTCCGGCAGTTGATCCCGCCGCGCACGGGCCGCATCCTCGTCGCCTCCTTCGCGTCCAACGTGCACCGCATGCAGCAGGCAATCGACGTCGCGGTCGAGGTCGGGCGCAAGGTCTGCGTCGTCGGACGCTCGATGCGCAAGAACGTGAACATCGCACGGAACCTCGGCTACATCGACGTGCCGGAGGAGGTGCTGATCCGGCCGAACGAGCTCGACGAGTACGCGCCCGGCGACGTGATGATCCTCTGCACGGGCAGCCAGGGCGAGCCGCTCTCGGCGCTGGTGCGGATCGCCTACGGCGACCACCCGGCGGTGAAGGTCGAGGCGGGCGACACCGTGATCATCTCGGCCAAGCCGGTGCCCGGGAACGAGCTGCGCGTCCACGACGCGATCAACCAGCTCGCCCGCAACGGCGCCGAGGTGCTCCACCAGGAGATCGCGCCGGTGCACGTCTCCGGCCACGGCTACGCCGAGGAGCTGCGCACGATGCTCGGGCTCGTGCGCCCGAAGTCCGTCATGCCCGTGCACGGCGAGTTCCGGATGCTGGCGGCGCACGCGCGGCTGGCGGAGGAGAGCGGCGTGCCGGCGAACCGGATCGTGCTCGCGGAGAACGGCTCGGTCGTCGAGCTCGACGAGTCCGGCGCCTACCTGACCGACCGCGTCGACAGCGGCGTCACCTTCGTGGACGGCCTCGGGGTCGGCGACGTCCAGGACGTAGCGCTGCGCGACCGGCGGCACCTGTCCGAGGACGGCGTCCTGATCATCGTCGCCACGCTCGGCGGCGGCAACGGCTCGGTCGGGCGCCCAGAGCTGATCGCGCGCGGGTTCGCCGAGCCGGGCGAGCCGCTGCTCGACGAGATGCGAGCAGAGGCGGAACGGGTACTGGACGAGCTGGTGCACGAGCACGTGACCGAGATCAAGCTCCTTCAGGAGCATCTCCACGACGGCCTAGGCCAGCTGATCTACGACCGCACGGGTCGACGGCCGATGATCCTTCCCGTAGTAGTAGAGGTATGAGCACGCTCCGAGCAGAGCCTGGTTGGGCCGACGTCCTTCTGGACTCGGCCGCCGACGCGGACACCGCCGACCGGCTGATCCGTCAGCTGAACGCCGCCTCCGTGGCGTCGCTGGCATTCTGCCGCCTGCTCGAGCGCTGGGGCCGCGGCGACGCTGCGCCCTCGACTCCCGGTGGGCGGCAGGCGGCGCTCCGGCGTGCGGCCGACCGTGCGGAGACGGCGCTCGCAGGCCTCGAGGGGCCGCTCGGGCGCTACCTGCTCGAACTCGAGCCCGAGCGCGCCGAGGGACGCTCCTGGTACGGCGCTCCCGGCGCCGCGGAGCTGATCGAGTGGGCGCCGGTGCTCCACCGGGCGGGCGTGCGCTGCTCGTCCGTGCGCGTCGCGCAGGCGTACCTCGAGCTCGCGGTCTTCCTGCGGGCCCTGGCGGGCCTCGACGACGCGGCGCGCATCCGCTCGGCGCCGGACCGGTCGTCGCTCTGGGCCGGCCTCTTCGACCTGCGCGAGAACCTGCTCGGTCGCGCGGTCGAGGATCTCAAGGCGCTTGCCGCCTGAGCGGAGGCATCGCTTGCGATGCCGTCGTCAGGACGCGTGCGTCCGTCTGAAATGACCGGTCGACACGTGGGAGCGGCGTGCCGCAACTGACCGTCGTAGGCTCGGTCAACCTTGACCTGGTCGCCCGTTCCGCGCGCCTGCCGCGGGTGGGGGAGACGCTGACCGACGCGACGTTCGCCCGTTATCCCGGCGGTAAAGGCGCAAACCAGGCGGTCGCGGCGGCACGGCTCGGGGCGGAAACCCGCCTTGTCGGGGCCGTAGGAGCGGACGAGCTCGCCGAGCCGGCGCTCGCCGGTCTGCGAGAGGCGGGCGTCGAGGTCCAGCTCTCGCAGCGCGACGCAACGGGCGTGGCGCTGATCCTGGTCGACGACGCGGGCGACAACGTGATCGTCGTCGCACCCGGAGCGAACGTGCAAGTCGGGCGCGTCGAGGTCGGCGGCAACGTCCTCTGTCAGCTCGAGATCTCGGACGAGACGATCGTCTCGGCCGCCGAGGGCGCGCAGCGGTTCTTCCTCAACGCGGCGCCGGCGCGGGCGCTCCCGGCTGACGTAGTGCGGGCCGCAGAGCTCGTCGTCGTCAACCGCTACGAGCTCGACTCGCTGCCGGAGACGCCAAGCCTGCTGGCGCTCACGCTCGGCGAGGAGGGCGCGGTTCTGATCGAAGCCGGGGCGGAGGTCGCGCGCGCGCCTGCCCCGCGGGTCGACGCCGTCGATGGCACCGCCGCGGGGGATGCCTTCACCGCCTGCCTGGTCGTCTCGCTGCTCGAAGGCCGCGACCGCGAGGAGGCGCTTCGCCGCGCCTGCGCAGCGGGCGCGATCGCAGCCTCGCGCCCGGGCGCGCAGCCGTCGCTGCCGACCGCTGTCGAGGTCGATGCGATGCTCTCGGAATGAGCACGCCGATCCTGCTCGACTGCGATCCGGGCCACGACGACGCGATCGCGCTGCTGCTCGCGCTCGCGAGCGACGAGGTCGAGCTGCGCGGTGTGACGACGGTCGCCGGCAACCAGACGCTCGAGAAAACGACCGCAAACGCAATTCGCGTGCTCGAGCTGGTCGGGCGCGCCGACGTCCCGGTCGCCGCCGGCGCCGAGCGGCCGCTCGTGCGCGAGCCCCGGGTTGCCGCCAACGTTCACGGCGAGACCGGGCTCGACGGCCCTGACCTCCCTCCGCCGCAGGCGCGACCTGAAGGCGAGCACGCGGTCGACTTCCTCGCGGGCCGCATCGCCGGGACCACGCTCGTGGCGACCGGTCCGCTCACGAACGTCGCGCTCCTGCTCGCCCGCCACCCGAACGCCCGGCCGGAGCGGATCGTGCTGATGGGCGGCGCGATCGCCGAGGGCAACGTCACACCGGCCGCCGAGTTCAACATCTGGGGCGATCCGGAGGCGGCCGCGCGCGTGTTCGAGAGCGGGATCGACGTGACGATGGTCGGCCTCGACGTGACGCACCGGGCGCTCGTCACCTCCGCACGGGCCGAACGGCTGCGCGCCGCCGGCCGCGTCGGGAAGGTCGTTGCGGAGCTGCTCGACTTCTACGGCGTCTTCCACCGCGAGGTCTACGGCTTCGACGGCTCGCCGATCCACGACGCGGTCGCCGTCGCGCACGTGATCGACCCGACGTTGCTCGAGACCCGGCACCTGAACGTCCAGGTCGACTGCGCTTCGGAGCTCTGCCGGGGTCGGACGGTCGTCGACCTCTGGCGCCGCACCGGGCTCGAGCCGAACGCCCACGTCGCCGTCGGAATCGACTCGGAGCGCTTTCTCGACCTGTTACACGAGCGCCTCGCCCGGCTAGGCTAGAACCATGCTTGCCGCGGACATCGTCACCCTGCTGATCCCGGTCTTCATCCTGGTGGGGCTCCTGCTCGCGCTGCTCGCGCTGAACTTGCTCGCGCGGGTCGACAACGGCCGTTACGTGCGGCCGCTCGCGAACGCAATGATGAAGGTGCCGTTCCTGAAGCGCTGGCTGACGAAGGCGTCGAAGGCGAACCTGGAGCGCAAGAACCCGGAGCTCGCGAGCGCGATCGCGAAGCTCGAGCGCAGCGGCGTGCAGAACGACCCACAGCGGGCGCAGGCCGCGATGTCGCGGCTCAGCGCCGCCGAGCGCCGCGCCTACCTCGACGCGGCCGGGGCAGAGGGCGCGATCCCGGAGCCGATGAACCGCCAGCAGCGGCGCCAGGCCCAGAAGCTCAAGAAGCGGCGGTAGCGAAGGGAAGCTCCGCGCGGCGTCGAAGCAGCGGCCCATGGCGCGCCGCCGCAAACGACGCACCCTCAAGCCGCGCGTGCCCTCGCGCGTCCGGCGCAAGAAGCGCGGGGCGAAGAAGGCCGAGGGCCACCAGCATCCGGAGCTGATCGGGCTCGGCCTAGTCGCGCTGGGCGTCTTCCTGGCGGCGGTCGTCTGGGCGGGTTGGAACGGCGGCTACGTCGGCCTCTGGGTCGGCAACGGGCTCGACGCGCTGATCGGCGGCGCGGCGCTCGCGCTTCCGGCCGCGCTGACGATCGTGGGCGCCTTGATGGTCGCGCGCAGCGACCTCGTCGACGTGCGGCCTTTCCGCACGGGCCTCGTCGTGCTCGCGTTCGGACTGATGATCACACTCGGCAAGGACCAGGGCGGCTATGTCGGCACACTCCTCGGCGGCGGGCTCGGGCTCGCGATCGGCTCGACCGGCGTCGCGATCGCCGGCGTGCTGACGCTGCTCGTCGGCGCGTTGCTCGTCAGCGGCGCGTCGATCGGCGCGATGGTTCGCGGCTCGGGCCGGGCGGTGCACCGCGCAGCCCGCAGGACGATCCCGCGACGCCCAGAGCCGCGCCTGCAGGTGCTTCCCGGCGCCGCGCTGCCCGAGCCTCCGAAGCCGGTCGCGCCGCCGGTCGACGTCGTCAACCAGTTCCCGGACATCGTCTCCGAGGGCCCGCCGCCGCTCGTCCACGACGAGCCGCAGACCAATGAGCCGGACGAGACCAGCCTCTTCGACATCACCTCCGAGACGGCAACCGAGTACCGCCTGCCCGACCGCGCGCTCCTGCGCCGCTCGGCGCCCGGTTCCGGCCCCGACGCCGAGCACACGGGCCGCGTCGCCGAGGCGCTCGTCCAGACGCTGGCGAACTTCGGCGTCGACGCGACCGTGATCGGACAGATCTCGGGCCCGCGCGTGACGCGCTACGAGCTGCAGCTGGCGCCCGGGACGAAGGTCTCGAAGGTCGCCGGCCTGAAGGACGACCTCTCCTACGCGCTCGCGACGACGGAGATCCGCATCCTCGCGCCGATCCCCGGCAAGCAGGCCGTCGGCGTGGAGCTGCCGAACACGAGCCCGAACCTCGTCACGCTCGGCGACATCTACGACGACCTGCCGGCCACGTCGAGCCCGCTGTCGGTGTGGCTCGGCAAGGACATCTCGGGCCAGGCCGTCTGGACCGACCTGGCGCGGATGCCGCACATCCTGATCGCCGGCACCACCGGGTCGGGCAAGTCGGGCTGCATCAACACGGTCCTCACCTCGGTGCTGCTGCGCTCGACGCCCGACGAGGTGCGGATGATCCTGATCGACCCGAAGCGGATCGAGCTCAACTACTACGAGTCGATCCCGCACCTGCTCACGCCGGTCGTCTCGAGCCCGAAGGAGGCCGCCTCGGTGCTGCGCAACGTCGTGGCCGAGATGGAGCGCCGCTACGAGCGCCTCTCGGCCGTCCGGGCCCGCAGCCTGCCCGAGGCGAACCGCGCCTTCCGCTCGCGCGGCGAGCAGACGCTGCCGTACCTGCTCGTCGTGATCGACGAGCTCGCAGACCTGATGATGATCTCGCCGCAGGAGGTGGAGGACGCCGTCATCCGCCTGGCGCAGAAGTCGCGCGCGGTCGGGATCCACCTGGTGCTCGCGACGCAGCGGCCATCGGTCGACGTGATCACGGGCATGATCAAGGCGAACGTGCCTAGCCGGATCGCCTTCGCGGTCTCGAGCCAGACCGACTCTCGCGTGATTCTCGACCAGGCCGGTGCCGAGAGCCTGCTCGGCCAGGGCGACATGCTCTTCAAGCCGCTCGGCACCTCGCGCCTGCAGCGGCTCCAGGGTGCGTTCGTGACCGAGGAGGAGATCGCGTTGATCGTCGAGCAGTGCCGTGCGCAGCGCGAGCAGGAGCTCGACGAGAGCCTGCTGGAGGCGCCGCAGGTGTTCGAGGACGAGGGCGGGCACGACGACGGCGAGTTCGACCCGGACGAGGACCCGCTGCTCGACAAGGCGATCGAGGTCGTCGTCCAGACGCAGACGGCGTCGGTCTCCCTGCTGCAGCGCCGGCTACGGGTCGGGTACACGCGAGCGGGCCGCCTGATCGACATGCTCGAGCGCCGCGGGATCATCTCCGGCTACGAAGGCTCGAAACCGCGCCGCGTGCTCGTGGACGAGAGCTCGCTTCCGCAGCTCACCGACGCCATTTGACCTAGGACCTGATGGGCCCGAAACAGGGCCGAGCGGCCTATGCAGCGCGCCTAACTTCGGGTTAGCATCCAGCGTCTTTTAGGCGGAAGGTTTTCCAACAGGGAGGGCAAGTGAAGGTTTCACGTCGTATGTCCATCGTCGCTGCGGCGCTCGCGGTCGTGATGCTGGCCGGGCTCGCTGCGCTGGTGGGCAGCAGCACGAGCCGGGCATCGACCCAGGCGAGCAAGGCCACCTTTGTGGCCACGCTGGTCAGCGACATCGGCAAGTTCAACGACCGGTCGTTCAACCAGTCGCAGAAAGAGGGTCTGATCCGGGCGAAGAAGCAGCTGCACGTCAAGACCAACGCGCTGCAGTCGAACTCGACCTCGGACTACATTCCGAACCTGACGCAGGCTGTCAGGCTCCATTCGAATCTGATCATCTCGGCCGGCTTCCTGCTCGCCGACGCCACGAACACGGTCGCGAAGAAGTACCCGAAGATCCACTTCGCGATCACCGACTATGACGCCAAGACCGCGCCGTTCAACGGCCGGAAGAACGTCATGGGCCTGACCTACGCGGCGAACGAGTCCGGCTGCCTGGTCGGCGTCCTAGCGGCGAAGATGGCGGCGAAGGCGGGCAAGAAGATCATCGGCGCCGTCGGTGGTTTGCAGATTCCGCCGGTCGACATCTGGATCGCGGGCTACAAGTTCTGCGCGCAGAAGGCTGTGCCCGGCACGCAGGTGCTGGTCGGCTACTCGCAGGACTTCGTCGCGGCCGACAAGTGCAAGACGGTGGCCGAGAACCAGATCGGGCAGGGCGCCCAGGTGCTCTTCCAGGTCGCCGGCGGCTGTGGCCTCGGCACGCTCAAGGCCGCGGCGGCCGCGGGCATCTGGGGCATCGGGGTCGACAAGGACCAGTACAAGGACTCGGCGCGCGTGCTCACGTCGGGCGTCAAGCGCGTCGACAACGGGGTCTACCAGGCCATCCAGAAGACCCAGGCCAAGAAGGGGTTCAAGGGCGGCGGCAACCTGCTCTTCAACCTCAAGAACGGCGGCATGAGCGTGGGCAAGATCAACCCGTCCGTGCCGAAGGCGTACATCACACTGATGAACACCTACAAGACGAACATCATCAAGAAGAAGCTGCACGTCCCGACGAAGCTGTCGTAGGGACGACGAACCAAGGTGTATGACGGCGGGCCCTGCGGGGCCCGTCGTCGTCTGGTAGAACATCTTTTCGTGGGGATGATGCGAAAGGCGGCGTACGTGCTCGGTGCGGTCGCCGTCCTCGCGCTCGCCGCGGGCTGCGGCGGGAGCAGCAAGAAGAGCAGCTCGACGCAGACTTCGACCTCCGGCGGCGCCACCTCGAACAAGCTCGTCGCGCTCGTCAGCGACATCGGCAAGTTCAACGACCGCTCCTTCAACCAGTCGCAGAAGGAGGGGCTCGACCGCGCCAAGGCCCAGCTCGGGATCCAGACGGCCGAGCTGCAGTCGAACTCGACGTCCGACTACGTCCCGAATCTGACGCAGGCGGTCCGTAAGAAGGCCGACCTGATCATCTCGGCCGGCTTCCTGCTCGCTGACGCGACCAACACGGTCGCTCAGAAGAACCCGAACATCCACTTCGCGATCACCGACTACGACGTCACGGGCACGCCATTCAACGGCCGCAAGAACGTGATGGGCCTCACCTACGCCGCGAACGAGTCCGGCTGCCTCGTCGGCTATCTGGCCGCCGAGATGGCCAAGAAGCAGGGCGGCAAGCAGATCATCGGCGCGGTCGGAGGGCTCAAGATCCCGCCGGTCGACATCTGGATCGCCGGCTACCAGTACTGCGCGAAGCTCTACAACCCGAAGATCAAGGTCCTGGTCGGCTACTCCCAGGACTTCGTCGCTTCGGACAAGTGCAAGACGGTGGCCCAGAACCAGATCTCGCAGGGCGCACAGGTGCTCTTCCAGGTCGCCGGCGGCTGCGGGCTCGGCACGCTCAAGGCCGCGGACGAGGCCGGCATCTGGGGCATCGGCGTCGACAAGGACCAGTACAACGACGCGAAGCGCGTGCTCACCTCCGGCGTCAAGCGCGTCGACAACGGCGTCTTCCAGGCCTCGAAGCTCGTCACCGAGAACCAGTTCAGGGGCGGAAGCAACCTGCTCTTCAACCTCAAGAACGGCGGCATGGACGTCGGCAAGATCAACCCGGCGGTGCCGAAGGCGCTCGTCGACAAGATGAACGAGCTGAAGCAGAAGATCATCTCGGGCCAGGTCAAGGTCCCCTCGTCGCTCTAGCAACGCGCCTCCGGCCGCCTCCCTAGAATCTGCCGCAGTGGCAGTGGAACCCTCCACGGTCCTCGAGCTGCGGGGCATCACCAAGCGGTTTCCCGGCGTGGTCGCCAACGACCACGTCGACTTCGACCTCAGGCCGGGCGAGGTCCACGCGCTGCTCGGTGAGAACGGCGCCGGCAAGTCGACGCTGATGAACATCCTCTACGGCCTCTACAAGCCGGACGAGGGCGAGATCGTGCTGAAGGGGAAGCCCGTCGTCTTCGGCTCGGCCAAGGACGCGATCGACCGCGGGATCGGGATGGTGCACCAGCACTTCATGCTCATCCCGGTCATGACGGTGGCCGAGAACATCGTGCTCGAGGTCGAGCCGCGCAAGGCCGGCGTGCTGCTCGACTACGACCAGGCCGTCGAGCGCGTCCGCGAGATCTCGACGCGCTACGGGCTCGCGGTCAACCCGACCGCGAAGGTCGAGAACATCAGTGTCGGCCAGCAGCAGCGGGTCGAGATCCTGAAGGCGCTCTACCGGGGCGCCGAGATCCTGATCCTCGACGAGCCGACGGCCGTGCTGACGCCGCAGGAGGCGGGCGAGCTCTTCGCGATCATCAAGAGCCTGCAGGAGGGCGGCACCTCGATCATCTTCATCAGCCACAAGCTGAACGAGGTGCTCGAGATCGCCGACCGGATCACCGTCCTGCGCCGCGGGAAGATGATCGACACCGTTCCGCGCGAGGGCGCGACCGAGGAAGGGCTCGCGAAGATGATGGTCGGCCGCGAGGTGCTGCTTCGGGTCGAGAAGCCGCCACCGCAGACCGGCGGCGTCCTGCTCGAGGTGCGCGACCTGAGCGTCGACGACGACCGCGGCCTCCCGGCCGTGCGCGATGTCTCACTCTCGGTGCGCGCGGGCGAGATCGTCGGGATCGCCGGCGTCGAGGGCAACGGCCAGAGCGAGCTGATCGAGGCGATCACCGGGCTGCGGAGCGCGTCGAGCGGAGAGGTCGCGGTCGCCGGCCACGTCGTCCCGCATCCGACGGCGCGCAGGATGCTCGACGTCGGCGTGGGGCACATCCCGGAGGACCGGCAGCGCCGCGGGCTCGTGCTCGAGTTCTCGATCGCCGAGAACATCGCGTTGCACGACTACAACAAGCCGCCGGCCTCGCGCTTCGGCTGGCTCTTTCCGCGGCGCCTGATCCAGCGGGCACGCAGCCTGATCAGGGAGTTCGACGTTCGCGGCGGGGGCCCGCAGACGGCCGGAGGCGCGCTCTCGGGCGGCAACCAGCAGAAGGTGGTCGCGGCCCGCGAGGTCTCCCGCGACCCGAAGGTGCTGGTCGCGGCGCAGCCGACCCGCGGCCTCGACGTCGGCGCGATCGAGTACCTGCACCGCCGTCTCGTCGAGGAGCGCGACGAGGGCCGCGCGATCCTGCTGATCTCGCTCGAGCTGGACGAGATCCTGTCCCTGTCCGACCGGATCCTCGTCATGTACGAGGGCCGCATCGTCGGCGAGCACAGCGGCGACGTGACCGAAGAGGAGATCGGCCTCGAGATGCTGGGCGGCCGCCGGAAGGAGCCGTCGCCCGCATGAGCGAGCCACTCGGCCCGCAGCGGCGCGAGACGCAGCCGGAGGAGATCGCGGGGGCGCCGCCCACCACCGCTGCCTCCCGCTTCGCCGCCTGGCAGAAGGCCGGCGGGATCATCGTGCCGATCCTGACCGCGGTGCTCGCGTTCCTGATCGGCGGCCTGATCGTCCTCGCCACCGGGCACAACCCCTTCCAGGCGTACTGGGACATCATCAACGGCGCCGGCCTGAACTGGCTCGCGCACCCGACGAACACCGACGTCGCCAACACGGCGGCCTACAACTTCAGCCAGACGCTGCTGCAGACGACGCCGCTGATCCTGACCGGGCTGGCCGTCGCGTTCGCGTTCCGCTGCGGCATGTTCAACATCGGCGGAAACGGCCAGTACCTCGTCGGCCTCTACTGCGCGAACTGGGTCGGGGTCTCGTTCGTGAACCTGACGCGCCCGGCGCACGTCTTGCTCGGAATCGCCGCGGCGGCCGCCGCCGGCGCGATCTGGGCGGGCATCGCCGGCTTCCTGAAGGCGACCACCGGTGCGCACGAGGTGATCACCACGATCATGCTCAACTGGGTTGCCTACTGGATCGGCAACTACATCTTCCAGCAGGGCGGGCCGCTGCAGGGGCCTGCGAACAAGCCGCTCAGCATCCCGATCTCCGGCGACATCGCCCACAGCGCACGGATCCCGGTCTTCTGGGGCGACGCCGACCTGCAGGGCCTGCACATCGGCTTCTTCTTCGCGATCGGCTGCCTCGTCCTGTTCTGGCTCATCCTCAACCGAACGACACTCGGGTACGAGGTGAAGGCGGTCGGTTACAACCCGGAAGCCGCGGCGTACGGCGGGATCAAGGTGCGCGTCAACTACGTCCGCGCGATGGCGATCTCCGGCGCGTTCGCCGGCCTTGCGGGCGGCCTCGACATGCTCGGCTACCTCTACCACTTCGGCACCACCGACGTGCAGGCGGCCCAGATCGGCTTCCTCGGGATCGCGGTCGCGCTCCTCGGCCGGAACACTGCCCTCGGCGTCGGCCTCGCGGCCTTCCTGTTCGGCGGCCTGCTCTACGGGACGACGCACGGCCTCCAGTCGGGGACGATCGACCCGAGCCTCGCCGGCCACCTGACCGAGATGATCCAGGGGCTGGTCGTGCTCTA
>Ga0247692_1000206_pt1 | contig 14204 bp, 12 predicted proteins | sample CNK33_metaG_FD_183041 | JGI IMG/M metagenome (GOLD analysis project Ga0247692, IMG submission 183041) | Soil microbial communities from Purdue University Martell Research Forest, Indiana, United States - CNK33 | ecosystem: Environmental > Terrestrial > Soil > Temperate forest > Bulk soil...
GTGCGCGCGCATAAAGGCCCGGAGCCGCTCGTCGTCCCAGATACCCCAGAGGTCGCCGAATAGACGCTCGCGATCGTAGATCCAAGTGAGTGCGCGGTCGCCGAGCTCACGCGGCAGCACGAGCAGTTGCGAAAACTGCAGGTGACGCGTGCTTGCCCATCGCAAACCCTGCGCGTGCGCGAGCTCGACCTGGTCGCGCGGCAGCCAGCCCGCTATCGGAGAGCTCGGCCGCGCAGCGACGAGCGTCTCGAGCGTCGCCCGTAGGTCGGAGCACACGGCGATGTCGTCGGCGAGGATCGCGATATGCGTCGCGCGCGGCTCATTCATGGCGCACGTGAGCCAAGTCGCTTTCCAGTTGTACCAACATCCGCGGCGATGGATGTCGACGCGCACTGTCACGGGACCGCGGATGCGCTCGGCGAGCCGCTCACAGAGCGCGGCGCGTTCTCGGATCGTCATGATGCCGATGGCCATCGTTACCATTGGAACGCTACCTCGAGTCCGCTTTCGTGCGTGCTCTCGGCGCCCCACCATACGACCGCGGTGCTCTGCGCCCAGAGGATCCACGCGAGATAATGGACGCCGATCGGCGATTGCAGGCTGTATTGACCCACTGCCGTAACGGCGTCGTTGGTGTTCGTCACGAGCACTCGCGTCCGTGTGCCGCTCGGCGTGGATACCGTGTCGTATCCGAGGCCCGTGACTGCGGCGAAGGTTTTCGACTGCACCGCAGCGAACGCTTGTGCGCGTGTCCATGTTCCCGGCACGCCCTGGACATACTCGAAGCGGGAGTTAGAGCCGTTTGCCCCGACCCATGTATTAGCGGTCGGATGCGTGAAGGTTTCCGGTGTCCAACTGCGTCGGTATCGGAACGACGCGGTGATCTGATTGTCGATGTTCCAGAGATCACACTTCGCGGGCGTGGTGTCGGTGGCGTTTGTCTGCAGATGATAGGTCGTCGCGCTGCGCGGTCGACACGTGCCGAGATAGCGGCGCGTGCTGTCGCCGCTCTTGGTCCACACGCCATTGAGGCGAGCGATGGCGGTCGCGCGCGCGGTGGCTGATGTCCAGTTGACGACCTCGAGCGACACGACGCCGGCCGTCTGAGCGGCGAAGATGTCGAAAGGCAGGTCAGTCGTGCGGCCTGTCACGGCGTAGCTGACGCTCGAAACTTGGTAGAGCCGCCAGTTTGTGCCGTCATACAGCGCGATACGGTCGCTCTTGCTCGGCGCGAGATAGATCGTCGAGTACGTGCCATCGGCTGCGGGCGAGTCGTCAGCTGTCGGCGATAGGCGGCAGCCGTTGGCTGCCGGATCGGCGGCCGGCGCAGCGAAGGCGGCACCGGTCGCCGATGACGCAGTGAGTACGTCGCCGGCGGTAGGCGCCGGGGCACCGATGAGCACGTATGCGGTGGCCGACACTCCGAGGGCGTTAGCTGGCACCGCAGAGCCGGCGAGCGTTCGCCAGTAGGGCGAGTCTGGATTGTATGAGGTGTAACCTCGCCCGCACACCCATTGCACAGTCGCGCCGGGCGGGAGCGCGAACGTTGTCGATGTCGAGTTGAGGTTAGTGTCGTCGGGCCCGCTGATGTGTGATCCGCTGCCGACGGTTGGCGTGATAGTGACGCTCTTGCCAGCCGATAGCGAGTTGATGCCGAACCGCACACCGCGCAGCACTTGCTCGGAACCAGCCGGCGACACGAGGGTCAGAGTTGGGCTTGCGGCGAGTAGGTCGAGCTCGTAGAGCCATCCGGGATAGATAGTGGTCGGCGGCGTGACGTCGCGCGGCCACACTTGCAGCTCGCCCGGGATCTCAACAAACAAGCCGCTCGAGCCCGAGCCGGGCCGAAACTCACGATTGCAATAGGCGGTTCCCGCGTCGGTGGTGCGCACCACCATCAGCGAGCCGTTTGCGAGCCCGGTATAAGCGCCGGAATAGGCTAGGTCGAGCTGGTACGGAGCCCCGGCAGCGCCGGCAGCGATGACCTGATAGACGCCGCAGTTGGCCGCGGCCTCGAACAAAACTAGGACGAGGTCGCCAGCGACAACGGCGACGCCGTCGACGCTGAGAGCGCCGTTAGCTGTCGCTGTTAGGCGCGGCCTGTTAGTGCTGATCGTCGTCGCGGTATAGGCCGGCAGCGTGGTCGCGGTCGCGAGCCTTGCGTCGAAGTAGCTGCGTGTCTTGGCGCGCGAGGTGATGTCGCGGCCTGCGATGTTGAGTGAGCTGTCAGAGGATCGCAGCAGGCCATACAGCGGCGCGAGCGAGAGTGTTGCTGTGCCGGGCGTCCATGCCTGCGCGAGCTGGAACGTGACGCGGTCGCCGTCGGCCGCGTTCGCCGCGGTGTTGGCGATGTGGGTGGAGATGAACGTCCCCTCTGGGAACGTCATGGTTGTTGCGGCCTCGGGCGCGCGCGTCCATGCGCCGGACGCGATCACCCAGATACCATCGGTTGCCGGCGTCGAGTGGCCCCATATGAGCGCCCTGTCGCCAGCAACCGGCGTCTCCTGCCAGCCGACGGGGATGCCTGACATTGTGAGGCTGCCAGCTCCGGGCACATGCCACTTTGCCGTGATGACGTTTGCGCCGTCGACGCGAGCCTTGTCGGCGGCTGCCATGAAGCCGTCTGCGCTCGCCGTCGCCACGCCGGGCATCGCGTGCACATGGTCGGAGCGCGGCAGCGTGACGGCGGCGCCGGGCGAGCTCGCGGCACCGACGGTGAGCGCAGCGGGCGCGGCCGTCGCCGGCAAAGCGTGCACGTGGTCCGCTCGAGCTAGCGACGTCGACGAGCCGTCTGCAGTCGCCGCTGCCAGCGTGAGCGCGACAGGTGAGCCGGCGGTGACTTGATGCCGATGGTCGGACCGTGCGGCCGTGGTGGCGACGCCGATGGCCGCGGCGGTGACGTCTGCAGCGATCGGCGTGGTGCTGCCGACAGCTGCGGCGCTGGCCGCGACAGAATCGATCTTGGTTTTGTCGGCGCCCGTCAAGAATCCGGATGCGCCGCCCGCGATGGCCGCTGCGTGCGTGGTGCCGCCGGCTCGAAGACCGTGCTGCGCGTCGGTCGCGATAACGCCGAGCTGTATGCTGTCAGCAGCCACGACAATCGAGCCGTCGGCGTGCGCGACCACGTCGAGCGTGTTGCCCGTCTTAGTGAGGCCCGCTCCCGCTGTGATTTGCCCTGCGCCCGTCACCTGCGAGAAAGTGAGCGCCGTGGTACCGAGCACGATCGGGTCGGGCGTGATGAGCGCCCACCCGCTGTCAGCATTGGCCGTGCCCGCGACGATAAACGTGTACATGCCAGACGTGACGTCGGCCGATGTGTCAGCGTCTGCCGCGCGAGCCCAAGCGCCGCCCGCATTGGTCAGGTAGATTCCGTTGGCCGATGCGGTTGTCTGCGCAGTGAGCAGCACACGGTCAGCCGCTGTTGTCACCCCGTCGATCACGACGGCCCCGGTAAGCGCCGCCACGTTAGTCGTAGCGACAAGCCTGCACGACGCCTTGGTGTCTAGCCCCTGCGCGATGGCGTCTACGTAGGCTTTCGTCGCGACATGTTGCGCGGCGGTCGGGTCGAGCACGTTTGTAATCTGCTGCGAGTTGAGACTGACTGCCGAGGTCGCCGCGCCGAGCGCAGTTTGGACACGTGCAAACGAGGTGACCTGCGCGCCAGTTTCGACGCCGTCGAGCTTGAGCTTGTCGGCGGCCGACGCAAACCCATCTGCCGCGGTCGTGACTAGCCCCGGCATGGCGTGCGTGTGATCGCTGCGCGCGACCGTCGTCGCCGAGCCTTGCGCGTTCGCACCGCCGATGGTGAGCGCGACGGGCGTGCCGATGCTCACGGTGTGCTTATGGTCGTGTCGCGCAGCGGTCGTGCCGACGCCGACGGCAGCCGCCGCATTGTCGACGGCGACCGGCGCCGTCCCGGTGAGCGCCGCGGCGCCGGTTGCGATGCCGTCGAGCTTGAGCTTGTCGGCCGCCGATGCGAACCCATCTGCCGCGGTCGTGACGAGCCCCGGCATGGCGTGCGCATGGTCGCTGCGCGCGAGCGACGTCGCCGAGCCGGTGCTCTGCGCGCCGCCGACGGCAAGCGCGGACGGTGCGGCCGTCGACACACTGTGCACGTGGTCGCCCTTGGCCGCTGCCGTCTCGACGCCGACGGCGGCGGTCGTGACAGTGATTTGCGTCGGCGCGTTGGTGGTGAGTGCAGCGGCGCCCGATGCGATCGCGTCGAGCTTGGTTTTATCGAGTGCCGACTGGAATCCAGCAACGCTCGTTGTCGCAGCTGCGTGCAGCGTGCCGTCGGTCTGCGCGCCGTGCGCATGCACGTGGTCGCTTCGAGCGGCCGTCGTGCCGACGCCGACCGAGCCCGTAAACGCAACGGCTGCCGGCGTCGAGCTCGAGAGCGCCGCGGCGCCGCTGGCGATGCCGTCGAGCTTGGTTTTATCGAGTGCCGATTGGAATCCAGCAACGCTCGGCGTCGCAGCTGCGTGCAGCGTGCCGTCGGTCTGCGCGCCGTGCGCATGCACGTGGTCGCTTCGAGCGGCCGTCGTGCCGGCGCCGACAGCGGCTGTCGTGCCGACGTTCGCCGGCGCCGAGCTCGCGAGCGCAGCGGCGCCGCTCGCGATGCTGTCGAGCTTGGTTTTATCGAGTGCCGACTGGAATCCGGCAACGCTCGGCGTCGCAGCGGCGTGCTGCGGGCCGCCGCCACGCGTCCCGTGCTGCGCATCGGTCGCGAGCGTGCCGACCTGCACGGCGTCTGCAGACACGACTATCGAGCCGTCAGCGTGCGCGACTACGTCGATCGCGTTGCCGGTCTTCGTGAGCCCGGCTCCGGCGACTAGCTGCGCGGAGCCAGTAAACCGCGTGAACGTAAGCGCCGACGTGCCGAGCAAGATCGGCGCATCGGTCGAGAGTATCCACCCGCTGTCCGCGAAGGCGGTGCCGGCGGTGATGAATATCACCATGCCGGGCAGGAGCTCTTCGCTTGAGTCTGCGTCGGTGCTGCGCAGCCACGGGCCGGCGTCGTTGGCGATGTAGATACCGTTGTCGACTGGCGACGCTTGCGCCGTGAGCAGCACGCGGTCGCCGTTCACGGTGGCGACCGAGTCGATGACCTGCGTGTTGGACGCAGTGATCGGAATCGTTGCAACGATTCGACACGGCGTACGTGTGCCGGCGCGGTTGACGGCCGCGATGACGCTCGAGAGCGGCACGGCGTCGCCCGGTAGCAGTGGGACGCCGACGTTATGGATGATGTGCCCGGCGGCATTCTGGTCGCCGGTAAAGGCGATCGTCCCGTCGGCGCGCAGCAGGTTGTCGCTAAGCGCCGGCGCGAGCTTCTCTTCGGTGATGCTGCCGTCGGGTATTACGCCGCCGCCGCCGCCGACCCCACCTTCGATGGCTTCGACCATCTGTCGGTGAAAGTCGACGAGAGGGCGGTTGGTTGAGCCCTCATTCATCTCGGTCAACTCGACCGACGGCACGGTCGGCACGAGCGTCGCGTTCGGATCGTACCGCTCGGCGAGCCCCGGATAGTCGATGTGGTAGCCCGGCGAGCGAATCGAGATGCGCCGCGTGACAGATGACACGACCTGGCCGCTCGCGGTCGCGGTGACGCGCACGCGGAACGGACCCCAACACCCGATATCAAACTCGAGCGCCCACGTCTCCGGCGCGAGCTGGGTCAAAAGCGGGTTGCTGTTAGGCGGCTCGTCGAGCAGTACGACGTCGACGAGCGCACCGGTCGGGATGTTGCCGACGGTGATCGTCACGGTGTGCGCGCGCGTCGCGGCGACAGCTCCGGTGCTCTTGATGTCGGTGCGGCCGCGGTCGACGCTGCCGGCCGGGATGCCTGCGTCTACTTGGTCGAACGTGAGTGTGATTGCCATATCTACACCACCCCGACGAGCTGGCCGCCGGTCGTTTGCGCGATGTCCGCGAAGCCTTGCTGCACGTTGATATCCGGAGTGACAGCGGCGCCGCCGAGCGTGAACTGCTCGCCCAGGTCGGCCGCGGAGAAGATAACGTCGATGCGCACGCCCGCTGCTTTCGCCTCCTGAAATAGCTGGCGCAGCTGCACGCCCGTGGCTGCGAACGTGATGCCGAGCAGCTCGAGCTTGAACGCCCCGGGGAAGTATTCCTGGAGGAGGATAGTGCCGCCCGGCGGCATGATGGCGCGTGCGATTCCGAGGATGTCGGGCGGTCTGCCGCTCGACTTGTTGAGCATGATCCGCGCTTGTATCCAGAGCTTGTATGTAAAGTCGTCGCGGCCGGCGCGCGGCTGTCCGATGAGCTCGCCGAGCATGTCGAGTGCGTCGCCCTCAGCGCCCGGCAGCATCGTTCCGACGAAGACATCATAGATGGCGTCTTCGAGCTGCTGCACTTGCTCGAGGTAGGTGGCGAGCAGCGCGAGAAACTTCGGCGTGCGCAGGTCGTAGATAGGCAGCGCTTGGCCTTGGGTCACCACGTCCGGGTTGTGCGTGAGCGTCACGGTCCGACCCACGTCGCGCCGGCGAAGGTCGCGACCTCGCGCGTGCCGACGAGCAAGACGTTATCGGGCGAGGTCGGGATCGCATCGGGCGGCAGCGCCGGCGCGAGCGCGATGTCGAGCGTGACGTTGACGACGCCCAGCACTTCGGATGCGATGGCGAGCAGCCGCACGAGATACACCGGCTCGCCGATGCCGAAGTGCGCCGGGCTCGTCGGGTCGACGCTCGCTTGCTCGAGCGCCGCACGGATGCTGGCGGCGACGTAGCTCGCATCTGTGGTCGCGGAATAGGTGACGTTGACGATCTTCTCAGTGGGGCGTGAGAAGCGCACCGTGTGCGTCACGCCCTCGCTGTCGAGTATCGACACGCTCGTCGTGCCGTAGGTTTCGATGCCCGCCGGCTTGTTGCGCCAGATGGATTGCGCGATCACTTGGTCGTTGCCGCCGGAGACGACGATTTCGAATGAGTGCGGCGGCAGCGAGTTGACGACGACGTCTAAGACGTTTTCGTAACCCTTCGCGGTGAGCACGTTAGGCAGCAAGGCGACGTCGGCGACGATGCCGTCGAGCGTCGAGCCCTCACTGGTCGCGCGGAGCTCGGCTTGGCGGATGCGGTACTCTTCGTCGGTTTCGACGTCGCGCCCCGGGATCGCCGGTAGTGGGTTGGTGACCGCTGTCCAACCGGACGCCGGGCTTTCGATCTTGGTGAGTGTGTTGGCACCGGCCGTGAGCTCGCCGGCCGTCTCGGCGGCGGCAGCGACGTCGACGCTGGTCGACGTGGTCGAGGTGAGTGCGTCTTCGAGCGTGACGAAGCGCACGCTAGGCCGCGTGGGGTCCGACACGACGCTGCCGCTCGGCACGAGCGTCGACGGCGCCATCGTGAGCTGCAGCGTGGCGAGCGCTTGGGTCGCCGGTAGACGCGGGACGCCGACAAGCGAGCCGTTGGCGTCGGCCGCGATGCCTTCGGCGCTGACAGGGTCGTGTGCGTCGTAGACCTCGGCGATGGCTTCCCAGCACGCGGCGAGCTCGAGCGCGAAGCTCATGTTGAGATTGGCGATGACGCCGGTCGCGCTGGTGTTGAGCGAGCCGTCGACGGTCGAGCGCTGGGCGGCTTGCAGCTCGGCGATGATTTCCGAGACTGTCTTGGCGACGAAGCCTTCGGGGGTGAGTCCGCTCACGGTGAACCCCCGTTGAAGCGCGCGGGCGCCACGGTGCCGGCGGGTGTGGCGATGTCTTGGGGCTCGGTCGATGCGTCGAGTGTCACGAGCACGTCGCGGTAGACCGGCACGACCTCGCCGGCGGTCGTCGTGACGGTCGCCGAGATGTTGAGCGAGCGCTCCGCGCGCGCGAAGCCAATCTGCAGCCGGTCGACGCTGGCGACGCCGCCCGTCTCGCGCAGCACTTGGGTGAACACCGCGCGCACGACTTGGTCGGGCGGCCGGCGCTCAAAGAAGAGCGTGCGGTAGTCGATGCCGACCCGGGTGTCTAACGGCCACTCGCCCTTGAACAAGGCGACGCGCAGCTTGATGTCTTGGGCGACGGCGTCGGCCCCATGGACGAGCGCAAGGTCGCCGCCAGCGATCACGATGTCCCCGTCGAGCGGGTCGAGCGCAAGGTCGGTCACGCCGGGCTGTACAGGCAGAGTCGACCGAAGCGCAAGAGCACCGGCGAATCGGTGCACCGGTGCACTGGTCGCTCGAGCAACTAGTCGCTGGCGACGACGGTTGAGCCTACGTCGCCCGGGTCCGATGGCACCTTGGTCGCAGGCAGCGCGGTCGAGCCGACGGCAGCGGCGAAAGCGGTCTTGGCTGCGGCTCCGCCCGGCACAGCGCCGATCGCCGTTTCGGTGGCGATGGTGAGCCGCGAGAGGTCGGCTGAGATGCGGGCGAGCTCGTCTTCGACCTTGCTGGCGAGCGCGACCGAGTCGGTCGGCGCCGAGCTGCCGAGATTGACCTTGCTCGCCGTGACGTAGATCGACTTACCGGTATCAGACCCGAGCCGCATGGCGGTCGACGACACCGGGCTTAGGAGGTGCCCCAAGGGCGCCGGGCCGAGCGGTAGGGCGACGGCGCCGTCGAGCGTGTGTGTCCCCAGGTCGCCCGTCGAGATGGCCACCTGGCGGCTCTTGGACGCAGTAGCGAGCCATTGGTCGATAGAGCGCTCGGCGAACACGAGCAGCACGAAGTCGCCGGCGGCGAGCGGCCATGTGATGGCGAAGCCGCCGCCCTGCGGGAACGCGATCGGCACGCGCGGGATGATTGGCAGGTCTTCTTCGACGAAGGGCGCAAACCCCTCTGCGTCGTCGGCCATCGCCAGCGCGTTGCGCAGACAAGGGCGCACGTCGGCGAGCTGGCCGCGGCCGCTCGCGTCGGTGTGCACTGCCACGATTTGCCCCGGCATCGCCGTGTGGGTGTCGAAGAGCGCCGACGCGATGGCCGCCTGCACTATCTCCGCCCAGTCGGGCGTTGCGAGCGTCACGCGTCGGGCGCGACTAAGGCGCTCGCGAGGTCGTCTGCCTCCAGGTCGGCTTCGGCGCTCGCCGGCTCCGGCACGGGCTGCAGGTCGCCAGTCGGGATGGCCGGCTCTGGAAGCTCGAGCGTCTCGGTGATCTCTTCGGTGGGCGTTGGGTCGGTGCTCTGCATGTCAGCGCGTACCGGCAGAGTCGCGCCGAGCGCAAGGGGCTAGCGCTGCAGAGCGCTTAGCTCGAGCTCAGTGCCCCAATCGCTGCCGAGCCACTCGCCCTTGTACGTTACAGAGTCGATGCGATAGACGCCGTCGACATAGCGCGTGTCGAGCTCGACCTGGCGACCGGGATACAAGCCCGGCAGCATGAGCGTGCGAGCTTTCACTATCTGGTCCTTGCCTAGCTCCGGCGACTCAATCAAGCCGCTCTGCGGCGACAGCAAAATCGGCGGGTCCGGTAACGCTGCCGCGCGCGTTGGCAGAAACTGCAGCTGGCCGTCTTGAATCGACCACGACAGCCCGCACGACCGCGTGATGCGGTCGAGCTGCTGGGCGGCGTCGCCGCTCGTCGTGATGCCTTTACCGACGGCGGCTTGCCCCGTTTGCCAGTAGCGGGCGTCGGCCGCGATGGTCGCTGCGTTGCCGGCGCCGACCTGCATAGCGGCGGCGATGTCGGTGATGATTTTGGCAAGGGGTGTGCCCTGTACGTAGTTGCGTTGAACGCGCGCGCTTTTCTTCTTTTTGCCGCCGTCGTCGCTCGTGATGGTCGTGGTCCACTGCGTGCCGTCGCGCGAGCTCCAGGCTTCCGAGAGGTCGCCGCGAAAGATGAGACTTAGGCCCGTGGGTGCATAGCCCGCTTCGAGCGAGACGTAGACCTGGCGCATCGCATGCAGCCGCTTGCGGGTGTCTTCGGAGAGGTTGTTGATGACGACGTCGCAGCGACCGGACACCTTCGCGGAGAGCGAGCGCTTGACGTGAAAGCTCACGTTGAGCTCGGTGATGGTCATGTCTTCGACCTGGAGCGAATAGACGCGGTCGAAGAGTGCGTCGGCCGGCATGATGCTCTGGTCGGCCATGCGTCACCACGTGTCGTCTGTGACGTAATATAGGCGATAGCGGTCGCCCATCTCGGCGAGCGTCGGCTTGCCGCTCTCGTCGCGCAAGTCGAGAAACCAGAGGTCGCCCGGAGGGAGCTTGGTGTTGTAGTGGTAGCGCTCGAGCAGAGGATAGAGGGTGATCATGCGCACGCCGACAATCAGCGGCACGCCGGCGGTATCCGACACGCTCATGCGAAAGCACGCGCCGCGCTGACTCCAAACGATGCGCAGCGAGTAGCTCGAGCCGCTCAGCTGCACGCGTTGGGTCGTGTCGACGTCTGGCGTCGTCGTGATGCGGATGCTTGCCATGCGTTAGGGAGCGGGCGCGACGCCCGTGAGTCTGTCTCGTAATGCGGTAAAACCTTGTTTGATAAAACCCACCTTACGCTTGAGGTCGGGCGAGACCTCGCCGGGCTTGGTCGGTTGGGTGTTCTGTGTACCCTTGGCTTTCGCCGGCGTGGCGCGGACCTGCGTGGGTACCGGCGAGCCGTACGTGACGCCGACGATATTGACCATCTGGCATTGCGCCGTGAACATGAGCGCGTTCGCCGAGCTCGACGCGTCGCGCGTCACGGTGAGCTCAACCAAGACGGCGTTGTTGTAGACGCGGTAGGCGGTGACGACCTGGACTGCCTTGCGCCGCGCGTAGGTGTCACGCAGCGCGGCCGCGACGGCGGCGACGCGGTCGAAGGAGCTGCCGACCGCGCTCGCGTCGCTCGGCCCCAGCGGCGTGCTTGTGATGGTCGGCGCGACTACCATCTGCAGCGCTTGCATCGACATGTTGTTACGGATGCCTTGGGGCTCCGTGACCGCCATCTGCAGCTTCTTTTTGGGCGTGCGTGGGTCGCTCGCGGCACGCGAGAGGTCGTAGACCTGGCCGACGAATGGCAGCACGCTCAGCCAGCCAGCGACCGGCTCGCCTTCGATGGGGTACGTCTTGAACGTGTCACTCGTCGTGAGAATGGCGCGGCCGTCTCGGTCGAGCAGCGGGTAGCTCGTGCTCATGAGCACGTCAGAGCCCGCGTGTGACTTCGGCGCTTCGATGGGCGTGTTGGTCACGATGCCCTCGATGTGCAGCGTCTCCGGCTGCGTGCGCACGTGGTCGCTGATGTTGGGCCCGTCTTCGACCGGAAACTGCGTGCACTGCGCCGTCATGCCGTGACTTTCGCGCACGCTGCAGTCGATCCAGATGCCATCGATTTGCATGTGCGTAACTTCGCGCGTGTTGTTGAACGGCATCGGGCTCGGCTCCTACGGCGCGGTGCGCTCGAGCGCTTCTTTGGTGCGCCGCATTTGGATGTCATTCGCGCGTTGCTGCGCGCGCGTGTAGTCGGAGACGTTGGCGTTCTGCGGCAGGAAGTTATTGATGATGACCGAGCCCGGCGTGATGCTGTTGATCGTCGACGCCGGCGGCGGCAGCGGTGCCGTGACGGCGCCGCCGGAATAGGATGCGTAGGGGCTGGCGTACGCAAAGCCCGGCGTGCCGCGGTTGGCTTCCGTGTCGGCCGCGAGCCGCCGCTGCTCTTCGGCTTGCGCTGCAGCTCTCTCGGCGAGCACCTTGGCGTGCAGCTCGTCGGCGCGCTTCTTTCGCCCTTGCGTTGCGAGGTTGTCCGCGGCTTCGGCGAGCACGCGCGCGTTGTGCCGCTCGGCGAGCGGGCCGCTCGTTGGCGAGCCCGCCTCTTCGTAGAGAACCTCGTCCCATTTGTTCTTAAACTCTCGGAGCGTGCCGCCAAACTCCCGGATGCGGCGACCCCATCGGTCAAAGAAACCCTCCCAGTCGAAGCTCTTGAGAGTCTCGATAAACCGGTCGTAGACCTCGCGCGCGGCTTCGATGGCCCCCTTGAATCCGGCGAGCGCTTTCTCCGATGCGCCCTCGCCGAACATCTGATTGAGTAGGTCGCCGAAGAGTGAGTCGCCGCCCTCAAACCACGTGATCAAGTCGTCGAGCACACCGATGACGACGGCCAGACCCGCCGCCACGGCGGCAATCGTGAGCGCCGCCGGACCGAACGCGTAGAGCATGGCGACGCCGAGCACGACGAACGCCGCCTTTAGGATGTTGCTCGTCTGCGTGAGCTTGCCGAACTGCTTGATGGAGCTGAGCACCCATCCAAGCATCTTGTTGGCGACGGGCAAGAGCTTCTTTCCGATGTCGGTCGCGAGGTCGCGAATCGAGTCGCCGAGCGCTTTCTGCCGGTTGGCAAAGCCTTCGGAGGTGCGGATCGCATCGCCGGTCGCTTTGGTCGTCTTGCTCAGAATGAAGCCGTAGCGAAGCTCTGTCTTTTCCGCGTTGCTCATCGCGGTGAGCTTCTTGCCGATGCCCTGCGTGTGCGCGTACTCAGCGAGCGTCGCATCGTTCATGACGATGCCGAATTTCTTGAGCGGCTCGGCTTCGCCAGTGATGCCGCTCTTCAATGCGGCGAGTGCGTCTTCGTCGCTGGCGTTGAAAAAGGAGCCCAAGTCTACGGCGAGCTCGGCGAACTTCTGCGACATCTCCTGCGCTTCGGCGGCGTTGCCCGTCATGGGCTCGAGCATTGCGCCGAGCGCCGCGGCGTTGGCCTCCATGGCGTATTTTGAACGCCCCATGGATGCGCCGACGGATGCCGCCCACTCATGCACTTGGGCCTCGCCGGCAGCGCCAAATACCTCACGCAGCACGTTGTCAGTTTCATTGGCCGAGCTGGCGAGCTCGGTCATGTGCGCGATCGCGGCGACTACGGCGGCGCCGCCGATGAACCTGCCTAGCGTGGCGCCGATCGCGTCGCCGATGCCGCCGCCGTCTGCGACTTTCTTGGCGATCGACTTGGCGTTCGCGCGCGCACCATCCGCCGCGCCGTCGCCCATGGCTTGGCCGGTCTTGAGGAATCGGCCCTTGGCGTCGCGCATCTTGCCGTCGACGCCCTCGAGCCCTTTCTTGACCTTGTTGAGCCCTTCGTCTGCTTTCTTGAAAGCCTTCTCATCGACCTGGAGGCCGAGCATTGCGACGAGCTCGCGTAAGACGACCGCGCTCACTGGCGATCCTTTATGGCGGCTGCTTGTCGGCGCTCTAGCTCGTCGTACATGTCTAACACCGCGTGTGCGTCGTAGAGGTCGTCAAGAGTCCAGTCGTGAAATATCTCCGTTAGGCTTGCCCGGTAGTGGGTGCTGGTTGCGATGCGGTGGATGTCCCAGTCGATGCCGGGGGGGATTGCGGCAGTAACGACATCAAGCTCTTGAGTCGCTCCGCGAGCGTGCTCTTGTCGCTCGCGGTACCTGCGAAAAAACTCGAGAAGTTTGCCTCGAGCCCGAAAGCAAACCACTGCAGCATGACGTCGTATCGACCGACGAAGTGCTCTTCGAAGATGGCGTCGAGCTTAGGCGCGTGCTCCGCGTCGAGGTGCACGACGGTGAACCGCGCGAGCTCGTCGCTGATGGCCGCGAAGTCGGCTTCGGTGACGCGCTGCGACAGCTCGCGAATCGCATCGGAAGCGCCAGACGCGAGCGACACAGTGATGTCGCCCTTCGCATGCAGCGTGCCTTCGATGAAGCCGGCCGTGGCCGGGCCGAGCGAGCGCATGAGCCGCACGAGCATCGCACGGCCCTGCTTAGCGCCGAGCAGCGTCACCTCGTAGCGATGGCCTCCAATGACCTTCTCTTTGACCGCGCGTGTTGGCATGCGTGTTTAGCGACCCCCAAAGAACGACGTGCGGGCGTCCGCTAAATCGATTTTCCATTCGAAAACTTGCACAGTTTTACCGAGCTTGATGGCCGGCGGCGCGACGATCCAAGCGCGAGCACTGGTCACGAGCAGTCTGCCGGCGAGGTCGCGCGCCATGAACACGCCGCACGCTGCGCCGTTGAGCACCGCGATGTCGGCCGAGAGCATGGCGCTGAGACGGTCGTTGGCATCGGCCGTCTGCGCGTACTTGAGCGTCGCCGTCGCGGAGAAGTTGTTGGTGCGCGTGCGGGTGACCTCACCGTCGGCGCCGACGTACTTCGCGTACCAATCCTCCGTCCAGTCGATAGTCAGTACTTCGTCTTCGGCATAACCGCCGCCGTCGAGCGGCACCGCGTTAAGCGAGAGGTTGAGCTCTTTGATGTTCCAAGCCTTAAATCCCATGATGGCGCGCTCCTATGGCTCTTGATGGTGTGGGTCAGACCTGCACGAGCCCGACAACGCGGAC
>Ga0247692_1000207_pt1 | contig 14191 bp, 24 predicted proteins | sample CNK33_metaG_FD_183041 | JGI IMG/M metagenome (GOLD analysis project Ga0247692, IMG submission 183041) | Soil microbial communities from Purdue University Martell Research Forest, Indiana, United States - CNK33 | ecosystem: Environmental > Terrestrial > Soil > Temperate forest > Bulk soil...
TGGACGTGCCCACCAATGGTTTGTTTCCGCCCACCTTCATACTCAAAGCAAGAGCGAGCGGTGAGGTCGAGCTTCTTTTTACGGAGAACCTCTCCATGAGCGCCACCGAGGATTGCCCGGATTCTCTTTGCGACGTTAAACGTCGAGCGAGAGGGAGTCGGTTGAATCTCGACAACTCGTCCATTATGGTCGAGTGCGAGGGGCGCGTGTTTCTGGAGGAAACCCGAGACGTTATAGAGATTGCCGCGTTGGAGAGCAATCAATTCGGGGTCGCAACCAATCAAGAACTTATTGATAGTGAGCATGTTATCGTCTTCCTGTATTACCTCATTAAAAGCTGGGTAGGGGTCGAGAAGAAGGGCTTCTAGGTCTGCCCATTTAGCATCGAGGGCTGCTTGTTGTACCTTACGGGCTTCTTGTTGGGCTACGAATTCTTCTACTTGTTTACGGCGAGCTTCATAAAAGATTTCAGCCGCATGTTGGTAAGCTTGAAACCCTTCATCCTCTTGAATAACTTCTTGTGGGATATTGAATTCATTGCCCACACCACGAAGGCGCTCTCGATACATCGCTACTTCGTTGAGAAGTTCTTGAACATTTTGGTACTGTTTATTAAAGTTGACCCTGAGTGGCGGCATAGTGTTTCTCCGTCAGTCCTGTTCTGGCTCATCTACTGGAGGTGGTTCTTCTTCAAAAGCCATTAAAGGAGCGGGTTCCGGTATTTGAACTTGTTGATAACCTGCGTTCCCCCATTGATAGACTACTTGTGGGGCTTGTGCAAGTCCCATATATTGGGCTTGAACAGCACGAACAACTTCATTTCGAGCGTTGCGAGCGTTTTGCTGTTCACGTAACATCTCTTGGAACAGTCCACCACCTGCTCTCGCTTGGCCCGGGAGAGGTTCAGGTTCACGGACAACCCGAGGGGCTTGGGCTTCAAGTCTTTGGGCAGCTTGCACAATCGCGTCGATGCCCATTGGTTGAAGTCCTTCTTCAATAATCCCGAGGTCTTGAGGGCGGCGATTAGCCTGTCTCGCCCAATTGACTGCTTCCTCTTCATCTCTCCCACGCCGGACTACTCGACGTATTTCTCTTTGAACTTGCGGAGCACCAAAACGACCGCCGACGTAGGCTTTCTTCTCAGGCACTTTCTTATCTCGACGCGGGAAGTGGAGGCCAAGTTCGATGCGCTTAAGTGAATAGATGGTTTTCTTAGACCCTCTCTGTTCACGATAGACAAAGGCTTTAATTGGCCCCTTGAAGGTAGCAGCCCACGTTAGGAGCTGCTTCCACTTAGGGTCTTCCTTTGTTGGGTTAGACGCCTTGAATGTTTTTGTTCCGAATCCTTTATCCACCAAGCGATGAAGGAAAGGGAAACACCGACTCCCATAACACCACCCATCGTGGGGGTGATACAGAAGGACACGAACTCTCGTAGACATTAGCGCGCTCCATGCCGCTTCGGAAATCCAAGTTTGACCCACTTCTCAAACTTTGCAACCAGTCCTTGTGCAACTTGCCGATTCTCACCCTCTACTCCCGGAGCCGTGTTGACCTCCAAGACGTAGAACCTGTCGTCGGTGGACTGAAGAATATCGACCGCACCGAAATCCAGGCCGAGTGCGGCCACAGCTTTTCCTGCCAGTTCAATGGCAGCCATAGGAAGGTTCTCAGCTTTCACCAGTTCGAAAGCGAATCCATTGTCGTAGTTACGACCGATGCGACGATACTTCTCTGGGTACTTGAGGAACTTTTTGTAGGTTCCCAGATGGCGTTGGCGATAGACCCAGACGCGGAACTCATCTTTGACTGGGAGGAACTTGGTCAGATACGAATACCCCTGCTGCTGACGAACCGGAATGTCCTCGGGTTGCATCACGAGAACGATGTCCGTTCCACCCTTGTGATGTTCTTTGCGGGCGAGTGCTGGGAAGATTGCTGGTGGCATTTGATTCCCGAAGCGGACAGTTAGAGGACAACTCACTCCACCATCAATAAGCTTCTGGAGTTGGGTCAGCTTTGAACCGCCTGCTGCTGCATTGAGGACGGGCTTCTCATTGCCTTTGAGAGGAACCCCATAGGAGATGATAGCATCAGCTCCCTCTTCGACAATGTCAACTCCGCGTTCTTCAAGCATATCTCGGAGCAAGCGGCCTGTTGGACCAGAGCCATTCGCGATAATGAATTTGACTGTTTTTGCCATTTCCTCTCCTTTTACAGGACTTGCTCAACTTTTGCGCCCTCAAGCGACGAGCCACAACCACCGCCTTCTTTGGGGCACGCAAGGTCTTTCAGCTTCAGCATCGACTGGTGAACCGGAACAACCAAGGGCTTCTGGCACTTGGGGCACGTCACGAACGTGCGATGGTCTTTCACTGGTTCATCTGCCACAGGGATGATACGCACTGGGGCGTTTGCGATTCGGATTGGTTCAGGTTTCTTTTCCTCTACCACAGGTTCTTCCTTGAAGTCTTTGTGGGTGAAGGTTCCTTGGGAAGCCTGTTCGCGGGTCCAATCAGCTTGACGCTGTTTGTAACCCTGATAAATCTTGCGGACAGGTTCCTTGTACGTCCCGTAGTAGGTTGGGAAGTCAGTGAAGAAGTCGCGCTTCTTCTCTCCCATAATCCATGCTGCGTTGTCGTGCATTGGGCTGAAGGCCATCCCAAGGGATTGTTCTTGGAACCACACTCCAAACCGTTCATGCCACGGCCTCATCGCACGGTGAATCACATTCTTCTCAGAGGCGAACATAAACAACCCATCTGAAGTGGAACCAACAGACAGAGGTGAACCCGACCGAGTTAGGAGAATCTTACCCGGATAGTCAGGATGAATTGAAGCTGAAGCACACGAACCACGAAGCTGCTTCAAGCGGTTGATTGCTTCAGGGGTGATGCCGAACTTATCGACGATGGCCCGAATGATATCTGAGTCAGTGTCAGCCTCTCGTTTCAAATCGAGAGTGCGGAACAACTCAGAGTCATTGTGAATGACACCGTTGTGGATGATGGCACCCTTACCACTGAACATTGGGTGATTGTTCTTCGCGAGTCGAGGGTTTCCCTTCGTAGCAGCGCGAGTGTGGACGAGAGCAATCTTTGTGTCGTCCGTCAGATACTCTTCGATGAAGTCCTTGTAGTCGTCAGAGACAACAAACCGCCACGGAGAATCGTCTTTTTTAATGATAGAGACTTCTCCGAGGGAGTTTTGGAGGGCGATACCGCAAGCATCAATCCCTCTGTGTTCGAGACTCACCAGCAAATCTCGAATCATCAATTCGTCAATCGGTCGTTCACCGTATTGACGTACTCCTGCAATGCCACACATTTATAGACCCCCTATCTGTTTACCACCAGCCCTCTGGGGCTTGACGGCTTTTGCGAAATCCAAAAACTTTTGGAATGATTCTTCCTTAGCATCTTTAATGTGCCACACTGGGAACACCCCGGAGCAAAGGAACCTTCTCACTAACTTGACGCCATTCGCATCCCTCAAGTTGGGAGGCAGCGTGAGCATAAATGTCTGATGGGCGTTGACCTGTATGATGAGTTCTTCGCCTTGATTCTCACCGAAAACCGCTTTCCACGCCCTCTGTATCGGCTGGATGAGATGCATATACTCAGGAGGAATGTGGAGCGATGTTTGATGCTCTCGGTCTTTCACCATTAGATTGAGAGGAAGGTCATTGTTATAAACGAGGTCGAAGACAATCTCTCCGATACCCTTCCGCTTTGCTGATGGGTTGTGGGTAAACCCACTCACAAACCCCTTAGGAATCTGTTTTGGCTCCCAGTTACAAACTGGTATATCTGGGAAGATGGGAGTTCCTTTCACAAGATAGTCGAAGATTCTCTGACGTTCTGTCTCCGTGGGAGCAATCATCCCCGGTACAAAGTTAATTTCCTTCTGTACCTTTTGAGGATACAAAATACCCCACTGGGCCTTGAAATCTTCGTTGGTGCTCTTTGGAAGCCCATAGAGATTGAGAGCATGGTACGCGATGAGAGCATCATCATCGACGTTCTTGTACTCGGTGAGAAGTCCGTAGATAGCTTTCCTTGCGGCAGCTTTCTTATCGGGAGCGTTAAGTACCCATTGGTAACTATCGAGAGCTTTCCCCGGATTGTGAACGAACAACTTCGCCATCACGATAGAGAAGTAAGCGAGCCACGGACTGCACATCCAAGTTGGGAGCGTCCGGTATTCATACCCATAGGCTTGCTTTCTGTAGTCGTGCTTCATCCCGTAATGAGCGCGAGCCTGTCGATTGTCACAATCTTTCCGATTGTAAACTTGAGCGATGTTCAAGATGTCGAAGAGATAATCGAGACCATTGAGTTCAGCATTGAGAAGGTGCGCATCTGTCTTTCGCGCAAAGTGGACATGGCCGCCTTGACCGTCTCGACCATCATACGCAACTGCTTGCCATTCAACACCGAGAGTACCCGGACAGAAGTGAACCATCCACCGGAGTTCAGCGAGGATAGATGCCACAATGTCAAGAGCGAATCGAGAAGGAGTTGGGCGAAGTTCAACTAAGCGAGAGTTGTTATCCGCTCCAAACGCAAGGCCAGCTTGCATTCCATAGTTAACGGCATCAACATAGCCTCCACCGACTTGAGAGAAACCAAACTCAGGGTCACTCCCGATAGAGAACCGATTCACTAAGCGAGGGAACTGAGGAATCGCGGGAAGCTCCCGAGCTTGAGCGATTTGATTGAGCCACCGACGCAGATATCGGACGGGAACCTGCGCCTTGAGGTCGTCAGAAACCTCTTCAAGAGACTTCCAGTTATTGAGCCGGATAAGCCTTAGGGAATCCTGCTTTAACTCTCGGTACTGCATTGTCTCCCTCCTTTCTGTATTGATGAAGCTTCGAGTCTACTTCATACGGGTAGCGGGACCATGAGAAGTACTTGTCCCACCCGATTCCGGGATGGTAGAACTCCCACAACTGAACAGCCATCTTCAAGGACTCTTCAACGAGATGGCCAAAGAGAGAAACTATCACAGGGCCGCGAGTGTCATACTCCATCGCGAACACCTTCTTCATACCCGGACGATTAACCCTTTCATAGAATCGTGTCCAAATCTTCGCAGACTTCCTCCCGTTATAGTAGAAGTTCCACTTGGGATAGTCCACATTCTGAATCGAGAACACCACACGAGTCGGGTCTTTGCCCGGAAACGGTCGTGGTTTCCTTTGGCGCATTGGGGAGAGTGCCCATACTTTAAGTATCTGTTGTGTAATCCGACGCATCTTTAGTGTCCTAGAACTTCGACAATTCTCTTTCGAGGGACCCATGTTAGGGTGGCCCCTGTTCGTTCGAGGTGCTTCTTCGCTAACAAATAGAACTCAACGAGGTTCCTCGACTTCACTTTCCAGTCTTTCTGGAGGTGGCCGACCATGAGCATTGAGTCGGTGCGAATCTCTGGACTAGAGCCATCGGGAATCTGCTCTAGGAGCCGGATGAGGGTAGCGTACTCAGCTTCATTGTTCGTCTCCAGCTTCGGGAACTGGTGGTGCCAAGTGTTCTTCCCATCACTGTAACTCCCGTATGCCCGAGGCAGTGAGCCACCATTATTGTGGCAGCCACCATCGCACCAGAAAATCCGGGCTTCAAAATCAAACATTTGGACGCTGACCATCCCGTTAGACCGCGTGCCTTTCCTCAAACTCTTTCTTCTTCTTGTCCTTCTCTTGCCGAGTTTCCTGTAGAGCGAACTCTAGGACGTGGGGGCGAGCGCGTTCAAACTCCCAAGTAAGTTCACAGTTGTTGGAGCAGAACGGCAGCCCATAAGACTTCCGCTTGGTCTGCTTGGAGCAAATCACACAGATGCCGGAGCGGGCAATCCGCTTGAAAGTGTTCTCTAAGAGTGCTCCGCACCCGGCTTTCCTGTGTTCTTGCCGTCCCTTTTTAGAGATGAGGACTTCACCACAAGCCCGACAAACTGAATAGTTCTCGTTCATCCCACGGTCAACAGTCCCGCAGAAGTACCGGAAGTCACCTCCGTGTGGAGGACAGGGACGAGATGCCCTATCCGTGTGCTCGGGGAGGATGTTGATAACTTTGTCCTGTCTCAGAGCCGGGTTGAATAGGTGAGGATAGCGGTTCTGAGCGTGCCATTCAGTGAGAGGCTTGAACACTCCAGCATAGGGAGTATAGCCATCTCGGGCATCAGTCCATCGAGGACGCTTCGGCCCCCTTACCCCATGAGGAAGGGACTGACGCGCAAGAATCCAATTCGGAACTAGAGATAGATTAGCCACGTTTCCCTTCCATCCAAGTGTGAAATCTGCAAGTAAGCCAGCCGATTGTATAGCCTAAACAGCAATACTGAAAGGGGGTTCGACTGTTCCAAAAAGCGTGAATTGAGTCTATAATCATTTAACTCTCCACTCAATGAATAGCGGTCCAACATGGGCAATGAACCCATAGTACATCTTCGTGTACCAGAAAGCCCACGGAGGACGGTAGAGAATTTTCATTTCTTCTCCCTCATGCGAACTGTCGGCTTCCAATCGAGCCAGATGAAAATAAAGAAGGCAAGTGTTACAAGTCCGACTACGTCGTCTCCGTTCACTTCGCGTCCGGCTGGGCTGACGGACAAGTGTGTGAATGGATTCGCGGTGCATATTCCGGTTGAGGTTTAGCATTGTCTACACCACAAGTGCAGGAGACCTTTGGACAAACACACTCAGCTTTAGTGGGAGCCTCACAGTGAGGGCAAGCGGGCATTCTTCGCATCCCACACGTACAACGCCTATCTTTGTTGAAGAAAGAGCCGCACCATTTAGTACACGGGCCGAGCTTCATCAGCCTTCACCGTATCGAGGGTTTCGTTTCGCGGGAACAGACCACTCTATTAGGACGAGGGGTTGGCAGACCTGACACCGAGGACACAGGTGCTTCAGTTGAGCGTCCGTAGCGACATCGTGAGGCATCACTAGCTCAACAACACCGTGAACCGGGCACTTGAATTCAAATATCGGCATTGAAACCCTTTCTTCCTTCCCAGTAGTAGGTGTCAACATCAGCTAGGCCAACCTTCTGGGATGAATAACGAATTGCGTAAGCCCCAGACCAATTGCGGAGTGCCTGCCAGAATCTCTCGCGAGGGTGGTCATGGCAGTACGAAAGGAAATTCATCAAGAGGTCTTGGCTCTCGGGCTTCGGGATACTCAAGAAGCGGAGCAATGAGGTCCGTCCGATTGGTTTCTTAGAACTCATAAGTGTAAACCCCACCCTCAATGGGTCGGTCATACACCATGCGGGGATAGGTGTGTTCATAGACCCAAGCATCTAGGACTTGAGCAACTCCTTTTCCGTCAGCATCTTTGAATAGATTGACTGGCACCACTTTGCGAGTGTAAACGAGACCATTACTCTCAATCGAATCCAGCCATTGCCAGAGCCTATCGGTGGGCACGGAGAAGACTTCTCCATATGCAGCACTGGTGTTCGAATCCCCGAGTCGTAGTCCCACACCGCGACCGATACGGTATAACGTAGCTCCTTCAATGTAGGCTTCTCCTTTGAACTCTGCTTTGTACTTCAAGAGGTCAGCGTCAAAGCCCCTCTTTAAGATGCCGTAGACAAATAAGAGGTTGTTTTCCATCGTTTAGATTTCCTTGCCCCAAAGGGCACAACCAGTCTCGATGCGGTCCAACAGTTTCTTCCACCCTGATGTTTCAAGGAGATGGACTTCAGGGAGGTTTTCATTCCTCACAGTGGCGAGCAGGAGATTGATACCTGCTTCAGCCGCGATTGCTTCCCTTTCATTCAAGAAGCGGCGGCCAATACCCTGACCGCGAGCCTCTACATCGACCTTGACAGAGTGGGAAATGAGAACCCGGCGATTACCTCGCATGAAAGTCAGAGAGAACTTGATGTTTGGTCCTTCAACCTCAAAAGACCCATCGTTCCACTTAACCTCAAGGCCACGAGTTCGTATCGCCCTTTCAAGGAGATACTTGGCTTCTTGGAGTGATTCAGTGTGTACCATACTATGCCTTCATGAACCCAAGCGCCCGCTTGAAGAACTTGTTCCAAATCGGGTCAGGGATTTTCACATCCACCGAGAACTCTTGCTTCCCGAAGCCCATGTCTTTCGTCAGGTAGACAACCTTGTTACCCGACTTCGGGTTGGTGAAGAACGGGTGGAGAACGTAGCCCATCGTCATGGCGAGATGCCAGTTTGCATCTCGAATCCCCTTGTCAGGGATGACTTGAGCCATCAGCAAAGAGCCGAAAGCCGCGCGCTTTGTGGCTTCTTCAATGATTTCGAGAACCTCTTTGAAGTTCTTCTCGGTGTTCGGAGACGGGTGGAGGAAGTAGAGAATCATCACCGCACAGCAGCCCGGCATCTGTTGGAGATGGAACTCAGCTTGACAGGTCTTGGTCTTTATCTTACAGATGATTGGGTCCCACTCGTTGAAAGCCGAGAGAACCATTGGGTTTGCGGCGAAAGCCACACCTTTCTCCACACAAACCTCGATGAGAGTCTCTGTGATAAGATTAGGGTGTTTCGCAAGTGACCGAGTTATTTCCATCTTTTTCTCCAAAGAACACGAAATTTGGCATCGTCAAACGCCCGCTCCTAAGAGCGAGTACAGCTCGAAACTCTTCAGCGGAGAGCATCCCCTTGTCACGATTGCATTTGAAGCAGCAAGCGACTGTCTTTCCGCTTCCCCCATTAGCTCGGGGGTCAATGTGGTCTCTCGTGTAGCCGTTGTCAGGAGGTACAGGGTGTGAACGAGAGCAAGTATACTCAACGAGCTTCTGTCCACAATAATAGCATTTCCTGTTGTTTTTTGCTTGACTCATAGCTCCAACGCCCTCGCTCTAGGCGAGAGAAATTTGAAAGGGGAACAGCGGGACCCAAATAGCCCATATTCCCCCACGGGATTGAGGATTCAAACGCGCACTGAGCGGCCAGTCCCAGTTCCTTTTACCCTAGCATGGCTGACGCGAAGTCAGGCTAGCCTATTACAGCGCATGTCGCCCGTCCTTTGAAGAGGACACTAACGACAAAGTACAACACTCCGTTGCGCTATCTGACCCCAACACAAGCAACGGAATTTCGTGAGACACGAATGTGAGTTTCACACATCGACCTTCGGGTTGCGGGAGTTTATAAGCTCCCTGACCCGACGCTCTCTCTGAGCTACGTGTCCAAAAGATTTCCCCGGCGACACCGACTTTCCCGTGGTGTTTCCAATCTCCGCTCCAACCCGCATACACTTAGTAAACCAAGTCGCCTCTTGTTTAAGCGGGGTGCCCGGTTCTAAATTCTCTAATCGTTGGCCGGGTGGTTAACCCAGTACTTTCAAGAATAAAGTTCCTACACCGCCCACAGAGGAGGAAACATTTGGAAAACCAGCCTCATGCAAGGCCAGATATAATAAACATCTAGGAGCCGTTAATTCGCTTTCGCACATAACGGTAGGCCCATAGGGCCTCCCAGCGACGTTCACCAACAACAGAGTGTGTGTCACCCTCCTGCCAGCAATCGCCCGGGGAACTTGTTAGAGTAGGGAGGTTCGAGATGGACCGAAGGCAGCTTGCCAGTCCATATACTCATCCCACGTCTTAAATCCTTCAGGGAGATTTGAGTCTCCGAAAAACGAGAGGTCATCGAAAGTAGCGACTCTCGGGATGCGAGGGAGCACTGTTTGAACGGCTGCCCCACTTCCCTTCCGGCGCTTTTTCTCTCTCTGTTTGGCTTCTTCCGCATCTTTGTGGATGTTATCCACTTCAATCTCACAGCCGATTGAGTTGCAGATGAGATAGCCGCGATACGTCCAGATAATCGGACGACCGCACGAACAAATATCATCGGGGTAGAGTTCTGTCGTACCCCCACAGAGGGAGCAACCTCTCCGCTCATGCTTCTGATTAAAGGGTTCGACAGTAAAGCCATGTCCAGAACACATTGGGCAGGCAACTGCCTTACCGTTTACAGGCTTGTAACGAACTTTGTCCATGAGTGCATTGCCCCTTCACAATGACTGACGTACTTTCCAGAGAACAAATCCCAGTTGCGTTCGATGTCGCGAGGGTTGTTAACTTTCGACTCAATGCCCTCGATACCCATCTCGAAGAAATGCTTGATTTCAATGGGGTCTCCAGAGTATCCCGCAGCGATTTTTGTTCCACGTCCAAAGACTTCTTTGAACAGCTTCTCGTGGCGTTTCATGAAACGGCGAGCGTTCTTCACGTCGCACTTGTTGATGACATCTTGAACCTCTTCATCATCGAAGCGGAAGAACCGTTCTTTGTCGTGGAGGCGAATGATACCGCGACCAAACATCATCGCGACGTTTGCTACTGCCGGATGAGAAAGCCATGCGTTCGAGAGAACTCGATACTCAACTCCGTGAGGCGGAAGCCGATATTCACCAGCGAGGCCGTAATAGCGACGGCGAACTGGGTCATCAATCTCTGCTGCTGCACCCACAAAGTAGATGCCCAACAGAGCATCGAGGTCTTTCACGATTGGTTCAATCGTTTCTTTCTTCTGGAAGAAGTCTTGATTTTGGTTGAAGTTCCTTGCATAGCCGAAAGAGAAGTGAAGGTGGCCACCACTGAACCGACGTAGTAAGCGGCGGGGGTCATCAATCTGTTCACCGCCGCGTTCGTAAGCGTTGAACGAAGGCTTACACCCGAAAATCACATACTCTTCAGGAGTATCCTTGAGGGTTGCTGCCGAAACGTGAGGTGTGTTCTCCAAAGAGAGAACCGCTTTCGGGTCGTACTTCCGACCGAGTTCAGCGAGTTTCTTCAAACCAGCCTGAACATCGTCAATGACATGGGCGATGCAGCCAGAGGGAGCGCAAGACATCTCAGCTTGGAACCCATCATTGTAGACGGTGGTTCCATAGACACCCTTCTGGATTCCATTCTCTTTCTTCGGGAGAAACTTAAAAGCGGGGATTACATTTCGCCCGCTCTTTAAGAAAATCTCCGGGTCAGTTCCAATTGACATGGTTCCTCACTTTTGGTACTGCTTTCTGTAGCAATCCTTACAAATATGAATCCCATTTGGGTTCTCTTTCGTAGCAACCCACAAAACATTCTCGTCCGTGTTACACCGGACACAGCGTCTCTCTGCCGTCACATACTTGGTGTTGAGGCCCTGCTTGAGTTCTTCCACCAGCTTCACTTGGGTGAGAGAAATCGTAGCCCATGCTTGAGCATTACAACCCTCTTCCAAGCAGACGAGCTTGACTTGAAGGGTCTTGCCCATAGAGGACGGAGTCGAGTAAGCGTCTGTAGCGGCACGTGCATCAACACCGCCGCACATTGGACAATCAAAGATAGAGTGACTAGCGAGCATCTTTTTTCACCTCTACTAGCTCGCGCATCTCAACTTCAAACTCCATCACGTCAGCGGTGGCCATTGCCCTACCCACACCACCGGGGTCACTAACGAAAAACAGGTATTTTGAACCTCGTTTCGGTATCGGGAGATGCTTATTCGCGAGCTTCATCGTCGCGAATCGGCCTTTTGGATACTCGCGGACAGCCGAATTGAGGTCCGTATCGAAGCGATAACATGCTCCGGTACTAGTTTTTAGTGTCAAAACCATCATCGACCCCCTCGGTCGAAATACCACAAGCTCTCAGGAAACCAATATCGTAGCCCGTCAATGGCAGACCAGAACGGGAGATTGCAAACGCTTTCTTACGACGAGCGTGCTCATAGACGTGCATAGAGCGTTTGACATCTAGGGAAGCCTCACCCGGCATAATGAAAATCTCTCCACAACCCGGTTCAGTACAGACCCACTTCCATTCTTTCGGTGGAAGGGACCCTTCAGGTGGGACAGGTATCGGGATAGGCATTAGCTACTCCCAAAAATCAGTCGTTTCACTTCAGGGATTCGGGCGATACAGCGAATATCCCATTCGCCCTCTTCACCATCACACTGACACCCATTGACGTGTTTCGGAATGATTAGAGGAGTTGTCCTCACCGCACCAGAGGTCAATCGGGTGTAGGCATTAAAGCCACAATAATCACAGATTGTGAGCTTTTCCATGTCTTTGTAGGTATAAACGAGGAATTTCTTCCTCTGACAAGACCGACAAGCTCGCTTTGGAGGCTTACGGTAAGTGCCTGTGACTCCATAAGTACGGGTTTTCATCCCTCTCCACCATATTCACAGTACAGATAATCACGAGTACCGGGGTCAGGCAGAGAAGCCGGAAGTTTTCCCACAACCGTCTCAGCACGGTCGGGAGGAGGCAGAGCTGGAGGACAATTGGGGCTGCCTTCCAGATGGGCTGTGGGAACTTTTCGGGCCTCTACGATACCACGGTCATCGAGAAGCAACTCAGGGAGCCAATTCTCGACCCAAGTCTTCTTCTTCTCTTCTGGCTTCGCGAAGTCGCTCGACTCGCTCGCGTAGATACGTCCATTCCATTGGCCGCTCATATGTTCTCCCTTCGGTTGTAGATGTAGTTTTCTGTCGGTGCCCAAAATCGCATTTCCCAATCATCGGAATCACCAAAATAGGCTTCGATAGTCCAGTATTTCTCAAGCCAAACTCTGTACTCACTCTGCTCATGGCGATTCCAGACTCGCTTAGGATACCAAGCAAATCGGACTGAGCGACGAATATCACCATGTCGAGGTTCGGGAGGCTTAGGAGGAATGGGCCATCTCATGCGCCACGTTCCTTATCAGTTTGTTTCCGAAATCGTTTTTCATCGTACCAATCCCGTTCCGCGATGTCATCTTTTCTCCAAGCGTATTGATAAAGCTGGTGGGCAAAATCCCAACGGACGTTAGTTAATTTCACGGGGCATGTATAATCAGCGCCTTCGTTCTGATATACTACAATCTCTCCAATCGAAAAGAGTGCCTTCGGTGGTCTAATCTTTTCGAGTTCCCTCGCGAGAAGGATGTTGTCCTGTCTTATGACTTCAAATCGGTGGAGGACCTCATTTTTCTCCAAGAGAGCTAGAGCAAGTTTCTTTGATTGCTCGTTGAGAGTCTTTGTCAGTTGTTGAACTGTATACTCGTGAGTGTTCATGATTGTAGACCCCTCTCATTGTTCAAAATCGCCGCAATTGTGCGAGCGGTAGATTCTTTTGGACAAAGCGCGATTTTCTCTCCAAGACGATTGAACACCCACTCGTTTTCAGTATTGTGGGCATTTCCAGCTCGAAAAGGCCCGTAGTTACGGAGCCAGCGAATCTGAAAAGCGGTGAGGTTTTTCACTTTGAACCTTCTTCCGTCCTCACTACAGCCACAATAGCGGAACCCGTTGTGAGAGGTGGAGGACCCCAATTGAGAAACTCATCAATCTCAGCGCCAGTGGATTTGTCAAACTCCCACTCCCCACACTTGATGCGAGTGTCGGTGACTTCTGTGATTTTCAAGCGCATCACAGCGCCAGCGAGGTTCCTGAGAGCCCAATCGCCGGGTTTAATTGGTCGTTGTTCGCTCACTTTTTACTCCGTTTCCGGCTAGAAGCCACTCGTTTCTTCTCTTTCGCGAGGTTCTTGAAAGGATTGAGTTCTTCAGCAACAGCGGGACCGTGGAGAATCTCACCCAAGCAAATCTCACGGAGGGCTTGGTCATGGAAGTAGCAGAGAATCGAACCCGGACGAGCATCACTACCACAGCGAGCATGAAAACTCGCTTCCTGAGCTAAGTCAGCGGTCATAGCGATGCATTGTTTTCTCATACACAGAACCCCGAATTCCAGCGGACAATGGCTTGTTTCAGCTCAGAGAACATTGCTTTCGAGATTTGAATTGCGTCTCCCGAAACCATCAAAACGAGATAATCGACGTTAGCGCCAGCGTTATACGATATAGATTTGATTCTCGTGATGTGGGAGAGATTGACGTGAATCATCTCACCGCTCTTTTCGGTGATGGTGTAAAACGGGATTTGTTGTCTATCGCTCACTGGGAAACCTCTCCAACACCTATGTAGTTTTCAGAATCCTCCCGATAGATGCGAACAGGGACATTTGCTTTGCGACAGCGATTAATCATGTCGCGAGTGCCAGCGGACATACCGTCCCAAAACGCGAGGCAGATATCGGGTTTTTCTTGGTCGAGCATCTCCTGATTGCGAATCAAGCCAGCGGCAGCTCCATAAAGGCGCCAATTTGGTTTGTGGACCGACTCGACAATCTCGGGAATCTCGTTGTGAATCTTGCGCGCCCACC
>Ga0247692_1000208_pt1 | contig 14185 bp, 12 predicted proteins | sample CNK33_metaG_FD_183041 | JGI IMG/M metagenome (GOLD analysis project Ga0247692, IMG submission 183041) | Soil microbial communities from Purdue University Martell Research Forest, Indiana, United States - CNK33 | ecosystem: Environmental > Terrestrial > Soil > Temperate forest > Bulk soil...
GGCTGCGCCGCAGCCAGCGTCACGAACACCGCCCAATACTCGACGCGCACGCAAGCGAACCCGCAGAACGTCTATGTCTACACGTTCGCGAGCAATCCGGAATCCGTGAAGCTCGACAACAGCGGCCTTATCCATAAGTTGAGCGCGAGCTTCTCCAACTCGTCGCAAACGTCGCAGACGCAGGAAGCCGCCGCCGCCAGCGACACGCTGACGGACGAAGTCGTCGCAAAACTCCAGTCGATGGGCATGCACGCGATCCGCACCGACGCACCGCCGCCCGCCGACCAGAACGTGCTGATCGTCGAAGGCGCAGTCGGCTCGATCGACGCGGGCAACCATCGCCGCCGCACGCTGATCGGCCTCGGCGCCGGCAAGAGCGAAGTGACGGCGCATGTGCAGGTGCTGTACAAGCCGGCAGGCGGCATGCCGCAACTGGTGCAGACGTTCGACGCCGACGCGAACAGCGGCCATATGCCGGGTGTCGCGGAAACGGCGGGCGTCGGCGCGGTGGCGGGACATGTGGCGACGTCGGCGGCTGTTGGTGGCGCGCTGCATGTCGGCTCGGAGCACAAGAACGACACCGTCACGAGCGACGCGAAGAAGCTGGCCGACTCGGTGGCGAAGCAGGTTGCGCAAATCGGCGTCGCGCAAGGATGGATGTCGGGCGACCTGGTGAAATAACGCGGGATAAAACGGGGGAATCGAGGCCGCGCTTCTTCACGGCCTCGGTGCGAGGAGACGGATGGCGATGCCCCGATACGTTGCGGCATCGCCATTTGTTTTTGTACCGCGCGATCAGCCTTCGCGGAACAGGAAGCTATAGGCGTTCAGCGCGGGCACGCCGCCCAGATGTGCATACAGCACCTTCGAGCCTTCCGGAAATTCGCCGCGCCGTACCTTGTCGATCATCCCGTGCATCGACTTGCCTTCGTAGACGGGATCGGTCATCACACCTTCGAGCCGCGCGCACAGGCGGATCGCTTCGAGCGTGCCTTCGTTCGGCAAGCCATATTCCGGGCCGCCGTAACGCGTGTCGAGCACGACGTCCTGCGCGGTGATATCGCGGCCCAGATCGACCTTTTCCGCTGTGCGCTTCGCGATGCGCGTGATCTGCTCGCGCGTCTGTTCCGGTTTCGCCGAGGCGTCGATGCCGATCACACGGTCCGCGCGCCCGTCCGCCGCGAAGCCGACGATCATCCCGGCCTGCGTGCTGCCCGTCACCGAGCACACGACGATGTAGTCGAACTTGAAGCCCAGTTCGGCTTCCTGCTGCCGCACTTCCTCCGCGAAGCCGACAAAGCCCAGTCCGCCGAGCGGATGGTCCGAGCAGCCGGCGGGAATCGCATACGGCTTGCCGCCTGCCGCGCGCACGCTGTCGAGCGCGTCTTCCCAGCTCTTGCGAAAGCCGATATCGAAGCCGTCGGGCACCAGCCGCACGTCCGCGCCCATGATGCGCGACATCTGAATATTGCCGACGCGGTCGTACACGGCGTCCGAATAGTTGACCCAGTTCTCCTGCACCAGCACGCACTTCATGCCCAGATGCGCAGCGACGGCGGCCACCTGGCGCGTCTGGTTCGACTGGATGCCGCCGATCGACACGAGCGTATCGCAGCCTTGCGCGAGCGCCTCGGGAATCAGGTATTCGAGCTTGCGCGTCTTGTTGCCGCCGAACGCGAGCCCGCTATTACAGTCCTCGCGCTTCGCGTACAGCTGGACCTTGCCGCCGAGATGATCGGAGAGGCGCGCAAGCGGCTGGATCGGCGTCGGCCCGAAGGTAAGGGGATAGCGGGGGAAACGTTGCAGGTTCATGGTCGAGGTCCGTTGTCTGGAAGGGCGCGAACGTTGCCGCGCTGACAGACATGATAGGAAAGACCCCGCGAAATGAGCTTGCGAAATAATTCGGTCGAAGCTACTTTAAAAACGAATCCAAGCCATCAAGCCTTCATTCATTTCTTTTAAAAAGCCATGTGCGCAACAAAATTACGCAACCAATCCGCCGAAGAAGCCACACCGCTGTCGCAACTCGACCGCATCGATCGCGCGATCCTCAAGCAGCTCCAGCAGGACGCGTCGATCTCGAACGTCGCGCTGGCGGCGAAGGTGAAGCTGAGCGCGCCCGCGTGCCTGCGACGCGTCGAGCGGCTCAAGGAAATGGGACTGATCCGCGCGACGGTCGCGCTGCTCGATCCGAAAGCGCTCGGCGCGGGAATGCTGGTGGTGATCGGCGTCGTGCTCGACCGCTCGACGCCCGAAACCTTTGCCGCATTCGAAAAGGCCGCGCAAAAGGTGTCGGGTTGCATGGAGTGCCACGTCGTGACGGGGGAATTCGACTACTTCATGCTCGTGCGCACGCGCGACAGCGAGAGCTTCAACCGGCTGCACGCCGAGCAATTGCTATACCTGCCGGGCGTGCGGCAGATCCGCAGTTTCATGGTGCTCAAGGAAATCCTGTCGACGACAAAGTTTCCGTTCTGAGACTCTCGAAGTCGCGTTAAGAGCGGCCGGTATAGGGTTTGATCGGCATGCCGACAGCCTGCCGGTGCTTATACAATGACCGCGCAGAGAGAGGCCCGATAACAGGCAATGAGCGACGACGACAAGGACATCGGCAGCGCGGCGGGCGACAACGCGAAGCCGCCTGAACCGCACGCGGACGAAAGTGCCGCGGCGAGCGGCACGTCCGCGCGCGCCGCCAACTTCAGCAGCGAATGGTTGCGCCTGTGGGCCGAATCCACCACGGATTATTCAATCTTCGCACTCGCGCCGGACGGCACAATCATCAGCTGGAATCGCGGCGGCGAGACGATCCAGGGCTACCAGCCCGACGAGATTCTCGGCCAGCACGTGCGCGTCATGTACACCGGTGAAGACCAGCGCGCAGGCTTGCCGGAACTCGGCCTTCAGCGTGCCCGTGAAGACGGACGCTACGAAATGGAAGGCTGGCGCGTGCGCAAGGACGGCAGCCTGTTCTGGGCGAACGTCATCATCACGGCGCTCTACGCACCCGACGGGGATCTGCTCGGCTATGGGCGCGTCGTGCGCGACATCAGCGACAAGAAGAAGGCCACCGACGCCGCCCTCGAAAGCGACCGGCGCTTCCGGCTGCTGGTGCAGGGCGTGAACGACTACGCGATCTTCATGCTGTCGCCGGAAGGCTGCGTTACGAATTGGAATCCGGGCGCGCGGCGCATCAAGGGCTACACCGACGAGCAGATCATCGGCTCGCATTTCTCGTGCTTCTACACGCCGGAAGACGCGGCAGCGGGCGTGCCGCAGCGCGGCCTCGAAACGGCCGAGCGCGAAGGCCGCTGGGAAGCCGAAGGCCGGCGCGTGCGGCGCGATGGCAGCCGGTTCTGGGCGCATGTCGTGATCGACGCGATCCGCGACGAGGACGGCGTGCTGATCGGCTTCGCGAAGATCACGCGCGACATCACCGAGCGCCGCCAGGCGGCTGAACTGCTCGACCAGACCCGCAACGCGCTGTTTCAGGCGCAGAAGATGGAAGCGCTTGGCAAGATGACGGGCGGCGTCGCGCACGACTTCAACAACGTGCTGCAAGTGCTGCGCGGCAATCTCGAACTGCTCGGCGCACGCCACGTCGATGCGTGGAGCCGGGCGCGTATCAGCCGCGCGATCGAGGCCGTCGAGCGCGGCTCGAAGCTCGCCTCGCAACTGCTCGCGTTCGGCCGCCGCCAGGCGCTGCAACCCGTCACGAGCCATCTCGGCGACGTGCTGCACGGCATGGAAGATCTGCTGCGCCGCGCGCTCGGCGAGCGCGTGCAGGTGCGGGTTCATGAATCGCGTGCGAGCGGCGAGCTATGGAACGTGCTGGTCGATACGCATCAGTTGGAAAACGTCGTACTCAACCTGGCCATCAATTCGCGCGATGCGATGCCCGAGGGCGGCATGCTGACCTTCGGGCTGTCGAACGCGGTGCTGTACGCCCAAGCCGCCGTGGCCGCGCAGGTCGAGCCGGGCGAGTACGTGAAGATGACCGTCACCGATACAGGCGCGGGCATGAGCGCGGAAGTCGTCGAGAGCGCGTTCGATCCGTTCTTCACGACCAAACCCGAAGGCGAAGGCACAGGCCTGGGCCTGAGCATGGCCTATGGCTTCGTGCTGCAAAGCGGCGGGCACATCGAACTGGCGAGCACGCCGGGCGTGGGTACGACGGTGACAATCTATCTGCCGCGCTCGACGGACCCGGCCGTCGCTCGGCCTGCCGTTCAGGCCGAGCCCGAGTCCGATGAAGACCTGCGCGGAGGCGAAACTGTGCTCGTCGTCGAAGACGACCGGCGCGTGCAGCTGACCGTGGTCGACATGCTGTCGCAACTCGGCTACGGCGTGCTGACGGCGAACGACGCGACGGAGGCGCTGACCGTTTTGCGCAGCGGCGCGAAGGTCGATCTGCTGTTCAGCGATGTCGTGATGCCCGGCCCGCTGCTGAGTCCCGAGATGGCGCGTCAGGCGCTCTTGATGCGGCCGTCGTTGAAGGTGTTGTTCACGTCGGGCCACACGCGCGACACGATGGGCCTCGACGCGCAACTGCGGGGCGGCGCCGATCTGCTGCAAAAGCCATATAGCCGTTTGCAGCTCGCGCGCAAGATACGCGACGTGTTCGACGACGGCACGGCGCGCGCGACGGACGACGCGGCGCAGTCCGCCACGCCGCGCAAGCTGCACATTCTCGTCGTCGAAGACGACCGGGACGCACGCGACGCGCTGTGCGAGCTGCTCGGACTGCTTGGTCACACCTGGGACGCAGTGGCCAATGCAGAAGAACCGTTGAAACGCCTGCAACTGCATCCATTCGACGTGCTGCTGACCGATCTCACGCTGCCGGGCATGTCGGGCCTCGAACTTGCACGCGCGGCGATCGCCATGCACGCCGCGCAGCACGTGGTGTTCTCATCTGGTCACGATGCGCCTTTGCACGACGAATCGCTGCCGTTCACATGGACGGCGTTGCGCAAGCCTTATTCATTCGATCAACTGAAGGCCGCGCTCGACGCGCAACATTGACGCGCGACAGTTCGCTTCCCGCGGTTCATCCGTCGCTTTCGCGTGCCGCTTCGCGCCGTGCGAGCTTTCCCGCTTCACGCAATGCCGTGACGATGGCCGCGTAGGCGCGCTCGCGCGTCGGTTCATCGGGCGCACGCAGTGCGAACGATGGATGATACGTCGGCACGACATGGCGCCCGCCATGCTCTAGCACCTTGCCGACGACGGCCTGTAACCGTGCGTCGCGATCTTCCAGTAGCGCCTTCAACGCCGTCGCGCCGAGTGCGACGATCACGCGCGGACCGACGGATGCCAGTTCGCGTTCCAGCCAGTAGTGGCACGCGTCGATCTCACGTTGCGCGGGAGTCTTGTGCATCCGGCGCTTGCCGCGCGGCTCCCATTTGAAATGCTTGACGGCGTTCGTTACGTACACGTCGTGGCGTGCGACGCCGGCTTCCTTCAACGCATCGTCGAGCAGTTGTCCGGCAGGGCCGACGAACGGCTTGCCCTGTTGATCTTCCTTGTCTCCTGGCTGCTCGCCGACCATCATGATCGGCGCACGCTTCGGACCGACGCCGCCGACCGCCTGCGTCGCGTGCGCCCACAGCGCGCAGCGGCGGCAATCGTCGAGGCGCTCCGGATGCTGGTCGGAGTCGATGTGCGGGGTGGCCTTCGCTGCGGCTTTCGGTTGGCTCGATTCGTCGTTGGCTGACGGGGCGGGTTTGCGTGTGCTCATGACGTCGTCGCTCGAAGATGTGCGCGCTGCATGTGCAGCCATGCGAGCAATACGTGTTCCCTCCAGTCGACTCAACTGACTCAAACCAGCGGAATGCTTCTTGCGGCCTCGTAGCGACGCAGCATCCGGATCAACCCACTGTGGAGGCTAGCATGAGCACACTCAATCCCGACGACGAACAACGCCCCGTAGTCAGGCAACCGGGGCACGACAACGCCTCGCTCGGGCCGAGCGATTCGTCGGATAGCGGCAGCGACGTCGCGGGCGCGAAGCGTCATGAATTCGATGTCGACGACGAGCTCGACAATCACGCGCTCGAAACGGGCGAAGCGGAACTCGCGAGCGACACCGACCGCTTCGGTACGGGCGAACGCGCATCCGCCGATGGCGATTCGACGTTCGAGGATAACGAGGACATCGATGTGGACCGCGTGATCAGCGCGGCGGGCGAAGCAGACGCCGACGGTATTGCGGACGAGATCGCCGAAGCCTCGGACGAAGACCTCGACGAAGACGCGGATAGCGACAACGCGCCGCGCGAACGTCGCAAGTAAGCCAGGCGCATGCCTTGCTCAAACAGGCCATAGCGGGACGGCGCGCGCCGCCGTCCTTTATCGAACGAAGTCTGGAACAAGGGAGGCATCATGTCGCTCATCGTTGCCGCACGATTCACCACGTTTCCGACGGCCGAATCGGCCGCCGAGCGTCTTTTTCGAGCGGGCTTTGTCGAAGAAGACGTGTCGCTGTTCTTCGTCAATCCGCGCGGGCAGCATGCGCGCTTTCCGATTGGCGGCGATGAAAACAAGGACGCCGCCGCCACGGATGCGCCCAAAGGTGCAGGCATGGGCGTAACGATCGGGGCCGTCGCGGGTGCCGTGGTCGGCGTCGGCATCTTCACCGCGTTTTCGGCGCCCGTGCTGGTGTCGGCGATCGCGGCGGGCGTCGGCGCGTATATCGGTTCGCTGATCGGCGCCATGTACAAGACGCGCGGCGGCGGCAAAGGCGCGCATCGCGAATGGACGCATCACGAAGAGCGCGACTCCGGCGTGCTGTTGGCCGTGCATGTGACGCCCGACACGCAGCAAATGGCGGCGAGTGTGCTGCGCGAGGCGGGCGGCGCGTCGATCGAGCGTGCCACTGGGCGCTGGCAGCAGGGCCGCTGGGCCGACTTCGATCCGACGCAGCCGCCGCAGCCGGTGCAGGCCGGGGCGCGGCGTCGAAGGGAATATGGAGCGACCCGCCGAACGGCACACTGAAAGGCACGCGTAAATTCGGTTCCAAAAACAAACGCAGCGCCCGGCATTACACCGTGCGCTGCGTTCTTCCTTACGTCTCCGTCAGTTCGCTAGACGTTAGCGGGAGCCTTCCGCATCGTCCTCTTCTTCATCGTCCAGGTCGTCGTCGAGATCGTCGTCATCGTCGAGCGTGATCCGACCCATGCCGACGCCCGCATCCTTATCCGCATACGGTTGACGTGGGGCGTTTTCGTCCGGGGCGTAATTCTTTCTGACCATTGGCTGCTCCATGAAGAAAGTTGAACGAACCCGCAGAGGGCGCAAGCGATGCGCCTGCGCTTCACCGCGAACTTCTAATGATGCTCCCGTGCGATCCGCGCGACCAGTGGTAAGTGATCCGATGCGACACGCGCGAGCGTGCTGCGGTGCACCGTCACGTCGATCAGGCGGTCGGCGGGGTGCATCCAGATGCGGTCGAGCGCGAACACGGGCAGGCGCGACGGGAACGTGCGCGGCGCAGGCGCCGCCCGAAAATGGGTGACGAGCATGCGCAACGCGTGGCCCCAGACGAACCACTCGTTGAGGTCGCCCATCAGCAGCACGGGCATGCGCGGTGTATCGAATGCGGCAATCAGCGCGCGGATCTGCGCGCGCCGCTCGCGCGCCGACAGGCCCAGATGCGTGGCGACCACACGCAGCGCCGAACCGGGGCCGTCCGTTTCCACATCGACGTCAAGCGCGCCGCGCGCTTCGCGCGTGCCGAACGACAGATCGAGTGAACGCGTCGCGCAGATGGGCAGCCGGCTGAGGATTGCGTTGCCATAGCGTCGTTCGGGCGTATCGAGCGTCGGCCCGGCGATCGCGTCCATGCCTGTCATTTCACGCAAGACGGGCAGCGCATTCGGCGCAAAGCTGCCGCCCAACGGCACTTCCTGCAACGCAACGATATCGGCGTCGAGTTCGCGGATCACGCCCGCAATGCGTTCCGGCGACGGCTGCCTGTCGGCGCCGACCGTGCCGTGGATGTTGTAGGTGGCGATGCGCAACCCGCGAAGGTCGTGCGTGGCCGCCGGTTCGCGCAAGCTGAGGGCGATATCGTTCATGAGCGGCGCGCGAAGAAGCGTTGCAAGGCAACCGACAGTCCGATCAACGCCGCGCCGATCAGCGCGACGAGCGCAAGCCCGGTAATCGACGGATGACGGACGGCGGCGACGAGCTGATGGGCGAACGTCGTCGCGAGTACGATGCCGGGCGTCATGCCGAGCACGGTGCCCGCCAGATAATCGCGCAGGCCGATATGCGATGCGCCTGCCGCGAGATTGATGATCGTGAACGGCGCAATCGGCACGACGCGCAGCACGAGAACGGTAACGAGCCCTTTTTTGCCGAGCTTTTCGCTGATCCGGTTGATCCGATGTCCCGCGAGTTTGCGTACCGCATCGTGACCGAGCGATAGCCCCGCGTAGTACGTGATGCACGCCGAAATCATCGTGCCCGCGAACGCGTAGGTACTGCCCCATAGCGCGCCGAACACGAAGCCGCTCACGGCGATCGGCAGCGTGACGGGCACCGAGACGCTCACCGCGATCGCATACAGCGCCACGATCGCAAACGGCCCGAGCGGCGACGCGTGCACCTGCTGCGCACCGTGCACGAGCGCGGTGAAGCTGACGGCTTCGCGCAGCGGCGTAAAGCGCCACAGCACGCCGAGTGCGACGACGATCAGCGCGAGCGCGCCCAGCGCAAGCAGTTTGCCCGTGAGCGGGCGACTGCGCTCCTCGGGCAGAAAATGCCGCACGAGCTCATGCGGCGCGACGGGCGCTTCCGCATCGAACACGGAGACGTGCGCGGCCAGTTCGTCGAGATCGCCGGTAACGGCGGGATCGAGCGGCATCAGCGTGCGTTCGCCGTGCCGCAGGTGCGCGATCGCGTCGTTCAGACGCCGGGTGTCGAGCGCGGCTTGCACATCGTCGGGCGCGACGTCGAGGTGCTCGGCTAGCAGCCGGTTACGCACCGAGGCGATGGCGGCCTGCACGCGCGGCTCGCCGCACGCTTCGAGCGTGATGTTGCATTCCGTGTCGAGCACCATCGAGCGATTGTTGAGGTTTGCGCTGCCGACGATCAGCACATCGTTATCGACGGTCATCAGCTTGCTGTGCACGTTGATGATCTGACTGCGCGTGCCGCTCATGCCGGCGATGGTCGGTGCGTACATCGCGTAGCGTCCACGGCGGTCGGCCTCTTTTAGCAGGCCGTGAAGGCGAGCACGCAGCACGCCCATCGTCGCTTCCTGGAGCCAGCCGCTCGTTCTTTCGGGACCGACGACGGCGATGTCGGGGCTATCGGCATCGGCGAGACGTGCGGCGAGCGCCGCGCCGACGCGGCTCGCGGTGAAGTACTGATTCTCGACGTAGATGGTGTGCTTCGCGGCGCCAATCGCATCGACGTAAAGCTGCTGGATCTGCTCGACGAGAGGCCGTCCTTCGAAGGCCGGTTCCGTCAGCGAGATGCCGAGTTCGACGTCTTCGATATCGGCTGCGATGCCTGCGGGCCAGATATTGGCGTGATCGTTCGAGTCAGGCGACACGTCGAGCGGTTTGCCCGTCGCGAGGCGCCAGCGCTCGCGCACGAGCCGGCTGACGGCATGCGCGGCGGGGCCGTCGAACATCGCCTGTACGTCGTGCATCGGCTGATAGGGTGTGTCGCCCGCGTTGCGGCGCAGCGGCGCGTGCGGGTGATGCTCGGGCGTGTCCCAGCGCGAGCTGGTCAGATCGATACCGCCGACGAACGCAAGCGCATCGTCGATCACGACGATCTTCTGATGATGCGACGCCCCGATGGGATGCCGTCCATCCTGCCGGAAGCGGATGCGCCGATGCGTGCGCCAGCCCATCTTGTACACGGGCAGCCATTCGCGCTCGAACGCGTACAGCATCGCGAAGTCCCAAGCGAGGATGTAGATGCGCAGATGCCGGTTGCTTTCCGCGAGCGTGCAGAGGAAATCGGCGAGACCGGCGGGAAGACGATCGGGCGCGCCGCCGGGGACCAGTTGCAAACGGCTGTCGATATCCCAGCCGACGATATGGATCGTATGGCGCGCGCGGGACATCGCCTTGCGCAATGTCGAGAAGTAATCGGCGGCGTCGATCAGGATGCGAAAGTGATGCGCCCGCTCTTGCCACGCGCAGTTACGGTTCACACGCAGCAGGCCAGGCGCTGCGCGGGTGTCGATCACAGGCGGTTCTGCTGCGGTGGCGGTGATGGTCTGGGTTTGCGTCATCGTCGTGGTGTGCTTTTCGTTGTCGTGTGCAACGCGCCGTTGCGTACGCAAGAAAGAGTCCATCGCGAACATTCAGGAAACCCGCAGCAAACGCCGTTCCTCGTAGCTGGAACACATGGCGTGCATCGACAGGAAGACTGCTTGCCGCATTGAAGGACAGCACAGAGCTTGTCGCGCAGCATGCGACTTCATTTTCCACATGAACTGGGCCAGTTGATGGCGGAACCGAAGCGCAGCAGGTTGCGGCACAGCGCGATTCAGCTCCATTCACGCTGACTCGGCAATCTTCATCGCGTCGGCGAGACTCAATGAATCCCGCATCGCTTCCACGAGCATGCCCGTCTGTTTCTCGCGATTGCAACCGACAGCAGCCACCAGTTTTCCCTTCTCGCCGAGCAGCGCAATAAATTCGAACGTATCCGGCGTTCCGGTGAACTTCGTTTGATCCCAGTGTTTTGCGTGACCGAGATACTCGAACGTCTTGCCGAAGTGATATGTCCAGAAGTACGGCACGTACGCTTCCTTCAGCGGGATGCCGAGCATCGCGTGCGCCGCGATGCGCGCATGCTGTTGCGCGACGCGCCAATGCTCGATCCGCACACGCTCGCTGCCGTGCGACGGCAACTCGAAGCGCGCGATGTCGCCCGCTGCATAGAGACTGTCAGCTGCGCGCATCGATGCATCGACGTTGATGCTCCGGTCGTCGTTGCGCTTCACGCCTTCGATGAAATCCGTCGCCGGCGTCACGCCGATACCCGCGACGATGAAGTCGCACGCTACCGCTTCGCCGTTATCGAGCGTCACGCGCAATGCGCCGTCCGCGCCGCCCGCACCGACGGAACGCGCATGATGGCCCATGCGGATGCGCACGCCATGCGCTTCATGCAGGCGCATGAACAGCCTGCCGAGTTCCATGCCGAACTGCTTTTCGAACGGTACGTTGCCAGGCGATACGACCGTCACGCGCAACTTGCGCGCGCGCAGCGCCGACGCGACTTCCAGCCCGACAAAACTCGCGCCGAGCACGAGCGCGTGCTGCCCTTGCTCAGCCGCCTCGACGAGATGTCGCGCGTCGTCGCGATTGCGCAGCAGGCAGATGCGCGACTTCACGCCGGCTGCATCGCTGCCTTGCAATGACAGCCGCTTCGGTATGCCGCCCGTTGCAACGAGCGCCGCGTCGTAGTGAATCGATGGCGCGCTGCCGATATCGATGCGCCGCGCCGTCGCATCGAGCGCGGTGACCTCGGCCTGAATCACGTCGATCGAATGAGTGGCGAAGAAGTCGTCGGGCAGCAGCGGCGGAATCTCGTCGGGCGACATCTCGCCGGACGGCACGAATTTGCTCAGCACCGTGCGGTCGTACGGCGTGCGCGGCTCGCGATCGATCAGTGCGATGCGTCCCGCAAAGCCCGCTTCGCGCAGCGCCGCGCAGGCGGCCGCGCCCGCCGCGCCCGAGCCGACGATTGCAAACGTGCGCCTGTCGGCCGCCGTGGCCGTGGCGGGACTGGACGGCTCTGGCGCGCTGCCGACGAGCACCTCGCCCTGTTCGACGCGCACCGGATAGCGCGTCAAAGGCAACAGCGCGGGCGGTTCGACGAGCGCGCCTGTCTCGATGTCGAAAGTCCCCTTGTGCCACGGACAGATGAGCCGTCCGTTGCATAGCGCGCCCTGTTCGAGTGGCGCGCCCGCATGCGGACAGTCGGCGCTGTACGCATGCACCGCGTCGCCGCGGCGTATCAGCAGGATCGGCGTGCCGTTCACCTCGACGCGCTTCATGCCGTTGTCGGCGAGGTCGGAGAGCAGGGCGACCTTTTGCATGTTGGTGTTCGTGTTCGTGGCCATGGTTTTCCTCGTGGAGACCGGCCGCGCGGCGCATGCCGTCAGCCGTGCGCAAAGGGCGTTTGCTTTCACGGGTGCAATCGGCATGCCGTCTCGCGGCTTGCGTCCGTAGACAGCTTACGTCGGAACGGCACACGTGGCTTCGCATGGGCACGCCGCTTGCGTCGTCGCTCGCAACGCACCTGTTTGATGGGCGGATGCAACGTTGGACCCAACACTCTCCCAAGCTTGCCATGGAGGTTTGCATGAACGATATCGGCCACGATCCCCTGCGGCGCGCCGCGCCCGCTGCGTGGTACATCAACAGCGGACTGCGTCTGTCTGACGAGGAACCGGACGCCGACATCGAGCCGAAACGCTATGCGCTTGTTCCCGCCCTCGAGCGTTATCTGGCGAACCTGCGCTTCAGTGACGAGCAGGCGGCCAGCCGCGCGGCCACGCTCGATGCCTTGCGCGCGCGCGGCATGGACTGGCTGCCGCTGCCGGGCAGTGGCGAAACGGCGACGCGCTGGCGCGGTCTCGCGGCCGTTGCGGCATGCGACCTGTCGCTGGTGAAGCTCTACGAAGCGCACACCGACGCGCTCGCCATCCTCGCGGAACTGGGCCGCACCGAACTCGCCGACGACGGCAACTGGGCCGTGTGGGCCGCCGAGCCGCCGAACGCGAAGCTGATCGCGCATGCGGCGAACGGTAACGCGCTGACACTCGAAGGCACGAAGCCCTGGTGCTCGGGCGCGCTGCATGTCACGCATGCGTTGGTCACGGCATGGCGCGGCGACGAGCCGGTGTTGGCTGCCGTCGAACTGTCGCAGCCGGCGATCGCCATCGATCCAGGCGGCTGGCAAGCCGTCGGCATGCGCGCGACGGGCACGAGCAGCGTGCGCTTCGATGGCGCGCGCGCCGTGCAGGTCGGCAACGCCGGTGCGTATCTGTCGCGTCCGGGCTTCTGGCACGGTGGCGCCGGCATTGCGGCCTGCTGGTACGGCTGTGCGGCGGCGCTCGCGTCGATTCTGCGCGACAGCGTCAAGCGTCACGACGATCCGCACGCGTGCGCGCATCTGGGCGCCGCCGATGCCGAACTATCCGCCGTGGCCGCGCTGCTGCGCGAGTCGGCCGCATGGATCGACGGGCATCCGCGCGACGATGCGCAGCAATGCGCGCTGCGCGTGCGTGTCGCCGTCGAACAGGCGGCGGAGCAGGTGATGCAGCACGTGTCGCGCGCGCTCGGCGCGGCGCCGTTCTGCACGGACCCATGGTTCGCTCGCGCGATCGCCGATCTGCCTGTGTTTTTGCGGCAGAGCCATGCCGAGCGCGACGAATGCGCACTCGGCCGGACGCTGCTCGACGATGAACCAGGCGAGCCCTGGAACCTTGGACTTCATGCTGGACGCGACTGAGGTTCGCACGCATGTCTTTCCCCGCCGCCTATTTCGACGATCTGTACCGACAGGACGACGACCCCTGGGACTATCGCGCGAGCTGGTATGAGCGCCGCAAGCGTCTGCTGACCATCGCGGCGCTGCCGCGCGAGCGCTATCGGTCGGGCTTCGAGCCGGCCTGTTCGAACGGGGAGTTGTCGGCGCTGCTCGCGCAGCGTTGCGACAGCCTGTACGCGTGCGACATCAGCGGCCACGCCGTGCGTCTTGCACGCGAACGTCTCGCAGATGTGCGCAACATCACCGTCGAGCAGGGCGCGATGCCAGACCAATGGCCCGAGGCGAGCTTCGACCTGATCGTGATCGGCGAGTTGTGCTACTACCTGTCGCGCGAAGCGACGGCGGAACTTGCGCGGCGTGCGTGCGCGTCGCTGACGGCGGATGGCACGCTCGTCGCGTGCCACTGGCGTCATCCGTTCGAGGGCAAGCTGCAAACAGCCGACGATGTACACGCGCGCTTCGACGCGCTGCCCGCGCTGAACCGCCTCGTGCAACATGCGGAGCACGATCTGCTGCTGGACGTGTGGTCGAAGGATGGGCACTCGGTTGCGCAATACGAGGGGCTCGCATGATCGGCATCGTGATCCCCGCGCACGACGAAGAGGAACTGCTTGCCGATTGCCTGCAGGCGGCGCGGATCGCGGCTGCGCATCCA
>Ga0247692_1000209_pt1 | contig 14183 bp, 10 predicted proteins | sample CNK33_metaG_FD_183041 | JGI IMG/M metagenome (GOLD analysis project Ga0247692, IMG submission 183041) | Soil microbial communities from Purdue University Martell Research Forest, Indiana, United States - CNK33 | ecosystem: Environmental > Terrestrial > Soil > Temperate forest > Bulk soil...
TTCTTCAGCGCGACGTAGAACGTGTCTGCCTGGAACAGCTCGGCGTAGTTCGCAAGGCCGATGAAGGTCTTTTCCGTCATGCCGTCCCAGTTGTAGAAACTGAGCGCGATGCTGCTGAAAATCGGATAGATCACGCACAACGCGAATAATGCGCAGCCCGGCAGCAGAAAGAAGAACGCCGCGCGATTGCGCGCGCGCCCGGACCTGGACGTGCGGCGGCTGCGCGCCGAAGGCAGGCGAGCGATAGACGTGGACATGACGAAAACCTCGTTCGATGCGGCTCGCCCGTTGCGGCGAGCGGCAGGTGATTCGTGGGCGCATCGATTGCGATGCGCCCGGCAGGCAGCCGCGTTGCGCACGGGCCGCCTTCAGGACATCACTTGTGATAGATGCGTTTGCGCGTCGCTTCGAGACGGGCGAGCAGCGAGTCGATCTGCGACGGATCGTTATAGAACTGCTGCATGGCCTTCATGCCTTCGTCGGCCATTTCCTTCGTCATATCGCGGTCGTAGAACTGCGCAATGCCGCCCGTCGTGCTGGCGAGCGTCTGGAAGCCAACCTTCGAAATGGGATCTTCCGGCTCCGTCGCCTTGCTGTTCGACGGCAACTGACCCCAGCCGCGCGCGAGATCCGCGTTGATTTCAGGTGTTTCCATGAACGCGAGCAGACGCCGCGCGTCGGTCTTGTTCTTCGCCTTGGCGGGAATTAGCAGGACGTTGACGGGACCGTCCTCGGCCATCGGCACCTTCGGATCGATCACCGGGAAACGCATGAAGCCGATCTGATCCTTGACGCTCGACGGAATGCCCGCCGAGAAGAACGTGCCCATCAGCATCATGGCGGCCTTGCCGTTCGCGAGGAATGGGCCTATCGAGTCGAGGTCGTAGGACAGCGCGTTGTCGATGTAGTAGTGATCGTCCATCAAGGTCTTCCACGTCGTGTAGACCTTCTTCACACGCGGATCGGTGTACGGCACTTCGCCCGCCATCAGCTTCTGGTGAAACGCGTTGCCGTTGATGCGCAGATCGAGATAGTCGAACCACGCGGCGAGCGTCCAGCTGTCGCGCGCGGCGACGGCGATCGGCGCGACACCACTTGCCTTGAGCTTCTTGCAGGCGTCGAGGAATTCTTCCCAGGTCTTCGGCTCGCTCTTGATCCCTGCCTTCTCGAACAGATCCTTGCGATAGAAGAAGCCGTATGCGTCATAGCCGAGCGGCGCCGCATACTGCTTGCCGTTATACGTCGATGCTTCCTTCACCGATGCGTACTGCTGGTTCCAGCCGTTCTTCGACCAGTCGCCGGACAGGTCTTCGAGCAGGCCGCGCTTCGCGTAGTAGGCCATGCGCTCGCCGTCGTGCCACGACACGACATCGGGCGGATCGGTCGCGAGCCAGCCGCCCATCTGCACCTTGTACGCTTCTTCGGTGATGTAGGTGATCTTCAGATCGACATCGGGATTGGCCTTCTTGAACTTGTCGAACGCGTCCTGCCACGTCGAGCGCTGGTTGCCGCGCGCCGACACGTTGACGTTCAGCTGGCCGGCGTCGGCATCCGCGACGAAGCCCGACAGCAGCGCTGCCGAGACGGCGAGCGCAGCCGTCACGGAGCGCGTGTTGAAAGAGGCGAGCCCGGCAATGCGGCTCAGGTGCTTGTTGATCATCGTGGTGTCTCCTTGAACTGCGTTGTTGGCCGGCCGCTCGACGCGGACAGCGGTCTTCGTGCCCACCGCGCCGGCTCTATGGCCGGCTGTTGAGATTGGCGAACCCGGCAGGCGCGGTTCGCGTCGTTGCGAAGCTGCTTTTACGACATGTGCAGCGCGACGGCTTGCGCTTCTGTCTCGACCGTGCGCGCCAGGGCGATCCCTTCTTCATCGAACAGATGGCATGCGTCGGCGGGCACACGCAACGCGAGTTGCTCGCCGTTGCGAATCGACACATCGCCGGGCGCCTTCGCGATCAGCGTGCCGTCCCCGCATTCCACGTGCACGTAGCTGTGCTCGCCTAGCTGTTCGGTAATCAGCGATTTGACCGCGAGCGTTTGCGCGTCGCCGTCGAGACGGATGTGCTCGGGACGAATGCCGAGCGTGACAGGCTGGCCGCGCGTGAGACGCGCGCCGTCGACCTGCACGCGCAGTGTCGTGTCGCTGTGTTTGAGTCTGACGTGCACGCCATCGTGCGCAATCGCGTCGACTTCGCCGTCGAGGAAATTCATACGCGGCGAGCCGATGAAACCCGCAACGAACCGCGAGCGCGGCCGATGATAAAGCTCGAGCGGCGCGCCGATCTGCGCGATGCTGCCGAAGCGCTGCGTATCCGCACCCGCGTGCAGCAGCACGATCTTGTCGGCGAGTGTCATCGCTTCGATCTGGTCGTGCGTCACGTAGACGACGCTCGCCTGCGCAAAGCGTTGATGCAGCCGTGCGATTTCGATGCGCGTCTGGCCGCGCAGCGCCGCATCGAGATTGGATAGCGGTTCGTCGAACAGAAACACGCCCGGCTCGCGCACGATCGCGCGGCCAATCGCCACGCGCTGGCGCTGACCGCCCGACAGTTCGCGCGGCTTGCGTTCGAGCAGCGTGTCGAGTTGCAGCACGCGCGCCGCTTCGCACACTTTGCGGTCGACTTCGGCCTTCGGTGTTTTCGCGAGCTTCAAGCCGAACGCCATGTTTTCGTAGACCGACATGTGCGGGAAGAGGGCGTAGCTCTGGAATACCATCGCGACGCCGCGCTCGGCGGCGGGGACGCCGTTCATCGACCGGCCGCCGATCGTCACGTCGCCGTCGGTCTGATCTTCGAGGCCGGCGACGATGCGCAACAACGTCGACTTGCCGCAACCGGACGGTCCGAGGAACACACAAAACTCGTGCGCGCCGATTTCGAGGTTGAGATTGCGGATGACGGGCGCGTTGGCGCCGAACGTCTTCTGGATGTTGGTCAGGGAGATCGCGCACATGGTGCTTTCCCTGGATTTAAACGCTTAAATTTGCGTGGAAAAAAATAGCGCAAAGTCTTGCGCGGCGTGGATTTAAGCGTTTAAATTCGGATGTGCTCGAAAGCGCGATCATGTTCGTCTCCAATATCCTTTCGAGCAAAGTTATCAAAGCCTGCGGTAGATGCGCAACATCTGATTCGCAGTCTCTAAATATGGGACCTTTCCTAATCTTTCTGGTATGGCGACATTAACCGACGTCGCGCGACGCGCGCAGGTCACGGCGGCGACCGTTTCGAACGTGTTGCGCAATCCGGACAAGGTACGACCCGAAACCGCTGAGCGCGTGAAGCGTGCTATCCGCGAACTGGGCTACCGGCCGAACCTGAACGCGCGCGCGTTGGCGGAAGGGCGCTCGCCGACGCTGGCGCTGATGCTGTCGAGCATCGCGAATCCGTTTTATCCCGAGTTCGTGCTGGCGGCCGAACGCGCGGCACGGCGTGCCGGCTACTTCCTGATGGTCTGCAACACGGACGACGACGCGGAAATCGGCCGCGCGTACCTCACGCAGATTGCGGGCACATTGGCCGAAGGCGTGCTGGTGCTCAACACGGATATCGCGATCAACGAACTGTGCGAGTCCGCAGCCGTCGGCGCGCCGATCGTGTTGAGCCTGTGGGAGCATCCCGAACAGTTGCCCGCGCTGCCTTGCGTGGCCGTCGATTTCGCGCATGCGGGCGCGCTCGCGGCGCGGCATCTGCTGGAACTGGGGCATCGTGATATCGGCATGCTGGTCGGCGACGGTTGCGGGGGCCTGCAGGATGCGCGCGCGACGGGCTTTCGCGAGGTGATGCGCGAAGCCGGTCTGGAACCGGACGATGCCGCTGTGCTGCAGATTCCGGATACGATCGACGCAGGCTTTGCTGCATGCGTGGAGTTGATGGAGCGGGAGCCGCATCTGAGTGCGCTGTTTGCGACCAATGATCTGCTTGCAATCGGCGCGTTGCAGGCGCTGGCGACGCTAGGCAGTAAAGTACCCGACGATGTGTCCGTGATCGGCATCACGGACATTCAGCTGGCGCATCAGGTGCGGCCGTCGTTGACGACGGTGGCGATCAATACGGAAGCGATTGCGCAGGCGTCGATTGAATTGCTGATACGGTTGATTCAAGAGCCGCGTGGTGAGGGGCAGCCGCCTGCAGTGATTGCACCTTTGCCGACGTTGGTGAGAAGGCAGTCCACGTAGAATGGCCGCATGGACCTCAAACAAATCCAGTACTTCATCGCACTCTTCGAAGACGGCTCGGTGACGCGCGCGGCCAAGCGCCTGAACATCGTCCAGCCGGCGCTCAGCATGCAGATTTCGAAGCTCGAAGCGGAACTGGGGCAGGCTCTTTTCGAACGCGGTCCGCACGGCATGACACCAACCGACGCCGCGCGCCAGATGTATCGCCTCTACACGCCGATCATGCGCGACATCGAGCACGCGCGCGTCCAGTTGAGCCGTCAGGATGTGATCGTCACGGGCCGCGTGTCGCTCGGCATGGTCGCATCGGAAACGGAAAGCGTGCTCGCCGAATCACTGGCGAAGTTCAATGCGCTGTTTCCTCAGGTCGAGGTGTCGGTGGCCGATGGCTTCAGCGCGCAGTTGATCGACGGCGTCGAAGCAGGGCGCCTCGATGCCGCGATCATCAACAAGCCGCGCGGCCGCCTCACGCTCGACATGCAGCCGCTGCTGGTCGAAGAGATGGTGTACGTGACAGGCATGAAGTGCGTAGCCGCCTTACCGGACACCATCGATCTTTCACAGCCGCCCGCCGTCGAACTGGTGCTGCCGACCCGACGCAATGGCCTGCGCGGCGCGCTCGACGCAGCGTTAATGGCTGCCAATATCGTCATCAAGCCCACCTTCGAAATCGATCTGCTGAGCACCATCGTGCAGTTCGTCGAGCAGAGCAGCGTCGCGACGATCTTGCCGCGTGTCGTCGTGCAGCGCAAAGTGGACGAAGGCACGCTGCGCGCGCACCGCATTACGACGCCGTCAATCTTGCGGCACATCGTTCAGGTCTCGCATCCGAAGCGGCCGATCGGGCCCGCCGCGCAAGCCCTGATCGACATCATCGCGGAAGAAATCCGCCGCGTCACGAAGAGCGCGGCGGACGAGTGAGACCGCTCAGCTCACGTTGCGCGAAGCGGGCTGATCGAGCCGGCCACGCGTCTCCGGCACGATGAACGCGCCAATCAGAAAGATCACGCTGATCGCGCCGACGAAGATCGCGAGCGTGACGGGCAACTGGCTCGTTTCCTTCGCGACCAGCGAGACGAAGGTCGGCATCATGCCGCCAATCGCAAAGCCGATGTTCCATGACAGACCCGTGCCCGTCGCACGGATCGCCGTCGGGAAGCGCTCGTTGAGGAAGATCAGGATCGGCGCGTAACCGGCGCTGCCCAGCGCGCTCAACACGACTGCGTAGATGCCAAGCGTCACGATATCCGTGGCCGTTGGCAGCAGCAGAAAGATGCCCGGCAGCGCGACGAGGCGAATCAGGCCGATCCATATGAACGCCGTCTTGCGGCCGATGAACGTGCTCAGATGTCCCGCCGCGACCGATGCGATCACGACAGCGATGCTGCAGATCATCAGGATCGCGGCGGACGCACCGTTGGGCGCGTGGCTTACAATCTTGAGGAACGTCGGCAGATAACCCGAGGTCAGGTAGTAACCGCTGCCGCCGCCGATGGTCAGCAGCAGGTTGACGAACAGGATCGACCGATAGTCGCGCGAGAACAGCGTTTTCAGCGGCGAACGCACGATCTCGACAGCGGCATCGCGCTTCTGCGCCGCGGCTTTCGCGGCCTTTTCCGCGGCCAGCTTGCGCCACAGCGGCGACTCTTCGAGGCTGTTGAACACGAAGAGGCCGAGCACCGAGCTGATGATCCCCGTGAAGAACATGCAGCGCCAGCCCCACACGTCGAACAGTTCGCCCGGAAAGAGCGACGACATCAGCAGGAATGTCAGCGACGCGAGCAGCGCGCCCATGCCCGCGCCACCGCCGCCGATCAGCCCCGACACAGCGCCGCGATATTTCGGCGCGACGGATTCGGTGCCGATGGTATGCGTCGACGCGACCACGCCGCCGACGAACACGCCCTGCACGAGCCGCAGAATCAGGAAGAGTACGGGCGCGACCAGTCCGACTGTATGCACGGTTGGCAGCAGGCCGAAAGCCGCCGTCGATATGCCGACGCCGACCACGGCAACGATCATCGCGCCCTTGCGTCCGTGACGGTCGGCGTAAGAGCCGAACAGCGCGGAGCCGAGCGGGCGCATCAGCAGCGTGACCGCGAACGAGGCATAGACGCCAGCGAGCGACAGCATCGCGTGATCGGAAGGGAAGAACAGACGCCCGACGACGGGCGCCACGTACAAGAGCACGAACAGGTCGAACAGATCGAGTGCCCAGCCCAGACATGAGGCGAACACTGCGCCCATGACCTGCCGCTGGTCGATAGCCGGCACGGCGGCGCCGTTTTGCGCTGCTACGGACATCATTCATCTCCTTGAATGGTCACCGTCCTGTCTCTGTATCAGTCCGGTGAAAGTGGCACCTGTCGATTGCGTGCTCTGATTGGCGTTAATGAAACCGTCGGTTGAATTCGCTATGGCGTTGAAACGAGTGGCGCTGCGTGCGTCGCGCCCGTTGCATGTCGATGCTTGACCATGGCATCCGCAATCTTCTCGGCGATCGTGATGGTCGGGATATTCGTGTTGGCCGATGGCAATCGCGGCATCAGCGACGCGTCGACCACGCGCAGCCCTTGTGCGCCATGCACGCGGCCTTGTGTATCGGTCACGCTGTCAGGGCTCTGCACGTCACCCATCCGGCATGTGCCGCTCGCATGCCACACACCGAACACATTCGCGCGGATGAAGTCCGCAAGCGCGTGTTCGTCGGCGAGTAAAGCGGACATGCGCTTGCCGCGCGTGAAGAAACGTTCGATCAACGCGCGTCGCAAAGGCGCAGGCGCATCGAGCAGCGTGCCGAGAATCGAAGTCAGCAGCGCATTGCCTCTCCCGACACGGCTCAACGCTTTTACGCGTGGCGAAAACGCGGCAGGAAAGAAGTCGCGTGCATCCTGACCGAGGCCTGAGGCATCGACCACGCGCGCGAGCATTCGCACGCCGGCAGCGAGCCGTTCGAGATCGCGTGCGTCATCGAGCAGATTGAGTTCGACGCGAGGCGCAATGGATGTATCGGGAGAGACCAGTTGCACGCGGCCCCGCGAATAGGGCCGGTTGCACCACAGAAAGAACAGGCCGAGCCGGTTGCCGAGCGCGTGCCACGCGGCACGCGTTGCGCTCGACAGATAGAGATCGGATGCTTCGCTGCCGTCCACGCCCGAAGTCACGCGCGCAGCCACCATGCTGGCGCGCCGCCGCGACAAATGCATGCGAAAACCCGGCGCGAGAATATGACAGAACGTCAGCGACGGATGATCTTGCAGATTGCGTCCCACGCCGGGCAGATCGACGCGGCATGCAATGCCGAGCGCGTCCAGTTCCAGCCGGGGTCCAATGCCCGCGCGCAACAGCATCGCGGGCGACTGCAACGCGCCAGCGCACAGAATGACTTCGTTCGCATCGAACTGCACACGTTCGCCATTGCGCGTCATTGCAACGACGCCGCGCGCAACCGTGCCGTCCATCACAATGCGCTCGACGCGCAGTTCCGCGAAGATGCGCAGATTGTCGCGCTTGCGCGTCGCGTCGTCGAGATAGGCAACAGCCGTTGACACGCGTTTGTCGTCGATGTTCGAAAACGCGCCGGGGAAAAACCCATCGTCGAACTCGGCGTTCTGATCGCGCAGCATTACGAGGCCTTGAGCGCGCAGTCCGTTCGCAAATGCATGGCAGAACGGCGGCCAGTCTTCGGGCATGATGCGGCGAATCGGTACGGGGCCGTCGTGCCCGTGCATGTCGCCGCCGGGGAAATTCACATCGCGCTCGAGCTTGCGAAAGTAGGGCAACACGTCGCGCCAGGCCCAGCCCGTTGCGCCGTTCGCGGCCCAGTCGTCGTAATCGCGCGGCAGCCCGCGATTGGCCGACTGCACGTTGATGCTCGACCCGCCGCCCATCACCTTGCCTTGTTCGTAGACACGCGTGGCCGCGCCGCGCGTCGCTTGCGCCTTCAACTCGGGCCAGATGTAGCTGTCGCCGCAGAAGACGGGCATCGGATAGCTGTCGAGAATCTCGCCGGGCACGGCGCCCGGCGGCGTGTCCACGCCCGCTTCGATCAACGCGACGCGCAGCGACGGCACGGCCGACAACCGGTGCGCAAGCACGCACCCAGCCGACCCGCCACCGACGATCACGTAATCGAAGCGTTCCATGAACGTTCTCCCAAACCTTTGTCGTGCGCTTTGTTATCGCGCGCTTACTGTTTATTGCCCGCGAAACACGGGTTTGCGCTTCGCGTGAAATGCTTCGACGCCTTCGCGGAAATCGTCGGACGAACGCAGGCGGCTATAGCAGTGGCCTTCCAGTTCGATTGCAATCGACAGCGGCGCATCTTCCGTATCGTTGAGCAGCTTCTTCGCCGTGCGTTGCGCGAGCGGCGAGAACGCGCGCAACTCATCGACGAGCGCATCCGTGGCGGCCTCCAGCTCTGCGTCAGCGACACATTCGACGGCGATGCCCCAGTCATACGCCTGCTTTCCGGGAATACGCCGTGAGCGCATCACGATATCTTTCGTCCGGCCGATGCCAACCATCTGCTGCAGGCGCGCCGAACCGCCCGAGCCGGGAATCTGACCGAGCTTCTGTTCGGGCAGCGCGTAGAAGGTCGTATCAGTGGCGATGCGGAAGTCGCAGGCAAGCGACAGCTCGAAGCCCACACCGAAGCAAAAGCCGCGATTCGCCGCGATCACCGGCTTCGAGCAGCGTGTGGGCGCCGCGATATTCCATGCAAGCTTCGACACACGTTCCGGCGATGCTTCGAGAAAGCCCTTGATGTCGCCGCCGCTGGAAAAATGCTCGCCCTTCGCACGCACGACGATTACACGCACGCGATCGTCTTCGTCGAGTGCTTCGAAGGTGGCGCGCAACTGGTCGCGCGCATGCATCGAAATCACGTTGAACGGCGGGCGGTCCAGGATGATGTCGGCGCGCTCGCGTTGGGCGTCGATTTCGACGTCAAAACCGTCGAGGTCCTGAAGCAGCGTCTGGCCGCGGTGGGTCAGGTCGGTCATGGGTGTCACTCCTTCGTGATTTCAATGCGTTGATGCAAAGCGTCGACTGATGCGGCCGGGCCGCGCTCGTCGCGCAGGTATTCGCCCGCCTGGAGCTTGCGGCGCAGTATCTTGCCGACCGGGGACTTCGGTATGTCGTCGACGAACACGTAGTCGCGCGGGCGCTTGAAGTTGACGAGATCGGACGCGCGGCACCATGCGTCGAGCGTGTCGCCGTCGACGTAATCGCTTCGCTTGACGAACGCGACGACGCGCTGTCCCCAGCGTTCGTCCTTCACGCCTGCAACGGCCACTTCGTCGACGCACGGATGCAGCGACAGCACCGATTCGATATCGACAGGCGAGATGTTCTCGCCGCCGCTGATGATCATGTCGTCGACACGGCCGGAGACGTAGAGATCGCCGTCGTCGTCGAAGAAGCCGGTGTCGCCCGGGAAGTACCAGCCGTCGCGCAGCGACTTCGCGTTCGCATCGGGCCGGTTCCAGTAGCCTTCGAACGCTTCGTCGCCGAGCAGGTCCGCAATGATCTGGCCTTCTTCGCGCACGGCGGCGACGTCGTCCGGCGACTGCGCGTCGAGCTTCACGACGCGCAAGCGGGTGTTGATGCCTGCGCGTCCGGCGCTGCCGGGCTTGAGCGTCGCGTGCTGGTCGATGCTGACCGTGTAGACCTCGGACGAACCGTAGTGGTTGACGAACAGTTCAGGTTCGAAGGCAGCGGACAGACGCTTGAGCAAGCCATCGCTCATCGGCGCGCCTGCAAAACCGAGCTTCGTGACGGATGACGTATCGATATCGCCGAACGCGCGATCCGCGAGCAGATCGTGATAGAGCGTCGGCACGAGATAGAGACACGACAGCTTGTATTGCGCAATCGAATCGAGCGCGAGGCGCGCATTCCAGCGACGCACGCAGACGAACAGGCCATCGACGAGCGCCATCGAAAGCAGCGAGCGCACGCCCATCGTGTGATAGAGCGGCATCACGCCGAGCGTGCGTTCGCCATGTCGATAGAGGTTCTGCGCCACGTGCGCGAGCGCTGCAGAGCGCTCGTGCCGGTGCCGGCGCGGCACGCCTTTGGCCTTGCCCGTCGTGCCGGACGTGTAGAGGATCAGCGAGTAGTCGTCGGCGGTGGCGTGCGTCGGCGTCGTTTCGATGCTTTCGTGTGCGTGAGCCGTTCGAACCGCGAGCAGCACGTCGATCGATGCGGTGCGTCCCGGCGCATCATCCAGCGCGATGCGCGGCACACTCTGCGCGGCGGGGCTTTGCATCACGGCGTCTGCACTGACGGGCTCGTAGACGATCGCTTTCACGCCGGCGTCGCTCACGCAATAGTCGAGTTCGTCGGGCTTCGCGCGCCAGTTGAGCGGCACGATGACGATGCCCGCGAACTGGCAGGCCCAATGCAGCGTCGCCATTTCCCAGCGGTTTTGCAGCACGACGAGCAGACGGTCGCCATGCGCGAGACCCAGCTCGCGCAGCCCGTGCGCGGCTTGCAGAATCAGCCGGTGCCATTGCGCGTAAGTGACGCGAAACTCGCCATCGACGAGCGCCAGCGCATTCGGGCTGCGCTCCACGCTTTGCAGAAACGTGCGGCCGAGATCAAGCATGTTCGGCCTCCGTGTCCGCGCACTGCGCCCTGCGTCGCGCCGCGCAGTCGAGCACGGCGGCGACGATTGGCGTATAGCCCGTACAGCGGCAGATGTGGCCCGACAGCATCTCGCGCACCTGTTCTTCCGTTGGATCAGGCACGCGCTGTAAAAAGTCCGCGCACGACATCAGGATACCCGCCGTGCAGAAGCCGCACTGCAACGCGTGATGCCGCGAGAACGCCTGTTGCAGATCGCCGAGCGTCTGCGCGGGCGCGAGCCCTTCGACGGTATCGACGCGCCGGCCGTCGGCTTGGACCGCGAGCATCAGGCACGAACGCGCCGCGACACCATCGACATGCACGGTGCACGCACCGCACACGCCATGTTCGCAGCCGACGTGCGTGCCCGTCGCGCCGAGTTCATGACGCAGAAAATCGGACAACAACTCGCGGGTTTCGCAATGGCCGCTGCGTTCGCGGCCATTGAGCGTCAGCGTGACGGCGTGCTGCTCGCCGTGCCGCATGACGTACGGTGTGGACTTGCTCACTTGGCCTCCTCGATCACGCGCCATCCGAGTTCACGTACCAGATGACGGCGGTACTTCGCGCTGATATGCGCATCGTCCTGCGCGCCCAGTTTCCAGCTCAAATCGTTCAATGCGCCGCGCAGGTCGTCGCCTTGCAGACGCGGCCAGCGCTCGACTTTCGGCCGGTCCGCGACGCCGCCCACGGCGATCTGTATAGCGTCGTTGGTGACGACGGCGGCGCACGCGACCATTGCGAAGTCGCCGTGACGTGCCGAGCATTCCGTGAACCCAAAGCGCTCGCCCGGCTGCTTCAGCGGGAAGCGCACCGCTTCGACGAGTTCGTCCGGCTCGCGGGCCGTCATCAACATGCCCTGAAAGAAGTCGTTTGCCGACACGACGCGTTGCTTCTTTTTCGAGCGCAGCAGCACCTCGCCACCGAGCGCCGTCAGCACGAGAGGCAACTCCGCGCTCGGGTCTGCATGCGCGATCGAGCCGCACACGGTGCCGCGATTGCGGATCTGAAAGTGCGAGATGTGCGGGAAGGCCATCGCGAGCAACGGCACTTCGTCGCGCAGCGTCGCGCGCCATTCGACGCTGCCTTGCGTCGCCGCTGCGCTCACGACCAGACGCCGCGCATCGCGATCCACGCGCACGGCGTTCAGTTCGTCGGTGCGCGAGATGTCGACGAGCACGCGCGGCTGTGCGAGCCGCATGTTCAGCACGGCCATCAGCGATTGACCGCCTGCCAGCACGCGCGCGTCTTCGCCGCTTTGCGCGAGCATCTCGAGCGCTTCGTGCGTTGTCGTTGCGCGAACGTAGTCGAAGGCTGCGGGCTTCATGCGTGCCTCCTGAAGCGTGCGAAGAGACGCCGGAACAACCGCGCAATCGACGAACCGTCCGTCGCGAGCGGTTGACCCGCGGCCTGCCGTCCGAGCGATTCGAACAGTTGTCGCAGCACGACCTTCGCCGCGCCTTCGAGCATGCGTCCGCCGACGGCTGCGACTTTGCCCGACACCTGGGCTTCGTAGTCGTACGTGAGGCGTGTGCCGCTGGACGTCGGCGTGAGTTCGACCAGGCCATTGCCGCGCGCGCTGCCGAGCGGCGAAATGCCCGCACCCGCAAGCCGCAGCCGATACGGCGCATCGATCTCCGACAAGCCGATGCGCGCTTCGAAACGCGCCTTGATCATGCCGACGCCGATCGTCACATCCGCGCGATACTGGTTCGGCCCCGTCGCTTCGAGCGCGTGGCAACCAGGAATGACCTTCGCAAGCGCGGCGGGGTCGAGCAGCACCGCAAAGATCGCTTCGGGTGTGGCGGGCAGATCGACGGTGCCTTGCGCCGTCAGCGCGCGTCCGCCGCCGGGTGTCGCGGGTTTCGATGTGGGCGCTTCGCGATACTCGGGCCGTGAAGGCTCCGGATCGTCGATACCGATCAACGCCATCACCTTCGAAGGCGTGAGCGGCAAGCGGATATCGTCGATGCCGAGCGCGTCCGCCACCGCGTTGGCGATGCACACGGGCGTGCTCATGTTGTTGCCTTCGCCCAAGCCTTTTGCGCCGAGCGGCGTGAACGGCGAGGGCGTTTCCAGATGCACGATCAGCGGGTCGGGGACTTCGCAGGTGGTCGGCATCAGATAGTCGGCGAGCGTGCCCGACTGGAAGCTGCCATCCGCGCCATAGCGGAACTCTTCGAGCAATGCCGCGCCGAGACCCTGCGCGAACGCGCCGCGAATCTGGCCATCGGCGAGCGCGGGGTTCAACAGCGTGCCTGCGTCGTGTGCCGTGACATACCTGTCAATGCGTACGTGGCCTGTCGCGCAGTCGAGTTCGATGCCGCACATGTCGAATGCAAAGCCGTAGGCCGCCGACGTATTGATGCGGTCGTTCTCATCCGGTGCGTCCATATGAGGCGGCGACCAGAACACGGTTTCGCGCAAACCCGACTCTTCGCCTTCGGGCAGCAACGCGGGCGCCCAGTGCGGCGCATTGCTCGCGGCGCGGCCGAACGGCAGTGCGCGCTCTTCAGCATCCTTCGGATAGATACGCGCGCCTTCGAAACGCACGTCGTCGGGCACGCAGTCGAATTGCTTCGCGAGGATGCGCGCAAGCTTGTCGCGCACGCGCATCGCGGCGAGATGCACGGTGCCCGCTACCGCACCCGCAAAGCGGCTGGAGTAATTGCCCGATGCGACGGACCAGGCGTCCTTGTGCGTATCGAACTCGACATTGACGACGATGTCCTTCGGATCGAGGCCGAGCACGTCGGCCACGACCTGCGCGCACACGGTCATATGTCCTTGCCCCGCGGGCGTCGATGCGATCGTCACGTTCACGCCGCCTAGCAGATCGACGCTCACGGTCGCACTCGCGATCGCGCCGTTTTTCGGTCCGGCTTTCTTGCGCGCTTCGGCGGGCATCACGGTCGTGATGTAGCCCATGTTCGACACCGACGGCTCGACAATCGCCGCGAAGCCGATGCCATAAAGCCGGCCCTGCTTGCGTGCGGCATCGCGGCGCGCGACCAGTTCCGCATGGCCGCCGTCCGACAGCGCGCGCCGCAGTGCTTCCTGATAGTTACCTGAATCGAGCAGCGCGCCCGCTGCCGCGCGATACGGGAACGCATCCGCAGGTACGAAATTGCGGCGATAGACGTCGAGCACGTCGAGCTTCAACTCGATGGCAATGCGCTGAATCAGCCGTTCGAGCGCGAAATACACCTGCGGCCCGCCGAAGCCGCGCACGAGTCCCGTCGGCGTCTTGTTGGTCAGCACGACGCGGTTGCGTACCAGCAGATTCGGGATCGCGTAGGCGCCCGTCAGGCAGCCGTGCATCCGGTAGAAGGTGGCAGGCTCGGGCGCACGCACGTAGCCGCCGCAATCTTCGAGCTGA
>Ga0247692_1000210_pt1 | contig 14128 bp, 33 predicted proteins | sample CNK33_metaG_FD_183041 | JGI IMG/M metagenome (GOLD analysis project Ga0247692, IMG submission 183041) | Soil microbial communities from Purdue University Martell Research Forest, Indiana, United States - CNK33 | ecosystem: Environmental > Terrestrial > Soil > Temperate forest > Bulk soil...
GAACGACTCAGCCCCGAGGCAACTCAGGGTCCGCGTGCAGGATGGTCCGAGGGTGACGGGGCGCCGGCCGAAAGCGTTCCAGGTCACTCTGGTATCCACGGACCCGTACGCCCTGAGTTCGAGCGAGTCGAGCGTCGTCATCACTCCTGGTGCGGCTGCGGGTGAGACGGGGATCGTGAATCCGATCACCGACCCGATCTCGACCAGCCTGAACGTGACGGCTCAGCAGTTCGTGGTCAACCAGGGCGACGCCCCATCATGGCCGCGGCTGAGGATCGACGGGCCGATCACGAATCCCCAAGTCTTGAACAACACGACCGGGCAGGTAGTTGCGCTGGCGTACACGCTGAACCCGGGGGAGTGGCTGACTGTCTACCCGGAGCGTGGCAGGATTCTGCTGAACGACACGGCCGACAGGTACAGCGCCTTGGACTTCGCTAACTCGTCGTGGTGGCAGGTACAGCCCGGGTCGAACGACGTGCGGCTGCTGGCCTCGTCGTTCTCCTCGCCTGCCCAGCTGACTGTGTACTGGCGCAACGCCTACGAGTAGAGGACCCGTATGACCCTCGTTGCAGACTTCAATAGCTCCGTAAACGTCCCGTTCCAGCGGATGCGTCAGCAGCAACTCGACGGTGCCCTGCAGGAGGGCGTCGTCGGGGCGACCGATCTCAAGGTCGTTCAGCGTGGCGCAGGCGCGAACCAGAGCGTTGACGTCGGGACTGGGTTCGCCTGGGTGCAGATCGACACGGGAACCCGCAACGGTATGGGGCACGTCACGAACGACGCGACAGCGAACGTGACGGTCACGGCGTCGGATGCGACGAACCCGAGGATCGACCAGATCATCCTGCGGTGGAACGACACGAGCATCCCGACAGGGTCCGGGAACGTGCCGACGCTCGCTGTCCTGACGGGCACGGCTACGTCAGGCGCGACGCTGGACAACCGGACGGGCGCTACAGCCCTACCAAACGACTGCCTGCGGCTCGCTGACATCCTCGTCCCGGCAACGTCGACCTCGGTGACGACAGCGAACATCCGGGACCGTCGGCCGTGGGCTCGGGGAGGGTATCTCAACATTCAGCGTTTCCAGAACGCTGCTGCAGGCTCGAACTATACGACGACGTCAGCGTCAGCAGTGCCCATTGACGCCACGAACTTGTCGCCACGTCTGGAATGCTCAGGCGCACCGCTCCGGTTCCGTTTGAGCGGCATGGGAAACCATTCGGTTGCCACGGCTGCCTGGGGGCTTCGGTTCTACCTCGACAGCACACAGGTCGATTCGCATGAGTTCCGCATAACAAATGGACCTGGAGGCGGTGGCGCTGCGGGGAACAACGCATTCAGCGTTCAGTGGACTACGGCGCCTGCTGCCGGCAGCCACATAGTCGCTCCGTACTACATCATCGGCAGTACCGCCGGGACGGTAACGGTCACGGCTGCAGCGGGATTCGGGCTGCAGTTCGAGGTGGAGGAGATCGTGCGATCCAACGCCAACAACACCTAGCCCTTGTGGTCCTTCGTCCTCACCGACCGTCAGGGCAACAGCCTGGGCGAACTGCGGAACGCCACCGGTCGATCCATCAGGTTTCCGCTGAATCGAACGCCCACGTTCAACTTCGCGATCCAAGCCGACAACCCGTTCGCCACCAGCCTCGTCAACCTCGACAAGATCCTGGTCAAGGCGTACGACGACAGCACCGGCTCAAAGACCCTCAGATTCTACGGGCCGGTGGTCGGCAGGGACAAGACCCGCAACGCCTCCGGGGGCGTCCTCCCGATCAGCGCGGCCGGTGTGCAATGGCGGCTGGACCGCCGGCTGATCGGCCAGAACATCCTCGGCGCGACGTTCGGCACAACGAGCCTGTCCCTCCTCGATCGCGGGGAGATCATGGGCCGCACCATCGACGCCCTGAACGCCGGGGAGTCAACGAACATCTGGACCGTGGCCGGGGACACGGGGATCAGGCGTGGGACGATCACAGCCTCCTCGAGCACGTACGTCACAGACCAGCGATACGTGGCGGCAGGAACGTTCCTGGCGGGCCTCTCAGCGTCCCTGGACGGTCCCGATTGGCAGATACGACCCACGGAACCCGTGATGGACGCTCAGGGCGTCCAGATAGGGCTGCTGGACGTTTCAGCGGCCATAGGGACGAGTCAGCCGAACGTGGCGTTCGAGTACGGGACGGGGCAACGCAACGTCGCTGAATGGAAGGACACCGGGGACGCCACCGGCCTGTGCAACCGGGCGATCAACATCCCGTCGGGGTGGCCGGACACAGCGACCCAGCAGCCGCTGGTGTGGTCGGACGCCGCAGCCATCGCAGACCGGGGACTGTACGAGGCGGCCATCCCGGGCGAGCTCCAATCCGACGACCTCCGACTCAAGCTGATCCAGGAGAACGTGCGGGTGCGCAAGGTTCCCAAGCGGATCATCGCGTTCACCCCCGTCGCTGAGGACTCGTCAGCACCGATTGAGCAGCGACGGGTGCCAAGGCCGTTCGCTGACTACAACGTCGGGGACGTCGTGAGGTTCCGGGCTATCGAGCGGTTCCCCGTCACCGACACCCTCGGGACAGTGTTGACGTACAGCGAATCCCCGACGGTGGATCTGCTGCTCCGGGTGTTCGCGATCCAGATCGACCTAGACGACAACGGCGTTGCCCAGACGACGGTGGCGCTACAGGACGACTCGAGCTAATGGGCCAAGACCCGAGACTCAACGCACTGATGCAGTACGCCATGACCGCGGCCAGCCCAGGGCCGGCAGACGCTGACGCCCAGCTGCGGCTCAGGGTGGAGAACCTCGAGCGGCTCCTAGCGGTCGTCCTCCGTACCCCTTCGGTGCAGACCGGGTCCGGTGCCCCGACGCAGATCGCGAGGGACGGCACCTTGTACGTCGATATCACAGGCAGCCGCCTGTACGCCCGGTCAGCCGGGGTATGGAAGTCAACCGCGATCACCTAGGAGCCCTGATGGCTGACCCGAACCCGTCGCAGGAAGCCCTGCTCGACACGATCTGGAACGTCACGAACACCGTCCGAGACGCCGTGTCGGCAGCCTCGGTCGCCGCGTTCCAGGCGAAGGATCTTCAGCAGGCCGGCGCCCTTGCCGCCACGGCCGCCCAGTCGGCGGCTGCGGTGAAGGATCTGACGGCTGCGCTGGCGCAGCTGCGGGACACGTTCCCCGAACTCAAGACCGCTGCATAGAATCTGCACAAGTTGCGACGAACGGAGGGTACCCTGCACATATGCGTGTGCAGGGCTCCCGGATCGTCCGCACCGTCTGTGCCGGGACGTGGTGCTACTGGCTCGCAGCGTTCCTGATCATCCTCGCTGTTCTGATCGCGGCTCTCGGACCCTCGACGTTCACGGCGGTCCCTGACGAACAGTTCGGCACGACGAACGGTAGCGGGGGGGTGATCAGCGGCGGCAATGACCAAGGTCAGAAACCCCCTGGTTTAGGCGGGCGGTGACGCCTCTACTCTGAAGGGTCACCGCCCGATCTAAATACAGGCGTCATGAATGACAGACAAGGTGACCGTGGCTGAGGAGACACCCCGGGAGCTCCCACAGGCACGGTTCGCTGTCCGGGCCCCGGCCCTGTTCGTCACGAACGTGATCAAGGTGTCGGGGCTGGTGATCGCGATACATGAGGCGTTCACGACACGCGACCCCGTGGTGTTGGCGTTGTCGGCGTTCATGCTCGCGGGGGCCCAGATCAGCGAGGAGCTTGTGTTGGCGGTCCTGAACAGCTTCTTCGGCGTTACGGACAAGAAGAAGGGCAAGAGCGAGCCGTATGAGCACTCCTGATCGACACGGGCACTCGTCACAAGGAACGAGAACGCCAACCCCTACCTACTATTCATGGGGATCGATGTGGGCTCGCTGCACGCAGAGCCAGAACGCCAAGTACCGCAGGCTCTACATCGAGCGGGGCATCACCGTCTGCGACCGCTGGCGCTCCTTCGAAGCGTTCTTGGAGGACATGGGCGAGCGCCCCGACGGAACCTCCCTGGACCGCATCGACGGCGCCGGCAACTACGAGCCCGGCAACTGCCGGTGGGCAACTCTCGAGGAGCAGTCCCGCAACAGGCGAGGCGTCAGCCCGGTTCTCACGCATTGCGTCCAGGGCCATGAGCTAACGCCGGAGAACCTTTACGTCAGGCCCGACGGTGCGCGCATTTGCCGTGCCTGTAGCGCGGCCAGCAACCGTCGATACCGGGCACGCAAGGCAGCCGCATGAGTGCCGAGGCAGAAGCCGATGATCGGATCCCAGTGAAGCGGTTCCTCAGGGCCAACTGGTATCGCGACGTCTGGCTGTTCATCCTGTCGACGCTGCTTCTCGGCTCTATCGTCGTCGCGATCAACGCCAACCAGGCCCGCATTCAGGACATCCAGCACGAACGGGTCAGGGCTACGGGCAGGGCATGCCTGGATCAGAACCAACGCCACGACACGGCCCTCAGGGTTACGGCGGCGTTGCTGAAGCGGCCGGCGGTCCCCCCGGTGCGGAAGCTGACCCCGGCGCAGGAGAAGGCCCAGAGGATCGCGCTGGCCCGGTGGATCGGCGCCCTGGTCCCGAAGCGCAACTGTGCGCTGTTCGTGAATCAGACGGTCAGGTCGAACCGGTGAGGGAGAACATCCGCGACGGATGGCTGGTCATCATCACCGCCATCAGCCTCGCCTCCCTGTTCATCGGGCTGCATCAGGTCGACGCCACGCACCGCACCGCGGTCACGGCTGAGCGGATCGCTGAGCGAGCGAACCGCCAGGCGATCGAGAACGTGTTGCACGCCGAAAAGATCTGCTCGAACACGCACCAGGACGCCTGTCGGGCGTTGATCAGTCGGTTGATCGCGAACGCGACGAACGCTCAGGCTCACCGGTTGGCGTGCGGTGTTCTTCACGCGTTGGATCCGCCGTCGGTGCGGAAGTTGTACCTGCGGTCGGGTTGCCGGCCGCGTTCACCCTGAATCCCTCGGTGGGTGGCGGGGGCGGCGGTGGCTTGGGGTTCCCTCCCAGCCCCCCGGGTCATCGCTGCCCCCAGCATCCACAGGACCCGGGACCATGTGGGATCACTTGCCTCTCGAGAGTTTCGACATGACGCTGCGGATCATCGACCAGTTCGCTGGTAAGGGCGCGGGGCGTCCGGTTGCCAGGGCATCCTGGACCAGGACACTCACTGACATCCGAGCCCTGGTGACCAAATGAAACGCGCCCTTACTGTCCTAGCGGCCACGCTGCTGGTGTCTCTCGCAGCTGCTGCGCCGTCCTCAGCGATCAGCGACGTCGCTGCCTCTCACCTCGGCCAGGACGTGGCACGTCACGACTGTGGTCGCAGCATCTTCTGGTTCTGCGGGAAGTTCCCGACCAGGCCAACGACCGTGAACCTCTGCACCCAGCCTTCACGCAACGTCGTGTTCGGCTGGTGCGTCACGACCCATTACAAGGAGATCAGCTTCCTCAGCGCCATTCGGGAGTGCAGGACTATGACGCGCTGGAAGTCCTTCAGCCGGACCCCGGTGCTGTTGCTGCACATCAAGGTCTGCGGTCACCGGCAGTTCTGAGGTCACGCGGAAGTAGTTGTCCGCGATCTGCTTGCAGGGGTCGTCCATCCCCGGAGCCTAAAGGCGGTAGCCATGGCAGCGCCAGTCCCGAACTACGCCCACAACGCCACCTGGCTGTCCCCGCATGACGCCGATTCATTTTGGCTGACCGTCGACTTCGGGATGAACACCCACGGCGTCAGGCTCACGCTGCCGCTGTACATACGGCTGTTCGGCATCGACGGCTGGGAGCTCTCGCAGCCGCTAGGCCCTGACGCACGGGACTTCACGACCCAGGTGTTGTCGAAAGCCAAGCGGATCGTTGTCGCGACGTTGAAGCCCGACGGCATCCATCAGGTCGGTGAGGAGAAGTACGGCCGGTGGCTGGCCCGCGTGTGGGCCGACGATCAAGAACTAGCCGACCTCCTCAGGACCAACGGCTTCGAGAAGACCGTCCCCACGGCGGGGTAGATTGCACCCACTGAAAAGCGCCCCGGCGCGGCAGCAACCGCCCGGGGCATGGCACGGAGGTACGAGCTCCATGCAGGACGCAGCATACGTTGAGCGGTTCTGGTCGCGCGTCGTGAAGGACGACGGCTGCTGGGAGTGGACCGGAACGCATCTGCCCACGGGCTACGGAACGTTCGGCAAGGCGTACACGCATCGCCTCGCCTACGAGCTCGAGGTCGGCTCGATTCCCGAGGGCTACGACATCGACCACCTTTGCCGCAACCGGGGTTGTTGCAATCCGGCGCACCTCGAGGCCGTGACGCACTACGAGAACACGCGGCGCGCGTGGGCGCTCATGACCCACTGCAGGCGCGGCCACCCGTTCGACGAGGAGAACACGCACTGGGAGGTCAACCGGCTGGGCAATCTCGCCCGCCGCTGCCGTGCGTGCTCCCGCGATCGCGCGCGTGAGCGCCGTCGCAAGGCTTCCAAAGGGAGGGAGTAACCCATGACCAACAGAGCGTTGATCGCGCTGTTACGCGCGAAGGGACGACGCAACCGGTTCGACAAACGGATGCTCTCGTACAACCACGTCCCGAACGACATCAACGATCACGTCCGGCAGTTCATCGCCCGCGGGTATGGAGCCGGCCTGGTCCCGACGTTCACGACCAACGGCCAGCATTCTGCAGGCAGCTTCCACAAGATGAAGCCAGGCGCCGCTGCTGACCTAGGTCTGCGGAAGGAGTTGATCGGCACTAGGAAGGGCCACGACCGGATGGTCAAGTTCCAGCGGGCCGAACTGAAGGCGTTCCGTGCAGGCCGGCGGGACCACATGAAGGAGCTCCTCGGGCCGGACAACCGGGCGGCTGTGCTGAAGGGCGCCGAAACGGACCTGACGGAGGGCACAGCCCTCGAGCAGCAGCACGACAACCATGTTCATGGGGCGTTCGTGCCGTCGACCGCTGCGAAGGCGAAGCCCGCTGTGGCGAAGCCGAAGAAGCGCAAGCGCCCGCCCCCGTCGGTGATGTACGACAGCGTGACGGTCGGGGACATCCCGAGGACCGCTGACGCCGTGGCGGGGTACGTGGGGGGCCGGTTCCCGACGTTCGCCCTGTTCCGCCACTGGGCGGCGTTCAAGCTCCGGTATCCGAATGCCAGGCGCCGGCAGTCCATCGCTGTCGCGTCGAGGTTCAACGCGGACATCCTCGACGTCGAGCCTGGGGACGCAACCCCCGCCGTGGCTGCCGGGTGGATCAAGCGTCAGCTGGCCCGCAAGAAGAACAAGGTTCCCGGCGTCTACACGTCCGTCGCTGGTGCTCAGGCCCTGATCAACCTGCTGGCGCAGGAGGGGGTGCCCAGGTCGAGCTATCGGCTGTGGACGGCGCACTACACGTTCCGGCCGCACATCTGCGACTCGACGTGCGGGTTCGGGTTCCGCGACCGGGCGGACGCGACGCAGTGGACGGACAGGGCGCACGGCCTGAACCTCGATCAGAGCAAATGCCGCGCGTCGTTCTGGAGGTCCCGATGACCCAGCCCGTTCATCCGAAGGTCAAGGCCAGTGCAGCCGGTGGCGGCATCGCCGGGGCGCTGACGGTGATCATGGTCTACATCGCGAGTCTCCTCGGGATCGACCTCCCGCCGGAGGTCGCGTCCGCGATCACGACCTTGCTGACCGTGTTCGTCGGGTTCGCCGCCGGCTACCAGAAGACATGACGAACCCGTGGCGGACGTACGCGCTGGTGTTGACGGGGCTGGCGTTCGCGGTTGCCGTCGACACGGTACGCCTGTACCGAGAGCTCATCCCCAAGTTGCCCTAGGAGGCTAGTCGTGCTCATCCCCGCCATTGTCCTCATCGCTATCGGCCTGCTGCTCGAGGTCCTGACGACCGGTGTTCTCGCCGCGGTCGGCTGGGTGTGCGTCGTCGTCGGCGTCGTGCTGCTGGTCGTCGCCCTGATCATGCTGTTGGCGGGTCGCAGTAGCGTCTAGCGGTGTGGCGCGGTGGCGGATCACGTTGCTGGTCGACGCTGACGATCGGCATCACGCGATGCTGCTGCGTGGCCTGGTCCGGCTGTATTCGACGTTGCGCAACGCGGACGCCGAAGTGTCGGTGAAGGTGGAGCGGGAGTGCGACGACGTGTAAGATTGCTGGGAGCTAAGGTTGTTGTCCCGCTTGGCTGGCACGCCAATGCGAGATCAGGCATATGAGGGCCCCGCTGTTGCAGAAGCGGGGCTCTCTCTCGTTGTCCGGCGTCTGACATTCCAAGGCGCCGGAACCTAGACGTTTGTCGTGGTCGACGTACCAGGGCTGCGTTCAGCGCGCTACGGTGCCGCGCCGCAACCCCACGCTCCCTGGGAAGGAACCCGAAGTGATCACGCACGGCATGTCGCCCGCCGCTATGAAGCTCGTCGCCGCTCTCGACCGTTTGGCAGCCGCCCGCGCCGCCCGGACACATCTAGCGCCCGTTCATCGACTAGAGCCTCGAGAGCCGACATCACGAGTTCCTGCTGGGCGAGAAGTTGCATAACGAGGCTCTCGATGCGATCCAGCTGGGACGGATCAGGCTCGTCCCGCCCATAGAGCAGCCGTTCCTCTGACACGCCGAGAGCATCCGCCAATGGTCGGATGTTCTCCCAGTTGATGCCTCCGCCGGCCTCCCATCGCTGGTAGGCCCTGACCGTCACGCCGATCTCTGCGGCGATCGCGGCTTGTGACTTCGGCCCCCTGAGCTCCCGGATTCTGGCGGCGACTTCGGCCTGTCTTTCGGCCTGAAGCGCCATCTGGCGCAGAACGGTAGAGCGGGCTCGTTGCAGTTGCGACGGCGCATGTACGCCTCGCCGTGTCGGCGTCGTCAGAAGTCGGCTTGCAGTCGTTGGCATGTCGTGTATGATGGACGACATGGCGCCGACACGCAACTACGCTTCACGTAACCGAGGCAGAGTGTTTGATCACGTTGAGCTCCGCCATCAGCGGCTCGACGCGCTCAAGACGCAGGCCCAGATGGCCGTCGACCTCGGCGTCACCGTCCGCGCGTATCAGCGTTGGGAGTCGGGCGTCGGTCAGCCGTCGCTGGAGCACATCCGCGACCTGGCCGACCTGTTCGACTGCCGAACAGACACGTTCTTCTCACGTGCGCCCATAGGGCCCGAGAAGGACGACGACGGCGCCCCCCTTCCCACAGCCGCATAAGGAGTTCCCCTCATGGTCCAGCTTCCCGACCGCTCGTCGTGGTCGTTCATCCACTTCGCCGCCGCTGTCCCCGTCGGGGCGTACCTCATCGCAGCGTTCTGCGTCCTCATGCTGATCGCGGTGACGTGGTCGCTGTGCAGGGCCGCAGCCCTCGGTGACCGCCAGATCGTCGACACGGAGCCCCACGGGTTCCTCGACTGGGACGAGCCGCCGATCACTTTCGCCCCGTACAACCCGGCGCCCCCCGCCGGCCGTGCTGGGGTCCGTGCCCGTGGGAGGAGCACTCAGGGCACGGACTCCGGCGCCCGTTCGTGACGGTCATGTGCGAGGACTGCGGGGAGCGGCCCGCTACGTGCCACGCGGGCGGCGAACGCTGCATGCGCTGCTATCGACGGTTCAAGCGGCGCACAGATCCCGAGTGGGCGGCACGGCAGCGGGCCTGGAAGCTCGCCAACCGAGATCGTGTTCGGGAACTAGACCGTCAGTACAACGCGACTCACAAGAAGGTCTGTGTTGAGTGCGGCGGTCCGCGTGCGCGCAGTGGTTCCAAGAGCCTGTGTCGCGGTTGTATAACGAAGCGCGCCAACGCTCGTAGCGCCCAGATCGTTGCGCTGTACAACGAGGGCGTGCCCGTCAGGGAAATTGCGCAGCGAATGGGCGTATCGCCGGGTGCGCTTGGCCCTGACTTTGATCGTCTGCGGAAGGCTGGTCGTATCGGCTACCGCTACAAGGCGTGTCAGGAGAAGGCTGCAGCGTGAACACCGCTGCCCCCGTTCCTCTCACCCAGAAGCCTTGCCGCCCCCGGCAATGGCTCGTCGGGGGCACCGAGAGGCCCGCGTCACCCTTCCCCCCCTTGTGGTGGCGCGGGCCCAAACCTTCAGGAGGCATCACATGTTCCTCACCGTTCAGCAACGCGGGATGCTCCGCGAAGCGTCCCGACAGCCATTCGTGTCCCCCACCTTATTCGTGGGGGCGATCAAGCATTGGGAGCACTTCGGCAACCATCGGGTGACGCGTAACAGCGCGCAGAAGGCTCTGCGTCGACTCGCTGATCGCGGGCTACTTCAGCGGACCGGGATTCCGACCGTGTTCGTGATCACCAACGCCGGCCGGGACGCCATCGCATGAGCGAGGCCAGCCTCCTCACCGCCCTGCTCGAGGTCCAGAGGGACGCCAAGACCCTCACCAAGGACAAGCCCGGTGTTCACGGCAAATACGTCCCTTTGGACTCCATCGTCGAAGCCGTCCGTGACTCCCTCGCCTCCAACGGCCTGGTGTGGGTCACGATGCCCGTCAGCGACGACCACGGGCATCCTGCCCTGCTGTACCGGCTCGCGCACGCAACGACGGGTGAAGTCCTCGAGGGCGTGATGCCGTTGCTGCTGGACAAGCAGAACGCTCAGGGGCTGGGGTCCGCGATCACGTACGCCCGCCGGTACAGCCTGTGCGCTGTGTTGAACATCGTGGCTGATGAGGACGACGACGGTCAGAAGGCCAGCCAGGGTGCCTCAGAGCGCCCGAGACAGTCCGCGACGGTGAAGCAGCTGTCTTTCCTCAAGACGCTGATCACGAGGCTGCAGCACGACGGTATGACGCAGGCCGTGTTGCAGGCGGTCGTCGATGAGGCCGGCGTGAAGACGACCGTCACCGAGGGCTGGTTGCAGGGCCTGAACAGCCATCAAGCGTCCGCGATCATCGAGGTCCTGAAGTCGGGTGCGTTGCCTGATCCCGAGGCCGGGTCGGACATCCCGTCTGATCTGCCGTGGGACGGTGAAGTGGAGCCGGTCGCATGACTATGCACCGGGAGGCAGCCAAGGCAGAGGCTGACGCCGCCGCGGCCTGGGTTCACGTCGAGGCGTTGATCGCGGAGAACATGCGGTTGCGTAAGGCCCTCGAGCGGATCGCTGGCGCGGAGTCGGGTGTGTGGGGCCGGATGGCACATGAGGCACTGCAGGAGGGCCAGTCGTGAGCCTTCAGATCGTTCCCGTGACGTTCGCTGACGCCTGCGGCTTCGTGGACATGTGGCACCGCCACAACCAGCCGCCCGTGGGCCACAAGTTCAGCGTCGGAGTCGCAGACGACACAACCCTCGTCGGAGTCGCGATCGTTGGCCGACCTGTTGCCCGTCACTTCGACGACGGTCGTTGCCTTGAGGTTCTCCGCACGTGCACCGACGGCACACCGAACGCCAACAGCAAGCTGTACGCAGCTGCCTGGCAGGTGACGAAGAACCTCGGCTATCGACGGCTGGTGACGTACACGCAGCAGGCTGAGACTGGCGCCAGTTTGAAGGCCGCTGGTTGGCGTGACATCGCCAGGCGGCCGGCCGCGGCGAACTGGGACCGGCCGTCTCGTCCACGCGAGGACAAGGGGACTGGTGGCATCCCTCGGACGCTTTGGGAGATGGTGGCATGACCCCCTGCATCGTCTGCGGCCGGCTGTGCCCCGACGACGTCTGTTCCGCTCAGTGTGAGGCTGACGCTGACCGTAGGGCCGACGAGGACGCCGCCGAGGCTCTGGGGCTGGGGGATGAGGGGACCTGGGAACGCGAACAACAGCGGTGGTTGTCATGACCCGCAAGCCACACATATTCCTCGGTCGTCTTGGCTGGTGCGTAGCCAATGGGCACGGGCAGCGGATGTACTTCGCGGACTTCAAGGCTGCCTGTGCGTTTGCTCAGCGTCTGCGCCGGCTGCAGGGGTTCCTATGACCTCCGCTTCCATCACGTACCACACAACTTCCGACGGCCCGTCCTCCGTCATCGAACGCCTCGAGGCCATCGAACGCGACCTCTCAGAGCGCGAGCGTGAGCTCTACGCTGCCGCTATGGCGTGGTACCGCAAGAAGCGCGACGTCGAGCATGACTATGCCGTGGCGTACCTGTCAGCCACGGGCACCGTGGAGGAGCGCAAGGCACGTGCCCGGAAGGATCTGTCGCTGGGGGACGAGGAAGCCCGCTACGAGGCCGTGAAGGCTGTTGTGCGGGTCCTTGAGACACGGGCCGCGATTGGTATGAGCCTGTTGAAGGCTCAGGGGCGTGGCGCATGATCGGAGTGCGCGTTCAGATCGGACGCACTTACTTCCGCCTCACCGTTCGTCCGTTCTTCTGGGAGCTAATGACAGAACTTTCAGAACCCCGCATGTATGGCGCGGGCCTTTGGTTCGAGCGAGGCTGGGAATGACGCGGTACAAGACCATCGTCGCGGATCCGCCGTGGACGTTCGGAAGCGCGGCAACCAAGGCTGACGCCCGCAAGCACTACGACACGATGGCATTGCACGAACTGTGCGGCCTGCCCGTCGAGGCACTGGCAGAAGACGACGCTCACCTATGGCTCTGGGCCGTCAACGGCCTTATGGAGGAGGCGTACAGGGTTGTCAGGGCGTGGGGCTTCTTCCCGACCACGCTTCTGACGTGGTGCAAGAAGCAGCCCGGCGTCGGCTATTACCTGCGCAACAACACTGAGCACTGCATCTTCGCGACGCGCGGGCGCCCAATGGTCCCCGAGGCCAAGCCGCTGGCGTCGTGGTTCGTGTGGCCGCGGGGAGCACACAGCGCTAAGCCCGATGCCTTCTATGACCTCGTCGAACAGGTATCGCCTGGGCCGTACGTGGAACTGTTCTCTCGCCGCTCAAGGTTTGGGTGGGACTACTGGGGCGATGAGTCCCTAGGCACGGCGGAGATGGTCGCGTGACGCTGAAGCGCACAACCCCGCTCCGTGCCAAGCCACGGTCCAAGGGCAACCGGGCTGAGCGGGAGATCATCGACCTTCTTCACCGCTTCGGCTGGACAGCAGCCCGACGCAACTTCCAATCCGGCGGCCAAGGAGGCGGCGACGTCATCGGCGGCCCCGCGAACCTGCACGTCGAGGTCAAACACCACGAACGCTGCTCCATCTGGGAATGGATCGCGCAGGCCGGGTCTGAGGCCCGCCCGACTGATACCCCGGCGGTGTTCTTCCGCCGTAACCGCAGCGGCTGGTACGTAGCTGTGCCGGCCGACGATTACCTAGAGCTCCTAGCGATGCGGGAGCGCGCATGAACGGGGAGGGAGTCATGTCGATGTCGAAGTACCGGTACCGGCGGAAGGTCGGGCCGATGGCGAAGCCCCGAGGCGGGCCGCGCATCCCATCCAAGCCGTTCGTCGACTGGCTGTGGGAACAACGCCGGGTCCTTGACCGCGACCCGTCACGGTGGGTCACGGACGTCGCAGGCAGGGCTACTGAGCACGCCCCGACCCGCACCCTGGCCGCCCGGTGCGGTGTGTGCGAGCGGACGCTGCACCGGTACATGAAGGGCCTGGACTCCAACAGCGACCCCACCGACGTCCTCGGGCGCTACCTCGTCGAGGACATCCTGCACCGGGCCGGCGTCGACTTCTACAGCCTGTACCCCGAGTTCGAGCATGAGCGCGACATCGAGCTCGAGCCTGAGGCGTGGTGCGACAAGTGTTTGGACATCGTGACCCCGCTGGATGACCGCTGTCCGTGGTGCAACACCCGGACGGACCAGTGGAGGCAGGCGGCATGACGTACAAGGGGCCGGGTCGCCGCCGTACCCGTGAGCGTGTGGAGGAACGGTCAGCCCGCATCAACCCCGGCCGCCACCTTGACCAGCAGCTGGACGAGGTCATCCATTACAAGGCCCTGGACATTGGGCTGCGGTGCCAGATCGGGGACCACGCCGGGTGCAGCGTCGGCTACTTCTGTGAGTGTGAGTGCCACGTCGAGGGCACCGAGTGACCCCTGAACGTAAACAGCCCCACGAACTGTCCGAGGGGCTGGTTACGGTGTCGCTACCGAGTCGACGTGGACCGCAGGCTAGTGGTTCACGCGGACGCTGGCAACAGACACCGCCGACAGCGACCTGTTGCGCCGAGCGCCGCTTAGCCCGTCAGAGGGGCATGCGGGTCGCTGCCATGAGGTCCGGCAGCGT
>Ga0247692_1000211_pt1 | contig 14110 bp, 17 predicted proteins | sample CNK33_metaG_FD_183041 | JGI IMG/M metagenome (GOLD analysis project Ga0247692, IMG submission 183041) | Soil microbial communities from Purdue University Martell Research Forest, Indiana, United States - CNK33 | ecosystem: Environmental > Terrestrial > Soil > Temperate forest > Bulk soil...
TGTCCGAAGCATTGGTTGAAGCGCTCGCCATGACAAAAGACAAGGGCGTGAGCGTCTGTGCCTACATCCTGAATCAGGATGCTGTCGTCTCTGCAATCGAGGCACATGAGGCCCAGGTTGCCGCGCGTAAGGCCGCCATCGTCAGCAAGCAAATCAAGCTGCGGGAGTATCTGGCGGTCAGCATGAAGCGCGCCGGCATCAGCGAAATCACAGCGCACGATGGGACATTCGGCGCTAAGTTGCATGTCGATCGTGACTCAGCCGTTGAGATTTTCGACGAGAAGCAGATCCCGGCGAAGTTCATGAAGACGCCGAAGACGCCCGATCCGAAGCCTTCGAAGGCCGACATCGGAAAAGCGATCAAGGCCGGCGAAGATGTGCCGGGTGCGCGGGTCGTCAAACGTGACCGGCTGGAGCTAGCATAAGCATGAGCGACGTCGAGTCAGAAATCCAGATATTCCGTTGCCTCGATTTCCTGCGGGATAACGCGGCAGCGATGGCATCGGCCAAAGCTGATCGGGTCCAGCTCGAAGAATTCCGCAAGAGCAAGAAAGCGCTGCTGATGCGCGAGGCGGAAGAAGCCGGGCACAAGTCGGCAATATCTCAGGAGCGCGAAGCCTACGCGAATAAGGAATACATCGAATTCCTGAATGCTTTGGCTGCCGCGGTGGAGAAGGAAGAAAAGATACGCTGGCTGATGAAGTCTGCGGAATTGAAGATCGACGTATGGCGCAGTCTCGAATCGACACGGCGCATTGAGACGAAAACAGTTTGAACCCCCGAAAACCGCGTGGTGATCTCCGCGCGGCTGTGTGTTTAGGCCCGCTCGTACAGGGGCTTCTTTTTGAAGATTCCATATGGCCGGTGCGTATTACAACGAGATCGACCCATACGCCGCGCAGTGGCTGCGCAACCTGATCGCCAAGGGGCATATCGCCGCCGGCGAAGTTGATGAACGGAGCATTGAGGATGTTCGACCAGACGACCTTCGCGGATTCACCCAGTGCCATTTCTTCGCCGGAATCGGTGTCTGGTCATACGCGCTTCGACTCGCCGGCTGGCCTGATGACCGACCTGTTTGGACCGGTTCCTGTCCGTGCCAACCTTTCAGCGCGGCAGGCAAAGGACTTGGGTTTGCTGACGAGCGGCACCTCTGGCCGGCCTGGCACTGGCTCATCCAGGAGCGCGCACCTGCAATCCTCTTTGGCGAACAGGTTGCAAGCAAGGACGTCGATCCTTGGATCGACCTTGTTTTCGATGACCTGGAAGCCTTGGGTTACGCCTGCGGGGCGACGCCTTTCCCGTCTGCGGGCGTCGGTGCGCCGCACATCCGCGACAGAACGTACTTCGTGGCCGACGCCGACTACGCGCGATCACAAGGACGGAAGCGAATGCGCGAACGTGCCGCTGAACGCTCTGTTGGGTCGAGTGGCGTGGCTGGCTTCATGGCCGACGCCAACGTCTGCGCTCGCGGACAAGGGTGTGCGATCGACGGAGGGCGGGATTCGCGAAGCGATGCGATCGCACGGCCCGGATCTGGCGGCGATGGCGTGCATGGCGAGTTGGCCGTCACCGACGACGGGCGACAGCAAGGCGCGGGACTATCAGCGCAGCGGAGCATCGGGGAAAGTGAATTTATGCCTGCCTGGCGTGGCGAAGTTAGCGCACCCGACAGAGCAACTGCAGGCAGGGGCGATTCTCGAGTTGGGCTTGCCGATGATGCACGAACCGGCCCGACTAACGGCTTCTGGCGAACTGCTGACTGGCTGCTCTGCCGGGACGAAAAGTGGCGGCCAGTTGAACCCGGCTCATTCCCGCTGGCTGATGGGGCTCCCTCCCGAGTGGGACGACTGCGCGCCTACGGTAACGCGATCAACGCGCAAGCGGCAGCAGAGTTCGTCCGCGCAGCGCGCGAAGCAATCGAACTATAGGGAGTAGAGATGAGCAACCCCACAGTAATCGGTAGCGCGACGCTGTACCTCGGCGACTGCCGTGAAATCCTGTCGACGCTTGAACGCGTGGATGCAATCGTTTCAGATCCTCCATACGGTCAAGACTACAAGGTAAACACGTTCTATGCGGGCGGTTCGCGCGAAAGCGCTGTCGTTCAGCGGAATGGCAAAGCGTTGATGGTTCGCCCGAACTTGTACGAGCCGATTGTCGGTGACAAAGAACCGTTTGATCCATCGCCGTGGATCAATGCCGCGCCGGAAGTCCTACTTTGGGGCGCGCACAAATTCGCCGATCGCCTTCCCACCGGTGGCTGGTTGGTGTGGGACAAGGTTCCTACTGGCAAGGTGCGCGATCAAGGCGATGGCGAGGCCGCATGGATCAATCGAGATCAGCCGATGCGGATCTTTCGCTTGCTGTGGGACGGCCTGTGCGTTGGCGAAGGCGCTCGGCATGAGGTGACTGCAGGCCAGAAGCGCTATCACCCCTCGCAGAAGCCTGAAATCCTGATGGCTTGGTGCCTGACGTTCATCAAGGGTCAAACGATCCTTGATCCGTACATGGGCGCGGGCGCAACCGGAGTCGCCGCAGTGCGCGCCGGTAAGCGTTTCATTGGGGTTGAAATCGAGCCGCGCTACTTCGACATCGCATGCGAGCGAATCGCCAATGCCCAGCGGCAGGAAATGCTATTCGAACCTGCGCAGCCTACGCCCGTACAAATGACCTTGGATGCAACCACATGACCACCCAACCCACCAGGCTCGAAGTGAGGGCGAATATGCAACTGACAGATGACACGATTGATGCTGTAGTGCTAATTGCGACGAAGCACGTCAGCGATCCCGAAATTCGACTTCAAACCGACAAAGAAATCCGCGCCCTGCTATCTGCAAGCAAGCCTGCCGCGGTGCAGTGCGACTTTGATCTGTCGCTTGCGGCTACCGATGCCCATGACCCGCAGAGCTTCATAAATGGCGCACGCTGGGCGCTTTCAAGTGCTGCTGCGTCAGCGCAATCAGAAGAAACTGCTACGTGCCCGACTTGCGGCCAGAACTGTGCCGCGCCAGCGCAATCGGCGGAGCCGGTAGCGATCGTCCGCGACAATCCCGATGACATTGGCACGGTTATCGAGGCGACGCGTCCACTTGAAGTCGGAACGCAGCTCTATCTCGCCGCCCCGCAGCCAGCACAGGCTGCGCAACCTGTGGAGCAGACGCGGGCGCTGACTGTATCGCGTGACGAAGCGCGGTATCGGTGGTGGCGCAATTGGGTGTTTCGATGTGGCATGGACGGATTGCCTACCGCTACATACTTGGCAGACGTTGAATGCCCGGAGGATATTGATTTCGCTATCGATGCGGCCATCACGGCCGGACTGACCGCCGCGCGTCCGGCAAGCGGAGAGACAGAGACGTGATCAAAGGTTATCTGACAATGACAGCTTGGGGTGGGAAATGAGCGAAATCGAAATGTTGGAACGGGCTTTCGAGTTTTACGAGGCGCGCCGGCCGCGACCGGCCCAGGTGACAATCGGTCAGGCTGCCGAAATGCTTGGGCTAAGTCGCTGGACCGTGAGCAAGATGCTCCGCGCCGGCCAGTTCAAACTGAACAAGTGCGGCCTGATTCCGATCGAGCAGGTGGACAAGGCATTGCGGCCGAGCTAGAGGCGCGCGGCGATGTCTTCGGCTGATTCTCGATAGTACGTGTTTTGAAGAATCGACAGGTCTTTATGGCCGCTTATCTTCGCCAGCGTCATTACATCGACGCGGCGAGCGAGGCGCGTCAGCGCTTCTGCCCTTGTGTCGTGAAAGTGCAACGTTGAAAACGATGGGATCGCCACCGCCAGGCGATCCCTTTCTTTTCTGAACAGCGTCTCGAGCGAACCCGCGGTGACGGTAAAGCACATGTCTCGAGACGATAGCGGCAATAGCAAGCGCACCGCATGCCTGGTCAGCGGGACGACTCGAGGCTTGCCGGTCATGTATTGCATCTTGTGCGTGAGCGTCGCCGTTCTCTTTTTCAGGTCGAGATTGTGCCGGCCGAGCCCAAGAATCTCTCCCATCCGCATACCGGTGCGTAACGCGACCAGGAACGCATACGCGATCTCCTGAGTCTTTGTGACTGGCAACCGGCCCGTCGCATATCCGCATGCCCTGCAGATCGCCTTGACCTCCGCCGGCGTGACACGTCGATCTCGAGGCGCCGGGTCTTTGGGAAACCTGAAGCCGGCGAACGGATTGTGAGTCATCCAGTGCCATTCATCTCGAGCTGTCAGGAGCGCGTTGCGCAGCCAGTTGATATCCCGATTCACCGTCGAGCCGGCGACCGTCTTTAGCCTGGCATCGCGCCATCCGGCCAGGATTGGCGTCTTGACATCGGAAAGTGGCAGATCAGCGATTTCCGGGAAGTCCCGGATGAATGCCGTGATGCGCAGCGTCTCGTGGCGGCTGCCCTTTTTCTTTTCGGTCACTTCCTCGACATATCGCTCGAGTGTCTGCCGCAGGGTATGCCGCTGATCCTCCGGGACGCCTCGCAGCCGGCGCATTTCTTCCTCGCGAACTCCGGCCCAGGATTTGGCTTCGCGCTGCGTTCTGAACACCTGAGTATCGCGCTGGCCCTTGACGTAGACTTGCGCCCGCCATTTCCCGTTTGGCTGCTGGGTGATTGAGGCCATGTGTGGAGTGCCGTGTGTGTGGAATGTGTGTGGAAGTCTACAAACTTCTACATGCCACGGTCAATCACGTGTTTTCCACACTTCAGCAGGTTCCAGAAAAACCCTTTGTTAACCATGACTTACCATTGAATGGTGAAAAATGGTGAATCATAGATTTTATCAATGGTGCCGGGGACCGGCATCGTATTTTCCAATACATATGGCTTTGCGCCGTTCGTGTGTAGATAATGTGTACACATTCCCCACGGAGAACCGAATTGGCAAGCATCACCATAGTCAACGGCAAATGGCGCGCACAGATTTATGTGAAAGGCTTCCGAGACTCAAAGGTCTTCGACACCTGTGAGAGCGCCAAGGAATGGGCCGACTTGGCGGAAGGAAAGCTAAGAGAGCGAGTTGGCGCCTTATCTGCATTGAGTTCTCGAGCGTTTAAGTTCCCTATAAATCTCATGAGAGCGACGCTCGAGGCACCCATGACGCACGCGGAAATTGTCGAAGGCGCAATGCCATTAACACTTCTATGCGGCGTGTATTTTTTGATCCGCGGCGGCCGCGTTGTCTATGTCGGGCAGTCTGTGAACGTGCTTCGCCGCATCAGCGAACATATGAAGGGGGGAGCGCGGTTCGATTCCTTCGCCTTCAGTCCATGCGGTCAAAATGAAATGGACCGGCTCGAGGCAACGTACATACGGGCACTCTTCCCTGACGAAAACGTAATTTTCGGCAAGGTAATGAACAAGCAGAAACGTCGCTCAGCCTAAATCGAGTATTTGCACGCTAAAGAAATCGGTGTATTGTTCCGATGCCAAATAAACAGACGAAAACGCATCCTGTCGGTGCGCGCCGGAGAGTAGAGATGAACCAGACCAAAAATAGCGTAGCCGTCATCATTCCGTATTACAACGGCTCAAAGTGGATCGAACGCGCGATAAAAAGCGTCGTCTCGCAGACCGTCATGCCGAGTGAATTTGTGATCGTCAATGACGGCTCAAAGCCCGACGAGCGCGCGGCGCTTGATCCGCTGGCTGAAAAATATGGCTTTCGCATAATCGACAAGGTGAACGGCGGCCAGGGATCGGCCCGCAATGCTGGCATCGCAGCGACGAAGGCTGAGTTTATCTCCCTGCTCGACCAGGACGATTTCTACCTGCCGCAGCATATCGAAGACTTGCTGGCGCTAGTCCCTGATCGGGATCTTCGGCTTGGATACGTCTATGCCGACCTGTGCGAAGGCGACGAGGACGGCAACATTGTCCATTCGAACATGCTACGCCAGCAGGTCGGGATGCACCCGAAGCAAGGCAACATCACCCACATGCTGGGCCATGATCTGCATGTCCTGCCATCGGCATCGCTGATCCTGCGGAGCGCCTTTGAGGCTGTAGGCGGTTTCGACGAGCAGTTCATGGGCTATGAAGATGATGACCTGTTCCTACGCCTGTTCCGTGCCGGCTACACGAATTACTACCTTGACAAGCCTGTAACAGTCTGGTGCATGCACACAGGGTCAACATCATGGAGCGTCAAGATGTCGCGCAGCCGCTTCAAGTATTTCAGGAAGCTGGTTGCCATATACAAGGATGAGCCGAAACGAAACCGGTTCTATCTGAAAGACTGTCTGATACCGCGCTTCGGACAGGCCTTCATCAATGAAGCGAAAACTGCCGATGAGAAGGAATCGCCGGATGCTTCGGAGTTGTTGGGCATCCTGTGCGCCTACCGCGATATCGTCGAAGCCAATGAGAACGTCGAGGACGATTACAAAAGGTATCTGGCCCGCTCAATCAACATCCTCAAGGGTGAACCGGTAACGAAAGAGATATACGGCACGTATCAGGATTCGCTATACCAGTGCTACCGGTCAACGTCGTGGCAGATAACGCGGCCCCTTCGCCTGGGAAGAAAGGATCTCGTCCCCGATGACGAAGAGACCGCTTACGACAAATTTATGCGTGTGCGCAATTCGCTGTCGTGGAAGGTTGCGGCGCCAGTACGCATCGCGAAGCTGGCGGTGCGCCGACTGGTTATCTAATGCGCCGGGCGCGGATGAATCCATCGCAAGTCATCGTGCCACTAGCGAAAGTAGATTGTCCAACTACGAACACAGTTGCCGTGGAAGCAACGTTAATACGCTGGGTCGGCACGACGATTGAGTCATGTGTCGCCCCCGCTGTAAAAGTCGCTGTCAATTGCTGGAATGTGCCCGCGGCGCCAAACGTTGCGGACGTAGTCGAAGCGCCCGCGAAAAACCCGGAGACTGTTGTTCCAGCCGCCGGATTGAATTGAATGACGCCGGTTACATCCCAATCCCCCGCCGTAAGGGATTCGCTGGTGCAATTGGTGGGTGTCCCTGTGGTCATCGATACACCAAGGGTACTGTTCGGCAGATACTCACCATCGCTCCCCGCCTGGGCATTGTCAGCAGCCGTTGTGCCCTTGATACCGATAGAGCTGGTCGGTGCAATCAGTCCCGTAAAACTGGCGGTACCCGCGTCTGTCAGGCTGAATAGCGCGCTATTGAACGCATTATTGAAAATATTGAATGTCCCATTCGTGACGTTCAAAGTCTTGCTTGGCGTGGTGACACCATTGCCGACCAGATGAATATTAGCCCCGATTGTGCTAGAGGTTGCATTTACTGACAAGGTAGGAGAGCTAGACGTAGACGAGTCCGTAATAGACAACTCCCCGAGCAACGCCGAAGAGATCGGGTTTAACACCAAAGCATTCGATCCATTAACACCAAAAAAGAGATTGTTTGAATCGGCGTTGATCTTCTGATTACCAGGCAGGTTGATAGACGCCGCCCCGCTGTAGGTATTGCCAGAGAGATCCAGACTGGTGAGCCAGCCGCCATCTACGCGAAAGGCCGCAGTTGGGGCAAACGTCGTCTGCTGGGCGCCATCCGAAAATGCTGCGAAGCCATACGTCGGGTATGTGTTCGTCGCGCTAGCCTTGTTCATCGCCACGAAGAATGCATTAGCACGGATCGGAACGCCAGCGCCGCCGTTGTTGTCATTCACAAAACTACCGATACCCTCCACGTAATGCCCTGGGGAAAGGATAGTAGCCGTGTTTTCAAAACCACCGATCTCCTGATAGCAGTTATTCCCCGGTGCCCCTCCAGGACCAGTAAAACCGCTTCCGTTCAAGCCGTCGCATAGGCCCGCAGGGATAGTCTCGATACTGGCATAACCGATCGTATGACCATCAGCCATGCCAGTAGGTGTTGACGGTGTGCCGGTCGGCGGCCCGCTCGTCGTGACTACCGTCTCATTGACGTTGTTAGATGCCGTCCAACGCTGCGCGACAGTGCCGCCAGTCATCGATGAGGCCTGGATGCTAACACCTGTATAGGCGTTAAAGTTCCCGGATGCCGCAGAAGGCGACCATGTGCCGTCATTGGCGAACATGAGCCCGCGTTGCGCTGTTCCGGTATTCGTGCCGGCGATTGTGAAGATACCGTTTCCCGCCGTGAATAATCCGGTCAGGGTAGCTGATGAAAAAGTAGTAGACCATGCGGGAGCGCTGCTGGGACCGGTTGAGATGATCGCCTGTCCTGCGGTCGAGCCTGCCGGGTTCAAAAGCTGAATAGGGTTCAGCGTCGCACCGAACGAGGCGATGCACGCCAACGAGAGAGCCGCGAGAATGAGAAGTCGTTTCATTTTTTTAGTCCTTGATCACGGCGTCATCGCCGATGGTCGATGTCAAAGCGTTGTCGCAATGGCCTGGATTGATCCAGTTCAGTACCTTGCAAAGAACACAGCCCCATTGCTTGCCTTCGTTGCGGGCCTTTGCCGCGCGCTCGCTGATGGTTTCGTTCGGAGATCCGCCAGCCAATGTATTGCCAGCCTGATCTAGCAGGATCAGCCAGTTAAGCAGGTAGCGAAGGATAGGGTTCATTTGCTGACACCCTTGACGCGTTCGAACGAGTGCAAGCCGCCGAGACCGAGCATGCCGAGCAGGACCGGCATCATTTCCGAGAGATCCGCCGCGCTCATACTCACCGGGTGGCCTAGCATAGAAAGCGCAAATTTAGCCACCGGCAGGCCGATCCAGTTCCATGCACAACCGGCGCCGCATACCCAGCCAATGAACGGTCGCCAACCTGCCACGAAACTGCTTTCGTTCGCCGCTTCGGCCTTGTTGATGTCGAGCTGTCCAGTGATCTGTGCGAGTTCGCCAGTCTGCTGAAGTTGAAGCAGCTGGAGTTTCGCTTGAGCGGCCTGAGCAGGATCTGGCCAAACACGGTCAATGACCTGGCCGACGACGTTTGTTACCGCGGTGATTGGGTCGAAAGCAGCCATGTCAGACTCCATCGCGCATCATTTGCGCAAGACGTTGTGCGCGTGCGCCGACTTGCGACGCCCAAGCAGAATTCAGCATCCCGGCTGACGCGTCGTCATACCGACCCTGACGCATCGCGGCCAATGTGTTCTTGAAGCCGAGAAGCCTGTTGGAACCAAGGTTGAACATCATGTTTGCGATAACGCGCTGACGAACGTCATTCAGATCCGTCCACCATGGAAGATCACGGTCGAGATCCGTGAAGACATTCGCGAGGTCACTCGATAGAAGCTGATTCACTTGGTCGTCAGTGAGCGGATACGACCACCCAGCAGGAAGTGGCGAAGCTTGCAAGTTGTGCCCTACCCCGGTTGTAGGAATGCCTTTCGTATCGGCATACGGCACGTACCGGACACCTTCATCGCTGCGCAATTCTTCGACGAGCTTCGCTTCGTTGTCCTGATTCATTCACCACCTCTGCGCCCGTTATTGCGGATCAGGTAAAAAGCCTGGAGACTGAGATAGGCAATCGTCGCAGCAGCGACATACCAGTTGATGTCATGGCTCTGTAGCCACAGCCACCAGTTCGCCCCAATCGGGGGAACCGCCTTTACAGCGCTCGCTGCGATATCTTTCATTTGATTCCCCGTTTTGGTCATCTGTTATTTGCTCAAAGCATCTTCACGCGGACAGTGCTCGCGATGTCAGTTGCAACGCCGGCCCCGCTGGCGGTCTGGACAATTACCTGAGTTGAACTCGACACAGCGCCGCTAGCCTGTGCGATGCCGGTTGTATTAGGGGTAACGGTGACGAGTGCCGCTGCCGACGTAAGTTGAGGAATGGTCAACGTGTATTGGCCTGTTCCCGTTTTCGCACATGAAGTCACGCCGAAATTGTTCGAGAGGACGCCAGCCGAACTGATTTGACATACCGCCTCGCCGTCGATCAGTGAGCTTTGAGCTATGGCTGGACCCTCGGTTAAAGGAAAGCTGTACGTGTTGTCGTTCAGCATGTCATTCGAACGGAATCCGAAGTAACCGCTTCCACCCGGCGCCTGCAAGACGGCCGGGTTATGTGGCGCGAGGCCGCTGTTAAAGAATCCGTTTCCCCGGATCTGCATGTTGAACGGGTTACTATTAGCGCTCAATGACGAGGCATCGGCGACAATATGATTGGTGACGAATTGAGTAGCGCTGATCTTGTCGAATACGTTGCCCTCAACAACCATGTTTCCATGCGGCATGGGATTAACGAGCGTCTGATGGATATCAGACGGTCCCCAGTTCCCTTCGAAGTAGTTGTTGTAGAAGCTATTCGCCGCGCAACCCGTCCCGCCGTTGTAGGTAAGGGTGAGCGTCGGCGTGGTGCCGTCGCCGTTACCCTCAAGCGAGCAATTTCTGAACGCTACCGCAGTACCAAAAATCGATGTGCCGGCGCTCTTGACATTGCCGAAAAATCCGCACGAATCCCACTCAATAAGGTTCGGCGCTGTTGTCCCTCCGACGCCCTGTTGTGCAAAGAATCCAAAGTTGTTTCCGGACAGATTTACTTTCATCAATTTGAAAGCATTCACATCCGTCAACTGAAGGCCATTATCGAAACCTGTGCAAGCAACATCTTCGATGAGACCGTGAATCGTTTTGTTCACCAGCAAACCGACGCCAGCGGGAGTGGTGAACGGCCTGTTGATACGAAAACCTCTGACGGTCATCATGTCTACAAAATCACCAGCACCAATTACGGAAAGAACGGGTGATGTGCTAGCCCCGGTATAAAACAGCAACGTATCTTCAGAACCCTCGCCCTCGATGCGCGGCCGGCGCCCCTGAGAGTTGAGGCCGCCCGTCGCATTGCTGAACTGAGCTATCTGCGGCGCGCTGATGATGTAATCACCGGACGGGATAATCAGTCGCTTGTTTTGAGCTACAGCAAAGTTCAGTGCAGCCTGGAACGCCGCAGAATCGTTGGTAATGCCGTCACCTTTCGCGCCAAACTGGATATCTTTGACGGTAATCGTGTCGTTGATCCGGTGCCAAAGGGTAGAGAGCGTCGAAACCTTGATGTCAGTCACTTTGCCGTCGCCAGGGATACCCTGTGCGACGTTTGAACCCGGTGCCAGACTGGCATCCGTAACCGTTCCATCGCTAGGAGCGCCGATAATCCTGACTGAACCTCCGCGAACGTAAACGTTCTGTACACCTAAAGGAATTGGCGACAAAAAAGCCAGTCCGAAGCCGATCAGGGTGTACTGGTCCGGACCCTGAAACGTGCCGTCGAAGAAAACCTCAATGTTGTCAACCGAGAAAAACTGATTCGCCAGCGTCAGCGCGAGAGTCGTTCCGGCCACGAACGTAGGCAGGCCATCAGGGTTCGGCAGAATACTCGAAATGAATATTTCGACCTTGGCGTCTGCGGCAAGTGCGGCCACATCATCCTGAGTCAGATAGCGCCCATCCAGTACCGAGATCGGAAGGCCGCGCGTTACCCCGTTGGCGTTCTGCCATATTGGAAACTTGTCGTCAGAGCTGACGGACGAAGCAACCGAAAGGTCATTGATTGTTGTCATGCTGTATGTTCCGCGATTGGTCCGTATTTCCCCGCTACGAGGTCCGCGTATATCTGTCGGCCGTAGTCCATGACATCAATAGGCGAAGCGTTGAATTTCACGGATGAAGCAGAGAGATCCGGAAAGACGACGTCAACAGTGACCATCGTGTGAGCGGCGTCGAACCACACCGGATTCGAGATGTTTTCGTATGTCATGCTGTTCTCACCCACATGGAGACGCCGGTTGAACCGACGCCGGTGACGATCGCAGACCATGTACCGGGGTCACCCGGAGCCGCTCCGGTCGTTAGCGTCAGGCCCCCTACGGCCTTGGTATTCATGATGGTGGCGATCTTGCTGGACAGATTTGCATCGCTTACGGCTTGCGCGCCGTTGATGCTTAATGACGCTCCTGGCAGGGAATACTGCCCGCCCACGTACTGGATCGACCGCGAGCCATCACTGATGAGGGAGACAATGCCGTTTTCTGCAATGACGTTTGTATGTGATCTGATATCACTATCTGCAACGATTGCCCCGGTCGCTGAAAATGTGACTCGCCCACTTTCAGCACTGTTATCTGCATTAACCGTACGAAATACGAAACCGCCTGTCCCAGTACCTTTGTTATCGGTTAGATAGGTAGACCCATCCCCCACGTCATTCCAGCTAACCCACGCGCCCTGTACGGATGGGGTTGCAATGCCCGATATATGGACCCACTGCCCATTGACGAATTGCAACGCGAGCTTGTAACGCATACCGTCGTTTCCGACGATGACAAGAGGGATATTCTGGGGCGACGTCTGGTCGGTCGGATCGGCTACGTACATGCCGGAATCCTTGACCCACACCTGATTCGTCGCCGCACCAGACCGGCTCTGAAGCTCGGCAATGCTGCCGGCGCTCTGCACCGACGAGGTATTCAGCGACGTGAAGATCGGATCGGTTTCGTTCAGCGATGCGTAGACGAGTCGCCCTGCAGAGTCCAGGATCGTAATCGAGTACGGGATCGGGCAGAACATATGCACGAGCGCGCCGGCCGCGGTGGCGCGACCGTGAACTGTGCGAATGGGTTGCTGAAGGACGACAGAGCCAGCCACGTCCGAAGTCACCACCGCCGGATAGGCGACAGGATCAAGACCGGCTTGGCCGATATAGATGGAACCGGACTCCAACGGCGCGCCGTAGAGGTCCGTGAAAAATGGAAGCGCACGCGCCTCGCTGGTAGTCGCCATATTGCTCTCCCCGATATAAGCAGAGCGCCCCGAAGGGCGCCCGGATTTGCTTGCTTACACTTGGTTGAACAAGATGATGCCCGCCATTTCAGGGTTGGTGACCGAGGTGCCGAAGAACGAATCGACCCGGTACAGAGACTTATACGTCTCGATGTGCGCCTGCTTGGTCATCACGATCTCGATACCCTGCTCGGTCGTGCCGCGCATCACTGCGAGACCTTGATCCGAAGGCACAGCCAGGCGACCCGGCAGGATTTCAACCGCTTCCTTCTTCCAGAAACAGTTCACACCAGTCGTTGCCGTGTTCAGCCACGTGATCGCTGCGCCCGATGCCGGCGTCGCCGTCACGTTCTGGTAGGCGAGTTCCGCATCCGTACCGCCCTGGCCAGAGATGATCGCCGGGGTAATCGTCACGGTGCCAGTGCCGCCTGCGCCAGAAACGATGGAGACGATACGGAACGTCTTCGGCTGGCCAGTATCGACCTTCGTGATCGGGTGGACGTTGTTCACGCCCGCGATCGTGAAGGCGTCGCCAACCTTGACGGTGCCCGACGTGACGGTGATCGCCAGAGCCTGGAGGCGGTTATCGACGTTCGACTGAAGCGGGCCGGTCGGGCTTGCTGCCAATGCCTTCGGCGTCGTGAACTGGTTTGCACCGTTCACTGTGACCGTCACGCCGGCGGCTGCCGTCAGACGTGCGATGTAGTCGGCCTTCAGCACGCGCTCGAAGCCTGCCACTTGACGACCAACCGTTGCCATTTCGTAGGCGTTTGCGGCCTTCTGGCCTTCGACGATGTACGCACGGCTTGCGAGGTTGCCGGCCATCGCGTTGTAGTCGCGCGAGCCGAACACCGAATAGCGACCGTCGTAGTCGATGCCAGATTCGTTCATCAAGGCATCAGCTTGTGCGATGTCGTCGAAGCCGGTCGCGGCCACGGTGCGCTTGACAACGAGCGAGCCGAGTTGCGAAACAGCGTTCACCACCGACAGGTTGATGTCCGAAGCGATCTTTTGCTTGGCAGCGTCGCCGAGGCGGTTTTCTTGCAGCGCGTCGCGCAGTTCGGTCGCGTCCATCGTCCACGGCGACGAGCGGATCGTGTCGATCGCGGCCGGAATGGTGAGCTGCGTCTTGCCGACGAAGTTGGCGGTCTGGTCGAGGCCAGAGAACGAGCGGGCGATATACGGCATCGGACGGCGGATGATATCGCCAGCGCGTGCCATCATGGTCTGGTCGTTCTGGAACACGGTGACGGCTTTCGACATAACCAGTTGGTCATGGAAGCCTTCAAGGAGACGTTCAAAAGCGATCCGTTCTTCCTTGCTGAAGGAGTTCGCGGTCGAGAGAAAAGGTGCTGACGGGGGATTCGACATGATGTGCAATCCTAAATAAGAGACGAAAAATGAATGGCCAAAA
>Ga0247692_1000212_pt1 | contig 14107 bp, 14 predicted proteins | sample CNK33_metaG_FD_183041 | JGI IMG/M metagenome (GOLD analysis project Ga0247692, IMG submission 183041) | Soil microbial communities from Purdue University Martell Research Forest, Indiana, United States - CNK33 | ecosystem: Environmental > Terrestrial > Soil > Temperate forest > Bulk soil...
GCTCGCGCTCGCCGTCAGCCTGCCTGCCGCTTATGCGCTCGCGCGCTTTCCGTTTCGCGGACGCGGGCTGTATCGGCAGTTTCTGCTCGTCACGCAGATGCTTTCGCCGATTCTGCTCGTGGTCGGCCTGTTCCGTCTCGCCGCGATGATTCCGTATGGCGACGGCAATCTCGTCGATTCGAAAATCGGCGTGATCGTCTCGTATGCGGCGTTCAATATCGCGTTCGCCGTGTGGATGCTGTCGTCGTATTTCCAGACCGTGCCGCGCGATCTCGAAGAATCCGCGTGGCTCGAAGGATGCAGCCGCACGCGCGCGGTGTTCAAAGTGTTTCTGCCGCTTGCCGTGCCCGCTATCGTCGTGACGGCCATTTTCACGTTCATCAACGCGTGGAACGAGTTCGCCGTCGTCTATACGCTGATCCGCTCGCCCGAGAACAAGACGCTCACCGTGCAGGTCACGGATATGGTGGCGGGGAAGTACGTCGTCGAATGGCATCTGGTGATGGCCGCGACGCTGTGCGCGACGTTGCCGGTATCGATCGTGTTCGCGTGGCTGCAGCGCTATCTCGTGAAGGGCCTCGCGCTCGGCGCGGTCAAGTAAGGTCTTCTTTCTGTCATACAAGGGTCGTCGCGCGGCGGTGACCCTTCGTCTGCTTCGTTCCCCGCTGCCTTGTAAAGTTGTTCCGCAACAGTTCAGAAGTGGTTACCTCAAATTGCTCAAAATTGGCCATTTCCTGCGGCCAGTTTCGCGCCTAATCTTCATGTGTCGCGCAGGCCAATGCGCACTCTCACTGAGGAAACGATCATGGAACAACGTCTCGACTTCTACAAAGCCAACCCGCACGCGATCAAGGCAATGCTCGCGCTCGAAGAACGCATCGGCAAGAGCGACCTCGAAAAATCGCTGACGGAACTGGTGCGTCTGCGCGCATCGCAGATCAACGGCTGCGCGTTCTGCGTCGACATGCACACCACCGATGCGCGCAAGGGCGGCGAAACGGATCGCCGTCTGGCGACGGTCGTCGTGTGGCGCGAAACGCCGTTCTTCACGGCACGCGAACGCGCGGCGCTGGAATGGACGGAAGCCGTGACGCTGGTCTCCGAAAATCATGTGCCGGACGCGGTGTGGGAAGCAGTGAAGCCGCATTTCAGCGAGGCCGAGCTGGTCGATCTGACGTTGCTGATTTCGGCGATCAATGCATGGAACCGCTTCGCGATTTCGTTCCGCAAGATGCCGGCGTAAGGCGGCTTTCGGGCGGGTTGCGCGGCGTGTGAAGAAAGCGGGCGACAATGCCCGCTTTTTTTACGAACTGGATTCGCATGCGATACGCCGCCAATCGCACCACGTCAACAGAACGACGAACAGACGTTGACCTCGCGCCGAGTCTCCGCGAAATCGGAAAATCCTGACGAGCGCTGGACACAGATCTGATTAACGAAGCTCACTCCTGTCAATAAAGTCTTCCGTACGGTGACACCTTGATGAACGGTGCATCGTGATCTTCAAATAACAACGGAGCATTTGACATGAAAGTGAAATCTGCATTACTTGCGTTGCTCGCTTCATCGATGTTGTCGTGTTTCGCGCAGTCCGCATCGGCAGCGCCGATCGCGTTGGAAGCGCAGCCGTTCGCCATGAAGTCGGACGGCCCGAAAAGCGCTTCGGTCGTCGATCAGAAGCTCGCATTCGGCTACTGGATTTGCGATCCCAGCTGGAATCCTTCGGATTGCTACTGGCTTCCGGGCGACTAAAGAATCCAGAATTAGCGAGTGAAGTGCGACACCCTGCAAGCGCTCAGGCTTGCAGGGTGTTTTCATTTCTGACAAGGCCGTAGGCCTGCACTCGGCCGGCATTGGCGCTATGCTAGTGGCCCATTCAACAGGAACACGCTCATGAACACGACGACGGGATCCACAATCACTTTTAAGCGCCCAGACGGTAAAGAACTGCAAGGTTATCTGGCCACGCCCGAGAAAACGGATGGCGCGCCCGCAGTGGTCGTCATTCAGGAATGGTGGGGCTTGAACGACCAGATTCGCGGCGTCGCGGATCGCCTTGCGGCAGCCGGCTACTTCGCGCTCGTGCCCGATCTGTATCGCGGCAAGTCGACGGTCGAAGAGGAAGAAGCGCATCACCTGATGGACGGCCTCGATTTCGGCGATGCCGCATCGCAGGACGTTCGCGGCGCGGCGCAATATCTGAAGCAGCGTTCGGGCCGCGTCGCCGTGATGGGCTATTGCATGGGCGGTGCGCTAACCTTGCTCACGCTGGGTCAAAGCCCGGAAGTGTCGGCGGGCGTCGTGTTCTACGGCTTCCCTCCGCTCGACTATATCGACGCGTCGAAAATCAAGGTGCCGGTTATCGGGCATTACGCGACGCAGGACGCGTTCTTCCCGATCGCGACAGTCGAAACGCTCGAATCGAAGCTGCGCGACGCGAACGTCGACGTCGAGTTTCACCGCTATCTCGCGCATCATGCGTTTGCCAACGAAACCGCCGTCGGCTTCAGCCGCATCGCCGGCACGCAGTTCGACCCGGTGTGGTCGGAAATGGCGTGGGACCGAACGCTGACCTTCCTGGGACGCAAGCTCTGGGAGAAGTAAAAGTTGTGGCGCGCGATGTGCGCGCGTGAGAAGCGTGTTCGGGTCCGTCGGGCGAGCGCAATTCACCGCGCCCGTCGCGGATACCTCAACAGATCATCGGCAACGGGCACGGCCGCCAGCACCAGCAACAACGCCGCAAGCGGCAGCGTCGCGATGAACCCGACCTGTTTGAACGCAATCGCGCCGGCAAGCCCGCCCGCGAGAAACATGCCGAGCAGCGAGGCGAGCAGACCGAGCCGCCGCATGTCGGCGCCGACGTAAGCCGCTTCCGTCGACGGCACGCCCCGGTTCCAGTACAAGCCCTTGCCGATTTCGATGCCGAGATCCGTCACGAGACCCGTGACGTGCGTCGTGCGGATTTCCGCTTTCGATATCTTGGTGATCATCGCGTTCTGCAGCCCCATCACGTAGCAAAGCAGCGTGACGGTGGCGGGCACGAACAGCAGTCGATGCTGCTCCAGGTTCGCGCCGAGCACGCCGAAGCACAACAACAGAAGCCCTTCGAGCACGAGCGGCATCGCGTAGACGCTCTGCGTCCCTCTTCGTCGGCCCCAGTTGATCAGAATGGCCAAACTCGCCGCGCCGGCGAGAAACGCGAAGATCGAACTCGCCGCCGACAGCACGAACGCGAGGTTGCCGAGCGCGAGACTGTCAGCGAGCGACGAGACCATGCCGGACATGTGCGACGTGTACTGGCCAATCGCCAGAAAGCCGCCGGCGTTTGCAGCGCCGGCAATCCCGGCGAGCGCGAGGCCAAGCCGCCGGTTGGCGGCGTCAGTGCGAGCGGCCGAGGTAAAGCCGCGAAGATAATCAACGGGCACGATGACGCCTGCAAAAGAAGGGAATTTCGACAATCCTACCTTCAAATGGCGCTTATCTCGTTTTTGATCCGCGACAATTCCCTGCGATGATTTGTCGCACGCGATTGCGCCGCGGCGCCGTCGTGCCCGTCCGACCCGCGAGTTCGCCGTTCAGTGAACTCGCAAAGGCCGTCAGCTCGCCAATCAGTCGTCGTAGTGACGATGCTTGTGCTTGCGCTTGTACGAACTGTGCGAACCGTACGAACCGTGTGAATAGTCGTCGGCGTACGAGTTGGAACGCGAGATGTTGCCGCCGAGCGCCGAGCCGGCGCCGCCGCCCAGCGCCGCGCCGACCAGGCCGCCTCCGCGCCCGCCCATCGCGTTGCCCGCCGCGGTGCCCGCACCGCCGCCGAGCGCGCCGCCGATGATCGCGCCCGTGCGCTCACGGCGGTTCGACGTAACCGCACCGCCCGCGCCGCCGCCCACCGCGCCGCCGATCACGGCGCCCGTGCTGCCGCCCACCGCGCCGCCCACTGCTGCACCGGCGACGCCGCCGAGCGCGCCGCCAAGCGCATTGTTCATATCGCCGGCCATCGCCGGCAACGACGCCGCAGCCGTCAGCGCTGCAATGGCCACCATCTGAATGATTCGCTTTGACATAGTTTGATCAGTAGTTTTTGAGACGGGGCGAGTATAACTAACGTCTGAAAGGCGCTCGTAACACCGGTCATTCCTTCCAGTAAGAGGTGTAACAATTTCCACCGGGCAAACGACGTCCGGCCCGTCACATAAGGCGGGAGCGGCTTTCGGAGGGATCGTTGCGCTCAGCGGGACACACTTTTTCGTCGTTTTAACGTTGCGCTGTGACGACGTGCGCTTGAATCCTTCCGTCGATTGCGCTACCGCCGAAACGCTTGCGTAGGGCGGTTGCGCAAACCGCTGTCGCTTCGTCGAGCGTTGCGCCCGAACGGGCTTCGATTTCGGCACGCATCGGCGTGCCCTGGCAGAACGCGATCGCGGCAGCCTGCGCCGACGCCGCGCCGCTGCGTTTCGCGATCGTCTCGATGCGCGGCGGCGGCGCATCGAAGCCGCCATTCGCGAGATCGCGAGCAATGATGTTCGTGTCCCAATAACCGTGCGGCACGCGCTGCAAGAAACTCGGCGGGTCCGCCGCATACAGCTTGCCGAGCGCGTCCGACACGGTGACGGTAAATGCGTTCTCCTCGATTCGATCCCAGACGTTGAATAGCAGCACGCCGCCGCTTCGCAGCACGCGCCGCGCCTCGGCAAACGCGCGCGCCTTGTCGGGAAAGAACATCGCGCCGAACTGGCAGACGATCAGATCGAAGCTCGCATCGTCGAATGGCAGTTGCATCGCATCCGCCTGCTGCCATGTCACGGGCCTGTGTGTGCCGAGCGTGGCGGCGCAGTCGAGCATTGCCTGATTGAGGTCCGTCGCCACGATTTCGACATGCTCGGGCAGCGCATCCACCATCGCTCGCGTGACGACGCCCGTGCCCGCCGCGATTTCGAGCACGCGCGACGGCTGAACCGACGCCGCCCTGCTCGCGAGATCGCGCGCGTACGGCTCGAAGATCATCGGCACGAGGTAGCGCTCATAGATTTCAGGAATCGAGCCGGTGAAGCCGGTGTCGTTGGGTGTGTTCATCGAACGCCTCCGTTTCTCAGGTTTCTCGCGATTGACGCTCAACCCATGCTGATAGCTTAGGCGCGCGCCCGTCACTACGTACGCCTTCGCTGCGCCACCACTTTTGCACTATACTTAGCCATATGGCTAACTATCATGCCGCAGTAAGCGAAGTGTTCCAGGCGCTGTCCGATCCGACCCGTTGCGCGATCGTCAGCATGCTCGGGCGCGGCGCGCAGACCGTCTCGGTGCTGGCGCAGCCGTTCGACATGGCGCTGCCGTCGTTCATGAAACACGTCGCCGTGCTGGAGCACAGCGGCCTGATCCGCACGCACAAGATCGGCCGCGCGCGCACCTGCGAGCTGATGCCCGCGAAGCTGACTCAAGTCGAAACATGGCTGGCCGAGCAGCGCGCCGTGTGGGAAGCACGATCCGACCGGATGGTCGAATTCGTCGAACAGCTTCATCAAGAGGAGCAAGCTGATGTCAACAAAACCCGTCGAAAGCGCTGACACGAACGATCTCGTCATCACTCGCGTGCTGCGCGCGCCGGTGGCTGCGTTGTGGCGCGCGTGGACCGAACCGGACTTGCTGAAAGAGTGGTGGTGCCCGAAGCCCTGGACCACTGAAGTGCGCGCGTTCGATCTGCGTCCGGGCGGCGCCTTCCACACCTTTATGCAAGGTCCCGATGGCGGCACGAGCGACAACCCCGGCTGCTTTCTCGAAGTCGTCCCGCAAGCGCGCATCGTGTTCACGTCGATGCTCACGGCGGGCTGGCGTCCCAACACGCCGTGGCTTGGCTTCACCGCCGACATCGCGATGTCGAAAGAAGGCGAAGGCAGCCGCTATATCGCGCGCGTCATGCACCCCGACGTCGCGACGCGCGACCGGCACGAACAACTCGGCTTCTTCGACGGCTGGAACACCTGCATCACGCAACTCGACGAATTTGCGCTCACGCTGGGCCGGGCGTGAGCATCGGCGGCGGGGGCGCGCGTGGCCCTCGCGCGCTGAACGTCAAACTGTATCGGCGGCCAGCGGCGCCTTCATTGCGTGGCAGATCTGCCCGACATGCCGATGATCCGTGCCGCAGCATCCGCCGACCACCGTCATGCACGGCAGCAAATAGCGCAGCGCGCGATAGCTGCCGCCGAGTTCGTCCGGATCGCCGTCGTCGAGATCATCGGCTTCGTCGAGCTCGGCGTGACTGCGTTTCGACGCGTTGGCGCGCACGCCGCGAATGCGCTCGCGCCACGCGCCCGCGTCGGCGAGCATCGACGCAAAGTGCGACGGGTGCGCGCAGTTGATCATGAAGTAAGCTGCGTAGGCATGTGTCGCGGCATCGGTGCGCGCGATCGCATCGGCCAGCGACTCGCCCGACGGCAACCGTCCATCCGTCTCCAGCGTGAACGATATCGCGACAGGCATCGCGCACGCGTGCGCCGCCTGGATCACGCCGATTGCTTCGTCCGCATAGTTGATCGTGAAGGCGGCAACCATGTCGGCGTCCGTCGCCGCGAAGGTTTCGATCTGCGGCTGATGATAGGCGCGTGCTTCGCTCTGGCTCATGCGTGCGTCGGCGCGATAGCCGTCGCCGCGCGGACCGAGGTTGCCGCTGATGACAATGGGCGTCGCCGACGTTTCATAAGCGTCGCGAACGCGTGCGAGCAAGGCGATCGCGCGGCGGTTCGCATCGGCAAGCGAGGCCGCGGTATAACCGAGCTTGCCCGCCCAATCGGGATTCGCGCGCCAGGTCGGCGATTCCAGCACGAGGCCGACGTTTTCTCTGCGCGCCAATTCTGCATAGCGCGCGAAATATCGCTCCAGCATCGCCGTGCTTTCTTCGTCGCGCAGCAGCGCGAACGAGGCGAAGCACGGCAGGTCGATGCCGTCATGAAAAATCAGCGTGGTTTCGAGGCCGCCGTCCGTGATGAACAGGGAATCGGCGAGTTGCGGCAGGTGCTGGCGATACGGACTCATGGAAGCTCCTTCGAACGATCGCGCCCATCCATCGACGCGACAAGACAAGCGCGACAAGCGAGATAAGCCAGCCGTCGCCGGCCTGGCATAAACGCGATCCTTACACTTAAATTACATCTACGACGCCGTCACGATACGGCGAACGCGCGCTTCCGACTAAAGCGTTATCGGCCACGAACGGGACGAATCGGCCATGAAAGAGAAGACCCGCACGTCCGTGCGCATCGCCATCCTGGCGATGCCCGAAACCTCGGCTTCCGTGGTGTACGGGATGTACGACATGTTCATGTCGGCGGGAAGGGACTGGGGCCTGATCGTCGAAGGCGCGCCCGGCGTTGCGCCGTTCGCGCCGCAGGTCGTGTCGCGGCATGGCGCTTCGCTGGTCGCCGCGAACCATGTGCGCATCACGCCAGACGCGACGCTCGATGCCTGCACGCACGCCGACGTGATTTGCGTGCCCGAGTTGATGGTGGCGCCGGGCGAAGCGCTCAAAGGACGCTTCGTGGAAGAGATCGATTGCCTGCGAAGCTGCTACGCCGACGGCAAGATTCTCGCGACGGCCTGCTCTGGCGCGATCCTGCTCGCCGAAGCCGGGCTGCTCGACGGTCATGAAGCGACCACGCACTGGGCCTTTTGCGACCTGATGACGCGCCGCTACCCGGCCGTCAAGGTGCGCAGGCATCGGGCGCTCGTCGCGTCGGGCGACGGCCAGCGGCTCATCATGGCGGGTGGCGGAACCTCATGGCTGGACCTCGCGCTCTATCTGATCGCACGGCTCGCGGGCGTGGAAATCGCGATGCAGACGGCGCGCATCAACCTGGTCGTCTGGAACGATGTGGGTCAACAGCCGTTCGCGCGGCTTGCGCGCACGCGGCAGGTCGAGGACGCCGTGATCGCGCGCTGTCAGGCGTGGATCGCCGGGCATTACGCCGAGGCGTCCCCCGTCGCGGCGATGGTGCAGCTGAGCGGCCTGCCCGAGCGCTCGTTCAAGCGGCGCTTCCAGCAGGCGACGGGCATGTCGCCGCTGGTCTACGTGCACACGCTGCGGCTCGAAGAAGCCAAGCAGATGCTCGAATCCAACCAGCAGCCAATCGAAGCGATCGCCAATGAAGTCGGCTACGAAGATGCGAGCTTCTTCAACAGGCTGTTCCGCCGCAGCGTGTGCCTGACACCTGCGCAATACCGGCGGAAGTTCGGTGCGATGCGTCTCGCACTCGATGGAGGCGGGTGAGAGGTTGACGACGCACCCGCCGACCTGGATGACCGCGCCCGCGCAGGGTGAAACACGACACGTGCTTCCCAGATCCGCAGGACCGCGGACGCCTTGAGTGTCGCCTTGAACCGGGCCCAACTACACCGAGCCATCGTCCGAGACGTCCTGGCGTCAACCTGTTGCACAGCAGATTGAGCACAACGAAGCCGGCCGCCATTGTCGTCGCAAAGTGGCGCGTTCGCCCGACAGAGCAAGCAGTCGTTCGATAGTCCCTAGCGGAGGATGACGTACACCGACGCTTTAGCAAGCGTTCAACCCGCCTCGACCATTCCCCATCTCGACGGCGACCCTCGCGAAGTCTCTTCGGCATATCGCGCGGGCGCGCCCGGCACCGCGCGAACGCGTGCAGGCGTGCGCGACAAGCGGTACGGCACCTTCAGAATCGGCCAGAACGCGCCACTCGCATCGCGCGCGACGCTCAGCACGTCCGCGAGAAAATCGCCGTCTTCGATCAATTCATCGACGCGCGCCACGGGCACCGCACTCACGCCCGCATTCGCAAGCGCGGCAACCGCCGACGCCCGCGAAAGCGAGCCGCATCGCTCGCGCCTGGCGCTTGCCGCGAGCGCAGTCACATCGAAACGCTCATCGCTTTCGAGCCACACGTGACCGTCGATGCACGCGACCGCGATCCCCTCCCGTTCGGGATTGCCCGACGCGAACAGCGCGCACCACGCAGCCACGTCCTGCATCGATATTTCGACGAAGGTCCCGGCCTGCCGCGCAGGGTCGGCGAGCAGCGCGAGGATTGCAAGCAGCGCCGCCTGCCCGCCCAGAATGTCCGCGCCCGACGCGCCGAGCTTCACCGGCTGTCCGTTGCCGCGCGTCAGGTCCATAAGTCCGCCCATCGCCTGAATGACCGTGTCGAACGCCGGCCGCGCTGGGTAGGCAGACGCGATGCCGAAGCCCGAGATCGAGCAATAGATCAAACGCGGGTTGATTTCGCCAAGCGCCTCGCGCCCGAAACCGAGCTTTGCGAGCGCACCCGGCCGCAGGTTTTCGACGAGCACATCGGCATCGGCGAGCAGCGTGCGCAGATGGGCGCGGTCGGCCTGCTGCTTCAGATCGAGCGCCAAGGTCTGCTTATCCGTATTGTTGAGCGCGAAGAAGTAGCTCGTGCCCGCCTGCCCCGGCGTCCACGCGCGCGCGACCTCGCCGTCGGGCGGTTCGATCTTCACGACCTCTGCGCCGAGCGCTGCGAGATGCTTGCCGACCAGCGGCGCCGTCGTGTACTGGCCGATCTCGACGACCTTGATGCCGGCGAGCGGCCCGGCATCGCAGGAGCGCACTGTGCTTTCAACGCCTGCACGCGGCTTTAAAGATGCGTCGTCCGTCAAATGCGACATGCTGAAAATCGACATCTGCCGATACGTCTCGCCCTCGATGCCGCACGCGTCGATCTGCGCCGCCGCATCCGCGTGCCGCATGCGAAAGTTCGGCTCGCTGGACAGCCCCGCGACGGACACGATCGGCCCGGCCGCCACGCCGATCTGTTCGCAGAGATGTGAGCATTCATCCGTCGTCAGCGTGGACGTCCACGTTTCGATCAGCGCATCGAGTTCATCGACATTCGACACGCGCACTCGCAGCGTGTCGAAGCGCGAGTCGTCGAGTTGCGGCACGCGGGCCACGCTCTTGATCTTGCGCCACTGTTCTTCGGTGCTGGTGCAAATCAGTATCCAGCCGTCGAGCGTCCGATACGCATTCCACGGCGCGCAAGCAGGATGACGATTGCCGACGCGGCCAACCGTCCGTTGCGCAAACGCCGCGGGCAGAAACGTCGTGAGCGCGCTCGCCGCGCAGCCGAACAAGGTCACGTCGATAGTCTGCGCGATGCCGTGCAAACGCTTCACGCGTACGGCCGCCGCAATCGACGCGCACGCATACAGCGCCGCCGATATCTCCGTGAACGGCACGCCGATGCGCACCGGCTCGCCATGCGCAAAACCCGTCGTGTCCATCAGGCCGCTGATCGCCTGGATCTGCGCATCGGAGGCACGCATGCCCGCGCGCGCGCCTTGCGGTCCCGTCGCGGTGATATCGCAGACGATGTGCTTGCCCGCCGCCTTCAACTCCGCGATCGTGCTTCGTTCGCTCGCCGCGCTCACGTCCGATGAAACTACGATCACGTCATACGCGAAGTCACCCGCTGGCTGCGCCTGCGCAAACGTGACTTGCGCGCCGGCGCGTTCGAGCAGCGTCGCGCCGAGCCTCACTGCCTGGCGCGAGCCCCAGACCAGAATTCGCACACCGTCCAGCATGGTTGTCTCCTTCAGTCTCACAGATTGCCTTTGAATCAACGATACGGCGCGCTAGACGCGCGCTCAAACGACATTTGCTGCGCACTCGATTGAGTTTTGCTGACGCGAGCGCAAACGGAAATGCAAACGCGCTTCTACGTAGCAATCCCCGCATGCAGCGTGCAAAGCGCGTGCTACCATTTTTCGATGCGAACTCTTCCGTCACTCAACGCGCTGCGCGCCTTCGAGGTCTGCGGCCGTCTGCTGAGCGTGCAGCTCGCCGCGAACGAGCTCAACGTCACGCCCGCTGCCGTCAGCCGTCAGATCAAGCTGCTCGAAGACCAGCTCGGCGTGCTGCTGTTCGAGCGCGGTCATCGCGCGATCGCACTGACGCCGATGGGAGAGCGCTATCTCGCCGACATCGTGCGCGGCTTCGAAACGCTGCGCACCGCAACGATCAATCTCACGGAAGCGCGCCGCCGCCGCACGCTGAAGATCCGCGGCTACACGACGTTCTCGATGAACTGGCTGCTGCCGCGTCTGTCGACGTTTCACCGCGAGCATCCCGATATCGAAGTCAGTCTCACGACATCTCTGCAACCCGTCGACTTCAACACCGAAGACGTCGACGCAGCGATCCGCCTGTCGCACGCGCCATCGTCGGATCTCGGTTTCGACCGGCTCGTGCCGAACGAGCTGGTGCCCGTGTGCAGCCCCGAGTTTCTGAGCGCGCATCCCGATCTCACCGACGCGACGCCGGAAGCACTGCGCAACGTGCCGCTGCTGCATTCGCTGGCGCGCCGCGAAGACTGGGCCAAATGGCTCGACGCGGCGGGCGTGCGTGGCGTCAATCCGTTGAGCGGCCTCAGCTACGAAAGCTCGATCCTCGCGTACTTCGCAGCGACGCAAGGCGTGGGCGTCGCGATGGCGCAGCGCGTGCTCGTCGCCGATCAGTTGCGCGACGGCACACTCGTGATGCCCTTTTCGTTCGTGCTCGATCTGGGCGCGTTCACGTACTACCTGATCTATCCGCGCGAGCATCTGTCGAATGCCGAGTTCGCCGCGTTCCGCAACTGGCTTCTGTCGATTGGCGAAGCGCCCACCGCCTAGCGCATCTGACGCGTCTAGCGGCCCTTGAACTCCGGCTTGCGTTTTTCGGCGAACGCCTTGCGCCCTTCCACGCGGTCTTCCGAATCGCGCATCGCGCCCCACGCCAGTTCGGTAAATTCGAGCGCCTGCGCAAGCGGCACGTTGCTGCTCGTTTCCGCAACCTTCTTGATCATCTGCACGGCAAGCGGACCATTCGACGCGATCGTGCCCGCGAGTTCGAGCGCCTTGTCCATCAATGCTTGGGGCGCGACGACATCGGATATCAGGCCGATCCGCTCCGCGTACGCCGCGTTGATCTTGCAGCCCGTCAGCAGCATCTTCATCGCGATCGCCGAAGGCACAGCCTTTTGCAACGCCTGAATGCCGCACACGGCCGGAATGCTCGCGACGACGGCTTCCGGCAAGCCGAACACCGCATCCGTCGAGGCGATCCGCAAGTCGCATTGCAACGCGAGTTCGAGTCCGCCGCCGAGGCAATAGCCGTTGATCGCGCCGATAACTGGCTTGAAGAGGCGCAGCGAGCTGAGATCCATCAGGCGCACATAGATGCCTTCAGCAGCAGCGCGGTCGATGGATCGCACGAACGACGAACTGAAGCTCGTCGAAGGCGGCAGCGTATTTTTCAGGTCCGCGCCGACGCAGAACGATTTGCGCCCCGCGCCCGTGAGCACGATCACGCGCACTTCATCGTCGTCGCGAGCTTCGGCGAGCGCCGCGCGCAAATCCTTGAGGCTGTCGAGGTCGAGCGCGTTGAGCGCTTCGGGACGGTCCAGGCTCACCGTCGCCACATGATCCGATACGCTGTAGTGAATCGTCATGATGTGCTCCTCAAACGCTCGGCGATGACAGCGAACGGCCGCCGCATACATAGAGCGTCTGCCCCGTGATGTACGACGCTTCGCGCTGCGCGAAGAACAAGACAGCCTGCGCGATATCGTCGGGCGTGCCGATGCGCTGCACGGGCACCGATTTCTTCAGCCGCTCCTGAAGGTCCGCATCGAAGGCCTGAAACAGCGGCGTATCGACAATGCCCGGCGCAATCGCGTTGACCGTGATGCCGGCGCTCGCCCATTCGAGCGCGAGACTGCGCGTGAGGCTCACCACGCCGCCCTTCGCGGCCGAATAGTTCGACTGTCCGACACCACCCAGCCATGCGCGCGACGAAATGTTCACGATGCGCCCATAGCGCGCGGTGCTCATGTGTGCGAGCACGGCGCGGCAACACAGGAACTGCGACTTCAGGTTCACGCCAATCACAGCGTCCCAGTCGTCGTCGCTCATCTTCGTGATGCGTTTGTCGCGCACGATGCCCGCGTTGTTCACCAGCACGTCGATCTGGCCAAAGCGTTCGACGACAGCTTCGACCGCCTCGTTGACGGATGCACTATTCGTCACATCGACGGGCTGCGCGATCACGTCGGCGCCCGCCGCGGCCAGCGTGCTGACGGCGTGATCGAGGGCCGCGCGGTCGAGATCGAACAGCGCGATGCGCCTGCCGTTGCGAGCCAGCGCAGCCGCGATACCGAAGCCGATACCCTTCGCGCCGCCCGTGACGATGGCGACCTCGGCGGCCGGGTTGTGAGGTGAAGCGTTCATGACGTGTCTCCATGGAATGAAAAGCCTGTGCATCCCATGCTAGGGCGCGCCATACCCCACGCTCAAACGACTTTTTTCGCGGCTTCGATTGACTTTCGCTCAATCGAAACCGCTCGCGCCCACGCGTCGGCCGTCTGCGGCCTGGTTGCAAAAAATATCAATCGAAAGCGCAGAAAAAGTCGTTTGCGCGGCGCATCTGGCGAAACCTACGATGCGTCCATGTGTCGGGCCTACCGCTGATTTCTCTGTTTCAAGCGATACGTCCAGCACTTTTCACCTGCGTTGCGCAACCAGCGCGCGCTCACCACAAGAGACACGGAGACAGCATGGACACCATCCTTCCAGGCGTTGCGCACGAAGAATCCGCTACGCCGCTCACGCGAGCGCAGAGAAAAGCCATCGTTGCGGCGACGCTCGGCACGGTTGTCGAATTCACCGACTGGATCATTTACGCCACCTTCGCCGCGCTGTTTTCGCGGCACTTCTTTCCCGCGAACAACGACCGCGTGTCACTGCTCTCCGCGTTTGGCGTGTTCGCCGTCGGCTTCGTGATGCGACCTATCGGCGGCGCGCTGCTCGGCGCGTATGCCGACCGGCACGGCCGCAAGAACGGTCTCGCGCTGTCGGTTGCGTTGATGGCGGGCAGCTCGCTCGTGATCGCGGTGTGTCCCGGCTATGAATCGATCGGCATCGCGGCGCCGCTGATACTCGTGCTCGCGCGGCTCATTCAGGGCTTTGCGGCAGGCGGCGAGTTCGGCTCGGCGTCGACGTTCCTGATCGAATCGTCTGCGCCTTCGCGGCGCGGCTTCGCGGGATCGTGGCAGCACTTCGCGGTCAACGCGGGCGTGCTGGTGGC
>Ga0247692_1000213_pt1 | contig 14039 bp, 11 predicted proteins | sample CNK33_metaG_FD_183041 | JGI IMG/M metagenome (GOLD analysis project Ga0247692, IMG submission 183041) | Soil microbial communities from Purdue University Martell Research Forest, Indiana, United States - CNK33 | ecosystem: Environmental > Terrestrial > Soil > Temperate forest > Bulk soil...
CGGCGTGCCGATCACGAGCGACACCTTGCCGTCCTTCGTCAGGATGGTCGGCGCCATCGACGACAACGGCCGTCGCCCCGGCGCGATCGTGTTGACGTCGCCGCTCGTCACGCCGGACTGGTTCGGCACACCGGCTTTCATCTCGAAGTCGTCCATCGCGTCGTTCAGCACGAACCCGCCGCCGTCGACGACCACGCCCGAGCCGAACGGTCCGGTCAGCGTGTACGTGTTCGACACCGCGTTGCCCCACTTGTCGACCACCGAGAAGTGCGTCGTCTGCGCCTTTTCCGGCATCGAGTCGCCGAAACCCGGCTTGACGGGTGAGGCGCCCGGCACTTCGTCGGGCGTGATGTCCTCGACGCGCTTTGCGAGGTAGGCATCGTCGATCAGCTTGTCGACGGGCACGCGGTACGAATCGGGGTCGCCCATGTACTGCTGGCGGTCAGCGAACGCGCGGTCTTCGATCTGCGCGATGAGATGGATGTACGGTTCGGAATTCAACGCCACACCGTCGAATTGCGGCTTCAGATCCGCCTTCATCTTCAGCAACTGGATCAATCCGATGCCGCCCGAGCTGGGCGGCGGCGCCGTGACGATCTGATAGCCGTTCCAGCTCGCCGTCACGGGCTGTCGCCACACGGCCTTGTACTGCAGCAGATCCGCTTTCGTCAGCAGGCCGTGGCCGTACATCTGGCGGGCGATCAGATCGGCCGTCTGCCCTTCGTAGAACTCGCGGCCGCCGTCCGATGCGATCCGCGTCAAAGTCTGCGCAAGTTCGGGCTGGCGGAACGTGTTGCCCGCTTTCAGGTTCGCGAAGTACGCATCGAAATTAGTCTTGCCGCCGAAGCTCTGCGACGCGCCGTCGCGGCGCTTCTGCAGCCACGGTTCAACGGGGAAGCCGTCCGTCGCGTACTTGATGGCGGGCGCGAGCACCTGCTTCCATTTGAGCTTGCCGAAGCGCTTCTGCGCTTCCCACATGCCGTCGACAGTGCCCGGCACGGCCACCGCGCGATGTCCGACGAGGCTCATGCCCTTGATCACGTTGCCCTTGTCGTCGAGATACATGTCGCGCGTCGCGCTCTGCGGCGCTTTCTCGCGGTAGTCGAGAAAGTACGGCTTGCCGTCCATGACCAGCGTCATGAACCCGCCGCCGCCGATGTTGCCCGCATCCGGGTACGTGACGGCGAGCGTGAAGGCGATCGCGACGGCCGCATCGACGGCATTGCCGCCTGCCGCGAAAATCTGCTGCGCGGCGTCGGCGGCGTAGCGATCGGGCGTGGCGACGGCCGCCGCGTCGAGCACGGGCTTGGGCTGGGCCGTCTTCGCGTCGACGGCGGGCGAAGCAACCAGGCTGGCGATCAGTGCGCCCGTCAGCGCGAGCGTCGTGGCGAAGCGCGCAAACGTGCCGCGAGCAACGACGTGGCCGGCGCTGGAACAGGAAGCGGCGTGGGTGCCCGCATGGGATTCGGCATGCATGTCGGCGCCGGAAAGCGCGCGAGGCGCGCGCAACATCGGAAGGGACATCCGAGGAACTCCGGGATAGATGGACCTGCCCGCGCGTGGGCAGCGGCATGGGGCGGCCGGCTCGCGGCAAGGACAGGTCGCGTGAAGCGGCGGGACGGGCATCGGATGCCCGAGCCCACGACAGAATAACGGAAACGCAGCGCCTGCCGAAAAACGGCGCGACGGGCGCAGCCGATAACGAAAGCGCCGCTCAAAGGCGCGGGACAAGGCTCATGCTCGCCGCGAAGCGCAATGGCAAACCGCCGCGATCACTAGCGACGTCGCAGGCCGGCGCAAGGCCGATGTGAGGCATGGCGCGCGACGCATGCTAAGCGTCCGCACCATATCGAGCCAACGCAATTTACCTCCTGTTACAGCGCCGATTGCGCCCCGGAAATCCGTCGATTTCCGCTGTTTTCGGCTGCGCGCCGCATCGCGCAAGCCTAAAGACTGTCCTGTCGCCGAATGTGTCGTCAGGTAGAATTGACAGACTAACGGACGCATATAGTGTCCAGGACCGACTTTCTCCTTCTCGCATGAACAACGATCGCAAAGACGCCGAGCGCAACGAAGCGCCCGTTTCCAATTTCATCCGCAACATCATCGACGACGACAACCGCTCCGGAAAGTGGGGGCAGCGGGTGGAAACGCGCTTCCCGCCGGAACCGAACGGCTATCTGCACATCGGCCACGCGAAGAGCATCTGCCTGAACTTCGGCATTGCGCAGAGCTACGGCGGCGTCTGTCATCTGCGCTTCGACGACACGAACCCGGAAAAGGAAAGCTTCGAATACGTCGACTCGATCGTCGACGCGGTGAAGTGGCTCGGCTTCGAGTGGAACGCAGAAAGTAAAGAGCACCTCTACTTCGCGAGTGACTACTACGACAAGCTCTATGAGTTCGCCGAGCTGCTGATCACGCGCGGCAAGGCGTATGTCGACAGTCAAACGGCGGAGGAAATGCGCGCGAACCGCGGCTCCGCGACGGAAGTCGGCACACCGTCGCCGTTCCGCGAACGCAGCGTCGAAGAGAACCTCGACCTGTTCCGCCGCATGAAGGCGGGCGAGTTCAAGGAAGGCGAGCACGTGCTGCGCGCGAAGATCGACATGTCGTCGCCGAACTTCAACATGCGCGACCCGGTGATCTACCGCATCCGCTTTGCCCACCATTACCGGACGGGCGACACGTGGTGCGTGTACCCGATGTACGACTACACGCACTGCATCTCGGACGCGCTCGAAAACATCACGCATTCGCTGTGCACGCTCGAGTTCGAAGACCACCGGCCGCTGTACGACTGGATTCTCGACGAACTCGCCGAGGCCGGCATCTTCACGCGCCCGCTGCCGCAGCAGATCGAGTTTTCGCGCCTGAACCTCACGTACGCGATCACCAGCAAGCGCAAGCTGCTGCAACTGGTGAACGAAAACCACGTGGACGGCTGGGACGATCCGCGCATGCCGACCATCGTCGGCGTGCGCCGCCGCGGCTTTACGCCGGACAGCATCAAGCTGTTCTGCGAACGCATCGGCATCACGAAGGTCGATTCGTGGATCGACATGAGCGTGTTCGAAGGCGCGCTGCGCGACGATCTCGACGACAAGGCGCCGCGCGCGACCTGCGTGCTCGATCCGCTGAAACTCGTCATCGACAACTATCCCGAAGATCAGACGGAAGCATGCAGCGCGCCTGTCCATCCGCATCACCCGGATCGCGGCGTGCGCACCTTCCCGTTCTCGCGTGAATTGTGGATCGAGCGCGAAGACTTCATGGAAAACGCGCCGAAGGGCTATTTCCGCCTGTTCCCGAGCAACAAGGTGCGTCTGAAGTACGGCTACGTCGTGGAATGCACGGGCGTGGACAAGGACGAGAACGGCAACGCGATCGCCGTGCACTGCAACTACTTCCCGGACAGCCGCTCCGGCACGGAAGGCGCGAACAACTACAAGGTGAAAGGCACGATCCACTGGATCAGCGCGACCCAGGCCGTGCCCGTCGAAGTGCGCGTCTACGACCGCCTCTTCAAGGAAGCACAGCCCGACGCAGGCGGCCGCGATTTCCTCGAGGCGCTCAATCCGGATTCGAAGCGCATCATGCACGCCTACGTCGAGCCGGGCCTGGGCGAAGTCGAGCCCGAAGCGCGCTATCAGTTCGAGCGTCACGGCTACTTCGTCGCTGACCGGTATGACACGAAACCGGGCAAACCCGTATTTAACCGGATCGTCAGTCTGCGCGACAGTTGGGGAAAGCCGGCGTAAGCTGATTGTCTGGTTGAGTCATCGCGGCATGCGGCGCATTCGGCGCGCATGCCGCCGTGTCCCGCGACGGACATCGCCAGGCGACAGCGCGACGATGCAGCCGGAGTGATTGCTGCCGGCTCAGGGGGAACGATGAAGGTTGCAATCAAATACAAGCTGGTGGCGATCGCGGCCGCGGCACTGGCGGCACTCATGTCGCTGACTGCGCCCGCGCATGCCGAAGAGCTGACGGGCACGCTCAAGAAGGTTCACGACGACGGCGTGATCACGCTCGGCGTGCGCGAAGCGTCGATCCCATTCTCCTATTCCACCGGCGACCAGACGGTCGGCTATTCGCAATCGATCGCGCTCGCCATCGTCGAAGAAATCAGGAAGACGCTCGCGATGCCGAACCTCAAGGTGCGCGAAGTCACGATCACGTCGGCGAACCGCTTTCTGATGCTGGTCAACAACCAGATCGATCTGGAATGCGGTTCGACCACCCATACGCGTGAGCGCGAAAATGTCGCCGCGTTTTCGAACAGCTTCTTCCAGTACGCGGTGCGGATGATCGCGCGCAAGAACGCCGGCATCAACGACTTCGCGGACCTCGCCGGCAAGCCCGTGGTCACGACGGCGGGCACGTCGGACGAACGGCTCGTGCGGCAGTTGAACAGCGAGAAGCAGTTGAATATGCGTATTGCGAGCGCGAAGGACCACTCCGATGCGTTTGCAGCCGTGAAGGCGGACCGCGCGGTAGCGTTCGTGATGGACGAACCGATTCTGTACGGTTTTCGCGCCACCGACCCGCGCCCCGACGACTTCATCGTGACGGGCACGCCGCTCGGCTACGAGACCTATGCGTGCATGTTCCGCAAGGGCGACGCACCGTTTCGCGAGCTGGTGAACCGTGTGATCACGAAGATGCAGACGTCAGGCGAGGCCGAGCGCCTCTACAACGTCTGGTTCACGCAGCCGATTCCCCCGCATGGGATCAACCTGAACTACCCGCTGTCGGCGGAAATGCGCACGATGTTCGCGCATCCGAACGACAAGGCGCTTGACTGACGCTCGATTGAGAAGCGTGCGCTATGCCGCGTCCAGTGCGCGGTGTAGATCGGCGAGCGATAGCGTCGTCTGAAAGAGCCGCGTGAGGCTGCGGCTCGCGTAATGCTCGACGTCATCGGGCGCGGCCCAGCGGAACGCATCCATCTCGGGAATCATCGTGCCGTCGGAGCGGCGCGGAAACATCGACGTGCACGTGCAGCGGGTGAGATCGAGTTCGTCGGCCAAGGCGCGCGCGGCGAACAGATGCAGATCCTTGTCCCGCCGATACACGAACAGGCCAAGATCTTTCAGCCGCGCCGCGTCCACGGCGATACCCGTTTCCTCTTCCATCTCGCGCAGCGCCGTCACATGCGGCGCTTCGCCTTCCTCGCCCTGCCCTTTGGGAATATCCCAGTGGCTGGTTTCCGTCGCGTGCGCGAGCAACACCCGCCCATCCGGGTCGAGCAACACGACGCCGCAAGAGATCGTGCGCGCGCTCAATTCTTCTTCTGCATCACCCAGTTGCCCGTGCCCTGACGGCAGAACTGCGGGTTCAGATTCATCGACTGGCCTTTGGCGCTCAACACGACGTGGATCTGACGGCATGTCCGGTCGCCCGACTTCGACGTCGCATCGGGCGTCAGTTGCGCCTCGATCCTCGTGCTGTTGCGCAGACCCTCGTTGTTCCAGGTGGCGGATTCGCCGTCCTGCTTCTTGTCGAGCGCCTCGAACGCGGCCTTTCTGAGCGAATCGTTGTCGGCCTGCTTCATGTACGCGATCGGCGTGTCGTTCAGGAAGTTGAGATTGGCGGCATGCGCGCCGATTGCGCCAGCGAGCAACAGCCCGCCCACTGAGAGTTGAAACGCGGCTCGGGTTCGCATCGACATGAAGTTCTCCGCAGAAGTCGGGTTCGGGCAAGCGTGGCGCGGCCATGTAGCGGCCCGCGATCTGGACCTCAAAAGCATAGCACGCCGCCTAGATGCACAGCTCGCGAGACCACCATCTTTGAGATAACGCCGCCGCGCCTGAGGCCCACCGGCAGCCCACTCAGGAGAATTTTAGGATACGTCCCATAGGCCCTCAGGCACGCGATCCATAACATGAGTCGAATCAAATTCAACCACGCTTCAAACGCTTTGCGCGTTGCGACTCTTGCTCATGGACCTCTCGTTCGCTCTCCAGTTTTTCGCCGCGATGCTGACGCTGATCTGCGTCGTTCTCGGCACGATCGTCATGCGCGTCGATCCCGCGCCGATGCAGACCATCGTGCGCATCCACGGCCTGCGCCGCAGCCGGTGGCCGTGCGCGCTGACGCGAGCGGGCCTCGTGTGCCTGCTCGCGTCGTTCCTGCTGTTGATCGCCGTCTGTTATTTGCTGCTGACGATGTGAGCGTCAGCATGTTGCTGAGGCGCTTCGGGCTGATATCCGTCCGTCAGCGTCTTAAGGAACGCGACCACATCCTTGATCTCTGATTCATCCAGCGCAGGCTTGTCACCCGGCTTGCGATCGAACGGCGGGTCGGTATTCAGATTCGCCCAATACTTCTTCGGCAAATCGTCGAACTTCTGCACTTGCCCCTTTACGACCGGATAGAACTTCTCAGGATTCGTATCGCGTTCCGCATAGAAGCGGACCACCTCTTCGAGCGAGTGATAAATCCCGTTGTGGAAGAACGTCTTGCGCAGCGCGACGTTGCGCAGCGTCGGCGTACGGAAAATTCCGCAATACTCTTCCTGGCCCTTCAGATCCGTCCGTTCCGGGCCGCACGCGCCCAGATCGTAGAAATGCGGATCGTGGTTCACGGCCAGCGTGCGATTGCGCGGCACGCCGAGCGCGATCAGACCGAAGTCCGAGAACGCGGGCGCCGAGCCGTCGAGCGCGCGCTGGCTGATGTGGCAGCTCGCGCAGTTGCCCTTGGTCTCGTCGTTGAAGAGCTGCAGGCCGTGCAGCTCGGCCTTCGTGAGCTGCGCCTTGCCCGCGAGGAAGGCGTCGTACTTGCTCGTGTACGGGTAGAACAGTTCCGGCGTCTCCTCGAACACTTCGAGCGCCTGGAGCACGGCCTTGAAGGTCGCGTCGTCGCTATCGAACACGCGCTCGCCGAACGCGTCGCGGAACTGGTTCGCGTACGGCGCGGCCTTCACGGCCGCCGCCACTTTCTGCGGCGTGCTGCCCATCTCGAACGACGACGTCAGCGGCATGCGCGCCTGATCGTGCGCACTGTTCACGCGGCCGTCCCACATCAGGCCGCCCGTCGGACCTGCGTCGACGCTCTCGTCGCCCTCGTCGTCCGAATCGTGATAGTGCTCGGTGAAGGACGGCACCTTCTGCAGATACTTGATGTCGGGCGCGGCGCGCATGCCTTGCTGGCGCATGTCCTGACCGCCGAGCTGCACGGAGAGCGCGTTCGGCGGTCCGAAGGCGTGCTGCGGGCTGTGGCACGACGCGCAGGCGAGCTTGCCCGAGCCCGACAGCGACGGATCGAAGAAGAGCTGCTTGCCGACGGCCGTCATCTTCTTGACGGACTCGTACACCTGGGCCCGCGTCTGACCGCCAGCGGGCATCGCCGCTGCGCCATCGGCCGACACCTTTTGCATCTGCGCGCCGCTCACTGACAGTTGCGCCGCCGCTGCCGTGTGAGCGCCGTCGCTCTGCGCGCTACCGGCATCGCAAGCCGCCAACATCGTCGAAACCAAAACACCCAGCGCGCCGAGCCATCCCGCGCGCCATGCCTGTCTTGTCTGAAGCCCCGCCACCTCGCGCCACATATCTTTCTTACCTGCTCGTGTTGATCGACTGCGCGAGGTTATTTCACCGACATGTCGCCTAAATGACATATACCCGACGACACATGAAAAACCCCAAGCAAATCGGAACCTCTATGTAAGAAATTAATCGTTCTGTCAAAAAGCCTTGCGACACTCTCGCCGCCGGTCATCCCAATGCGGATTCACCGCCGGTCCCCAACGCGAGAGAGATAAATCATGAACAAGAAACTGATCTGCGCGACGCCTATTGCGATCGCCGCAGCGATCGGGCTGTACGCATGTGGTGGCAATTCGAATTCGAAGCCGACGTTGTCTTCCGTGAAGAACGTCGTGGTCATCTACGCGGAAAACCGCAGCTTCGACAACCTCTACGGCAATTTCCCGGGCGCCAACGGCCTGCAGAACGTGACGGCGACGAGCGCGCGCCAGCTCGACCGCGACGGCTCCGTGCTGGCGACGCTGCCGCCCGTCTGGAAGGGCCTCACGGCGGCGGGCGTGACGCCCGTCATCACGCAGGCGATGACGGTCAATCTGCCGAACTCGCCGTTCGCCATCGACGATCCCGCCGGCTTCAACGCGCCGCTCAGCGCGACGACGCGCGACCTGTATCACCGCTTCTACGAGAACCAGATGCAGATCCATGGCGGCAAGAACGACATGTTCGCCGCGTGGGCCGATTCGGGCGGTCTCGTGATGGGCCACTACACGCCGAACGCCGACAAGCTGCCGCTCTACAAGATCGCGCAGCAATTCACGCTGGCCGACAATTTCTTCATGGGTGCGTTCGGCGGCTCGTTCCTGAACCATCAGTGGCTGGTCTGCGCGTGTACGCCGTTCTATGCGAACGCCGACACGAGCGTCGCGAAGACGTCGATCTCCGCGGTCGAGCCGGACGGTGTATCGCTGACGCTCAAATCGACGTCGGCGGCATCGGCGCTGACCGACGTGCCGACCTTCGTCAATTCGGGCAACCTCACGCCTGACTTCTACGCCATCAACACGATGCAGCCGCCGTATCAGCCGAGCGGCAACAAGCCGGCTACGGGCGGCGACGCGAATCTCGCCGATCCGACGGTCGCAACGACGCTGCCGGCGCAGACGAACCAGCACATCGGAGACCTGCTGAACAACGCGGGTGTGACGTGGGCGTGGTACGGCGGCGCATGGGGCAACGCGATCTCGGCGGTGCAGAACAACACGGCGAACGTGATCTACGGCGCGAACCTCAGCTCGCCGAACTTCCAGCCGCACCACCAGCCGTTCAACTACTTCGCCGACCTCGCGCCGGGCACCGACAACCGCGCGAAGCACCTGCTCGACGGCGGCCTGAACGGCTCCGAGTTCATCAAGGCGATCGACGCCGGCGCGCTGCCGCAAGTCGCGTTCTATAAGCCGCAAGGCAACCTGAACGAGCACGCGGGCTATACGGACGTATCGCAGGGCGATCAGCACATTGCGGATGTGATCTCGCATCTGCAGAAGAGCCCGCAGTGGAACAACATGGTTGTCGTCATCACGTACGACGAGAACGGCGGCTTCTGGGATCACGTCGCGCCGCCGAAGGGCGACCGCTGGGGTCCGGGTACGCGGATTCCCGCGATCATCGTGTCGCCGTACGCGAAGAAGGGTTTTGTCGATCATACGCAGTACGACACGACGTCGATCCTGCGCTTCATCACGCACCGCTTCAATCTGCCGAACCTGCCGGGCCTCGCGTCGCGCGACAGCGCGCTCGTCGCGAACGGCGGCCAGGCGATGGGCGATCTGACGAACGCGCTCGACATCAACAAGTAAGCACGCAGCAACGCAGGCAGGCGGGCCCGTCGCCCGTCATCGACAAAGCACGGGCAAGCAACAGTCGCGCATTCCTCCACGTTCGATGCGCAACGCTTCAGGGCAGCTTCGGCTGCCCTTTTTTATGGGCGTGCGATGCGGTGAGGATGGGAGAAAGATGGAGGCCGTGCACACAACGCGCAGGCGGACAGGCAGGCTGACTGGATGGCCCCCCCACGAGGAATCGAACCTCGATTTCAGGTTTAGAAGACCCGTGTTCTATCCGTTGAACTATGGGGAGGCGAAACCGGAATTTTAACCTGGCTGGATCTGACCGAAACTGGCATCAGGCGCCGGGTCAAGCTCGCCACGCATGCCGTGGCGCTCAAACAGAAAGGCCCGGCAGCAACGCCGGGCCCGCGATTATAACCGATCGAACCGCGCGATCAGGCCGGCTGCGGATGCGTCATGAACCAGCCGAGAAACACCACGCCCGCGATCACGCAGTACACGCCAAACGACGCAAGACGGCCGCGTCCTTCGAAATAGCGCATCAGGAAACGCACGCTCAGATACGCGGCGATCGCCGTCAACACGCCGCCCAGCAGCGCGTCGGCGAGCTGGCCCGGCGCGTGGAAGAGCTTCGGCAGTTCGAGGATGCCCGCCGCGAAGATGATCGGTGTGCCGAGCAGGAACGAGAATTCGGCGGCCTTTTCGGCTGTCAGGCCCGCGCCGTTGCCGGCGATCATCGTCAGGCCGCTGCGCGAGAAACCGGGAATCAGCGCGCCGATCTGCGCGAGGCCGACCAGAAATGCCTGCCTGAACGTCAGCTTCTCCGGCGCACGGTGCACGCGCGCACGCTGCAGACGGTCGCCGAGCCACAGCAGGATGCCGTTGACGATTAGCGCAATCGCGACGATGCGCAGATCGTGGAACACGCGTTCGAGGCGCTTCTCGAGCACGAGACCCACCAGACCGGCCGGAATCGTCCCGATGATGAGCGCCCACATCATATGGCCATCGTCATTGCGGCGGCCCGACAGCGAGGCGAAAAAGCCGCCTACGAGCGCAATCCAGCGCGCACGGAAGTACCACAGCAGCGCGAACGCGGTGCCCAGATGCAGCGCGACGAGGAACGGCAGCAGTTGCGGTGCATGCTTGTCGATATGCATGCCGAAGAGAGCGGGAACGAGCAGCGTGTGACCAAGACTGCTCACCGGAAACAGTTCCGTGACGCCCTGCAGCACGCTCAAAAAGATCAAAAACGACAGGCTCACGCGTCGGTCCTTTTGAAAAATGGGGAGGATGGACAGCTTGCCGGAGCATGGCGTCCGGCATCTGAAGGCGGGTCGATTATGCCTGGGCGACCGGGGTGCGCCAAGGACAAAAATTCGCTTTTAACAGAATCTTGACGCGTTGCAACAAGATCGAAAGGCTGATTACGGCGATGAAAGCAAAAAGGCCCGCCTGGAAGGCGGGCCTGCGTGCGGAGGCTGCGTGGACCGTCGGTACATGCCGACGGCTCAACGTGGATTCTCGTCGCCCCGTGTCAGCGTGTAAATTTATAAAAGAAATAAATCGTACTGCCCGTAAACATGCCGAACAGTGCCACGCTCATTGCCATTGCGAGATCCATCGCCCCTCCTGAAAACCGAGTGATCGGATCCGGCCGGAGCCGGTCTTCGTACACATTATTGATTGCGCCGACTGTGCGCCAACACCCGCAATTTCCCGAGAAGGGTTTCCCCGTAGCACAAAGGGGCGCAAAATCGGCGTCGCTGCGCTTTTCGCGCCACAATCGTGCACGCCGATCCCTTCCTAACCGCTTTCTATCGTCATTGCCATGCCTCAATTCCAGCAACAGGACATCATCGAGATCGCACGCGACGGCTCTTTGCTGCGCGTCGCGCCGCAGGCGGGCGGCCGCCTGCTGTCGTGGGACATCGACGGCCAGTCGGTGATCTTCTGGCCCGAGCACGCGGACTGGAGCCAGCCCGCGCGCGTGCGCGGCGGCAATCCGCTGCTGTTTCCGTTTCTCGGCCGCCATTTCGTCGACGGCCAGATCGGCCGCTGGAAGGACGCGCAAGGCACCGTGCGCGATCTGCCCATGCACGGCTTCGCGCGCGACCTGCCGTTCGAGGCCACGGTCGACGAAGCCGCACGCTCGATCAGCATGACGCTGACCGACAGCGACGCGACGCACGCCGGCTATCCGTTCAGCTTCCGCTTCGAGGCGAAGTACACGCTCGTCGACGCACACACGCTCGACGTCGACTTCATCACGACCAACACGGGCACAGCGGGCAGCGAGCCGCTGCCCTACTACGCCGGCCATCATTTCTACTTCACGCTGCCGCACGCGGAACGCGGCGAGACGGTGCTCGAACTGCCGCGCACGGTGCGCCGTCATCAACTGCCGGACGGCGCGATCAGTGCGGGCGAAGCGGGCAAGCCGGACTATCGTCTGGACGATCCGGGCATCCTGGATCGCTTCAATTGCCTCGACGGCGCGCCGGATCACCTCGTGCGGATGGTCGCGCTCGGCCTGAACCGCAGCATCACGATCGATTTGCAGCGTCCCAACTCGGTGCCGTGGTACGCCGTCACGACGTGGACCGAAAAGCCTGAATCGGACTTCTTTTGCGTCGAGCCGTGGCTGGGTCTGCCCGACGCGATCCACAACGGCCTGGGCCTGCGCTGGCTTGAAGCGGGCGACACCGAAACGGCGTCGCTGCGCATTATCGTCGGCACGCTGCCCTGAGCGCCGCGCATCGCGCGCGGCACAACCGTCGCGCGGCGCCTCAACCCGAAAACGGGTGCCGCATTGCAAAACCGTTAGAATCTGGCGTTTTGCATCTGCCACGTGATCGGGATCGGCGCGCGGCAGCGTCTTGCGAGGTCCAATGTTGACAACAAAAATCAGACGGCTCGTCTGCGCGGCCATGGTCGCAGCACTGGCCGCATGCGGCTCGGCACCCGTGGGTCCGGGCTACTATCGCGTCGAACGGGGCGACACGCTGTACAAGATCGCGCGCAGCAATCGCACGTCGGTCGAGAGCCTGACGCGCTGGAACAAACTGTCGAACCCCGATTCGCTCGAGATCGGCCAGGTGCTGCGCGTCGCGCCGCCACCCGGCACGGCGACGGCCAGCACGGGTTCGGCGCGCGGCAGCACCTCGGGCAGCGCCTCGGCGGGCACTTCTGCGAGCGCTTCGTCTGCGTCGCGCAGTGCGGCCACAGATACGCCTGCGGCGCCCGCGTCGTCGATCTCGCTGATCTGGCCGGCGACGGGCAACGTGGTGCGCGGCTTCGACGGCAACAACTCGAAGGGCATCGATATCGCCAACGCTGCGGGCACGCCCGTGTTCGCAGCGGCGGGCGGCACCGTCGTCTATGCGAGCAACGGCCTGCGCGGCTACGGCAACCTGCTGATCATCAAGCACAACGCCGACTATCTGACCGCGTACGCGCACAATCGCTCGCTGCTCGTCAAGGAAGGCGAGACGGTGCAGCAAGGCCAGAAGATCGCCGAGATGGGCGACTCCGACAACGACCGCGTGATGCTGCACTTCGAGCTGCGTTACGCCGGCCGTTCGATCGATCCGGCGCGCTCGCTCCCGCCGCGCTGAGGCGCTGTCCCGCCGCATCGCGACAGGAACTTGCGGGAACCGATGGGCCGTGCGCGGCTCCATCACAGAGGCAGGCGGGCACGCTCCGTGCCACGTCTGTCGACACCGCGTTCATCCGCGCAACGACACACAGAGGACATTCCGATGAAAAACGCCCTTGCGGCAGTCCGTGCGATGGCGACGAGCCTCGCGATCGCCTCTCTAGCGAGCCTTGCAGGCTGCGCCAGTTCCGGTTCGACGACGCTCACCTATCTGCCCAACGGCGAGACGGGCTTCGCGATCAACTGCAGCGGCAGCGATGCGAGCCAGAACTGGGGCGAATGCTACAAGCGCGCGGGCGAGGCATGTGGCGCCTATGGCTACGACGTGGTCTCGAAGGATGTCGACACGGGCGGCACGGCGGGCGGCACGCTTGGCGGCGTGCTCGGCGCCAACGTGAAAAACCGCTCGATGGTGATCCGCTGCAAGCAGTAGCCGGCACTCGCGCATCGTCTGATTTTTATTGCGTGAGGACAAAAAAATGCCCGGCACGAGGCCGGGCAAACGGGGGTTCGGCGCATATCGGCAAAGGACCGGTTCACCATGCGCCGAGACGAAATCTAGCAACGCCCCTATAGCCACGCAATCGATTAATTGTGCAAATAGTGTGAGTCGGCGCACGGTTTCAAGACGAACTGAATGGCGCACCCGTCAATTTGCAAGCCGAATCAACGCGCCATTTCGCATTCAATACGCGCTCGACGCAATAGCACGCTGCCCCGAAACCCACGGCTGACGGGCCTTTCGGAAGATCGTGAAGTATTGCGCGGGAATTGTTCTGCACTGCGATATTCGTCGATTTCACGCATTTCGCTTCGCTTCCCGCAATAGCGGGACTTGGTGCGCCAACGCACCCTTCCGTTGCGATTCCTGCAGTGAATTCCTCAGATTTAACGAATTAGCGAACTTCCGTTTAACTGAGGTGCGCTGTCACGACGGCACGCCCCTGCCGCTGGAACTGCGCGAGCGGCTGCTGCGCGAGTGCGAACGGCTCGCGCTCGCCACCCAGCAGTTCACCGCACTCGAGAAGACCCGTCAGGCCAGCG
>Ga0247692_1000214_pt1 | contig 13990 bp, 13 predicted proteins | sample CNK33_metaG_FD_183041 | JGI IMG/M metagenome (GOLD analysis project Ga0247692, IMG submission 183041) | Soil microbial communities from Purdue University Martell Research Forest, Indiana, United States - CNK33 | ecosystem: Environmental > Terrestrial > Soil > Temperate forest > Bulk soil...
CTATGGCGCCCACATCCTTCATGGCCCACCCGCGCCGCTTCACTTCCGACGCAATGCTCTCGCCCGCCTGCCTGCCGATTTCCGACGCCGAGATGCCCATGTAAGGCACCGACGCAATCGGCTTGCCCGTGCCGTCGACCAGTCGGTCGTCGACCGTCATCATCTTCAGTTCATCTGCTTTCGCCTTCGCGACGATGCCTGGCCCCAGCTTCACGTCGGGTGTGCAAATGACGAACCCTTGCGCCTTCTGCGCCGCGAGATTGTCGATTGCGCTCATCACCTTTTCGCCCGATGGAGCCGCGATCTTGACCAGCGTAAAGCCCTTCTCGCGCGCAGCCATTTCGGCGAACTTCCATTCGTCCTGAAACCATGGCTCTTCGGGTTGCTTTACCAGAAAGCCGATCTTGACCGGCTCATCCGCGTGGGATTGAATTGAACCAAGTAGCAATCCTAAACTTAATGGAATCAGGCACGTCAGCTTCGCGATGTTCATGGTTGTCTCCTTCCAGCTCTGTATGATCTGCGTCTTGACCGCGGATGTTGATCGGTCTGCGCGTCGCGGCCATCGCGCATCCTCTTTCACGCAGACGCCGCCTTGACGGCGTCTGCGCATCCTGTGTCACACAGCCGTCCAGCCTCCGTCGATCTTCAGCGTCGCACCGGTAATCAGCGCAGCCGCATTCGATGCGAGAAACACCACCGGCTCCGCCACGTTTTCCGGTTCGCCAATCTGGCGCAGCGGAATTCGCGCCAGCAAAGAATTGAGCGATGCTTCGTTCTCGAGCCAGCCTTTGGTGCTGTCAGTGCGGATGAATGTCGGCGCGACAGCATTCACGCGAATGTGATGCGGTGCCCATTCGACGGCGAGACACTGCGTCATGTGGATCATCGCGGCTTTCGTCATGCAGTAGATCGACTCGCCGTCGAGAGCAACAAGGCCCGCCTGCGAAGCGATATTGATGATCGATCCGCGCTCGCGCGCCGCCATCGTGCATGCAGCAGCCTGGGACGCGAAGAATGCACCTTTGACGTTCAGGTCGAACATCGCGTCGTAGTCATCGGCCTTGACTTGCATGGCGGGCGCCGGCCGGCTGTGACCCGCGTTATTGACCAGAACGGATAGTGGACCCAGTTCCGTCTCCACCTGCGCGACAGCCCGTTCAATCGATTCAAGCGACAGCATGTCCATGTGTACCGCGATCGCTTTGACGCCATCGTCACGCAACGCTTTCGCGAGTTCCGCGCCGGCCGGCACGTCGCGACAACCGAGCGCGACGGCGGCGCCTGCTTCGCCGAGCGCCTTGGCGCACGCATAGCCGATTCCTCGTGTCGCTCCCGTGACGAGCGCTATTTCCCCATTCAATGCAAAGGGGTTGGCTGGAGTGTCAGACATCGTTCTCTCTACCTTTGATCAAGCAGCGGAATTCATTCCCGCTTCGACTACACGTTCAGCACGTTTTCCAGCCAGCCACGCAGCGCCGGGGTGCACGCGATCACCTGATTGCCCTGCGTGAGACATTCTTGCGTCAGGAAATCGTTGACCCATCCGCCAGCCTCTTCGACGAGCAGTACAGCGGCCGCCGCGTCCCATGAGTTGATGTGCAATTCGCAGTAGGCATCCTGCCGCCCCATCGCCACATAGGCGATTCCGAGTGCGCCTGATCCGCGCCGCTTCACGCCTGCACCAAGCGCATGCAACTTCTCAAGCACCTTTGCAGATCGTTCGAACGGGACGCGCGACGACCAGCCGAGTTCGACAACCGACTGCCGGATATCCGTAATCGCGCTGATCTTGATGGGTTGTCCATTCACCGTGGCGCCATGTCCTCTGTGCGCCGCGAACAGCTCGTCGGACATGGGGTCGTACAGCACGCCAATTTCAGTCTTGCCGCGAAGGACAAACGCAATCGATACGCAGAAATACGGCACGCCGCGCGCGAAATCGGCCGTCCCGTCGATCGGATCGACGATCCAGACGCTATCGCCTACTTCGCCGCCGCTCTCTTCGCCGAAGAAGGCGTCGTCCGGAAACGATGCCGCGAGCCGCGCGGCGATCAGTCGTTCGACTTCTCCGTCCGTTTCGGTCAGATAGTCCTGAGGGCCTTTGAACTTGAAGTTCAATGCATCGTCGCGAGCGAGGAAGCGCGTGCGTATCAATTGCCCCGCCTCTCTGGCGATAGCACACGCAACCGAAAATCGCAGATTCATCAACACATCAGTCATGAAGTCCTCCATTGAACAGGCATGCTGTTTTGCATTCACGCTCACACAGGCAAGGTGCCTTTACGCAGCAGCATATTCCCGTACACGCGCGTTTCGCCAGTCACGACGATGGCCACAGCCTTCGATGCGCGCGCCTTGAACTCGGCCGGCGGCAACGAATCGACTTCGAGATGCGGCGCGTGCACCTTCGCGACTGAAATGAAGTCGCTCATCACCGGCAGGATTTCATCTGGCTTGTCGCGCACCTCCATGCGCGTGACCGTCTGTGCGCCCTTGTCCAGCGGCAACACGGAGAGAATCGCGTCGAGCACGCGCGGACCGTCGGCTGCGTCCTGCCGGATGAGTTGCGGACCAGCGCTCAACGCCGGGTAATTGCGATCGACGATGGCAATGTCCTCGCCATGGCCCATTGCGCGTAGCACCGAAAGCAGTTCCGGGCCAAGAAGCGGGTCGATATTCCTGAGCATATTTTTACCAATTAAAAGTTGGGTTGGACGGAAAGCGTCGTTTGCAGTCGCAGACGTGATTGCGGGCCACTCGATATCGCGACGACCATGCGCGACGCCGAGCGCTTTGCCCACGATCCGCGCCGCGGGGACGGCCGCCCTCGCTATGCGTGCTTCCGATGGCCAGCGAACCTCAGCCTCGTTTCGTTTACGTTGGACAAAATGCGCGATGGCAATGCTGCGCCCCATCTCAATCCTCCCCTCCGACACAAGCAACGTTGCATTCCGTTTGTTTGTATTTTAAACAAACTAAAATGGAGATAAACACGCTACTTTTTTTATGTTAGGATGCATATAAACATCATTTAGAATGCATATAGAATGCAGCAAAATCACAGGAGCCCGCCGATGAAGCCACCCAGATCGCTTCGCTCTGCCATTGACGAAATCGAAGCCAGCACGAAGGCAGCCAGGCTACGCAGCGTCCTGCCTGAAATCGAGCAGCGTCTGACTGCCGGCGCGCGCATTGCCGACATCGTGCAGGCGCTGAACGAGAATGGGCTCGCCATCACGACGGCGACGTTGAAAAGCTACCTGTACAGGTTTCGAAAGGCCGCCCGGGAACAGGAACTCGATAACCGGCCAATGCATCCAGCGCCCCCTCCTGACGCGTCAACGGATAGCCCGTTGCCTCTGCACGAGCACGCGATAGCTTCCGGGAGCACGGCGCAGGAAACCACCACGACGACCCCCATGCTGCTGCGTCACATCAACACGGCAAGATGTCTGCGGCAGCTCAGGCGTGGCGCAACGCTAAGTCGGGCGGACCTGTCGCGCGAACTGGGCTTGACGCGCGCCACGATTGGCCATGCCGTCAAGGAACTGATCGACTCCGGACTCGTCGTCGAGACGTCCGACCGTTCCGAGGGCGGCCGGCCGGGCCGGCCAGGTTCAGGGGTGCACCTGAATCCTCAAGGGGCATACGCGATTGGAATCGATATCTCCAGCCTTACCTTGACAGCTGTACTTGTCGATCTGGGGATGCGAATCGTGCATCGGATCAGCGAATCCGTCGAAGCCCACGCAGATGACGTTGATCGCGTGGTCGAGCAGATCGCAAGCCTGCCGGGACGCCTTCTGAAAGAGACAGCCATTGACTCGACCCGGATTCACGGCGTCTGCGTCTCCGTGCCCGGGCTCGTTGACCACAGTGGCCGTGTTGTCGTCGCTCCCTTTCTGCGTTGGCGCGACGTTCCGTTGAAACACATGCTGGCGGCCCACAAAGACATGCCGTGGCCCGTCACGATCTGCAACGACGCAGTCGCCTTTGCGAATGCCGAACGGACCATCGCACGCGAGCAGGATGCGCAAGACATGCTGCTGATTCTGCTCACCGAGGGTCTGGGCGGTGCAATAGTACAGCGAGGTCAGATACTCGAAGGCGCGCACGGATATGCTGGCGAACTGGGACACATGGTGATGGGAGCCACGCCGGCCGCCATCGGAACACAGACATTCGAGCTACTCGCGGGCTATGAACGCTTTCGCCCCTTTCTCCCCAAGGACCGCGCGCTCGCCGACGGTTTGCAATGGCTCGCGAGCGTAAGCACGAAAGCTCATGCACCCGATCTCGAGAAGACATTCGACGAGTGGGCGAACGTGCTCACGATGGGCATTCTCAATCTCGTCTATCTACTCGACCCCGAAAAAATTGTTTTAGGTGGTCCATTGAGCGCTCTGTTTCCGCGCGTGGAACCGAAAGTTAAAAAATTGCTGGCTACCAACCTTCTGCATGGCTTCAACGCACCACCGATTTACATAACGCGACTCGGTGCGGATGGAGCAGCGATCGGGGCAGCATCTATAGTGCGGAATCAACTTTTTTCCTTGCCTCGCCTCCACCACGACTGAGCAGAACGGACTTTCGCGGCGTACTCAATCTGCCGCACCGGAAAATCACCGAGTCTAAATTCCGCAAATATCCGGCCGATACCCTATTCGTGACCTATTGCGCCGGCCCGCATTTCAATGGCGCGACGCGCGGTGCAATCCGCCTCGCAAATCCCGGTCGGCCCGCGAAAATCATGATCAGCGGCGTGACGGACTGGCTCGACGAAGGCTTCCCGGTGGAGACGCAGGCAGCAAGCGCCTGTACAGAAGTGGAACAGGAACCCTGATTTTCATCGGAATATTTTACCCGCCATTTTGTGCGGGTAATTTCATGCCTTTAAAAAGCTTCAAAAGACGCTAAATAGCTTTCAAAATGCTTCGCTAAAACTTCGAATAAAACTTTTAAAAAGTACTCAATGTTTTACACATGCTGCCGTTAACCAGTCGAGGGAACTTCCTCTTGCGACGGAACTGACATGCAGAGCACTTACCATCTGGGTCTGGTTGTCGTGTCGCTCGCCGTCGCAACACTGGCTTCATACACGGCGCTCGACCTGGCCGGACGTATTTCGACTATGGCATCCGCCCGCCTGCGCCATCTTTGGCTCGCGGGCGGCGCGGCAGCAATGGGCACGGGCATCTGGTCGATGCACTTCATCGGGATGCTGGCCTTCTCGCTGCCCATCCCGCTCGGCTACGACTTCGCAATCACCAGCTACTCGCTGGTCATCGCGATGATCGTGTCGTACTTCGCGCTCGTCCAGGTAGCGCGCCCGACGCTCTCCGCCAGACGCCTCGTCACGGGCGGCCTGCTGATGGGCTTCGGCATCGCGGGCATGCACTACACCGGCATGGCTGCAATGCAGATGCAGCCGGGCATCCACTATCGTCCGGGCCTGTTCGCCGCGTCCGTCGCGATTGCGATCGCGGCGTCGATGGCTGCGCTGTGGATCGCGCACACGCTGCGCGATTCGAGACAGTATCGCGTGCTGATCAAGCGCATCGGCGCAGCTTGCGTGATGGGCATCGCGATCACGGGCATGCACTACACGGGCATGGCCGCCGCCGACTTCCTGCCCGGCTCGGTATGCGGCGCCGCGCGCGGCGTCAACGCGCAGTGGCTGGCGACGACGATCATCCTGTTCACGTTCGTGATTCTGATCGTCACGTTGATCCTGTCGCGCTTCGATGCACACACAACTTTCTTCGCCGGTTCGGTTTCGTCGCTGAACAACCAGATCGTGCGACTTGCCACCTACGACACGCTGACCGATCTGCCGAACCGCCGCACGCTGAACGAGCGCATCGAGCGCGCGATCCACGCGTCGAAGCTGAGCAGCCGCGGCTTCGCGATCCTCTTCATGGACCTCGACGGCTTCAAGACGATCAACGATTCGCTCGGCCACGCATTCGGCGACGAAGTGTTGAAATCGTTCGCACACCATCTGCGGCAATGCGTGCGCAACGTCGATACCGTCGCGCGGCTCGGTGGCGACGAGTTCGTCGTGCTGGCCGAAAACCTCGGCGCGCCTCGTGACGCGGAACGGATGGCCGAGGCCGTGCTCGAACGGATGCGCGAAGGCATCAGCACGCAAAGCCAGATGCTGCAGATCATGCCCAGCATCGGCATTGCGCTGTATCCGCAGGACGGCCATTCCGTCGACGAGCTGCTGAAGCACGCCGACGCCGCAATGTACGAAGCAAAGCGTGGCGGCCGCAGCACGTATCGCTTCTTCGAAGCGCACATGAACGAAGCGGCGATGCGCACGCTAAAGATCCAGAGCGCGCTGCACGAGGCGCTCGGCAAGGGCTATTTCTCACTGCACTTCCAGCCGAAATTCCGCGGCGACAGCGGCGACGTGGCGGGCGCGGAAGCCTTGATCCGCCTGAATCACCCGGAGATCGGCGTGCTCGCGCCAATGGATTTCATCCCGATCGCCGAGCGCTCCGGGCAGATCGTGGAGATCGGCTATTGGGTCGTGCGCGAGACGTGCCGCCAGATTCGCCGCTGGGAAAGCGCCGGCCTGCCGTCGATGAAAGTCGCGATCAACCTGTCGCCGCGCCAGATGGGGCAGCCGGATCTGGTCGCGAAGATGCTGGAGATCGTGCACTCGGAAGGCGTGGTTTGCAGCCAGATCATGTTCGAGATCACCGAAACGGTCGCGATGCAGGACGCCGCCAAGACGACCGAAATGATCCGCGAGTTCCAGAACAGCGGCTTCGAAATTTCCATCGACGACTTCGGCACCGGCTATTCGAGCCTCGCCTATCTGCAGCGCTTCCGCGTGAAGCAGCTGAAAATCGACCGCTTCTTCACGAGCGGGCTCGATGCCGACGGCCACGAAGGCAGCGCGATCGTGCAGGCGATCATCGCGCTCGCGCATTCGCTGGAAATGGACGTGGTGGCGGAAGGCGTCGAAACGGCATCGCAGTTCGACAAGCTCAAGGACCTGCAATGCGACGAAATGCAGGGCTTCCTGCTCGGCAAGCCGCTCACGGCCGACGCATTCAGCGAGCTGCTTCAGGAGCGCATGCCGACGACGTGACGTGAGACGCCGTCCAGGCCCTCACTGACCTACGGTCGACACGTCGGCCTTTTGCAGCGCGAACGTCGCGGGCTCGATAGGCGGGCTCGCCGGCGCGGGCGCACCATCGCGCCGCGTCAGCTTGCCATCCACCGACGCGCCCACATCCATCCGCAACTGCTGGTAGTAGATGTTGCCCGTGATGTGCGCGTTCTCCTGCAACTCGACGAAGTGATCGGCGATTACGTCGCCCGTGATCCTGCCGTTGATGATCACGTCGTAGCCGTACACGTTGCCCGTGATCGAGCCGCGATTGCTCAGCACCAGCAGCGTCTCGCCTCCCGCCTTGCCCGCGACGTTGCCTTTTACGTGGCCGTCCATGCGTAGGCCGTCGCTGAATTCGATGTCGCCTGTGATGGTCACGTCGTGTGCAATGAGGGTCGCCAGTTTGTTCTGGGAGACGCCGGGTGACTTCTTCTTGCTGAACATAATCGATACCGGGATTAAGTTGAAAACGCGCCGCGCGTCAGCGGCGCGAACGGCTTTGGCCCTGCAGAAACAGCACTTGCGCCTGGAGCCGGCGCACTTCGACGGTGAGCGCGTCGGCGGAGTTCTGCACGCTCGCGCGTGACGCCGCTTCCTGCTTCAGCGCGAGCTGCGCGCGTGCGAGCGCGTCTTGCAACTCGTCGTGCGCTGCGGGCGCGACGCACAACGGACGCGCTGAAACATCGGGCCGCGCGTAGCCATGCATCGCCGCCGCGCCCGTCGCCATGCACGCGATGCAAACGAGCGCCCACACGCCGATGCGCACCGCGAGCGAACGCACGGGCTGCAATGCATACGTGCGCTGCGTGATGACATGGCCGCGGACATGCCCGCGCCACCTGCCCGAGCGAAGTAAATCAGCCATGAGACGGCCCCTTGAAAAGTGCGAGATAGTCGGTTGGATCGACGGGCGCGCCGTTGACGAGCACTTCAAAGTGCAGATGCGGGCCTGTCGAGCGGCCCGTCGAGCCGACATCGGCGATATGCTGGCGCGGCAGCACGAGATCGCCCTCCTGCACGACGATCTTCGACGCGTGCCCATAGCGCGTGATCAGGCCGTTGCCGTGGTCGATCTCGACAGCATTGCCGTAGCCGCCCTGCGGTCCCGCGTGAATCACGCGGCCGCCCGCTGCGGCGAGAATCGGCGTGCCCGGCAGCGCGACGAGATCGACGCCCGGGTGAAAGCTCAGGTGATGCGTGAACGGATCGACGCGATTGCCGAACGGCGAGCCGAAACGCGCGCCGTCGACGGGCATGCGGCCCGGGAACGACTCCCAGTTCGCGACGTGCAGCGTCGCTTCCTGTTCGAGCGCCGACAGCGTCGTGACGAGGCAGGCGATCTGTTCGTGAATCGCAAGCGCGTCATGCGCCGGGTGGCCAGTCAGTTCGTCGCAACGGCGCGGCGGCAGCGACGGGCCGCCTTCGCCGTTTTCCGCGGCGGCTTCGCTGGCCTTGTCGACTGGCTGTTCGGCGGGCTTCGGCGTCGACGGACCATCATGGTCGTCCGCATCGTGCTTCGGAGCGACTCGGGCGCCGCCCTTCGGCGATGGCCCGGCCTTCTTCGTCTTCTGCGCCGCGACGTCGGTCACATCGTCGCCCGCGTCGTCGCCGAGCACGTCGCTCGCCGACAGCACAGGCGCCGCGAACACGGGGCGCGGCAAGGTCTTGATCGTCTTCAGACGCGTTTCGAAATCGTGCAGCGTCGCGACCTGCGAGGCGAGCTGCGTCAGACGCGGCTCCATCTGCTCGATTGCCGCATTCAGCTTGCCGAGTTCAGCGATGGTGTAGTCGCGCGCGACACGATTGTCGCTGGCTTGCGTGGACGCGTCGCGCTTCGGATGATCGCGGCCGATCACGATGCCCGCCGTCAACGCCAGCGCCGAACTGCCGCAGGCGACGAGCGCGGGGATGGTCAGCGCGGTGTGCCGCGTGACGAAGCGCACCGAGCCGTTCGTCAGGCTCTTGCCGGTTCCCCAGAGCAGCGACATCAGCAGCCGCCCTGCGTCCCAACCGTGACGATGCGCCGGGGCATGCATGCGAGAGAAGAAGACGCGGCACGTGTCGTTGTAAGCGCGGCGGATGGCGCGGTGTTGCGGTGAACCAGCATACGCAGGATGACGAATCGATCTCGTTGATGGGGAAAAACGGTGGCGCGAATTATCACGCCATCCGCCAAGCCCGCATCTCAAATTGGACGACATCGGATTCGTCGCATGTCCGCACGAGGTTCAGTGCGCTTTAGTTGTCGCGCAAGTCTGCATGCGGTCAACGCAGACGGCGACCCCAAACCGTCGAGCGAACGTCAGACGGCAAGCAGTTGCTGCAAACGCTCGCACAATATTTCGCTTGCTTGCGTCATCGGCGCGCGCAAGTCGCCTTCCATCAGACCCTGCACGGCGAGCGCCGCCTTCACGGGCGCGGGGTTCGATTCGGCCGTCAGCGCGCCGATCAACGGCACGAGCGAATGAAAAAGCGCCCGCCCTTCGTCAAGACGCCCCGCCTTCAACGCGCGATCGAGCGCGACGAAACGCTCCGGCCACACATGCGCCGACGCCGCGATCGCGCCTCTGCCGCCCATGCAGAGCGTGTCGAAGATGCGGATGTCGTCGCCGGCGAGCACTTGCAGCCGGCCGTCGAGGATCAGCGCGTGCGTGGTATCGAGCGAGCCCGCGCAGTCCTTGATCGCCTGAATGCGCGGGTGCGCGGCGAGCGAGAGCAATGTCTCCAGCTCGATGCGCACGCCGGTGCGCGCGGGAATGTCGTACATCACGACGGGATGCTCGCTTGCGTCGGCGAGCATCGTGAAGTGCGCGGCGATGCCCGCTTGCGACGGCCGCACATAGTACGGCGCCGAAATCAGCACGCCCGCGAGCGGCAACGCGTTCAGACGCAACACGCGCTCACGCACGTCGTGCGCGTTGTTGCCCGACACACCGACGATCACTGGCAGCGCGCCGCCCGCTGCGTCGAGCGTGGTCGCGAGCACGGCTTCCTGCTCGCCGGGCTCGAGCGAAGACGGCTCGCCCGTCGTGCCGAGCGCGACCACACCCGCGACGCCTGCGTCGGCGTAGAGCCCGATCAGGCGGCGCAACGCATCGTGATCGACGGCACCGTTTGCGGAAAACGGCGTGACAAGGGGAATCCAGATACCCGAAAAATTGAACATGACTTTCCTCGAACGCGACCGTACGGGAACCGTTCAGCGGCGAGGAAGCAGGATCGGAAGCGGGAGTTTTGAGGACCGTTGATCGAGGCTGTTCCGTCGCACATCTGACGGAACAGCAGCTCCGGTCAGATGAGCAACTGTTTTTTGGCTTTGGAAGCGGCGCGTGCGATCGCGGCACGCAGAGGCGTACCAGTTTCCACACGATCACGAAGCAATGAGCCGTTTTCCATGTCCGGCAGTGTAACCGCAAAACTGCGCTTGCCGCCGCGAACCTTTCACCAGTGCAGGCGAAATCAGCCGCCCGGACGAATGGATGCACGAAATTCCTTGACTTCCTCGCTCAGCGAATTAATATACGCACCGCGTATATCCACCCGATCTCCTGACGAAAAGAGAGGCAGCCCATGAGCGTCCCGCAACAAGCATTCCTTCGTGACGCGATGCGGCGTCTGAACCTCACCCGCGACGGCTTCGCGACGCGAATCGGCGTGTCGAAGCGCGCGCTCGACACGTGGCTGCTGCCCGACGATTCGCAGGAATCGCGCGCGATGCCGGAAATCGTCGAGCGCTTCGTGTCGGAAATCGTCGTCAACGGCGCACCCGCCGAAAAGCATACGCAGAGCGTAGATTCGCAGTCGCTGGCGAGCCAGATGTTGTTCGAAGGCAAGCCGCAGCTGCTGTCCGTCGATCAGTTCTCGCGCGACGCCGTCGAAGCGCTGTTCCGCGTCGCCGACATCATGCAACCCATCGCGCGACGCCGGAAAATCTCTCGCGTGCTCGAAGGCGCGGTGCTCGGCAACCTGTTCTTCGAGGCCAGCACGCGTACCCGCGTGAGTTTCGGCGCGGCGTTTTGCCGCCTGGGCGGCTCGGTGTGCGACACGACGGGCTTCACGTTTTCGTCGATGGCCAAAGGCGAATCGATCTACGACACGAGCCGCGTGATGTCCGGCTACGTCGATGCCCTCGTGATCCGCCACCCGGACCAGGGCTCCGTGGCCGAATTCGCGCGCGCCACCAACATTCCCGTGATCAACGGCGGCGACGGCCCCGGCGAGCACCCGAGCCAGGCGCTGCTCGACCTGTACACGATCCAGCGCGAGTTCTCGCGTCTCGGCAAGATCGTCGACGGCGCGCATATCGCGATGGTCGGCGACCTGAAGTACGGGCGCACCGTGCATTCGCTCGTCAAGCTGCTCGCGCTGTATCGCGGCATCAAGTTCACGCTGATTTCGCCGCCCACGCTGGAAATGCCCGCTTATATCGTCGATCAGATTTCGCGCAACGGCCATGTCGTCGAGCAGACGCACGATCTCACCAACGGGCTGCGCGGCGCGGACGTCGTCTATGCGACGCGCATCCAGAAGGAGCGCTTCGCCGATGAGTCGTTCGAAGGCTATACGCCCGACTTCCAGATCAATCAGGCGCTCGTCGATACCGTGTGCGGCCAGGACACGCTGATCATGCACCCGCTGCCGCGCGACAGCCGCCCCGGCGCGAACGATCTGAGCACCGATCTGAACCACGATTCGCGCCTCGCGATCTTCCGCCAGACGGACAACGGCATTCCCGTGCGGATGGCGATCTTCGCGGTGCTGCTCGGCGTCGAGAAGCTGGTTCAACATTCGATGCGCGATGCCGCGTGGCGTCCGCCCGCGTATCTCGGACCGGACGATGCCGTGTTTCATGGCATCGATTGATCGGCTAGTACAGCTGATTTGCTGGTGGTTCATGTAAAACGCGCGTTGAGGTTCGACGCGCGTTTTGCGTATTGCGAGCCCGCTCGGAGGCGTTCGCTGTCCCACACGCCGAGATCGATGGCTTGTTGAAGCATTGAAACCGTGAGCGGTCGGCGTTCATATTTCGCCCCGCGCCTTCTGAATATCAGGCTGATAAAAGAAGCAACCGGATCGAATGACCCCTCGCCGGCGAAATATCGTGCGAAATCAAAATCGCCGACTTCGACGTTGAAATAGTTGAAGTAAGACTCCATAAAGTACGCCGCGTCATCCCCTGTCACGCCTAGATCGCTTTGCACACCGTCATCGGGAGCCAGCGCACGCTTTGCAGAAAGCGATAGTTCCTTGCGGATGAATGCGTCCAGCTCAACTGAAATGCCCTGATGTTGCGTCATTGATCTTATCCTCGGGTCTTACGAGACTGTTGTAGCGCATCATTGTTTTAAGGTTGATCGCAATGACGTCATATACAGCAATCGTCCAACCGATATAGGGGACTTTCCTCCCGATAAAAGCATCGAGATTGTTGGTCCAACTGATCCTGAGGGTCTCAAGCGTAGTGCCGGTTATCGTAGGCATTCTGATAGATAGTTTGACGTCAAACAGCAAACGGCAAATCAGCGACGCCACGGACGTATTCTTTGTCGCGAACCTGAATTTCCCTCTCGTGGGCACGATCGGACGCCCGAGGATGATCATTGCGACGGCAGCTACGTCGTCTATATCGAACTGCTTCACCGATTCCTCGATCATCAGGCACAGGTACAACTCCTGCGGCGTGACATCCCGGTCGCCATACTTATATGTGTGATCGCTTACCGTTCAACCGCTATAAGACGTTCATATTCACTCATGAGTGCATTGCCTCTTGATACGAACGTGCAAAATTAACCGGCGCGATTCTGCTTCACATCGATAAGCGCTGTCACTGTTCCCCGACTGCCGCCCATTGCGCTTTGCACCACATATTCTTTCTTCATCCTTGCGAATGATAGAGCGACGTGTTCCAACGCCAGCCCTCCTCCCGCGCCTGATCCAACATAGGACACGATCACGTCATACATCGTGATCCGCAAATATTCGAGCGGCACGCCACCGGCTTTGCGCATGGTCAGCAAGACCTTAGGAATGTGTTTTCCCTGAAAGCAATAGCTTGCAAGGTTCGGACTTGCCCGATCGATCGTGTGCGTGAAATGCAAATCCGAAACGGTCGCCTTAGCTGCACCGCCGCCTGATCCCGAATGCATGCTGGATTGTTGCTCCACATTCCAATGCCAGCTCAGAGCCTCAATTTCGTCGACGTGAGTGGCATCTTGCGACTCACCGTCGATGCCGTCGATCTTGATGAAGATGTCCGCCATTTCCCGTCCTCATTGGTTTAGGGAATTTCAAGGTACCCGTCTTGTTGCACAAATCTGCAAAATTGCGTCAAGGTCGTTGCCGCCTCCGTCTTTGCGTTGTGCTCCGAAAGCTGTCACACACGCCATCCCCCCGCCATCTTCGCGCCATCTATCCGTCACGGTTGCGCCACGGCGGATGTGCCACGATCAACACTTGCTTTCAACGCTGCACGAACACGCCGCAACCTTTGCATTGCGCCGTGCCGAGTGCAGCGTGAAGTCGTTTGAGAAGGCAGTTCGCCGCGTGTGCGGTCGTCCTGTGATGTTCTGCACCGGCGGCATCGAAATTGCTCATTGACAAGGCTTGCCATGCACCGGGCGCCCGCTTCGGGTTCGATGCGGCGCAAGCTTGCATCGAACTTCCACGGAGCAAGCAGAACATCATGTCCCACCATAACGACTGTCAGGGTTCGTGCCCGCAACACGATGCGCACACGTCCCGCCAGGACGAGGATGACGTCTCGCCATCCAGTACTTCCCGCCGCCGCTTCCTGCAATCCGCCGCCGCAGCGGCCGCAGTAGGCACCGCACCCTACGCGCACGCGCAGACACAAACGCC
>Ga0247692_1000217_pt1 | contig 13735 bp, 18 predicted proteins | sample CNK33_metaG_FD_183041 | JGI IMG/M metagenome (GOLD analysis project Ga0247692, IMG submission 183041) | Soil microbial communities from Purdue University Martell Research Forest, Indiana, United States - CNK33 | ecosystem: Environmental > Terrestrial > Soil > Temperate forest > Bulk soil...
ACAGGCGCATGAAAACGTGATTTGTTGGCGCGTTGTGTCGAGTGTCTGGTAGTCCAGGGGGCTGCGAGTCGGATTACTGAAGGACAGACCCGTCAGAGGAGGCGCAACAGGGGACGCAGTAGGGGGCGAGAGAAAACATGCCGCCCAAACCATTTCTGGAATGGGCGTAATACAGATGATGAATCAGATCCTGTCTTTTCCGCGCAGCCAGCGGACAAAGACGATCAGCGGCTTGACGAACTCGAGGAACAGCTCAAGACATTCGGTCCAGAATATCTTCCAGTACGCTATGAAGTTTGTCATCGGATTTGCCTCTTGATGTTCGGTGATCTGGGAATTGTGAAAGCGCTAACTAGCAGTTGGACTACAGGTCCGCTGGCACTGACTCAAACACGTGGCGCGTGCGGCACCCGCGGCTGTCTATGAGCTGGGTGTGTGCACAAACCACAGCCAGAGGACAAAACAGCGACAGCTCAATGCTGATACCGAGAACGCGACACAAAGAACCGGGAATTCGTCACTGCCAGATGGAGAGAAAAGCGACCAAATTTTTCTAATAAATCTCATTCGTACTCCGTTTCATATGGTTCAGGAATGTGACCGTCAAGACGAAAGGCATCTCGGACGACACCTGATAAGTTTCCGTGACGGAAAGCCCAACGCAACTTCGCTAGACCGAAAGCGAGAAGGCTTGACTTCGTATCAAGCCCAGATGAGATAGCGTGGAAAGCGGACCGCTTCTTCTGCTGGCGGCAATCGTCAATTTGGGCGTTTGAGAGGCTTCGACGCCAATGCAGTCGTCGCAACGTATCGCAACTCGCGCGTAAGATCTATTGCAGGCGGGCGAGTCGGGACGCGGTTCCGACACGCACACAGGCGATTCTGGATGCACATGCAAATGAAGCACATGGGACGTCGTGGGATCAACAGATCGCGGATTAGCGCGTTTCGCCGTCGCTCTCCAGCGGTGCGGAAGGGCAGTCAGGAAACTTCCGATCCCTGACTGCGCCATTTCCGTTAGACGACAATACTCAAGCGTCATGAGTAGTGTTGACGTTGGAAAACTCTGGTGCGAAAATCCATTTAGCCGTTCGCTCGGCACGATTCACTCGTAATTTCATCGTTGGTCGCTTCGTGGGCTTCCCGCAAAGTGGCGGGCAAGCAGACTATTGCCGCTGTCTGATCAGGCAGATTCAGTTGAACGCAACCTCGGCTCGAGCCATTGTGCTCGCCGCGGTCAGCAAATCTCTTTCCCGTTTCGATTAACCGGACATCGACTGGCCGCGTGCCTGACGGCCGCTTTGCCGTCAGGTTGGTGCGCTGTTACGCCGCCATCTGCCTTCATGGTTCATGGTGTCGGCATCTTGTCGTCTGGAAATCATCCTGTTTTTTCGCATCGTCTCGCGGCCGCCCGATCGGCCACGTGCCTTACCCGCTGTGCGTTTGTCCTGTTCATCTCTTTCGTCGCCTCGGAGCACCAATGTCTAATCAGCCTGTTTTAGCGCTCATCCTTCAGTTGGAATCGCATTATGGAGCAGCGCCGCTAGCGTCGGACGCTGCACCTGCCCCTGCGGGCCCGGGGTGCGAGTCGAACTTGCGGCGACGTCGGCGTCGCCGCTCGGGGCTTGACGCCTACCGCCGCATTGCAGAGAGCTTTATCCGACGACGTGCTCAATCGGCAAACCGTTCGCACTATACATATGCACGCCTCGCACAGTTAATTGAGCGTCACTCAGGACGCCGTTTTGCAGTATCAACCCTTCAGCGACGGATGGTCGTCTGGGGTCTGATTGATGGAATGGAGCGTTATCAAAAATGAGCAAATCGAACGTGATCAGTGACATCCGCAAGTCGGTGGCCTTGCATGGTGTGCCGAAGTCGGAACTCGGCGAACTCCGCAGGACGATCATCACATCGATCGGCACCGAACGCGTGACGATACAGGCGGAGCGGCGATTTCTTGAATGGCGCAAAGAAAACGGTCTCGACCTTAACGGTCCCTATCTCAAGGCGGAGGTAATGGAATTTATACAGGAGTATGCAGAGATGCACGTTCAGTCGGATGTGGATACAACCCGCATTGCGCTGGGCCGGGTCCTGTCGCTCCGGCTGCCTCCCGTTGAGAGCCTGATCGAAATAGTCAGGACAGGGCGTGCTACGCGGTGGGAGGAAGTAAAAGCAGCCACGTCGCACCAGTCCGAACCCAATGCAGTTTCGACCCTGGTCGCGCTCGACGCTGGCTTGCGCGCTGTGGAATTGCATACGCTGCGCCGTGCGACCGAAATTGAGCCATCTCGCCATCGCTTCTGGCCGCAAACCATGTTTCTTGGTCGACACGACGTGGTGCGGATGATCGTTACCGGCAAGGGTGGATTGCGGCGTCCAGTCGCGTTGTCGCGCTGCCTGGCCGAGGCGCTCGAGGCACGGCGGCGTCCGAAGCCTGTGATCATTGTGGATCGAGGCGTGCGCCTCCAGTCTTATTACCGGATCGGTGGTGGTCAGGCATTTAGCCAAAGCTTTTCTGACGCCAGTTTGCGCGGGCTCGGCGCTTCCTGCGGCGCTCACGGTCTGCGCCATGCCTACGCCCAGCGCCGGGTGCGCGAGTTGATGGCGTCGAACTACGAATTCATGCAGGCTATCAGGCTTGTTAGCATCGAACTTGGGCACTTCCGTCCGATTCTGGACTACTATCAACCTCGTCAGGGATGAACATGGGTTGCATCAATTTTCACCCTCCGGGCCTGATTATCCGTGTGAGCGGGCGCGAAACATATCGTTATGCTATCCATGACCCTGAAAGCGGGCAGGAGGTCCATGCAGGTACTGACTGGGATGCGGCCTATGCGCAATGGCTAGCGATAAGGCGGCGGACGATGGTTGTCCCACAGGCCCTTCGGGTGTCTTGGCTCGTCACTGAATTTGGAGAGCGCCACCGGCCTGGCGAGGGCAAGGCGCGGGTCAAGTTCAGCAGGGAAATACGCCTGCTCATTCAGGCCATTCAGAAAATCGGCGACCCCCTTGTGGTGGAACTGAATGAAGCCCATGGCCAGGCGTTTCGCCGCGAATCGCGGGTCGGCGCGGTCAGAACCGAGACGCTTGTCAGGAGACTACGCCAGGTCTGGCGATGGGCGGCCAGCGAGGGATTCACGAATCCGGCGTGTCCCTGGATTGCGCGTGTTCAGGACCAGGCCATTCAGATCGAGGTAGTCGATATCGTCGCACGCCACCTTCAGAAGGACATCCTCGACGAATTGTTCCGCCTGGGTCATGGCGAAAAGATGGAAGAGCGGGTGTACAGGCGCCTGTCCATCGCGGTCGACCTCGCGGTTCGACACGCGATCAATGAACTGCTGAGTGCTGGTCGACCGGATCTGGTTCCGGCGGTACGACGCTGTGAGCCCCAGTGGCTTCTGGATCGCAAGCCATCGCAAACCGCGGATGTTCCTTCGGAAGCAGAATTGCTGCTCGAGCACGAGAGAGTCACGCACGTACGCGAATGGAGAGCAAAGGTCCGCACCAGACAAAAGGTTATTTCGAAATCGAATTTACGCGACCCAAGCGATGAGTGACGCCGGATCGGAGTTTGCACTGCCTTTACTCTCCCGGCGACCCGGAATGTTTCATGAACTGTGTGTTTGTTATGTCAGCATGGAGGGGAAATTGCAAAGGGTGCTTGTTTTTCTTCCATAAGGTAGAGTAGAATCAGCACCAGCCATTCGCTTGGCAGCCTTATTCTGTTGCAGGGGACTCCCCGGCACGACGTGTAAATTTATGAAGTATTGAATATCTCTATCGGACAGCCATGTCCGGTGAGACCAACGGCAGGATGTGAGACGCAAGCGCGTTTCCACTGCCCCGGAAAGCCCGAACCGCGAAAGCGGTTGCGGGCTTTTTTGTCTTCGCAATCTATCTCTAGCGCGACGGGCGCCAGCCCACATCAACATCCGGATCGGGTTCCCGACCCGGCAGCCATCGCGTTTGCGCTATCCAGGTGGTGCGCGCTTCCGAAATCCATCTCTCGCCGCTGCTATTTCGCGGCCCCATAAATCAGCAACGTTTCCCGCGCAGTCCGGCGGACCTCAGGCTGCCTGCGGGCAGCCGGCACCCGTCAGGGTGTGATCTCTCTCTGCTGGTGCTTGATGCAGTTCGTTGTTTGTTTTTGATTGTCGATTTGGGTTGGATGCCCGGCTGCCTGATAACAGGTGCGGGTAAGTTGTCCTGGTGCCTGTTTCAACGCTACTAAGGGTTGCTAATGATGCAGCGGGGCGTTTGACTAATTGACTGGAGGTTCAGAATGTACATCCCCGTGGTCGCCCTGGATGTAGGGCACGGTTTTACAAAGTACGCGTTCCGTGAGGTGAACGGGCGCATCCACACAGGTTCGTTCCGTTCACAGGCGGTTGTGCACGACGAGTCGATACTTGCCGCATCGATGCGGCGGACCCAGACGGAATCGTCTGTCAAGACGGTGATGGTGGACGGAAAAAAGTTTGATGTCGATGTGATTGAGAACTCGCCCATCAGAAAATCGACGGGCGAGAGGAACGAAACCAACGACTTTGCAGGCCGTCCCGAGCACCGCGCGCTGGTATTCGCGACACTCGCTCATCGCGACGCCACCCGTGTCGGGATCCTTGTCATGGGGCTGCCTATGCACAGGTTTTCACGGTACGCGGAAGACCTTCAGAGAACTTTCCAGGGCACGCTTTCATTCGGGATGCGCCAGGTATTGGTGGACCGGGTGCTGATTGTTCCCGAACCTGTCGGGTCGCTCCTCACCCTTACCGCCAAGGGCGATGCAAGCCTTGAGGGAGCGACCACCTGTCTGATCGATGTGGGCCACTACTCAGTCGACTGGCTCATTAGTCAAAAGTTCTCGATAAGTTACGAACGCAGCGGTGGCAGGCCAGGCGGCGCGAGCCATGTGTACCGCGCCATGGCAGAAGGGCTGTCCGCAGAGCTCGACGAACCGTTTGAAGGGATCGACCAAATCGAACTGGCGCTGCGGACTGGCTCGCCGCTGCAGGCCTTCGGCCATCCCATCAATATCCAACGCTTTCTGGCGTGCGCAACCGAACAAACGCTGGAGGTCGCGCGCTCGATACGTGCGCGGGTGCGAACCGCGGAGGATCTCACGCTGATCCTGACAGGCGGTGGCGGTCATCTGTACCGCGATGCCCTGTCGAAGGTATTTCCAAAGAATCATCTCGTCGAACTGGAGCAAAGTCGATTCACTAATGTGATCGGATTTCTGCTGTATGGTGAACAACGAAAATCATGAGTTTTGCGATGACCGCACCTCTAACATTGACCGTGGTCATTCGTGCTCCTGTGTATGCGTCGCTGGCCGCAGAACTGTTCACGCTGCCAGATCCACGTGCCCGAGCTGGTTGGCTCAAATGGCTGGCGGAGGAGGGCGTTCGTGCGTCACACGCGAACTCGCATCGCCACGCACGTGACATGCCCCGAGTGCCATTGAGTCAGCGGGCTGGATCAGGCTGTCAGGTTTTTGATATGCGGGTCGCAGTCCGGAACGAGGAATTCCCAAACCTGTACGCCGCCCTTAAGGAGCAACAAAATCCACGAGCACGGGCGGCGCTTCTGAGGCGATTCGCAGAGGAAGGTTTGCGGTGGTTTCGCAACGAATCTGCGCCTGTCAGCGCGCAAGCAAGTCAGGCACAGTTGCACGCGCCATCAGCGACTGGATCCGACGTCCATCTCAACTCGCTTTCACTCCCTCCTGGAGCGGTACCTCCCGACTTTCTTGCCGGGATGGTTGCATCGAAGTCGATTGGGTAGGTCGGCAACAGGGCAGGATGTAATCAAACCGACGGGAAGAGAAACGGATTGGCGATGGGGTTTTAGGGATATCCGGTGCGCACGAGATACCGGGCGACAGTGTTAATTCAAAGGAGAGAAAGAATGACGAAGTGCAACATGGGGTTGGGACCTGATGCTGTTACATGGGCATTGATCAAGGGATGCGAGCAAGGTCCGTCTGTCAAGACGAGTCTGGAACAAGCCGTCGAGGACGCGATGTCAGTCCAGTTCCCGGTGATTGGCGATGCGTCGACTTCCTTCGCCGGGGCGAGCGATCCGGATGGTCAATGCGAGTGGGCGGTATTTCAGAACAACGCACCAGGCGTGAGCCAACTTTCCACAATGCGCTCGCTTAAGCGGAAAGTCCGGGCAGCGCGCGAACTCGACCAGCCATCGGCATTCCATAGCAACTGGTTGACCGGATTCGATCTGACAAAGAAGTCGGGCGTCTGGCCGGATACGAGCGTCAACGCACTGCCGGCTGATGAAGGTTACGCATCTGTGTCGGTTTGTCATCGCTTCGTGTTGTGCTCGACTGACAACAAGTCAGCTGGATACTGTACTGTGACACTGAGGTTGATGTCCCATTGCGACGGTGGTGCTCTCCACGCAGAAATTGAGATCGGGACAGTTTTTGTTGATCCAGAATGTCGTGGTATGGGGCTGAGCTATCTGCTCGCTGAGGCTGCTGCTGCTGTCATGGTGAGCATGCTCGGCGAGCTTCATCGTCGCCTGGTTTCTAGCGCCTTGACTGAAGTCTGCAACCTCGAGTTGCGTGTTACTGGTGAATGTATCTCCTCGGGCGGACAGCGGTTTCTAGAGGCAACGGCGGATCAGTTTGAACAACAATGGTATGCGTTTGTGGATGGTGCGCAAGAGCAAGTCAAGGTTGAAATCACGCAAGTCCTGTTGGGTGACGAGTAGTAAACCTGGCCGAATAATACATCGAGATTTGTTCTGCACACTTCAGTTGTTGTCATGCGGCCGCGGGATCAGATCCGGGAAATGCTTTCCCGGATCATTCATCCTGCGGCGTCCGATGTTGTCTTTTCAAAGGTGGATTCAACGATTCAACAACATCAAGGTTACACGCATCTGAAGTCCCAACATGGCCATGGCACACCATAGCTGCCGCCGGTTTCTTCATCGTTCCACCACCGATTCAATCGCAATTACGCCCGCGTGACCCCTGCCAGGCGATGCGCCAGGATGGTGAGGTCTTCCATCGCAGCCGGCGACTGCTTTTGAAAGGCAAATCCCGCTCCAGTTTGCGTCAAGGCTGGCTTGGGTCGCGCCTAGCACAAGGTATCTCTCGACGGGGCTGGATCTGGTTAGCCTTCATGCATTCCAAAAGGTGAGGCTAGCGAATTGATTCGAGGTTAAACCGTACTGTCCGACTGACACAGTGAAAGTATCCCCAGTGACGACCCTCTGGCACCTGGATAAGCCAACGGCATCACCGCAGCTGGAGCACGGTCATAACGGTTCGACACGCTATCGCGGCCTGCTGAAGCATCAAGTCGCGTAGTCGTCGCTCCGTTGGACTCCTTTCCGGTTGACTGGTACCTGCTACTGGGTCGAGTGTCCTGCATGACTTCAGAGAAAGTCCCCGTTCCTTCCAGACCAAACTCTCATACACCGTCCCTTCGCCAGTCAACGGCGCACTGCATTCCAGATCAGCCGTCGCATCAGACCGGATTTTAGGCACATTCTGGCTCATGCTCTCCGGGGCGGCACTGATCGTGCACGCCCGGTAATCAGAGGGCCCAAATTCGGCGGAAGAGTACATTCGGGTGATTAATCTACCAGAAATAGCTTCACTAGGGTGATGCAGGCTTTCCATCTGCGTTTGAGTCCGAGAAATCTACCAGATATGGTGACAAATTAACGTAGCAAAAGCGAGGAATGGATGTATAAGATCATCGGGGCAACGTTCACGTCCTCAGAATGTCGAGCACCTTTGCTGCATCATTTAACGCAACGGCGCGGTTGCGGTCGCCTATTGTCGTGTCATCACGCAATTTGCCTGTCGATTCCGTGCGCTCACTCAAGTTTGCCCGATCGAAAAGTGCATCCTCCCCGCGACACCCAGCCGTACGGAGGTGGCTTGCGTTGTGAAAGATGGATAACAGGTTCCCTTCACGACCTGCTCAAATTTGCGTTTAACAAGGCAACCGGAATCGCGAACTCTGGCTTCCATGCTTACTGGTCAATGCTGGTGAAGTGACGACCCTTTCCTGACACAGCGTACGAATCCAAGCGCAAGTGATGACTTCGAGGTTGCGACCTGGCACCGTGAGACGCTTTCATAACTCACCAGACAGATCTGATTGAAAACTGCCGTGTCGCATCGTCAGCGGTACACAAGACGTTCCAGGTGAGCTATGTTTTACCGAAGATCAACGCCGCGCAGCGCTTCATGCGATGCGTGTTTTGGGCAAACTGGCGAGATCGCGCGGCCGTCCGTAAAGTGGGTACGCGATATCGAGGTAAGCAGATCGCCCTGGACTTTATCGCTTGGGGTTGGGCACAGAACACACGCCGAGGAAACTGGGTGCACCAGGCCGAATTTGCGTGTAACGGTTGCAGCGGAAGCGTGAATCGACGTTCAGAGCCTTACTGGGCAAAGAAGGTTTGATGGGCAGACTTTCCTGACACAGCGTGCAGAATCAACTCTCTAACGGCTTACGTTAGCGAGCACAAGAGAAAGCGATGCTGAACTTATTCGTCAGCATACCGAGCGAGGATCGCACGCGACCTGAGCGCAGCAGTTGCCGCAGACAACGTTTTGAGGTCAGCGTTTTTGGCGTATTTAACAAGAAGCTCGCCAGATCGAAAACGTTCGGGACATAGTCTTTTGCATTGCCGCCGCATGAAGTGGGCGGTTTTAACCGTCATCGATGTTCGCGCCAGTCGTACGCGGATCAACACGTGCGAATCGATGAATGGGCTGTCGAGTCTGTCCGTCACGGCACTGGCGCAGTTCCAGAGCATCTGCATATGCTCCGTCCGCCGTGATCGCACGGAAGTCAATTCCTTCTTCGGGGATGATATCGATTTGGCGTTTTGCCACAGACCGTATGAGCGCGGGGATCCGCTGTCACCATTGGCGCTTCGCGGCGAGGTGTCGAGCGCCAAACGGCATTTCTGATTCGACGGTGTAAAGTTGCAGCGGTCACGGCGCATTGCTTCGTAGCCGTGATGCCTGTGAGTGTTATGAGCGATGATAGCAGAGGCTTCAGGGTTCCACGTCGAGGACGCGATAGCTCGCTGCAAGTTCGACCGGCAAGCGGGTCAAATGCAATTATGATGAACCGCCGCATCGAGTCGACAGTAGGCGGACGTGTTGTCTTCTTCGTCGTGCCAGCTTAGACGCGGTGGTGTGCCGCCGTTGTCCCGAAAATACATCGTACCGTTCAAAGCGAAATTTCTCGGCAGGTAGGTGTGCTTCGCAGACCGCAGTTCCTCGAGTGTCGCGGGCAGACGCCCCTCGTCATGCTGAAAAGCCAATGCGGCAGATGCCGCCGTTTGCATTTCTGTCTGCAACCAGCCTTCCGAAGTCGTGGCTGGGGGAGCACCTGAGAGCTCGTTGTCGCTGATGATCGTGGCAGCGACGCCGGAAACGATCGCGAAGATCGGAACCATCCCGTAGGTGCGGAGAGTCTTTGTAACATTCATCGTAATGATTGTCTGTGAAGTGTCGAGCGCAGATGCGCATGGACATTTGAGCACGGGTTCCTGACCGCGCAACACAAGGCGCGATCGCGCGACCATGTTATCAAGCTCAGTGAATGGCGCCGGTCTGTGTCTACGACCAACTGTCAACCAGACAGAGGCGCGGACATCGTAGGCACAGTGAATGACCAGGTTGAATTTTCCGCGATGATGCGTCGCAGGTCGCCCTCAAAGGGGTTTCACTGACTGGCAAGTCTGGGATTTCGACCCAGATAACGACTGTGGGCTCCTGTCATTTCGCCTCAATGCGAAGGACCATTTGCGCAACGTGACCGGTTGCAGACCCGTAGTGCATCACCTTCAGATTGCGCGTTAAGGTGTGTCAATTCGTTCGATTTCTCGGTGGCTCAGTACGTGCGACGGATCCTGCCAAGTCTCGCGAGTGACCTGCTCGCTAGAACCACCAGTCGCCGGGCCTGAACCATTCAGTCCTGAAGACCGTATCGATATTGCAGACGACGTCTGCAATATCGGCGTTTCCTCACGCTGTGGAAATTGCACCATCCAACGCGCTACGACCGTCGACGCGGTCGGCCTTTCGCACGTGCAGTCGGATGACGATCGATCGGAAAGCGAATTGTCAGAGTTGGCCACCTTCAGCTGAAAAAAATGCACGAACGTCAAGCCGGCGTTGAGTAACATGGCAAAGTGACTTGCTCATCTTGGAGGATTCGTACTTTTCGTGCATTTGCTGGCTGCAACGGCGAAGAAGCCGATTGCAGCAAGGCTGAGCGGCCTCACAGGCTTTTGCCACGTGGCGGATCTTCAACCTTTTGATCTTAAAGCGATTTCTCGTGCAAACCGCCTATAAGGACTTTCCTTTTTTTGCAAGCTCGGGGTTCATTCATCCATTCAACTCCCATTGTCATGAGGGACACAATCGGTATTGAGCGGCGAGACAGACTGCACACCTATAAGCGGCCTTGTTGGGCTATCGTTGCCGTGCCCGGGCCCGGATAGTAACCGCGCAGCAGGACTCCATCCAGAATACGGCGAATACATGCGATGTAGCGCCTGGCGGTTTGTCGAGTTCGCCCGCTGCCGGTCTGACCTGTCGCTATCCATGCCTGTTGCGTCCTTGGCGCGGAGTTTCCCTGTTCGGGTCTAGGGCCCTTACGTTTCGTCAGTCGTCGGTTCGGTCATGCGGTTGCGGCGTCACGGCCAGCGGCGCCGGGGCGGGTCGGTACATACGACGGATCGAAACGTTCGCCCTTGGTGAGAATCGCCCACAGGATCCGTGCGTGTTTGTTCGCGACGGCCACCAGCGTTCGATACCAGCCCACCCGTGCCTGGAGCTGAACGATCCAGCGCGACAGCCGGTCGCTTCGTCGATGGGCGCTCGTCACGGCGGAGCGCGCGCCCTGAAACAGCAGCGTGCGCAGATACTTGTTGCCCTGCCTGGTGATGCGGCCCAGCCGGGTCTTGCCGCCACTGCTCGCCTGTTTGGGCACCGTGCCGAGCCAGGCGGCGAATTAGCGGCCGTTTTTGAAGAGGTGAGCGTCGCCGACGCTCGACACCGCGGCCGACGCGGTGAGCGGCCCGATGCCGATGACCGCCATCACGCGCTGCGCGTTGCTATCGTGCTTCACCTGCGCGGCGATTTGCAAGTCGCACCACATGATTTGGTGATCAAGGGCCTGGATGTGGTCCCAACCTCGCAGCAGCGCAGTACGCGCGACACCGTTCAGTTTCAGTGGCCCCGTCCTCCAGTGCCTCGACGAAGCGGGCACGGAATGCGTCGATGCCTTGCGGCAGGAACACGCCGAACTCGACCAGTTCACCGCGCAGCCGGTTGACCAGCGCCGTGCGCTCCTCGACGAAACCGGTGCGCATCGTGTGCACGAGGAGGACGTTTTGCTGGTCTGCCGTTTTGATTTGCACAAAGCGCATGTGCGGCCGGCCCGCAGCCTCGCAGATGGCCTCGGCATCGAGCCTGTCGTTCTTCACGTGCTTGCCGCCCTTGCGGTATGGCGCAACGAACTGCGGCGCGATCAGGCGCACTTCATGGCCGATCGCACGCAGCTTGCGCGCCCAGTAGTGGGCTGCGCTGCACGCTTCCATTGCGACCAGGCAAGGCTCGAGGTTCGCAAACCATTCGGGAAACTTCTGCCGCGAGATTGCTTTCCTGAGCACCACGCGCTCAGTGCTGTCGACGCCGTGTAACTGGATGAGGTTCTTCGCCAGATCCACGCCGATACGAGAAATCTTGTCCATGACTTTCCCCCTTCTCAGATGAGTTGCACAGCACCAACCATCCTGGCATATCGCTATGCCACGAGATCGGGAAAGTCCTTACCAATTCAGAAAATGCATGAAAAGTAAAATCACCCTGATTGCACACATGTGATTTCGATCCGAAACGGCGCTCGCGGCGTGCGTCGTGTCCGCGCGTCCTTCGACGTGAAACGCAGATCCATTGCCACGGCGACGCAACTGTGCATTGCGTTATCCTGACGTGCGAAAAGGAGCAACGCATGAAGCTCTCGAAATGCCTGTTGCTGATCGCGTTGTCGCTGTCCGGTTGTGACGCGCAAACCTCGAAGACGTATTTCGGCGATGGCCAGACCCCGCCGCAACGCGGGCGTGCCTCTTCGCCGCCGCCACTTCCTGGAGCCGAACTGATACAACCACTGCCTCCAGGCGAACCGCCTCCAGAAGCGAAGCCGAAGGCAAAGTCGCAAGCAAAGGCAAGCTCAAAATCGAAGTCCAAACACAGGCAGCACTATCGGCATCACCCGAAACACCATTCGCCGCATCAGAGCCAGTATTCGCATCCCTGATCCGGTCGCATGTTCAATAGTTCAGAAATGCGCAGGTGCATCGCTTTTCCGGTGCCTTGTGTTGATTTGCACACGTGTGCATTCGATCCGAAACGGCGCTCGAGGCATGCGCCGTGTCCGCGCGTCCTTCGACGTGAAACGCGGATCCATTGCGACATCGAGCATTGCGTTATCCTCACGCTCCTATTGAAAAGGGAACACGCATGAAGCTTTCGAAATACCTGTTGCTAATGGCATTGTCACTGCCCGGTGTCGGTTACGCGCAAACCTCGCAGGCATATTACTTCGGCGAAGGCCAGGGCACGCCGCAAAGCGGGGGTGCCACTTCGCGCAATCGGCATCACGCGAAGCACCATTCACACCATTCGCCGCATCGGAACCGGAATTCGCATCCCTGATCCGGTTAGCGTGTGCGCTACGCATGAGTGGTCACACTCGTGACCTGCAACTGGTTCCGGGTTTCAATCCAGCGTGAACTGAAGGCAGTGAAGCGACGTGGCGTGAGCGCGCAGGGGCGGTTCGAGTCGTGAAGAAGTTCGATCTTTATGTTATTCATAGTGATGGCTTATAAGGAATGAAGATGATGTTGACGTGATGCTTCATGGCGCGGGACGCCATCGACATGGTGCTCGTACCGGCGCTGATCGTCAGCCGTAGTGCCGCAGGTTGATCATCGTGTAAGCGAGAGTCTTGAATGCATAGTGAACCGGGCTCAGACGCTCGAAGCGAAGCAGCAGGCGCCGGAACTTATCCTCCCACGTGAAGACCCGCTCGATGGTCCTGAAGCGCTCCTCGAAAATGGCTGGATCAAAGCGCAGTTTGCGGCCCCGCTTCGGCGCTTTACGTCCACGCGGATTTTCGGGGATGTTGGGAATCCTCAAGAGTGCCGAGTTCTTGCTCCTCCTTTTCACGGTCTCGGCTCGGCGATCGTGAGCGTCGGTCCACTTCTCGGTGATCTGATCCGGCTCGCCTAATTGCCTTCGTGCGCCAGTCTCATCTTCAGGCGACTGCGTCGATGCTCAAGTCGCCCCGTTCGTCGGTCAACGCTTTGAAGCGCTTGTAGTTGTCGATTTGGCAGCGCACGTCGCTCAATGCGTCGCGAGCATACTCAGTTCGGCTCTTCCTATCCCGCGTATAGCTCAGCTGATGGCAAGCCCCGATCTGGTTGGCGGGGTCCTTGTATTGGCAGCTGAGTGAGCCTGGGCGCATTTCATCAATCACGGCGAGCTTCGCCCTTAATCGTCTCAATGCGTCTTTCAATTTGAAGGAGGCGTTCTTGTGTCACGTGCATAATTTAGTAGTACTATGCTATTTAATCAATACAACAAGCTCGAAGACAAACGATGGCGCTTTGGATGGCTTGGTGGGACGCGATCTGGTTGCTGCGCCCAGCGTTCTCT